>Ga0209987_10000029_pt1 | contig 56611 bp, 53 predicted proteins | sample N074metaG_FD_182134 | JGI IMG/M metagenome (GOLD analysis project Ga0209987, IMG submission 182134) | Deep subsurface microbial communities from Kermadec Trench to uncover new lineages of life (NeLLi) - N074 metaG (SPAdes) (version 2) | ecosystem: Environmental > Aquatic > Marine > Ocean trench...
TTCAGGGACTCATAGTTGCTTCCTGCCTGCCTGACGCCATTGGCCAATGCGATGAGGTGTAAATCATGATTGCCAAGAACCGTAATCGCGGCCTCACCGAGACTTCTTACGTAGCGCAGCGTCTTGCGTGATTTCGGGCCGCGATTGACGAGGTCACCCGTAACCCACAGGCGATCCCTATCTGGATCGAAAGCAATTTTGTCGAGCAGGCGCCGAAATGGGTCGTAGCAGCCTTGCAGGTCGCCTATTGCGTATTGAGCCAATTAATGTAATACGCCGGGAACGGCGAGAGTAAAGGGTGGAATCGGCGCATCGAAGCTTGTGCCGTTATCGGTTTCCATGCGATAGCTGCCCTGCATCGCGCCGACAGGCGTTTCCAGCACCGCACCACTTGAGTAGCAAAACGTTTCGCCCGGATTCAAACGGGGCTGTTCGCCCACAACACCATCGCCCGTTACTTCCTGAACCTTGCCGTTTGCGTCGGTAATTATCCAGTGGCGGCTGACTAACCTGGCGGGGAGATCGCCGAGATTTTCGATCGTTATCGTGTAGGCGAAAACATACCTGCCGATGTCCGGTTCGGACTGGTCAACAACGTATTTTGTAACAACCTCGATCCTGATTTCGTACTTATTACTTTCCATTTGCAGGTATTCTAGCCCGAATGTCGCGGCCGCTGTCGTCCTATTTGCTACTGGCCAGTAGATTAGCCAACCTGATCCAGCCATCGATCGGGATCTGCTCGGGGCGCTTGCCCCGTTCGAGACCGGCGGCCTCGATGTCCGGCTCACTGGCTAGCCCCTGCAGCGCGTTACGTAAAGTCTTACGCCGCCTGGAAAAGGCCTGCTTCACGATTAACTCGAGCATGTGCGCATCCTGAATATCGAATCGATTATGCGGAAATGGACGCATTCTTACGACAGACGACATGACTTTGGGTGGCGGCGTAAAAGCATCCGGTGTTACGTCAAACAGTGGCACGATCTCCAACTGGCAGCCGAGCATGATGGTTAATCGGCCGTAGTCCTTGTTGCCTGGTGTGGCCGACATGCGATCGACTACTTCCTTTTGCAGCATAAAGTGCATATCGGTCACGATGTTTCTGAACGTCAACAGGTGAAAGAGCAGGGGTGTCGAGATGTTGTAGGGCAAATTGCCGACGATGCGTAGTTCGTCACCGAGTGTCGAAAAATCGAACTGCAATGCATCTGCCTCGTGAATGGTCACGTTTGCACGATTCTGAAACTGCCTGTTGAGCTTCGCAATCAGATCGCGGTCGAATTCGATTGCGTGCAAGGTCGTCGCGGAATTTGCGAGTGGCGCTGTGATGGCGGCCCGACCCGGGCCGATCTCGACTATCGTTTCACCTTCCTGTGGCGCAATGGCCGACACAATCAGCTCGATCGTGTCGCTCGAGGTCAGGAAATGCTGGCCGAATCGCTTGCGGGCCTGATGGTTCACCTTGCAGAGGCCAATTGCGCAGCCATGTCGATCGCCGCCAGCATGCTGCCGGCGTCAGCGGTGCCCTTACCGGCTATGTCGAGTGCGGTGCCGTGATCGACGGACGTGCGAATGATCGGCAATCCCAGGGTCAGGTTCACCGCTGTTCCGAAGCCTGCGTACTTGATTACCGGCAGCCCCTGGTCATGGTACATCACGAGTACCACATCAGCCGGACCTGCGGCAGGCGTGAACGCCGTATCCGCTGGAACAGGCCCGACGACATCCAGGCCGTTTTCCTGGCACGACCTGATAACCGGTTCGATAACGTCCTGCTCTTCATTGCCGAGGTAGCCCCCTTCACCGGCATGCGGGTTCAGGCCGCAAACCAGGATTCTAGGAGTCGCGATTCCAAACTTTTCCCTTAATTCGCTGTGCAGGACCTGGATCACGGCGGCGATGCGTTCCCTGGTCAGATAGCCAGGAACTTTGCTGAGCGGTATATGCGTGCTCACCAGTGCAACTCGCAATTCCCTGGCGACCAGCAACATAACGGGTGTTTCAGTTGATGTCAGCCGTGCGAGAAACTCGGTATGGCCGGTGAAGTCAATGCCGGCGTCATTGATTACACCTTTGTGCAGCGGTGCCGTGACGAGTCCCGAAAATTCGCCGGACTGGCAGCCGCTGACTGCACGCTCGATTCCATCCAGCAGCGATCGCGCGTTGCGGGGATCCAACATTCCACAAACCGCGGGAGTTTCAAGTGGTTGCGCCAATACCTGCAAGCCGCCGCCGTGCCGTGACGAAACAGCATCGTATCTGCAAAGTGATACGTCGATGCCGAGCATGCGAGCCCGGTCTGTAAGCATATCGGGATCGGCGATGACGACGAGCTGCTTCGCCCTGGGCGAAGCAGCGAGCGCAAGACACAATTCGGGACCGATGCCGGCGGGTTCGCCGGAGGTGACGACAAGTGGTTTGGAGAGATTCGTCATCCTTGCCCGCCCGGTCTGGGTCAGAGATTGCTAGTCAATACAGGGACATGCCGACATTTTGGATAGCTACAAGCCATTGAAAATGAAAGCGGTCTGAAAATCGCATTGATCGGTCTTTGAAAAAGTCATGGGTGGCTTTTTCAATCTTCTACAAGTCAGATTCGCGAGTCGACGAATGCTTCGTCTCTGATTCTTCGAACCCAGAGTTCAGATTCATTGGCGAGCTTGCTGTTTTGCACGCGTTGTACGCAACTCTGTTCTTTCAGATCCTCAGTGTTATCGTAGAGACGGCGGTCCAGGACCTCAATGACGTGCCAGCCGAACCTGCTGCGGAACGGCTCGGACATAACACCAAGTTCCAGGTTGTTTGCCACTTCCTCAAACTCAGGCACAAAAGTTCCGGGGTCGGTCCAGCCCATGTCACCGCCGTTATTGGCGGAGCCTGGATCGTCGGACAAAAGCTTGGCAACTTCACCGAAATCCTCACCGCCCCTGATGCGCTCAACCGCATCTTCGAGCCGTTGCTTCGCGGTTTCCTCATCAATGATTTCATCTGGCGTGATCAGAATGTGCCGAACCAGGCTCTGCTCTATTTCGCTTTTCTGAATAACTCCGCGAAGGTCCAGGATCTTGACGAGGTGAAATCCGCTTATCGTTCTGATGGGTTTCGAATAGTCGCCAATTGACATGTTTCCCACTACGTCCGAGAACATGGTTGGCAACTGATTACCCTCACGCCAGCCGAGGTCGCCGCCCTCGAGTCCGGTCTGGCTATCCGAATAACGAATTGCGAGCCGGCCAAATTCGACGCCATCCTCAAGGCGTGAGTAAACGAGGTTGGCTTCTTCTTCTGCTTCCAGGATCTGGTCAGCAGTGGCCGACTCCGGTATCGATATCAGTATGTGCGCGAGTCTATATGAAGACTCAACCACCACATTATTTTCGAGATCCGCGAGACACTGCTGAATTTCCCGCGGAGAAACCGATATGCGGCTGGTAACATCGATTTGCCGCAGTTGTTCCAGGGTCATCTGCCGGCGCATGTCGCGTCGATATTCACCATAGTCAACTCCGTCCTGAGCGAGAATTTGCGGCAGTTCCTCGAACGAAAATCCGGCTTGATCTGCAATCCGCGAGATTGCGGTATTCAACATCTGATCGGAAATCTGAATGCCAATCCTGTCAGCGCGTTGCATCTGAATTTCTTCGACAATCAGGCGCTCCAGTACCTGCTCCAGCAGTATGTGTGCCGGCGGCAGTTCGATACCTTGCTCGGTGGCGCGTTGAATGATCAGGTCGGTCTGCCGATTCAGCTCACTTTTCAGCACAACACCGTCGTTGACGACTGCGGCGAAGCCGTCCAGGAATTGCCCGGTCTCCGATAATTCGTCCGAGAGCGCTGATGTTGCGCTCATCGATATCACGATCGAAGTCAATAAGCATTTGATTTTTCTCATATTAATAAAGGAAGCAGCGAGCCTCGAGGGCAGCACGTCAGAGCGTTGGTGAATAGCCAAGAATACCACGTTCAAGAAGCCTGTCTGCCTTCGTACCGACGTTGGTCATTCCCTTCAACACAAGCTGCAGACCAAAGGAGGAGTCCCGGGTTCCATCGCGTGTGGAAATATATCTGCGCGACACTAACCGCAAACCCCAGCAGCAGCTCTCAAATTCGACTCCATAGAATTGCTCGAGTACCCTGTCGTCCCGAAACGAATAGTTGTACCGTCCGACGAAATTCCAGCTTTGCGAAAGTGGCCACGACCAGGAGACGTCTCCCTGCTCCAGCGACCGCCTGCGGAAACGGTAGGCGAAATTCAGGATCTTGTTCGATTGCGGACGATACTGCAGTCGTGCTTCGGATTGCGCCGTGCCTCCCTCGCCACCCCATTGATGGCCAACATCAAAATTGAGGTTCTCATAGACAAGGAATCGTATTTCGGCGATGTAGTCTGATGAGTCTGAAACAATCGGCGACTCTCCCTCTCCGGGCAGGGTGACGTTTTGTTCGCTCAGATTGAGCGCCTGTCCAATCGTTGCGGACATTAGCTCGCGCCCGGTATTCACGTCTATGATTCGCGACGTTACACCGACACTCAACTGATCCATATCTGCAATTCGATCGACGCCAAGAAATCGATTCTTGCGGTAAAGCTGCACCAGGGTCAGATCTGGCACGATCGTGTCGAACACCGGCAAGCCGGACTGCTCTCTATGCGGTACATGTACGTACAGCAAACGTGGTTCGAGCGTTTGCACGCGCTGTTTATTGAATTTCATCTGCCGCTCGAGGTACAGGCCTGCATCGAGACTGGCAGTTGGTACGGTGCGATTAAGATTCTCGTCCTGGCCGACTAACGTGTTTTCCAGAACGTAATGAGTGAAATCGACACCCACGGCGGGAGTCACAAACCAACCCGGATTCTTAATGGGCAACGATATCTCCGGTGCTGCATTGAACCGCCACCCGGTGACGCCAACGTCGCGGTCAAAGTAAACCATTTCTGCGTCCAGCCCATAGGCGAGCCCCAGCACGTTGTCGAGCCAGTAGCCGCGGGCATAAATCTGCGGCAATCTTTGATACGGTTCATCTTCCGGCAGGATCGCAGAATCTATGGTTTGATAGTCCTGCACGCGGCCGAACAGGGACCAGTTCTCGCTAAAATAGTCGAATGCCACGCTTCGATTGAGATGGGTGATACTGGCAGCACTTAACGACCCACCCAGATCCTCAAAATACTGATTATCCGAAACGTCACGAATATCAATCTGGTTGCGCCATCCGCTTGCAAACAAGGTCTGATGCTCAAATCTGAGTTGATGGCGGTTGTCGCCAAACTTGGTGTCGTCAGGCAAATATTCAACTTCCAGTATGCCGCCGCTGTTCTGAAGCAGGTAGCGGAACTCTGTGCCGATTTGCAGACCGCGCTCCGTCAACAGACGTGGGCTAAAGGTCGCATCATAGTTCTCCGCGATATTCCAGTAATAAGGGATACTTAGCTCATTGCCGCTGCGACCGGTACTGCCGATTTCGGGTGTCAACACTCCGGATTTTCGTGCATCCGTGATTGGGAATGATAAGTAGGGCGTGTAAAGAATCGGCACACCCTGAAATCGCAAACGGACGCCGCGAGCTTTACCAACGCCAGTTCGGGTATCGAGTTCGATCTCGCTCGCTTCGATGATCCAGTCATTCGATTCCGGCGGGCAGGTGGTATAACCTACATCGACAAGCCGAAGCCTGCCGTCCTGGCTTATTTCCAGAACACTGGCTTCGCCTCGGGCATTGTCTGGTCCGACCTCAAACTCCGCGCCCTCAAATCGAATGAGTCCACTGTCGTAGCCAAACTCCGCCGAGTCACTCAATATCAGCGAATCCGGATCTTCATATCGTACGCCACCGGTTAGCTTCAGTGCCCGCTGCACGGAGTCAAATGTTGCCGTTTGCGCACCGGCCAGGCGGATGCCACGGCGTAGCACAACGCCGCCGGACATCGATGCAGCCGGACGCTCGCCCATCACAGCCTCAAACTCGCCGGCCAGGAGTTCGATAACATCCGGATCACCCACACCGTACAGCTCCAACAGGGAACCTTCGGCCAATTCCCGTGCCGACGGCGACTCGCATGCAAGACGATCCTGTGCCCTGGCGGGGCTGATCACCATAAGGAGCAAAAGGCTAAATAATATGCGTGAGTATGTGGACAAAATTTCGGCTGAACTATCTGAGAAATACTGATCAGACAGGAATTATGGAGAAAAGATGTTATCAGCTATCCTGATTTGCTACCTTCGCATAAGTTTTTAGGTCCTTCAACGAGTTATGGAGAAATAACATAGCTGCACCAGGTCAGAAGACCGATCATCGCTACAACGATTTGCATGACTGGCTGGCGCAATTCGACGGTCTCGGAGACAGCGAGCCGCAACCAGCTTCGGGTGATGCGAGTTATCGACGCTATTTTCGAGTCGGTCGGGGCACAGAAAGTTTCATCGCGATGGATGCGCCACCGCCGCACGAGAACTGCCGGCCGTTCGTGCAAATCGCCGGCTACCTCGAAAGTATGGGGCTGAACTGCCCGCGCATACTCGGCGCTGATTTAGAAAACGGTTTTATCCTGATGACCGATCTTGGATCGACGCAATACCTCGATGAGCTCAAAAAGAACCCGGGTCACGCGACAGACCTCTACAATGACGCGATCGATGCATTGCTCGTGCTGCAAGAAAATGGTGATGTGTATCAGCAGCAATTGCCGAGTTACGATTACGATTTCGTTGCGTTCGAACTATCCATCTTTCGTGACTGGCTCTGCGGGCGCCATCTTGGCATTGACTTTTCCATCGACGAAGAGAGGCAATGGCAGGAATGTTGCGAAGTGTTGATCAACAATGCATTGCGGCAAAGGCAGGTCTTCATGCATCGTGATTACCATTCCAGGAACCTGATGCTGACCGCCGAAAATAATCCCGGCATACTCGATTTTCAGGATGCTGTTGAAGGACCGCTAGCATACGACGTCGTGTCGCTATTCAAGGACTGCTACATTAAGTGGCCGGCCGACAGAGTGAAAGAGTGGGCATTGCAATACTTCGATCGCCTCAATCCGGAATTAAAAGGCGACCTGGTCGCGGGCGACTTTATTCAACAGTTTGATTTGATGGGCGTGCAACGCCATCTGAAAGCGGCCGGCATATTCGCGCGCTTGTTTCATCGCGACGGAAAATCAGGATACCTGAACGACATTCCGCGGACGCTCAGCTACATCACGGATACCGCCCCGCAATACGCGGGCTTGAGCTTTCTTTCGAACCTGATCGAAGAGAAGATTTTGCCGTCGATGGAAACGACTAAATAATGGCTGCGATGATCCTCGCCGCCGGCCGGGGCGAACGTCTTCGACCGATCAGCGATACAACGCCAAAGGCACTGTTGGAGGTAGATGGAGTCAGCCTGCTGGATCAGCACCTGCGAAGACTGGCGGCTGCAGGAATCAAAACGGTCGTCATCAATCTCGGCTGGCTCGGCGAGCAGATCGCCGAGCGCACTGGTTCGGGGCAGGAGTTTGGTTTGCAGGTTATCTACAGTCCCGAGTACGACAACATCCTTGATACTGGTGGCGGCATTCAACGCGCATTACCGCTGCTCGGCAGTGCGCCGTTCTGGGTAATCAACGCAGACGTTTATACGGACATGCCACTGCCAAATGAAAAACCACGCGCGGATAGCCTCGCGCACCTGGTTCTTGTTCCAACACCGGCGTACAAGGCAGACGGAGATTTCGAACTGCGCGACGGCAAAGTCAGAAATTCAGACAATCAGGACCTGACCTACAGCGGCATCGCGATTTACCGGCCAGAGTTTTTTGCCGGTTCGGGGCGCGGCCGTTTTTCGGTGGTGCCGTTACTGCGCGCCGCGGCCGATCGTGGCCAACTGGATGGCAGTATTTACGAGGGTATTTGGGAAGACGTTGGTACGCCGGAGCGGCTTGCGGCGGTGAACAAAAACAAATGAATCGCCCGCTGGGGCGGGCTCCTACGAGACGATTGCGGTGCTCCGACCGTAGGAGCCCGCTCCAGCGGGCGATTTTTCAAATATCGCTGACCACTTGCCTGTCGCTCATGCGCAAATGACGCAGCAGGTTCCGCTGCACGCGTTCCTGGATTGCCGCCGGCGGCTCGACTATTCTGAGTGCGGCGAGATCGGTCACCTCCAGATCGTGGAAGCCACAGGGATTTATGCGGGAAAACGGTTCCAGGTCGACGTCGATGTTCAACGCCATGCCGTGATAGCTGCTACCGCGGCGCACCCTCAGGCCCACGCTGGCGATTTTCCTCTCCTCGACATAGACGCCCGGCGCATCCTTGCGGCTCGCTGCCTCGATGCCGAAATCTGCAACGAGGTCGACGACCGTTTGTTCGAGCGCCGTTACGAGGTCACGAACGCCAAGTCCTGCACGTTTGAGATCGATCAGCGGATAGATCATGAGCTGGCCCGGACCGTGATAGGTGACTTGTCCGCCCCGATCCACCTGAATCACCGGGATATTGCCCGGTGTAAGCAGATGCTCACGACTTGCGTTTAGTCCGAGGGTGAAAACCGGTGGATGTTCGGTAAACCAGATTTCGTCAGGTGTTAGCGACGAGCGAGATTCCGTAAATCGCTGCATGGCGCGCCACAGCGGCTCGTAATCGTGTAGTCCGAGCAGTCGCGCTACGATCAGACCGGATTCGGGCAACTGTTCGGCGGGCAAGGTCATAAGGCGACCAGTATGTCCTCGTGATTACTCAAATCATTATAGATGTTATCGAGCTGTTCCTGGCTTTGGGCGTTGATCGTGACTGTCACTGACAGGAAATTACCCTGCCTGCTTGCCGACGTCTGGATGGCGTTTGCCGTCACGGGTCCAACATGCTGTTCGATCAGGCGAACGGCAATATCACTGAACTCAGCATCAGCCCGCCCCATCATCTTGATTGGGAAACTGCAGGGAAACTGGAGTAGCTTGTGCGATTCCGATTCGCTCATCTACTCGAACCAGAGTTCGACCCCGTCTCGCGTCCGCTGCCAGAGCGAACCACTCGGGTTTTCCTCAAGCGCTCGCAATGGTTCGTTGACAAGACTGTTGCCGTTCAGACTGACTTGCAATTCAGCCAGCGGCTGGCCATGTGCCACAGGCGCCATCAATACGGCTGGCATATTGAGGACAGACTCCACATCGTCAAAAGATCCGCGTGGAATCGTTATATACAGGTCTTGTATCACGCCCAGCGGCGTGAATTGTTTTTCTGACTTCCAGATTTTAGCCCTTGCCACGGTCTCGCCGGCGCGATACAGCAATCGGGTTTCAAAAAAGCGGAAGCCGTAGTTGATGAGCGCCTGGCTGCCGTCAACGCGGGCTTTGGCGCTGGCAGTACCCAGCACGACGGAGATGACTCGCATGCCGTCCCGGCTGGCTGACGATACGAGGCAGTAACCGGCGTCCTCTGTACGTCCGGTCTTCATGCCATCGACACTGTCATCACGCCACAACAAATTGTTTCGGTTAGGTTGCTTAATGTTGTTGTATTCGTATTCCCTGATCGAGTACCACTCATAGTAGTCCGGAAATTCCGAGATGATTCTTTTTGCCAGAATTGCCAGATCACGCGCCGTTGAATAGTGGTCTTCATTCGGCAGTCCGGTAGCGTTTGTGAAATTAGTAGAAGTCATCCCGAGCTGTACGGCATACTGATTCATGATTGTGGCGAAAACCGCCTCCGTGCCCGCGAGATGTTCCGCAAGCGCGACGCTTGCATCGTTGCCGGACTGGACGATCATCCCGAGCAACAGTTCCTGGACCGATACCCGGGAACCGACCTCGATAAACATCCGCGAGCCTTGGGTGCGCCAGGCCTTTTCGCTCACGGTGACCTGGTCTTCGAGGCTCACCTGGTCTTCTGAAAGCGCGCGGAAAATCGCATAGGCAGTCATTAGCTTGGTCAAACTGGCAGGCGCCTGCCGCTTGTCGGGCTCAAGCGAGGCCAGTTCGACGCCGGTGCTGCCGTCCATGAGCATAAAGCTCTTGGCGCCAACGATTGGCGGCGCCGGTACCGGCATCATGACCGCTGCGTTTACGACGGCCGACGCCATCAGGAGGATCAGGGAAATCAGACTGGATCGAATTCGAAGTGCCATAAGCGGGGGCTGCCCAGGTTAAAAGGCGCGTATTGTAGCGCCTGCCAATAAAAATGTGTGCTTGCCTATTCAGTGACCAGGTGCGTCTCCGAAATTCCGATGCCCTGTAGCTGTTCGACGATGAAATCATATTGAAGCACGTTGGCGATGGGCCCTATCCTAACGCGATACAGGGCAGGTGAGGTGCTTTTGTCCTTATGCACAAATGCCTTGTCGATACCTACGTCGCGTAACAGTGAGTAGCGGCGCCGGGCATTTTCAGGCTCACCAAAGGCGCCGACCTGCACAAATATGGTTTCCACCCGGTGCCTGGCCGGTTTCGTGGCAATGACCGGCTCTGCAGGCTGCGGCGATGGCTTGTCGAAACTGATCGCGGTTACTTCCACGAGGCTGGTGCCAGTGGTCACCATATCGAGTTTCATGGCTGCAGCGTACGAAAGATCGATCAGGCGATTGTCTACGAAGGGACCGCGATCATTGACGCGCACAATAACGCTCCTGCCGTTGCGCAGATTATGAACCTGCACATAGCTTGGAAGCGGCAGCGACTTGTGCGCCGCTGTCATCGCGTACATGTTGTACGTTTCCTGGTTCGACGTCAGGTGGCCATGAAATTTATTGCCGTACCACGATGCGACGCCGCGCTCCCGGTAGCCAAAATTCGTGTCGAGGACTTCGTAGGTCTCCCCATTTACCTTGTAATACGGCCCATTGCCATAACGGCTTCGCGGCTCATCGCGCGGAATCGCGTCACCCGGAAGATCCGCTACATTCGAGCCACCTGGTGGCGGCCCGCTGTCGTACACGGGCTGCAAGCCACAAGCCGACAGAATTGAAAAAAGGGCAATGAGATGCAGGGATTTGACGTGCTCAGGTTTCGCCACGATTTACCTCGATCGCAATTTCCTGCCCAAGCTGGTGGACAGCCAGCGCGTACATCACGCTGCGGTTATAGCGCGTGATTACAAAGAAATTATGAAAACCAACCCAGTACTCCTCGCCATCATCGCCTATTAATGTCAGAAGCTGGCTTCGGTGATCTCCTGGTAGATCCGTGGCAAACAATACGCCCTGGTGACTGAGCGAGGTAACCGTTTCTTGCGGTTTCAACGTGTTCTCGGGCGGGTCTCCCCGCCATTGGCTGCTCAGACTGGCTTGTGTGACTATCTGCTTGTCTGGTCTCCAGCCATGGCGCACGAAGTAGTTCGCAATGCTGCCAATGACGTCCGCCCAGTCGCTCCAGATGTCGCGCTTGCCATCGGCACTTGAATCGACGGCATAGGCACGATAACTCGACGGCATGAATTGTGGTCTGCCCATTGCGCCGGCATAAGAGCCGGTTGCATCGGTGGCGTCCATGCCCTCTTCGCGGACCAGCAACAGGAACTGAACAAGCTCGCCGCGAAAGAATTTGGCGCGCGGCGGGTATTCGAAAGCGAGTGTAACCAGCGCATCCAGAACGCGATAGTTGCCGGTGATTGTCCCGAAATAGGTCTCGACACCGATGATTCCCACCAGTATTTCGACGGCGACGCCGGTTTCCTCGCCGATTCGCCGCAAATCCTCGCTATGCTCACGCCAGAAAGCAGCGCCGGCCTTTATGCGCGCGTCAGTCAGGAAAATATCCCGGTACTCGTGCCATTCCTTGATGCGCTCCGCGGGTTTGGCGATCGCCTCCAATATCGCTTCCTGGGTCCGTGCCTGCTGCAAAACATGTTCAAGTGTGCTGCGATCGTAGGAATGATCGCTGACCATCGAGTCAATGAAGTTCCTGACGTCAGGAATTTCGACATCGATCGCCTGTGCGGACGGGTCGCCAATAAAAAGTAACAGTAGAAATGCGAGCCTGAATTCCATGGCAGTAAATTTAGTGGGGCAATAGTTTCCGGTGATTGTGGATGGACATGAGAATACCGAAACCGGCCATGAGGGTCACCATGGAGGTTCCGCCAAAGCTGACCAACGGCAGGGGGATGCCAACGACCGGCACCAGTCCAGTCACCATCGCAGTATTCACAAACACATAGACAAAAAATGTGAGGCTAATACTCCCGGCCAGAAGCCGGCAATAGGTGTCACGTGCCTGCATCGCGATAGCCAGGCCGCGGCCAACGATGAATACATAAAGACCCAGCAGACTGAGGACGCCGAGCAGCCCGAGCTCTTCGCCCATGACGGCAAAGATGAAGTCCGTGTCCCGCTCCGGCAGGAATTCTAGCTGCGCCTGGCTGCCGTTAGTCCAACCCTTGCCGAACAGGCCACCCGAGCCAATCGCAATCTTCGACTGGATAATGTTGTAGCCGGCACCCAGCGGATCGGAATCAGGGTTCAGCAAGGTCAGGACGCGTTGCTTCTGGTAGTCCTGCATGAAGGTCCAAAGTACCATCGCGCCTGGAATCGAGGCAACACCCAGCAGGGCCATTACGCGCATCGACAGGCCGGCAAGCACGATAACGAGAATTCCCGCCATAGCGACCAAAAGAGAGGTTCCGAGATCCGGCTGAACGCCGATTAGAATCGTGGGCACGACGATCAGTGCGCCGATGATCACGATGTCCAGGAACCTGGGCGGCAAACGCCGGTCGTGCAAATACCAGGCGGCCATCATGGGCACTGCAAGTTTCATGACTTCCGACGGCTGGAAGCGGATACCGAGATCAAGCCAGCGCTTCGCACCCTGGCTCACCTCTCCGGATGCCAGCACCAGAAGCAGCAAAATGAGGCCAGCGAAATATCCCCAGGGAGTCCAGCGTCGCAGCAGATCGGGCGGTAGTTGCGCCATGATCAACATTCCTACCAGCGCCACGAAAAGACGCGCGCACTGTTGCAGCCACAACTCCATGTTTTCGCCAACCGCGCTGTAAAGCACGACAAGTCCGAGACCACAGGTCAGTAACACCGCGCCGAGCAGCGGACCATCGATATTGAGCCTCCGCATGATTCGTGCGAGATCACTCAGCGGTGCCGCTCTGCTCTCGAACAGTTGTGACTCATCACTAAAGCGCATCGGCATCCACTCCGGCATTTATGCCGAGGTATTCATCCATAATGGCGCGAGCGATCGGTGCTGCGACACGGCTGCCGCTGGCCCCGTTCTCGACGATGACCGCGACTGCGATGCGCGGATTATCAAACGGTGCAAAGGAAATAAAGAGTGCATGGTCCCGGAGCCGCTCGTCGATCTGCTCCTCGTCGTACTCCTCGTCCTGTGAAATGGAAATAACCTGAGAGGTACCGCTCTTGCCGGCCATCTGGTAGGGCGCGCCGCGTCCAGCGGCTCGAGCGGTGCCGGTGTTACTTTGCATGACGTCGTGCATGGCGGACAGGACGCTGTCCCAGAAAAAGTCGTTTTCGATATTCACATCAGGAAGCCGTTCCGGCGCGATTAACGTACGCCTGCCGGTCAGCGGATCCTCGAATGCAGCGACCAGGTGCGGCGTAAAGCGCTTGCCCCGCGCCGCCAGCGCCGCGGTAGCATTTGCGAGCTGCAACGGCGATGCGAGCATGTAACCCTGGCCGATGGACGCGATGACGGTTTCTCCGGGGAACCACACCTGGTCGGCACGATTGCGGAAGGCCTGCCTCTTCCACGCGCGGGATGGCACCAGGCCGTCCGCTTCATCAACCATATCGAGGCCGGTTTCCTTACCCAGTCCGAACTGGTCCAGATAGTAATGCATACGGTCGATACCGATGTTACGGCTGATTTCGTAAAAGTAGACGTCACAGGATTGAGTAATCGCGTCGTGCAGGTCGACCTCGCCATGACCTCCCGGTTTCCAGTCGCGATAACGATGTGTACTGCCTGGCAAGCTGTAGTAACCAATACAAACGGTGCGCCGGGTCAGATTGGTTGCGCCGATCTCAAGTGCAGCCAGCGAAAGCATTGGCTTGATTGTCGATCCTGGTGGATAGCTTCCCATGACGGCGCGATTGAACAGCGGGCGATCTTCGTTGTTTTGCAATTCGTTGAACTCGCTTCGGCTCATACCGGTCGCGAATGGGTTGGGATCGAAAGACGGCGCACTAACGAGGGCCAGGATTTCGCCGTTGTTCGGATCGATGGCCACAATGGCGCCCCGTTTTCCCGCGAGGGCCTCAGTGGCAACTCTCTGCAGATCGAGATCAATACTGAGGTACAGATTGTGTCCCGGTGTTGGCGCCTCGCTCTCGAGCAAGGACCCGGCAATATCCCGTGCCTCGGTCGGGACCTGGCGGCCCCGCGCGTTGGTGACAACCTGGCGGAACCCGACTTTGCCGTACAACATGCTTTCGTTGAAATGCTCGACGGCAGTCTTGCCCGTTTGCGCGGTGCCGGCGTAGGCCGCAGCATCCAGTCGCTCGAGGTCGGCCGTGCTCAGCGCTCCAACGTAGCCGATCACATGCGCTGTCAGATCACCGTCAGGATAGTGACGCACCAATCGCGGTTGAAAGTCGACGCCGGGGAATCTTGGCCGTTGATTCGCAAAAATCGCGATCTCATCATCCGTCAGACGAAAACGCAGCGTGATGGGCTTGAAACGAGGACCCGTCTGACTCAATCCGTTAAAGCGCGGGATGTCCTCACTCCGGATCAGGCCTAATTCCGCAAGGCGGGCAAGCGTACGTTTAAGGTCCGGCACCTGTTCCGGGATGAGTTCGAGCTGATAAGCGGGCAGGTTCTCGGCAAGAATCCGCCCTCGGCGGTCGAATATTAGTCCGCGTGTCGGTGGCAGCGCTTCGATGCGCACCCGGTTGCCCTGTGATTTTTCCGCAAAGAAGTCGTATTCGCGGATCTGCAACTGCACCAGTCGTGCGACTATTATGCCGAGCAGCAGGACCATGATGGCGACTGCGAGGATAATGCGGGAAACAAACAGCCGCTTCTCGAAATAATGGTCCTTGATGGGCGAAATGAGACTCATTAGTTTAGTTTCGGGCGCGGTCACGAACACCGCTATACAGCATCGTCATCAATGGCCAGATCAGCGATCCGGTTAAAACCGGTCCCCAATAACTGACTGCTGGCGTGTTTACCCCGGCAACGCCGTTGATCCAGAACAGAATGAATTGATAGAGCGCAAGTAATCCAAACACGGTTACCGATAACTGCAGCGTTGGAAACTGGCGCATCTGCAGATGAAACGTGACGGTGACGTATATAACCACCGACAGCGCGAGCGCGTACTGACCCAGTAGAGTGCCCTGAGCAACGTCCAGAACGAGGCCGATTATCCAGGCCCAGCCGATGCTGTAGGTACGCGGTAGATTCATGGCCCAGTATATAAGGGTCAGCGTGACCCAATCGGGCCTGAACGCCTCGGCCCAGCCGGGCATTGGTGCTATGGCCAGCATGAGGGACACAATCATGCTGATAATGACGGGCTGCGGACGTGTGTACCGGTCTCTACTCACCCGTCGTTTTCCCGCTTGCAACCGCCGCTGGAGTATCCGCTGCAGCACCTTCGTCCGGCGACTCATCGATGGCAGACCAAATCAGCATGATTTCCCTGACCTGATTCAGCGCGGCTGACGGCTGCGCCGATACGGCCGCGAATGGTTCCTGGGGAATACGAATGACCGAATTGACGATCGCAACCGGGTATCCGGCCGGGAATGCTCCGCCGAGGCCGGAGGTCACCAATAGATCGCCTTCACGAATATCTGCGTTGTTCGGCAGGAACGGCAGCACGAGACGGTCGAACTCTCCGGTACCGACAGCAATCGTCCGCAATCCGTTGCGATTTACCACGACCGGCAGGGCATGATCCGGATCGCTGATCAATATGCCTTGCGAAGACAGCACGCCTGCCTCGATGATCTGACCAACGACGCCGTGCGCGTCGATAAGCGCCTGGCCATCAAAAACGCCGTCGCGTGTGCCTTTGTCTACTACCAGCACATGACGAAACGGATTCGAGCTGACCGACATGATCTCGGCGATGCGCACCCGGTCGCGCACGCGTGCAGTCGCCTCGAGCATGGTGCGGAGCCGCGTATTTTCCGCCTCCAGCGCTGCATAACGTTGTAGCCGGGCCCGGGTCAGCAACCGTTCGACGTTCAGCCGGCTGTTTTCAAGCTGTAATTCATTGCGGCTCGCCGTCGTGTCAACGACCCAGCGCCAGAGCGACACAGGCGCATCGACAACTACCCGCAGCGGATACACGGTTGCGCCAATAGCCTTGCGTACCGCATCCAGGTGGTTGTAACGGTGGTCGATGACGAGAAAGAGGATACTCAGCCCGGCGAGCAACAGGAAACGAAGTCCGAGCGCCGGCGAATTTGGCGATCTGTGCCGACTCTCAGCTTGCGCGGGGGCCATCAGCGTCGTCTCTTCGCATAATGGATCCGGGTTTGCTCGTTCTTATTATTCCAAACCAAATACGGCCGGGCCGTGCTCGTCGATCAGCTCGATGACCCGGCCACCGCCACGTGCGACGCAAGTCAACGGATCATCTGCTATGACAACCGGTAATCCGGTTTCTTCCATCAACAACTTGTCGATGTCGCGCAGCAGTGCGCCGCCGCCGGTCAGGACGATACCGCGATCGGCGACATCGGCGCCGAGTTCAGGTGGCGTTTGTTCCAGCGCCTCTTTCACGGCGCCGACGATACCCTGCAGCGGCTCCTGCAGCGCTTCGAGAATCTCGTTGCTGTTCAGCGTGAAGCTGCGCGGCACGCCCTCTGAAAGGTTGCGGCCCTTAACCGAGATTTCTCTGACTTCCTGGCCCGGAAATGCCGAGCCGATTTCATGACTGATGCGTTCGGCGGTTGCCTCGCCAATCAGGATGCCGTAGTTGCGGCGCACGTAGTTGGTGATTGCTTCGTCAAAACGGTCGCCACCGATTCTGACCGAAGCAGCGTAGACGATTCCGTTCAGCGAAATCACGGCGACCTCTGAGGTTCCACCGCCGATGTCGAGCACCATCGAGCCGCGCGCCTCGTGTACCGGCAGGCCGGCACCGATCGCCGCAGCCATCGGCTCGGGAATCAGGTGAACTTTGCGGGCACCGGCGCCTTCGGCCGATTCGCGGATGGCGCGCCGCTCAACCTGTGTAGACCCATATGGAACGCAGATCAGGACACGCGGGCTCGGGCGAAAATATCGCGTCCCGTGGGCCTTGCGAATGAAGTGCTGCAACATTTTTTCGGTGATGGTGAAGTCGGCGATCACGCCGTCTTTCAGCGGCCGGATTGCCGTGATATTGCCTGGCGTTCTGCCCAGCATATTCTTGGCCTCGGTACCCACGGCCTCGATCACGCGACCGCCGCGGCCAGAATCTTCGCGAATCGCTACGACGGAGGGCTCGTTCAGAACGATGCCGTGACCCCTCGAATAGATTAGTGTGTTCGCCGTCCCGAGATCGATCGACAAATCATTCGAGAAATAACCTAGAATGTTCTTGAGCATGTGGGGCTAGAGTCCCGCGAAGTAAATCAACTTTGCAATGTAGCAATGGACACGACAATGCACAAGGCAGTGTGTATCATTGCTGCCCCTTGTTCCGCCTGACCTGTTGGCAGGCAAGAATATCCGGAACATTTCGTGCCGCTAACAAGAGACCAGGTTCAGCATATCGCAACGCTCGCGCGGCTAAAACTCGCGGATGCGGAGCTCGATGATGTCGTGGACAAGCTGTCCAGAATTGTCGATTTTGTCGATCAACTGCAGGCCGCACGTACTGACGATGTGCTGCCGATGGCGCATCCTCTCAACATGTCACAGCGGCTGCGTGCCGACGAAGTCACGGAGCCGAACGAGCGTGACAGAATTCAGAAAAATGCGTCCCGGGTAGAAGATGGCTACTACCTGGTTCCCAGGGTGATCGAATAACAATGGTACAGGGCACTGATGCATTATATACATGGTCGCTGACTGATCTCGCGCGCGGGCTGAAAGATGGCGAGTTCTCTTCACGGGAACTGACTGAGTCCTTGTTGCGGCGAATCGACGATCACCAGCAACGCCTGAACGCATTTATTACCGTTACCGCGGATGCAGCATTGCAACGTGCTGATGCAGCCGACAAGGCGCGGGCAAACGGCGATGAAAGTTTGCTGAATGGCTTACCGATTGTGTACAAGGATCTGTTTTGTACGAAAGGTGTCTTGACCACCTGCGGTTCCCGCATCCTTGGAAATTTTGTTTCGCCGTACGACGCGACCGTCGTTGAACGAATCAGTGCAGCTGGTGCTGTCATGCTTGGCAAGACCAACATGGACGAATTCGCGATGGGTTCGTCAAACGAGACCAGTTACTATGGTCCGGTAACGAATCCCTGGAATAAAAAATTGTCGCCAGGTGGTTCGTCGGGCGGTTCTGCCGCCGCGGTTGCTGCGAGGATCGTTCCTGCGGCGACCGGGACTGACACCGGCGGTTCGATCCGCCAGCCAGCGGCGCTCACCGGCACTGTCGGCCTGAAACCAACGTATGGCCGGGTCTCCAGGTTTGGCATGGTTGCTTTCGCATCCAGCCTTGACCAGGCAGGGGTTATTACGCGATCTGCCGAAGACGCTGCATTGTTGCTCGGCGTCATGGCCGGCTATGACAAGAAAGATTCGACGTCTGTCGATCATCCCGTGCCCGATTACGTCGCCGGACTGTCAAAGCCTGTCAAAGGATTGAAGATTGGCATCGTGCGACAGCACTTCGATGAAGGATTGGCTGCAGGTTGCGAAGAACGCGTCAAGGCAGCGCTGGCTGTATTGAAAGAAGAGGGCGCAACGCTGATCGAAGTCGACCTTCCCAACATTGATTTGTCCGTTCCTACTTACTATGTCGTCGCTCCAGCAGAGTGTTCCTCGAATCTGTCGCGCTTCGACGGCGTGCGCTTCGGACATCGGGCCGACAATCCGGAGAATCTTCTCGATTTGTATTGTCGTACTCGCAGCGAGGGATTCGGCGCGGAAGTACAACGCCGCATTATGACCGGCACTTACGTGTTGTCGGCCGGTTACTACGACGCGTATTACCTGAAAGCACAGAAAGTGCGACAACTTATCAGCCAGGATTTCAAAAAGGCTTTCGAAAACGTCGATGTGATTGCCGGGCCCACGGCGCCGACCACGGCGTTCGCGATCGGCGAGAAAATCGATGACCCGATTACGATGTATTTGAATGATATTTACACTATCGGCGCCAACCTCGCAGGGCTTCCCGGTATTTCAGTTCCCTGCGGTTTCGCCGATGGCCTGCCGGTTGGTCTGCAACTGGTTGGACCGCACTTTGCCGAAGAGACGATTCTCGCCTGCGCCCATCAGTACCAGCAGCTGACTGACTGGCATGCACAGGGGCCGGAGGAGTTCTCTTGAACGACAACTGGGAAGTCGTCATCGGGCTGGAGATTCATACCCAGTTAGCAACGAAGAGCAAAATTTTCTCTGGTGCATCAACGGCTTACGGTGCTGAAGCCAATACCCAAGCCTGCCTGATCGACCTCGGCTACCCGGGCGTGCTACCGGTATTGAATGGCGAGGTCGTTCGCATGGCGGTCAAATTCGGGCTTGCCGTCAATGCGACTGTTGCCAAGCGCTCCGTATTCGCAAGGAAAAACTACTTTTACCCGGACCTGCCGAAGGGTTACCAGATCAGTCAGTATGAACTACCCATCGTCGAAAACGGCGAGCTGACTATTCGGGATGAAGACGGCAGGGAAAAACGCATTGGCATTACGCGCGCGCATCTCGAGGAAGATGCGGGCAAGTCCGTTCACGAGGGCTTTGGTCAGGCGACCGGTATTGACCTGAATCGCGCCGGAACGCCGTTGCTGGAAATCGTATCGGAACCTGACCTTCGATCTGCGAAACAGGCGATCACATATATGCGTAAGATTCATTCGATTGTGCGCTACCTCGGGATTTGTGATGGCAACATGCAGGAAGGCTCGTTTCGCTGCGACGCCAACGTATCCGTGCGGCCGCGAGGGCAGGAAAAGTTAGGTACGCGCACCGAGATCAAGAATCTGAATTCGTTCCGTTTCATCGAGAAGGCAATCAACTTTGAGATAGAGCGGCAAATCGAAGTACTCGAAGGCGGCGGCGACGTCGTTCTGGAAACGCGCCTTTATGATTCTGATAAAGATGAGACACGCGCAATGCGCAGCAAGGAAGAGGCGAACGATTACCGCTATTTCCCGGATCCCGATTTGCTGCCCGTCGAACTGGATGAGGATTTCATCGAATACGTCCGCAAGTCTCTGCCAGAGTTACCGGATGCGAAACTTGGCCGGTTTGTGGAGCAGTACAAACTGAAACCTGCGGATGCAGAAATCCTGACGCTCAGTCGTGCTTTAGCCGACTACTTCGAAGAGGTAGCCGAAAATACGGAGGCCGCGGTCCAGGTTGCGGCCAACTGGGTCATTGGTGAGCTGGCAGCAGCCTTGAATAGCGAGGGCATCGAGATCTCGGACAGCAAGATCGAGGCGGCTGCACTGGCCGGTTTGCTGAACCGAATTGCTGACAACACAATTTCGGGCAAGATCGCGAAGGAAATATTCGACGCTATGTGGTCAGGCGAAGGTGGCGCTGATGACATCATCGAAGCGAAAGGACTGAAACAGATTACAGACGCTTCGGCAATCGAGAAAATCGTCGATGCTGTCATCGAAGCCAATCCTGGCCAGGTCGCGGAATATAGAGGCGGCAAAGACAAACTGCTTGGCTTTTTCGTTGGCCGGGTCATGCAGGAAAGCGGCGGGAAAGCGAATCCAGGCCAGGTCAACGAGATCCTCAAGAAAAAACTTTCCGACGGCTGAAATCGTGCTGGCAAAAGACGCGGTAATCCGATTTGTATTTGAATCGCTGCCCGTGCGTGGCGCACTCGTACAACTTGAAAGCACGTGGCAACGTATGCAGCGAGATCACGATTATCCGGATCCGGTTGCGGAGGTGCTCGGCCATGCTGCTGCCGCAACTGCACTCATCGCGCAAAGTCTGAAATTCGACGGCACGGTTACGTTGCAGATTGGCGGTGAAGGACCGCTAAGAATGCTGGTTATGCAAAGCACCGATAATCTCGATTTGCGGGGCATGGCAAGCGCACAGGACACGGCTGGTGACATGAAATTTGCGGATCTTGTGACCGGCGCGAGATGTGCGGTGACGGTTGATTCCGGCGCGATGGAGCGTCCCTACCAGGGCATCGTGGCGATTAGCCCGGATTCACTGGCCGCAAGCCTCGAAAATTATTTCGCGCAATCCGTCCAGGTCCCGAGTCACCTGCAGCTGGCGTGCAACGAGGTGCTGTGCGGCGGCATCCTGTTACAGCAGATGCCCGGGCAATCGCCAACGCTGGAAGATGACTGGCGGCGGCTCGGAATCCTGGCAAAGACCCTGCGCGTGGGGGACCTGGCAGACGGGGCCAGTCATGAACTCCTGCACAGAATTTTCGCCGAGGATGATGTCCGCGCATTCAAGCCTCGGGAGGCCCGTTTCCGCTGCCGCTGTACCCAGCAAAAAGTCGAGGAAGTGCTGCGACTGCTTGGTGAGGAGGAGACCCGCACTGCCTGTGAGGAGCAGGGCACAGTCGAGGTGACCTGCGAATATTGCGGGCGGTTGCGCACATTTGATGCCGTCGATGTGGCGCGGGTTTTCACGGAACAACCCGTAAGTGGCAGCGATTCCTTGCATTGAGGCCGAAGCTCGCCCGGTGGGCCGGGCTCCTACGAAACGTTTCTACGATTTTCGGGCATACGAATAAACGAAATCGTGGTAGAATATTCAGTCTATATATAAAGATATCGTTATATATTTATGCAAGCGACGACGGCAACCCTTCTGCAGCGTCTTAAAACACTCGGTGACCTGACTCGCCTGCGCTTGGTGGCGCTTTGCCGTCAGGGCGAATGCAGTGTCTCGGAACTGACCGGCGTGATCGGCCAGAGTCAGCCAAGAATTTCCCAGCAGCTGAAGTTACTTTGCGAGGCAGGGGTCCTGCGACGATTTCGCGACGGTAAACGGGTGTTCTATCGCGTGCCGGCTCGCGGTGGAGGCGAAGAGGATCTTAGACAGCTACTGGAACTCATCCCCGGCGACGATCCCCTGTTTGTCGAAGACCTCAGCCAGCTCCGGCAATTACGGGGCCTGGGCCTGGATAAGCCGGTGCGGGCAAAAGAATCCGAACTGGCAGATCGTGCGCTTCACAGGGCACTGGTTGAACTGACTGTGACTGCCCCAGTGGGTGACCTGCTCGATATCGGCTGTGGGCGCGGCTCGATTCTCAAATTACTTGCAAGCCGTGCGCGCCGCGCAGTCGGAGTCGACATCGATGCAAAGGCACGACGACTGGCCCGCGCTGAACTAATGCTGGCCGGGCTGCCGAACTGCAGCCTGCGCCAGGGCGACATGTATCGATTACCTTTTGATGACGCGGAATACAACACGATCATTCTGGATGACGTGCTGACGGATGCTGCAGACCCGGTCCGCGTACTCATCGAGTCCAGACGGCTCCTGAAACCAGGTGGCCGGCTGTTTATTCTTCAGGCCGTGACCGATCGAACCGCTGCCAGTATTCAACGGTCACTTGCCGAGTGGAGCGTGGCAACCGCACTTCGTCTCGCGCCCGCACAGATTGTTCCCGCGAAAAATCCGGTCTGGCTGCTCTCAGTTGCCACACGGGCTGACAGCAAGGATGCGGCGGCTTAATGTCCGATAATAAAGAAAACAAAAACGGGACAAAAGTGTCGTTCGAATTCTTTCCGCCGAATACGGAAGCAATGGAAAAAACTCTCTGGACTTCGATCACGCATCTGTCGGTTCTTGAACCGCGCTTCGTATCTGTCACCTACGGTGCGGACGGATCAACGCGGGAACGAACACATGCTGCCGTGTCACGTATCCGTAAGGAAACGAATCTCACCGCAGCGCCCCACCTGACCTGCATCGGTGCGAGCCAGGGTGAGATCGAGGACATTGCGCGGGAATACTGGGACCTGGGCGTCCGGCATCTTGTTGCCCTGCGTGGCGATCCGCCGAAGGATGTTCAGCACTACACACCACATCCCGGCGGCTTCGCTTATGCGGCCGACCTGGTTGAGGGACTGAAGCGCGTCGCTGATTTCGACATCTCGGTCGCCGCATTTCCAGAGGTCCATCCCGAGGCTGCGAGTGCTCAGTCCGATCTCGACATCCTCAAGCGCAAGCTGGATGCAGGCGCGTCGCGTGCGATTACGCAGTTCTTTTTTGATGTTGATCTGTATCTGCGGTTTCGCGACCGCTGTGTAGCCGCGGGCATCACGTCGACCATTGTTCCGGGCATTCTGCCGATCACACGCTTTCCGCAGCTAACACGCTTTGCCGAACAGTGTGGTGCCAGTGTGCCAGACTGGTTGCATGATCGTTTTGCTGGCCTCGATGACGATCCTGACACGCGCAAACTGATCGCTGCGAGCGTCGCCATCGAGCAGGTGCGGTCGCTGCAGAAGGAAGGTATCGACGAGTTTCACTTTTATACTTTGAATCGCTCCGAGCTCACGTTCGCGATTTGTCATGCGCTCGGTGTCAGGCCGCAGCCAGCCGCTGCTTAGAGAGCATCGTCATGGAACGGACAAAAAGAATCGAAGCGCTGAAGCGGGCACTGACCGAACGGATCCTGTTACTCGATGGAGCCATGGGCACGATGATCCAGGGGTTCAGGCTTAATGAGAGCGAATATCGAGGCGAGCGTTTCAGGGATTGGCAATCGGATCTGAAAGGCAACAATGATTTGTTGTCGATTGCGCGTCCGCACGTCATTCATGACATTCATCGCCAGTTCCTCGAGGCGGGCGCTGACATCATCGAGACAAATACTTTCAATTCGAACGCGCCCTCGATGAGCGATTACGGTATGGAGTCGTTCGTCGCAGAGCTGAATGCGTCGGCCGCACGCATTGCACGAGAGGTAGCGGATACACATGCGGCGAAATGTGGGCAACCACGATTTGTTGCCGGTGTGCTAGGTCCCGCGAACCGCACTGCGTCGATTTCGCCGGACGTAAACGATCCCAGCTATCGCGATATTACTTTCACTGAGCTTGCGGCAACCTACCAGGACGCCGCGATTGCCCTGATCGAGGGTGGCGTCGATTTCCTGATGGTGGAAACGATCTTCGATACGCTTAACGCCAAGGCAGCGATCTTCGCGATCAAGCGAAGTTTTGCGGCAACACAAGTGATACTGCCGATCATGATTTCAGGCACGATCACCGATGCCTCAGGCAGAACCTTGTCGGGACAGACGACGGAAGCTTTCTGGAATTCTGTGCGTCACGCCGATCCATTCGTGGTTGGGCTCAATTGCGCGCTGGGTGCAGATGAACTGCGGCCATACGTTGCGGAACTGTCGCGGATTGCGGACACGAATGTCAGTGCGCACCCTAATGCAGGGCTGCCGAATGAATTCGGCGAGTATGACGAGACGCCGCAACACATGGCTGAAATCATTGGCGAATTCGCCCGCAGTGGCTTCGTCAATCTGGTTGGAGGATGCTGTGGCACGACCCCGGACCACATTCGGGAGTTGCGTCGTGTCATTGACAGCCAGGCGCCGCGGAAAATTCCAAATCCGCCCGTGCGCTGCCGCTTGTCGGGCCTTGAACCGACAACGATCGGGCCCGACGATCTGTTCGTCAACGTCGGTGAGCGCACGAATGTCACCGGATCGGCGGTTTTTCGCAAACTGATCGAAGCCGACCAGTATGCTGAAGCCGTGCAGGTTGCCCGTCAACAAGTTGAGAACGGCGCACAGATCATCGATATCAACATGGACGAAGGAATGCTCGATTCCGAACAGGCGATGGTGAAATTTCTAAATCTTATTGCCTCGGAACCGGACGTTGCGCGTGTCCCAATCATGATCGACTCCTCGAAATGGTCGGTCATCGAGGCCGGATTGCAATGCGTGCAAGGCAAGGGCGTCGTCAATTCGATCAGTCTCAAGGAAGGTGAAAAACAATTCATCAAGCAGGCGCGACTCGTTCGGGACTACGGCGCCGCCGTCATCGTGATGGCGTTTGATGAAAAGGGCCAGGCTGACAACGTTGATCGTAAGGTCGAGATTTGCAAGCGGTCGTACAAAATCCTGACCGAGATCGTCGGCTTTGATCCTGCAGATATTATTTTCGATCCCAACATTTTTGCCGTTGCGACAGGTATCGAAGAACACAATCGCTACGGTTTGGATTTCATAGAAGCGACCCGGCGAATTAAGGAGGCATTGCCGCATGTATTGATTAGCGGCGGCGTTAGCAACGTTTCGTTCTCGTTCCGTGGCAACAACCTCGTGCGTGAGGCCATTCATTCCGTATTCCTGTATCACGCCATTAAAGCCGGCATGGATATGGGTATCATCAACGCTGGCCAGCTTGCGCTATACCAGGACTTACCGAGAAATCTGCGCGACGCGGTTGAAGACGTAATACTCAATCGGCGAAATGACGCGACCGAGCGCTTGCTCGAAGTCGCCGGGGATTTCGCAGGCCAGTCCAGCGGGGGGAAGAGAAATTCCAGGGACATGAGCTGGCGTGAGGAACCGGTCGACAAGCGCCTCGAGCATGCGTTGGTGAACGGTATCGATGAGTTCGTTGTCGATGACACCGAAGAAGCACGGCAAAAAGCAACGCGACCGCTGGACGTCATCGAAGGTCCGCTGATGGCTGGCATGAACGTTGTTGGAGACCTGTTTGGTGAGGGCAAGATGTTCCTGCCACAGGTCGTCAAGTCCGCCCGCGTTATGAAGAAGGCCGTCGGCCACCTGCTGCCATTCATTGAAAAAGAGAAGGGCGGTGCCATCGAGACGAATGGCAAGATTGTGATGGCGACAGTCAAGGGTGATGTTCACGACATTGGCAAGAAAATCGTCGGCGTCGTGCTTCAGTGCAACAACTTCGAAATTATCGATCTCGGCGTTATGGTCTCCTGCGAAAAGATTCTTGAGGCCGCCAAACGTGAAAAAGCACAAATTGTCGGCCTATCAGGCCTGATCACGCCGTCGCTTGAGGAAATGGTCCACATCGCAGGTGAAATGAAACGGCTGAATTTTGATTTGCCGCTTCTGATTGGCGGTGCAACAACCTCGCCGGCACACACGGCGGTCAAGATCGAGCCGAAATACGATGGGCCGGTCATCTACGTCAAAGACGCCTCACGCGCGGTCGGAGTTGCGCAGGCACTGGTGCAAACGGAGACGCGCTCCGAGCTTGTTCGCAAAACCCGCGAAGACAATGCAAAACGACGCGAGCGGCATGCAGGAAAATCGCGGCTGACGCCGCAATTGTCACTGGCGCAGGCGCGAGCTAACAAGAAGCAAATCGAGTGGAGCGACTACACGCCACCGGCGCCGACATTCACCGGACGAAAAGTGCTGGACGACATCAGTCTTACAACGTTGAAGAAGTACATCGACTGGATGCCGTTTTTTAATGCCTGGGAATTTCATGGCAAATACCCGGATATTTTAAGCGACCGGGTCGTCGGCGAAGCCGCACGAACATTGTTCACTGATGCCTCTGTTATGCTCGAAAAGATCATCAGCGAACAATGGCTGCAGGCGAGGGCAGTACTTGGTTTCTTCCCGGCAAATTCAGTTGATCACGATGACATACGTATATTTGCCGACGAGAATCGCCAACAGGAATTGATGCGTCTGTGCCATCTTCGGCAGCAACGCGGCAAACCCGAAGGCCAATCGCATGATTGCCTGGCTGACCTGGTCGCGCCGTACGACAGCGGTAAAGATGATTTCATCGGCGCTTTTGCGGTTACCGCAGGAATCGGCATTGATGAGCACATCGCGCGGTTCGAAGCCGATCACGACGACTACAGCAGCATTCTTCTAAAGGTATTGGCGGATCGCCTGGCCGAGGCGCTTGCCGAGTACCTTCACGAGAGAGTGCGCAAGGACTTCTGGGCATATGAAGCGAATGAAAAACTGACGAAGGATGCCCTGATTGCCGAAGCGTATCGAGGCATTCGGCCAGCGCCTGGTTATCCAGCGTGTCCCGATCACACGGAGAAGGGCAAGCTTTGGCAGTTGCTCGAGGTCGAGTCCGCCATCGGTCTCCGGCTGACCGATTCCTACGCGATGTTCCCCACCGCGGCAGTTAGCGGCTTCTATTTCTCGTACCCTGATTCGAAGTATTTCTCGGTCGGCAAAATCGCTCGCGACCAGGTCGAATCATTTGCCGAACGCAAAGGCATGTCTCATGGCGAAGCAGAAAAGTGGCTGGCACCCAACCTCGGCTACGATCCCTCCGCAGCGGACGCGGCTTGAATCCAGGAAAAAAAAGCGATATCGGTATCGCTTGCCCTAATTTTCCTTATGCGATTCGCGAAACTGAAGATCTTTTGCTTCAAGTTCACGAACGTATTCTTGCGCCTCATCACGCAATAATTCACATTCACGTACGAAGCCATCATCGAGAAAGCCGCCGGCTTTGAACTGTTCCCACTGCCTTGCCAGTTCCTTCCCCGGCAGTAGCCAAAACGATCGAAGTAGTGTCCTGCACATTTTCCAGTCGTCGTCATTGACAGATCGTCATCGGTCATTACTGCCCGGGCAAGCAGTTCATTGAATTCGCTGGACTCGACGCCCTGCAGCATCTGGCGAGATGTGTAGTCATAAAAGCTCTGCCGTATCACAGATGCATTGATACTGTTGCTTTGGCGTATCTGAAACGCCAAATATCCAAGCGTTGCGACCACCGCAGCCGCACCGACTATTTCTCCAATCGCGCTGATCGCCTCCCAGTTCATGATTTTCCTCCAACTACGGAATGAGAATTATTGGCCCAATTCCTTTTCGATCAATTTCTGCAACTCGCCGGTTCGTTCCTGGACGGCTGGAAGATAATCTCTCTAGGCGCGCGTCCACTGGACTATGACGCGGCGCAGACCATCAGCCAGCTCTTGATTCGCACTCAGCCAGTCAAGATATTCCTCGACGTCATAGTCAGTCACATCTATCCGGCAAGCTAATTCCCGCGACGCACACGGCCTAGATACTCGCGCTCAAGCATGCGATCTCGCCTGTCCTCATGCCACTCGTCCACGCCAAGTGCCAGAAGAATGGACGCAATTATTATGATTGCCTCCACCCCCATTCGTGGCCACGAAATCTTCTTTGACTGAGTTTCTGACATGCTCTACCGAGTTCCGGTGTTGCCTTATTTGACTTATGCCCGACTCCACAAGATTAGGCAATAAGGCAAGAAAGACAACAGCGGCAGCCGAATTTGGCCCAATTCATCAATCCCCTATTTATCCATCAGGTAATCATCACTGTTTTTTCAGTTGCTTACAGCCGCCACCGATGAAAATGATCATCAGGGCGAGACGCTGTGGATCGCCGCAAAAATGGAGAATGTACCGATGAAACTCAATTCCAGGATTGCCAGGAGGGCATGTCAGGCACTGCTGCTGCCGATTTTTGCCTCTTTAGCCGGGTGCGGTGGCGGCGACGAGCCGGACACCCGGCTTTGTCTGCTGTTCTTGGTCATTCCGGTGCCGTGCACTGCTTCGTCGCCGCCATCGCCGCCGCCACTACCACTGCCGCCGACGTCTCCCGGGTCTGGTGGAGGCGATTCGGGTTTAGGTGGAACAGGTGACAGTGGCGGCAGCGGAAACCGCGCTCTGTTCATCAATCGCTTTGCAGAGTTTGAACCGAACAGCACACTGGACAATGCAAATAATGTCCATTTTCCGTCGGCTCCGTTAAATGCATCGGCTGCCGTCGAGATGACCGGCACCGTGAAACAGGATGATGATCCCGCCGACTTTTTCATCTTCACGCCGCTCCGCTCCGATACATTTGCCGTGTATCTTTGTGAGGAAACCTGTGTGGAGCAGGTCGAGGGCGATTCTGTATACATCGCTGTTTACGATCAGAGTCAGACGACGATTGCAAGCACGCCGATAGGTACTGTCGCCAAGCAGATCTTTACCGTGGATCTCACTGCGGGATTGGCCTACTACGTGGAGATTAACGGTTACAACACCGGGCCTGACAGCTTCGCCTATAAGCTCATAGTAGTCGACTAGGAGGAATACTTCTGCCGACACTGCTGTCTCATAGACTCGTATCCGGCGTCAAGACGACGTGATGTCCATCCGGAAAATTCGAATATCACGGCGGGACGCCGCTCCTACGTTACGATTGGCTGGGTCGTAGGAGTGGCGTCCCGCCGTGATCGCACGTCGCTGTCCTCAGCCGGTGATGCCAGAAATGTATCTAACGCCAGATTCAAGTCTCTGACAGGCAAAGCCAGCGTGAATCTCAAGCTACGATTTCGTTTCACCGCCTCGCCGATAGAGTTTCTGGGCAGCAGTGATCTGCTGCCACTCTTGCTGCTATATTGACGCAAACTTCAGGCTTGTGAATAACGGAGACTATAAAGAATGATTCGAGGGGAAACTTCCAGGCGCCGCTTTCTTGTCGCTGTAATGGCTCATTCGGGACTGCTGGCAAGTGGCATGGGTGCTGCATTGCTTCGTGCCGGTTCCGCATGGGCGCAATCGTCCACTGGGAAAGCGGGTGAACTTGCCCGAATGGCACGGCTGCTGTTTCCGCATGATGGCGTTGCAGATGAAGTCTACGCAGAAGTCATCGATAGCATCCTGTCGGATGTTGCGAACGATGCATCGATGACAGACACGCTGAAGGTAGCGGTGACTGCGCTGAATACCGCGCAAGCTGGCGACTGGGTTACCGCCAGTGCAGGTGACCAGATTGCCGCGATGCAAGCAGTGGAGAATGAGGCCTTTTTTGGCGCAATCCTGGGTAGTGTAAGAGTCCGCTTCTACACCCACCCGAAGGTTTGGGAGCACATCGGTTATCCGGGCTCATCCGTCGAACACGGTGGTTACGTCGATCGGGGTTTCGATGACATCGACTGGCTGCCGGGGGACGCGTGATGGCGATCGGCTACGAATTGAGCGATTCCTCAGTCGTTGTGGTCATCGGTTCCGGCGCCGGAGGTGGCACAGTTTCCAATGAGCTCGCACAGAAGGGCATTGATGTTGTCTGCCTCGAAGCGGGATCGCGGCTGGCGCTTTCCGACATCGTGAATAATCCGGGCATTATGAACGAAAGGATGGGCTGGCTGGACAAGCGACTGGGCGCACCCACCTGGCTTTGCAAGACTGTGGGCGGTACGACCGTGCGCTGGTCCGGGATAACGCCGAGATTTCAGGAGCATGAATTCAAACCATTGACCACCTACGGCAAGCTCGATGATACGACCGCGATCGACTGGCCGATCACGCTCGACGAACTCGCACCGTATTACGACATGGCCGAAGACAGGATGGGTGTGTCCGGCACCCACGGCATACCACCGTCTGCCGAGACCAACGAGTTCAAGGTGCTCAAGGCCGGCGGCAAGAAAATCGGGTACAAGGAAATCACCAGCACCCGGGCGGCAATCAATCCTGCTGCAAGAGATGGCCGCCCGGGTTGCCGGCAAATCGGCTTCTGTTGGTCAGGATGTGCCATCGGTGCGAAATGGTCGACGCTCTATTCTGAGATACCGAAAGCCGAGGCGACCGGTCACTTTGAGTTACGCACGCAGTCGATGGTCGTGAAAATCAACCATGATGAGTCCGGCAAAGTGACCGGCGTCGTTTACGCCGATTTGAACGGTGTGCTGCACGAACAGAAAGCGCGGGCGATATGTGTCGCAGGCAACGTCGTTGAGACGACCCGTCTCCTGCATAACTCGGCCTCCAGCATGTTTCCGGATGGACTGGGCAACTCGTCAGGCCACCTGGGCCGCAACTACATGCGGCACATGACCAAATCCACGACGGCGATCATGCCCGGTGCGGTGAATTTCCATCGAGGGACGCGGCAGTCAGGGCTTATTTTCGATGAGCAGTATCACAGGCCCGAGCGCGGATTCGTGGGCGGCTACCTGATTGAAACGTCAAGCGGTGATCCACTTGGCATGGCTCAATCGGTTGGTGGCTGGGGCGAATCGGCTGCCGACTACCTGGAAAATTACACGAATCTTGCCAGCACCTGGGTGAGCGGAGAGGACCCGCCGCAGGCATCGAATCGGATTACATTTCACAAGACTGAGCGCGATCAGTATGGTCTGCCAGTGCCGATCCTGACCTACAATTTCCACCCGAATTCGATAGCGATGCATATGCATGCGGCGAAGATGAGCAAGCAGCTACTGGAATCATTGGGTGCGCGGGCCGTGACGTCGACAATGGCTGGTGGCGGCGGATGTCACAACATGGGTGTCGCCCGCATGAGCGCTGAGCCGGCGGACGGCGTGACTAACCGCTGGGGACAGTGCCACGATATTGCAAACCTGTTCGTATCCGACGGCAGCGTTTTTGCCAGCAGCGCGGCAGCCAATCCGACGCTAACCATCGTGGCCCTGGCGATTCGTCAGGCGGATCACATTGCGGAACGAATGAGCCACAAGGAACTCTAAGCGCATTTCATGCTGGTATGATGCCTGCCAATTTTTCCCAAGCGGTGGCCAAATTGAATAACAAATACCGACATTACGTCCTGCTTCTTCTGGCGTCTGTGCTTGCGGCCTGTTCGCAGGAAGCAACGGAAGAAGAGGTTTTGGAAAGTGCAACTGTCGCCGCTGAGCCGGCGCCCAGTTCGCTTGAACAGGGTCTGGCCGTGATCGATCGTGACGGCATCGAGGCTCACCTTATGTACCTTGCCGATGATTCGCTCATGGGGCGTATGACCGGCACGCCGGAATACGATGAAGCGGCAGCCTATGTCGCCGGACAGTTCGAGGAAATCGGCCTCGAATCCGGTGGTGATGATGGCTGGTACCAGCAGGTACCGATGCTCGCGCGACGCATCGATGTCGATTCCGCAAGATTCATTTTCCACCAGGACGACATCGAGAAAGCGCAACGCTGGAAGGAAGATTTTGTCATGGGCGGGGACACGATGCGCGCGGATACGAATATCACTGCCGAGGTTGTGTTCGTCGGTTTTGGCATCCACGCACCCGACTTGAATTACTCTGACTATGATGGGATCGATGTCGAGGGCAAGATAATCGCTGCGTTCGGCGGTGCGCCCGACAGTTTTCCACACAACGAGCGTGCATTTTATTCGTCGCGGCTGACCAAGGCGGAGGAGGCAGTGGCGCGAGGTGCCGTCGGCTCGATTGGTCTCCGTTCGAGGACGGATCAACGGCGCTATACCTGGAAGCGCATCTCGGAAAATGCCGGCATACGTCCGGGCATGTCTTGGGTAAACCTTTCCGGCGAAGCTGCAAATTACTTCCCCGAGTTGCAGGGTGGCGCGATGCTGAACGTACCGCCCGCGCATGAGCTTTTCTCACGTGCACCGATTTCATTCGAGCAGGCGCTCGATGCCGCGGATGCCGGCACGCCCTTGTCGACGCCGTTAGGTACCGAGATAACTCTCGCCCGCAAGACCGACCACGAATCGATTACGAGTCCTAATATCATCGGTATCCTCCGCGGCAGCGACCCGGAACTGGCGGACGAGTACGTCGTTTTCACCGCGCATCTCGACCATGTCGGAATCGGTGCGCCAGTCAACGGCGACACTATATATAACGGCATGTATGACAACGCGATGGGTACGTCGCTGTTGATCGAAACCGCGCGGGCGTTTGCGGCAATGCCGGAGCCGTCGCGCCGTTCGATCATGTTCATTGCTTTGACGGGGGAAGAGCGGGGTCTCGTCGGATCGGACTACTTCGCGCATTACCCGACGGTGCCGGGTGATTCACTCGTTGCCAACGTGAACCTGGACATGCCTTTGTTGTTGTACCCGCTTGCCGACCTTATTGCATTTGGTTCGGAACACTCGTCACTGGAACGAATCATCGGCGAGGTCGTTGTGGAAGAAGACTTTGTGCTGGCGCCGGATCCGATTCCGGAAGAAGTGCTGTTCATTCGCAGCGACCAGTACTCATTTGTGAAGAAAGGTATTCCGTCAGTATTCCTCGTCCCGGGATTCACATCAACAGATCCGGAAATTAACGGTGGCGAACTGTTCAACCAGCATCTGAAAACCCATTACCACCAACCGAGTGACGATCTCAGTCGTCCGATCGACTGGGATTCTGCGCTGCGATTTGCACGGGCCAATGTGCGCATCGGCCACGCAATCGCAGATGCCGACGAAAAGCCGGCCTGGAACGAGGGTGATTTCTTCGGTGAAAAGTTCGGCAAGTGAAGGCCAGGCCCGGCCTTGCGTGAGTAGTCACAGCGAGGCGTGACGCAGCGCAGCGACGGAGCTGACAAAATCCGTCAGTTTGTGACCAGAATTGGCGAGTCAACCGTCCAAGCGAATATCAGAACAGCTATCTGTCGCTGGCTGAGTATTTTTTTTGTCTTTTAAAAGCAGTGTCTTGCAAAAAAATCTGCAGTGTTGGCACGACTATCGCTTCAGTTTTGGGTAGGTCCGGGGCGCACGGAGTATCGGAGGTCAGAAATGAAAAGCATTCAGCGGGGTTTCACGCTGATCGAACTGATGATCGTGGTAGCCATTATCGGCATCCTTGCTGCGATCGCGATCCCGGCATACCTGGATTACGCCATACGCGCCCAGGTTGCGCACGGAATCAATCTTGCAGCGGGTGCAAAGGTGGCGGTTGCCGAGTATTACCAGGACCAGGGTGTGTATCCGGGCGACAATGCAACGGCCGGTCTCGCGGCAGCCGCAACGATCACCGGAAAATATGTTGTTCAGGTAGAAATAACCGGTGCCGGCCTTATCCAGGTGACTTTTGGTAAAGATGTCAATATCAAGATAGTCAATGCAGTCATGACAATTACGCCATTTGATAATTCCGGCAGTGTATCCTGGGCATGTTCGGGCGATGCCACACTGGTCGACAAGTGGCTGCCACCAGCCTGTCGCACATAATCATCCCGTCCTTGATCTAAACCGGTTGCGGCTGCGTGATGCAGTGGATGCCAGCGTTGTTCACGGGTCAGGGCAGTGGGTTTTCGAAGAACAACCCGGGCAGTTTTTTCTTTTTCTAATGCCGACTTTGCTCCATTCGGAGGCGATGGCGTCGTAAAGACTGAGATTGCCGGACTCTACCGGCACGTCGGCGATTATCTTCAAGGCTTCGACCGCCATCATCGTGCCGATTACGCCAGGAACAGGCGCGAGCACGCCGTTGCCGGCGCAGTCGTCGAGCGATTCATCCGACTCCTTGTATAGGCAGCGATAACAGGGTGACTTCGTATAGTCCGGGCCAAAAACGGCAAGTTGACCCTCAAACCGAATCGCTGATCCTGACACCAGGGGTCGACTGCCTGTTACACAGGCGTCGCTAACTTGAAAACGCGTCGCAAAGTTGTCACATCCATCCAGGACAACATCGGTCTGTCGAACTGCTTCTTGTAACGCGTCGTCACTCAGGCGCTCGGGGATTTCAGTGAGCCGAACATCCGGGTTCATTGCTGCGAGACGAGATGCCGCACGATGTACCTTGAGCTGGCCGATGTCATCCGGGCCGTACAGGGTCTGCCTGCCAAGGTTGGTTGCATCGACCGTATCAAAGTCACACAGCAACAATTGACCCACGCCGCTGCTCGCGAGGTAACTGGCTGACGCGCAACCGATACCGCCAAGACCGATGATGAGTACGGTTGCTGACTCTATTTTTGCCTGGCCTTGTCGCCCGACTTGCGGCAGCGCTATATGCCGCGCCGAACGTCCGGTCTTGTGATCGTTGTTTGACAAAGGAAAACTAGCCGTCAGTACGTACTTCAATAATGGTAACCGGTTCGGTCGGTACGTCCTGGTGACCACCGGAGTTGCCGGTCGGCACTGCAGCTATCTTGTCGATAACATCCATTCCGTCCGTCACTTTTGCAAACACAGCGTACCCGTAGTCCTGTCCGCTATGATCCAGAAACGCGTTGTCCCGCAGATTGAAGAAGAACTGTGAGGTTGCGCTGTCCACAGTACCGGTTCTGGCCATGGCTAGCGTGCCGCGAAGGTTCTTCTCACCATTCGCCGCTTCATTCTTGATTGGTGCACGCGTTTGCTTGTGCGACAAGTCGGCATTCATGCCGCCACCCTGGATCATGAAGTTCGGAATGACGCGGTGGAATATGGTTTCCGCGAAAAATCCATCCGCAACATACTGAAGAAAATTCTCGCAGGAGATGGGTGCGGCTTCTTCAAGGAGTTCGACGACGATGTCGCCGTGGTTAGTCATTATGGTAATCACAGGCTGTCTCATTGCATAAAGGAAAGTTTGTAGGAGCGGCTTTAGCCGCGAATATTATACAAAAAGATGTAGGAGCCCGCCCCAGCGGGCGATTTCTATCGATTACCCTGTCGCGATCGTCACCCTGGGCTTGCCAGCCAGATCATTCACCTGGCTGATCTCACCCCAGCCATCTGCCGATAATATCCGGGCGATCTCCTCGGCCTGGTTGTCACCGTGCTCAATGAGCAACGTCCCGCCAGGCCTTAAGACCGATTTTGCCTCGGCGGAAATTCTGCGAATTGCATCGAGGCCGTCTTTGCCTGACAGAAGCGCCATTTGAGGCTCATGCTTCAGACGTTCGAGATTTGGATCAGCCTCCGGCACATAGGGCGGATTGCTTGCGATGATATCAAACGTCTTTCCGGCCACTGGGGCGGTCCAGTCACCGCACAGGAATTCAACATTGGCTAACGCAAGTCGATTTGCATTCTCCCTGGCCACGGCGAGTGCTGCATCGCTGACATCGGTGGCCGTGATGTCGCAGTGAGGACGTTCTTTAGCGATCGCCAGTGCAATTGCGCCGCAGCCGGTGCCGAGATCGAGTATCGAGAAATTTTCGTTTTTCGGTATATGCTGCAGGGCCTGGTCAACCAGCAACTCGGTTTCAGGGCGGGGTACCAGCGTATCCGGGCTGACGATCAGCGTCATGGACCAGAATTCCTTTTCGCCGCTTATGTAGGCAAGCGGCAGGTCATCCGATCGCCGATCCAGGCTTGAGCAAAAGCGCTCAAGTGCGGCCCGATCGAGCGCATCCTCGGGATGAGCAAAGAGGTAACTTCGCGGCACGTCGAGCGCCTGGGCGAGCAGCAATTCCGCATCCAGCCGCGGACTGTCGCTGACGCCACGGAGCTGCTCGGTTCCGTCGGCCAGCGCAGCAGCAATTTTCAAGAACTCGTTCAAAGGCGCAGGTCCTTCGCGTACTATGGCCGCAAATTTGAATAATAACCCCGATGCCTATGCAAGTTTTCTCAAATATTCTGGAAATGGTCGGCCGCACGCCGATGCTTGAGGTCACGCACATCGATACGGGTCCGTGCCGTCTTTTCCTTAAGCTCGAACTAGCGAACCCGGGTGGCTCGATCAAGGATCGCATCGGGATCTCGATGATCGAGGAGGCCGAAAAACGTGGCGATATCAAACCCGGTGACACGATTGTTGAAGCGACTGCGGGCAATACCGGCCTTGGGTTGGCACTCGTCGCACAGCAAAAAGGTTATCCCCTGATCCTCGTATTGCCGGACAAGATGAGCCAGGAAAAGATATTCAATCTTCGGGCGATGGGTGCCGAGGTCATCCTGACACGATCAGATGTGGCCAGGGGACATCCGGAGTATTACCAGGACCTCGGCAAGGCTATTGCCGAGGAAAAGGGCGCCTATTTTATTAACCAGTTCGGCAATCCGGATAACCCGCTTGCGCACGAACAAACGACCGCACCGGAGATCCTCGAGCAAATGGATAGTGACGTTGACGCCATCGTACTCGGCGTCGGCTCGAGTGGTACCGTCAGCGGATTCAGCAAATACTTCAAAAAAAATTCTCCGAATACAGAATTGATTGTCGCCGATCCGGTCGGCTCGATACTCGCCGACTATATCAACAAGGGTGAGTTATCGACCAAGAGCAGCAGCTGGCTGGTTGAGGGCATTGGCGAGGACTTCATTCCGGACATCGCCGATTTTGGCGGAGTGACCAGGGCCTACAGCATCACGGACGCCGAGTCCTTCGAGACGGCACGGGACCTGCTGCGCAAAGAGGGCATTCTTGCCGGGTCGTCTACCGGAACGTTGCTATGTGCGGCGCTTAAGTACTGCCGCGCGCAAACAGAAGCAAAGCGCGTTGTCACCCTGGCCTGTGATACCGGCAACAAATACCTGTCCAAGCTGTACAACGATTTCTGGCTGGAGGATCAGGGATTTATCACGCGCGAAACGCATGACGATTTGCGCGACCTGATTGGACGGCCGCACGGAGAGCGTGCAACCATCACCGTCGGTCCGGACGATGTCCTGACCACAGCCCATAATCGCCTGAGAAATGCCGGATTCTCCCAATTGCCGGTGATGGATGAAGGTAAGTTGGTAGGCGTCGTAACCGAAGACACGATCATCAGGTTCGTCTTTGGAAAACCCGAACTGATGAATGCAGCGGTGAAAGATGCCATGCAGACCGAGTTTATCCGCCTGGAAAAGGATGCCAGCCTCAACAATCTGGTCGCAATGTTACAAGTACAGCCGTACGCGGCGGTCATGGATGGCGATGAGTTCCTGGGACTGATCACGCGTTCAGACGTGCTGAACCACTTGCGCAAGCAAGTGTAGTACTTTCAGGATCAGATCCTCATGAACAAGGTAGTTATAGGAAGCGTATGCTTGATGTCGATTGTCGCCATGCTGCGAAGTGGCCAAAGCACTGCGCAGACTATGCCGAGAATTGAACGCCTGAATAGTAATCCCATCATCGCCCCGGCAATGCTGCCCGGTACCGATGGTGAGAATATCAACGGGCCATCGGCCATCCGGGTGCCGTCATGGATTGACGGTGCGCTGGGCAAGTACTACCTCTATTTTGCCCATCATGCCGGTACCTACATCCGCCTTGCATTTGCTGATGATCTCGCTGGACCGTGGACAGTCTACGACCCTGGAACGCTGCAACTCGAGAACACGGTCTGTAACGACATTCACGAATCGGCTTTCGCGGACTACAGGCACGTTGCATCACCCGATGTGCATATCGATGCCGAATCACGACAGATCCGGATGTATTTTCATTGCCCGGTATACATTGCAGGTCCCAAAGCCGAAGAAGCCAGCTACAAGCAAGTCACCCTGGTTGCGACATCTACGGACGGACTGAATTTCGTGGCTGGGACAGAACCGCTTGGCAATTCCTATTTCCGGCTCTTCAAGTGGGATGGTATGGACTACGCACTCGGCATGCCCGGTGTGTTCTATCGGTCAGCCGATGGACTGAGTAATTTTGAGGAGGGACCGACCTTATTTACCGAAGATCAGCGGCATACGGCGGTCAAAGTCGATAATGGCAAATTGCTCGTTTTCTACACCGTTGTTGGACAGAATCCGGAGCGGATTTTATTCTCCGAGATCGAGCTTGGTGCCGACTGGATGAAGTGGACTGCCACGGATCCAAAAGTGGTTCTCGAACCCGATACGGAGTGGGAAGGCGCCAACCTGGCGCACGAGTCTTCGGTCAGGGGATTTTCGATGGAGCCGGTCCGGCAGTTGCGGGATCCGGCACTCTTCGAGATTGACGGACGCAGCTACCTGCTCTATTCGGTGGCCGGCGAATCGGGCATTGCCATTGCCGAGATTGACTGGGGCGAGTAAGGTCGTTGCCGTAATTACAATTACTTGTCGTCGTGCTGGTCTCTGGTTCTCGGTATCTGGTACTCCTGGGCTAATATTTCAGACGCCTGAAGAGGAATCGCAATAATGAACTGGAATTTTTACCTGATCGTTTTCGTGGTGTTGTTTGGTTTTATCGCCGTTTTGATGACGGTTCGTTATTTCGTTGGCAAGCGCCTGGAGAAAATCGAGAAAAGGCACCAGATGGAAGAGGAGGCGCGGCAGACGGCCGAGTCGAATTCAGGTCTCTGAGCAATCGCTCATAGATCCCGTAGTCTGAGAAAACGAAAATTTCCGGAAATACTTTAGTATTCACGAAGTACAAGTTAGGGTGGCGCCCACGATGCCGTACCTGGTGAGCAGGCTTCTACCTTTCGCATTGTTGTCTATTGCTGTCCAGGCTGGCGCGTCGCCACTGTTCGATGATTCTGCGGTCATTGAGGTTGAACTGCGCGGCCCGATCGGGTCGCTGATCAAAAACAAGAAAGAGCGTAATGAGCTGTCCTTCGTGCTCAGTGCGAACGGTGTCGAGCACCACGTCCAGGTCCGGGTTCGCGGCAAGAGCCGATTGCGCGTGTGCGAATTTCCGCCGTTGAGATTCAATTTCTCGGATGGGGACACGGAACAGACAGTCTTTGCTGGCCAGGACAAACTAAAACTTGTCACACATTGCCGAAAGCGAACTGTAGCCGAAGTTGACGCGCTCCAGGAATACGCGGCGTACCGGATCTTCAATCTCATCACGGACGTTGGGTACAGAGTGCGCTTGCTGCACATCACTTACCGGGACACTGACGAGCGCCGTAAGGATGAAGTACTTGTGCGATATGGTTTCTTGATCGAGTCACAGACTGAGCTGGCTGAGAGATTCAGTGGAGATCCTGCAAAAGTTACTGGCGTATCACTTCGTTCTCTCGACGAAGATCAGGCGGCGGCGGTCTACATCTTTCAGTACCTGATCGGCAATACTGACTGGTCATTGGCGAAGGCCGACGACGATGATGTCTGCTGCCACAACGGCGACATACTTGATATCGAAGCAAAGCGCTTCTATGTGCCATATGATTTTGATCTTGCCGGCCTGGTGAATGCCAAATATGCGTATCCGGATCCGGCACTCCCCATTCGGAAGGTGACACAAAGGATGTACCGCGGTTATTGCGCACCACGGGACACCTTGCAGAGTGCCCTTGGCCTCATTAAAACGCGCCAGGCGGATATTCTGGGCGTGTTGAGCGAAATACCCGGTCTGCCGGAGGACGAGCGGGCAAAGAGCATCGGTTATCTCAATCAATTCTTTACGCGGGCCGAGGACGAAGAGAAAATGTTGCAGTCATTTGCAAAGCGCTGCCTGTAAAAGTGTATCGATTTACCGACAAACTGTGGTCCGGGCAGATACCAGCCAGACGCTGACCCCTGATTTCATTTTGGAGTATCCTTCACACTCAAGCAGTCAGGGTCAATTCGGAGACTAATGCGGAGGCAAAAATGGCAATGTTCAGGAAGGCAGACAGCGACGGTGAGCTGGACATAGCGTCACCACCAAAAATCGGACAGGCGCGGCCGATAAGAGCGAAAAACGTGTCGGTCATCGGGCCAACACTGGTGTTCAAGGGCGAGCTGTCGGCCGACGAAGACCTGGTGATTGAGGGCTGCATAGAGGGTACGATCGCCCATCACAAGAAGCACCTGACAATTGGCAAACAAGGTCGGGTCAAGGCAGACATTCACGCCGATTCCGTCATTATCGAGGGGCAACTCATCGGTGACATTTACAGTGAAGGGATTGTTTCGCTGGCCAAAGGTGCCGACGTTAGAGGAAATATTACCTGCGATCGGATCGTCATGGAGGACGGTGCACGGTTCAAAGGGAAAATAGACATGCGCGAACGGCCGAAGGCAATCGTGCCGAAGGAGTCTGTGCAGATTGAACCGGTCAAGACGGAAAAAGTTTCTGCATAGCGAGGCAACGCACTTGATGGAACGGCAAGTGCCGCAGTTCTTGCGGGCAGTCATTTTGTTCCTACTCACTGTGCCAGCGCTTGCGCATCATTCGTTTCCGGCAGAGTTCGACAAATCGCGTCCGGGCGAATTGAAGGGCACGATAGTCGGCGTCTGGTACAAGAATCCGCATGCGCGTTATCGGATGGAGATAACGGCGGACGACGGCACTGTCGAGGAGTGGGACATCCAGACGACCAGCGTGACCAGTTTGCGAAGAGCAGGCTGGGGTCCTGATACGCTAACACTCGGCGAGGCGGTTCGCGTCTGGGGCGATCTGGGCCACGGTGATTCCAGGAAGCTCTTTATGCGCGGCATGGAAAAGGCCGATGGCAGCGAGCACCTTCCCATGGGACCCGTTCGAACGCGGAGCGAGCGCAACCGTGTAGACGCGAGCGCGGATAAGGAGTACGGCTACGCACAGGTTAATGCCGATCACCCGTTCGATATCAGCGGGTCCTGGCATAACGGCTACAAGTTCCAGTTGACGGTTGACGATCTGGAGCCAAAACCGACTCCATTTACCGCTGAGGGCAAGCGTGTCTTCGAGGCCACCGAATCGTGGCACGATGATGTGCTGCGCTGCATGCCACTTGGTTTGCCGCGTACGTTCGGTTCGCCGTATGCGATGGAAATTGTTGATGCTGGTAGTCACTACCTGGTTGTGCACGAACAGAACAACATGCCACGGTGGATATGGATGGACGGGCGCTTGCTGCCACAGGATTTGCCGGCAAGCTCGATGGGCTTCTCGGTTGGTCATTGGGAGGAGGATGTACTGGTCATCGAGACCACGAATCTGACCGTCGGCGCGCTGGACGGGTCCTTACTGCCAATGTCGGGTGAAGGTACGCGAATCGTAGAGCGCTGGGCATTCAGCGAGGACCGCCTGACGACGGATCGTACGATGACAATTTACGATCCCTATTACTCGAAACCGCTGGTCCGGCAGCGCGGCTCTGCCCGGCGCGATTCACTGCAAGTGTTCGAATCCGCGCCCTGCGATCCCGACGGTTATTTTCACGATCTGCTCGAAGCCGGGCGGCTCGAACAACACCTCGCGCAATAACAAGTCATCAAGTTATGCCCGGCACCTGATCTGCGCGGATTTTAGCTCCAGTCCGGGTTATGGCCTGACTCTCACATACTTCTGCAATTTCCTTGGCCGGGGTTCTCCTGCGTACAGATTGCCTGCGCGATCAACGGCAACAAACTCCGCACCATTTCCGGCAGCGTTGCGCGGGTCTCCCCACTGGTAGAGTACGAACGCGTTCACCCAGCCTGTCTCGGCATCGCCGATTCTGATGCCCATCTCCCAACCCGGATTTTGCACGTTATCTGATTCGGAATCCGCTACATAGATTTGCTCGCGCTCGTCGATAAAGATGCCGCTCGGCCGCCCGAATTGGGTCCATGTGGCGAGAAAAGCCCCGTCCTGTTGGAAAATCTGGATTCGATTGTTCGACCGATCGGCTACGAACAGACGGCCGCGGGCATCAATGGCGAGCGCATGCAGTGTCCGAAATTCGCCGGGACCATAGCCGGTCTTGCCCCAGGCCTTGATGAAAGATCCGTCGCTCGAGAATTTAACGATGCGATTATTCGTATCATCGGCATGCCCGTCGGCAACGAAAATGTCGCCGTTGTCAGCCACGACAACATCGCTTGGTGCATTAAAGCTGTTCCGCCCGTTCCCCGGTACTCCCGGTGTTCCCAGCGTCATCAATACCTTGCCATCAGGGCTGAACTTGATCACCTGATGCCCCCTGTTTCCCTTCGGGGTTCGTGCAGCGGCGACTGCGTCGGTCACCCACACGTTGCCGTCCGGATCGACATCAATTCCGTGCGGCCATATGAATAGTCCACTGCCGAAGCTCTGCACCACGTTGCCGTCCAGGTCGAACTTGAGGATCGGGTCCAGATCCGAATCGAGACACTCGTTACCGAAACGAGCAGGATCGGTGGCGTCGCACCTCACCACCGCCCAGACATGTTTGCCGTCCGGGTCCATCGTTACCCCACCGACTGCGCCCATCTGCCGGCCATGCGGCAGCTGCGCCCAGCCATCAACCGCGCGATACGGGTTCGGCAGGGATTGGGAAAAGGCGGAAACCGCGAAGCCGAGCAGTGTGATAGCCAGCAAAGCCCTCAGTATCTTTGCCAAATGTATTAGTTTGAGTCGCCTGGACATCGTCGTCTCCGCAAGTGTATGAACTGCTGCAGCGTCGCATGAGTACAGTATAGGGAATTTGCGATCGGACCCACCGCTGTGCGATAAACTTCGCCCGCTGGGGCAGCCCGCCTTCATTGACAAATCAATTTGAATTTCCGGGCGCGGACTGACCTTTAGAAATATCGCTCTCTGGGGCGAGCTCCTACACCACTCTTGTAGGAGCCCTTCCTAAGCGGGCGATTCATGCCTAATAAGCCCCGCCAATACCCATCTGGCTGAACACCTGTCGTGACAGCCAGCTGTTGGCGTCCGCCAGGTCCAGGATCACGTCGAAGTGATTGCGGTCTGCGATTTCGCTGAGCGTCACGGGAATGTCCGCGTCTTGCAGAACGCGTTGATATTCGTCAGTCTGCCGCTTGAATTCGTTGGTCTCGTTGTCGCCATAGGCGAGTATTACCGGGCAAGGATTGACCAGGCTGTGGCGAAGCGGGCTGTTCCGCTCGGCTTCGCTGGCATCCATGCCCATTACCTCGTTCACATAGCTCAAGCGCACGGGTTCAAGGTCATAGAGACCGCTGACTGCGCAGACGCCTTTTATGACATCGTGTGGCAACCCGAACTGCGGCCAGTCCGTCTGCAGCATCATCATGGCGAGATGCGCCCCGGCGGAATGGCCGGACAAATAGATGCGATCGCGGTCGAAGCCCCATTTGCCAGCATGTTGGTACAACCACGCTATTGCCCGCCGGTTCTCCTCGACGATGCCGGTCAGGGTTTGCCGCGGCGCCAGCGTGTAATTAACTGCAGCGAAAAAGCTGCCGCGCTTCAGGAACATTGGCGCGGCAAAACACGATTCATCTTTGCTCAGCAACTGCCAGTAGCCGCCATGGATAAATACGTGTAACGGCGCCGAACCCGACTCTGCAGGCAGAAAAAGGTCGAGTGTCTCCTCGGCGCCTGCACCGTAACGAAGGTCCACTTCACACGCGCTGTCTTGCAACGCGTCGCTTTTGGCCGCCTTGCTGGTGCGCGCGTATTCATCCAGGTAGACATTGAGGTCATCGATGCAACTGCTGGGAGAGTATTCCCGGTCGAGTGTGCTCTGGTCGAAGGTAGAATAAATTGGCATCTTCGTTGGTTCGCAAACGCGTTGTTTATTCGCCTAGTGCGGCGAGTTGGTCGGCCTGGTATTCATTGATCAACGGATCGATGATCTGGTTGAGATCGCCTTCGAGAATTTCCGCAAGCTTGTACAAAGTGAGGTTGATACGGTGGTCAGTCACCCGGCCCTGCGGATAGTTGTAAGTGCGGATGCGTTCCGATCGGTCGCCGCTGCCGACCAGGGTCTTACGTTGTTGTGCCTGCTCACTCTCGCGTTTTTCGACCTCTGCGTCCAGTAGCTTTGCCTGGAGTAACGACATGGCGCGGGCACGATTCTTGTGCTGCGAACGTTCGTCCTGGCATTCAACGACGATGCCGCTTGGCAAATGTGTCACCCTGACCGCGGAATCCGTCTTGTTAACGTGCTGACCGCCGGCGCCCGAGGCGCGGTAAGTGTCGATTCGCAAGTCGCTGGTGTTGATTTCTATCTCTTCAATCTCATCGGGCTCGGCCAGTACGGCGACAGTGCAAGCAGAGGTGTGAATGCGTCCCTGTGATTCGGTCGTCGGGACACGTTGCACGCGATGCGCGCCGGATTCGAATTTCAGCTTCGCGTAAATACCGCTGCCCGTTATACGGCTGACGATTTCCTTGAAGCCGCCATGTTCGCCTTCGCGGGCACTGATGATTTCAAGCGGCCATTTCATGGTTTCCGCATACTTCGAATACATGCGGAACAGATCACCGGCAAAGATCGCGGCCTCGTCGCCGCCGGTGCCAGCGCGAATTTCGAGATATATGTTTCTGTCGTCGTGCGGGTCAGGCGGAATCAGCGCTTTTTGTAATTCCAGTTCCAGCGATTCGAGATTCTCCTCGAGCGTGGTTAGTTCCTCCTCGCCCATCTGGCGAACTTCATTATCACTGTCGCTGGCCATTTCCCTGGCAGCCACGATGTCATCGCCGAGTGTTTCGTACTGCTTGAACAGGCCGACGATTGGCTGGAGCCGCGCATACTCTTTTCTCAGGCTGCGAAACTGGTCCTGATTGCCGATTATGTCAGGATCGGCCATCAGCCCCTCAAGCTCTTCAAACCGGTCACGCGTGGTCTCCAACTTGTTTCTGATTGAGTCCTTCATGGTTTAGTCATTCTTCCCGAGGCCGAAGAGTTCGCGGATGGTGTCGATGAACGCCTGGTCCGATTGCTCGCCGGCCTCACGCAGCCGGACGCTTGGCTGGTGCAGAATTTTTTTGAGGAGTGAGGAGGTGACAAACTCCAGGACTTCGTCCTGGTCGGCGCCCTTGGCCAGCCTGCGCCTTGCCTGTTCCAGCACCTCTTTGCGGAGTGCGTCGCCATGGTCACGCAGCGCGGTAATAACAGGTGCCACTTCCTTGCTGCGCTCGATGCTCAGGTATCGCTGCGTTTCGTCGTCCAGTATGCGATTGGCATCGACTGCGGCGGATTCCCGATTGCTGCGGCCCTCGGTGATGACTTTGTCGAGATCATCAATCGTGTAAAGATATACGTCATCCAGTTCGCCGATACCGGCTTCGAGATCTCTCGGCACGGCGATGTCTACCGCAAAAATCGGCCTGCGCTTTCTTGCTCGAATGGCGCTTTGCATTTGTTCGGTCGTGATCACCGGCTCCGTACTGGCGGTCGAACTGATCAGAATATCTGCTTCGGGCAGCGTGCCTTCGATCTCGGACAACGGCAGTGCAAAGCCGTCGAACTGGGTGGCAATTTTCTGCGCGCGCCCGAAATCACGGTTGGCCACGAACATGCGGCCGATGCCCTTGCTGTGCAGGTGCCTGGCAACCAGTTCGATGGTCATGCCTGCACCAATCAACAATGCGGTGTGTTTTGAAAATTGGGCGAAAAACTGATTGGCGAGATTGACCGCGGCGTAAGCCACCGAGACCGGGCTTGTGCCAATCTCGGTATCGGTACGGACTTTCTTGGCAACGGAAAACGTGTGGTGAAAGAGTCTGTTCAGTTGAGACCCGACCGTGGCTGAGAGCTCGGCCTGGCGAAATGCATCTTTCAACTGACCCAGGATCTGCGGTTCGCCGAGCACCATGGAGTCGAGTCCGCAAGCCACGCGAAACAGGTGGCGAATCGCCTCCTCATTGTCAAGAGTAAATAAGGCGGCCTCGGCATCCTGGCTAAGTGACTGATCACTCTTGAGCCAGGACTCCAGTGTCAGCAGTCCGCTATCGTCGGTTTCCAGGTAAAACTCGGTGCGGTTGCAGGTTGAAAGAATCACAGCCTCATCAATGCCTTGCAGTTGTACGAGCTCACCCAGCGCCCGGGTGATATCGTCACCCGAGTAGATCACCTGTTCGCGAATTTCGACAGGTGCCGTGGTATGGTTCAGCCCGAGTATGTGGAGCGGCATCTTGATATTTGGGGATCAGGGTGAAAAACAGTGGATATGATAAGCGAACTGATGACGTAGTTCCTTGTCTGTTTCCACCTCCACTGGAAAATCGCCATATGGCGATGTAAGCAGGATCACACTATTGAATCGCATTAGAAGACGATTGCAGCCCCTCGCATTTGGAATGATCTGCGTGCTCCTGTCCGCCACACCGCAGGTTTTTGCCGACGATACCGAGGAACTCTCCGAGCACCTGGTGCAGGCCGAGATCGCCCTGCGGCAAAATCAGTATCGGGAGGCGGCACGCGAATACCGCCTGGCTGCCGAGCTAAGTGACGACCCCGGGATTGCCCAGCAGGCGACCCGGATCGCGTACAGCTATGGATTCAACGAAGAAGCACTCGCCTCCGCCAGACGTTGGGTAAAACTGGATGACGAGGACGATGAGGCCTTGCTGTATGTCGCCCAGCTCTATTTGCGAACCGGCGAAGTCAGGAAATCGCGGCGCAGTTTCGAAAAGCTGCTGAAGCGGGGCCGGGAGCCTGCAGACGAGCGCTTGCTCGCGCTGATTCCGTTCCTTTCCCGGGAAGATGCAAGCCTGTCTTACGAGTTGATGCTGAAGCTGGCGAGGCCTTACAAGGACTCGGCCGAGGCTAACTATGCGGTCGCCGTCATGGCCTTGCAGGCCGGTGACAGCAAGGCAGCCAGCGAGCGCGCCAGGAAAGCATTCGAGATCGAACCGGACTGGGTGAAGCCACACCTTTTATATGCGCGCGCAATGCTGCTCAGTGGTGACGAGGAGGGGGCAATCGACTATACGTCGAGGCTGGTCGGCGATAACCCCGATCCGGATCCGGAGGCGCGGCTCGAGCTTGCAATTATGCTTTTGTCCGTCGGACGCGATGATGACGCGCTGAGCCAGGTTAACCAGATACTGCTGGAGCAGCCGGCTCGCAGCGATGCACTGCGGCTCATGGCGATCATCAACTTCCGGCTCGACCGTCTCGATGCGGCCCGTGCGGACTTTCAGGATCTGCTGGAAACCGGCCACTATACGATGGACGCACTTTATTACCTGGGCCGGATTGCGGATCGGAACTCAGAGCTCGAGCAGGCGGTTCGCTACTACTCCCAGGTCACACGCGGCAGCAATGCGATCATCTCGCAGCGCCGGGCAGCCGGCATCATGGCGCAGATGGGCGAGGAAGAGGAAGCTCTCGAGCATCTGTCCGCGTTCGCCGGAATCAACCCGAATTTCGCGCTCGATATGCTGCAGGCACAGGCACAGTTGCTGTCTTCAATGGAGAGATTCCCGGAGGCACTCGAGTATTACGACAAGGTTGTTGCTTATCGTCCGGACAGCGAAGGGGCGTACCTCGGTAAAGCCGAACTCTTGTTGCTCATGGGTCGTCTTGATGACGCAATCGATCTTTACCGGAAAACCGCGAAGCGGTGGCCCGATAGCGCCATGACCCTGAATGCCCTGGGCTACACGCTGGCCGATCGTACGGATCAGTACGACGAGGCGGCGAAGCTCATCCAAAAAGCGTTAGAACTCGATCCCGAAAGTGCGGCGATTATCGATAGCTGGGGCTGGGTACTTCACCGGCAAGGGCAACACGATGAAGCGCTGATTCATCTGGAACGCGCGTACGAACGGTTCCGGGATCCGGAGGTTGCCTCGCATATCGTCGAAGTTCTGTGGGCGCTCCAGCGACACGACGATGCCGAAACCACGCTTAAAAATGCCGAACTCCTGTATCCGGACAATGAGCTTCTGAAAAGTGTTCGCGAGCGCCTTCTTCCGGATACACCCTGAGACCGGGCCGTCCGTGCGACGACCGTCCCCGAAGCTGTTACTGCTGTTCCTGACAGCACTGATATCCGGTTGCGTTACCTCCAAAAGTCTCGAATTGCCCGAATTATCAGATTGGGAAACCCGCCAGGACATCCTTGCTGGCGTGGATGAATTCGAGTTCGCCGGGCGCATTGGCGTACATGCCGGCGATGAAGGCTTTAATGGCCAGTTCTGGTGGCGGCAAGACGGCGCCGTATTTCGCGTAAGGATCAGCGGACCGCTGGGTGTTGGCACGGTGTTCATCAACGGGGATCGCCGGGAGATCACGGTAACCGACGCGGATGGCGTCGTTACCGAGCTGCATGACGCAGAGGCCGACCTTCGCCAGATGTACGGCTGGACGATCCCGGTTACAAGTCTGCGCTTCTGGGCACTGGGGATACCGGATCCGGCAAGCCCCGCCGAGACCGAGTTTGACGATGCTGGCCGCTTAGCAAAACTGCATCAGCGCAACTGGCAGGTCGACATCACGCAATATAGCGAGGGTGCTGGACAGCTCCTGCCACGCCGCCTGACCGCCGTCAACAACGACGTGAAAGTGCGCCTTGTCATCGATCACTGGGTGTTTCGTTGACCCTGCCGAACATCGTTGACAGCATAAGACGCTCGCCTCACAATTGCGCGCATTGAACGCGCGCGAGCGCGTATTTTGGGGGAAGATGTGCGGGCGCATGTGGACGCTGGTTCGCCTGGGACCAAATGGGGTGTAGCCAAGTGGCAAGGCAACGGGTTTTGATCCCGTCATGCGCAGGTTCGAATCCTGCCACCCCAACCATCCCCAGTTCGAGGGGCCGACCGAATAATCAACAAAAGGTGAGGTGAAGCCGTGGATCCGGCGACAATGGCATTATTCTCGGGTAACGCGAATCCCAAACTCGCGCACGACATTGCGCGGATTCTTCATACTCCGCTCGCCAAGGCGCAGGTCGGTCGCTTCAGCGACGGTGAGATCCTGGTGGAAATACTCGAGAACATCCGCGGCAGGGAGACGTTTATCATCCAGTCAACCTGTCCGCCGACCTCCGAATACCTGATGGAACTCCTGGTCATGGCCGATGCTGCCCGGCGAGCCTCCGCTGCCCGGATTACCGCGGTAATTCCCTACTTCGGATTCGCGCGGCAGGACCGGCGTCCCAGGGCAGCGCGTGTCCCGATTACCGCGAAGCTGGTCGCCAAGATGATTGGTGTGGCAGGCGTAGATCGGGTACTGACCGTCGACCTGCACGCCGACCAGATCCAGGGCTTTTTCGACATCTCCGTCGACAACGTCTACGCTTCTCCGGTGCTGCTCGGCGATGTCTGGAAACAAAAATATGACGACATGGTAGTGGTATCACCGGATGTTGGCGGCGTAATTCGTGCACGCGCCCTGGCGAAGCGCCTCGACGACGCCGACCTGGTAATCATCGATAAACGTCGTTCCAAGGCTAACCAATCCGAGATCATGAACATCATTGGTGAAGTCGAGGGCAAGAACTGCGTCATGATCGATGACATGGTCGATACTGCAGGCACGCTCTGTCAGGCGGCCGGCGTGCTAAAAGCCAATGGTGCGGCAACGGTCGTTGCCTACATCACTCACCCGGTCCTGTCAGGCCCGGCGGTCTCCCGGATTTCGGAATCCGAGCTTGACGAAATCGTCGTTACGGACACGATTCCCTTGAGTGAGGCTGCACAGGCCTGTAGCAAGATCCGGCAATTATCGATTGCAGAGTTGCTTGCCGAGACGATTCGCCGGATTGCCGACGAGGAGTCGGTCAGCTCGCTGTACGTTGACTGATTGCAAAAAGGGGTCAGATCCCTTTTTCGGCTCAAACGACGTAATGCGAGCTTGGTGACTCCTCGCCAGCCCTAAAAAGGGATCTGACCCCTTTTTGCCTTTTTTGGGGCTGACACTCATCTGACAATCGGCTATGATGCGCGCCCAGTCCCGATTGGTCGCGGTCGGGATTCTTATAAAATCAATCAGTTATCGGAGAACTCCAATGAGTAAAGATTTCGATCTGGTTGCAGAAATTCGTGAGGACCGGGGGAAAGGTGCGAGCCGCCGCCTGCGTCACCAGGGATTGGTTCCTGCAATCATTTATGGCGCCGGCCGTCCGGCGCGCGCTCTGACCTTTATGCACTCCAAGGTCGTCCGCCAGCTCGAAAACGAGTCGTTCTACTCAAGTATTCTGAATATTCAGGTCAATGAGAAGAGCCAGGCTGCAATCCTCAAAGACATCCAGCGTCATCCGTCGAAACCGCTGATCATGCATATGGATTTTCAACGCATCGTCGAAGACGAGAGAATCAGGATGAATGTGCCAATTCACTATACGAGCGCCGATGAAGCTGTCGGCGTGAAGCAGGAAGGCGGTTCGGTGTCACAACTGATTTCCGATATCGAAGTCAGTTGTTTTCCGAAAGACCTTCCCGAATTCTTCGAGGTTGACATCCAAAACCTGGGACTGAACGAGATGCTGCACATCTCGGACATTAAATTGCCCGAGGGTGTTGAAATTCCGATATTGGCCCAGGGCCCGGAGCAGGACCGGCCGATCGTTTCGATCCAGTTCATCAAGGAAGTGGTCATCGAGGAAGAAGTCGAAGAGATCGAAGGCGAATTGGTCGAAGGCGAGGAAGCCGAAGCCGAAGCCGAAGGCGAGGAGGGCGCTGCCGGGGAAGGTGGCGCAGCCGAAGAGGGCGGCGAGAAACCGGCGGAAGAAAAGTAATCTTTGTGTGTACCGCAACGAGGCCGCCACATCTGGCGGCCTTTTTGCTTTAAGCACGATTTGCCGTCTACACTTCCCGGCGGTTGGCTCATTAATAATTTATGGCGACACATCTCAACATCATTGCAGGACTTGGTAATCCGGATGACCGTTATGCGAATACATTGCATAACGCGGGATTCTGGTTTGCCGACGAGCTCGCACAGCGGGGCGGAGCGCAATTCAAGTATGAAAAGCGCTTCGATGCGGACGTCTGCAAGATCAGGTTTGCAGGAACCGATGTCTGGCTGATCAAGCCGCAGAGCTACATGAACAATAGTGGCGGGCCGATTCGGGGCATCCTCGATTACTACCGTCAATCGATTGCGCAACTGCTCATCGCACATGACGAGATTGATCTGCCACCGGGAACGGTTCGACTCAAGCTCGGTGGAGGCCACGGTGGACACAATGGGCTGCGCGATGTTATTCGGCACTGCGGCGCCGACTTCATGCGACTGCGACTCGGTGTGGGCCACCCCGGGCACAAGGATGATGTGACGGATTACGTCTTGAAGAACGCGTCGCGAGAAGTCGAGGCTGCGATTCTCAAAAACGTCGATGAAGCGGCCGAAGTCATGCCGTTGCTGGCTGACGTAGGTCTCAATGCGGCAATGAAAAAACTGCACACTACTGAATAGATACGTATGACGATCACCTGTGGCATCGTTGGGCTGCCTAATGTAGGCAAGTCCACACTCTTCAACGCAATGACGGCAGCCGAGATTGCGGCTGAGAACTACCCGTTTTGCACTATCGAACCGAATGTCGGCGTCGTGCCGGTGCCCGACCCACGGCTCGACGTGATCAGTAAAATCGTGCAGCCGCAGAAGACCATTCCGACAACGATGGAGTTCGTGGACATCGCCGGGCTGGTCGCCGGCGCATCCCAGGGCGAAGGGCTCGGCAACAAGTTCCTGGCGAATATCCGCGAGACGCACGCAATCGCGCATGTGGTGCGCTGTTTTGAAAACGACGATGTTATGCACGTGTCCGGATCCATTAATCCGCTCGATGACATCGAAACCATCAATACCGAATTGGCGCTCGCCGATCTCGAATCTGTCGAAAAGCAGCTTTACAAGGCCGAGCGCAACGCGAAGACGAATGAAAAGGATGCACTCGCACTGCGTGACGTATTGAAAAAGGTCAGGGATCACCTGGCGGAGGGCTTGCCGGTTCGCGCCTTGTTACTGAACGACGATGAAAAGAAGCGGCTGCGTGAGTTTCACCTGCTGACCAGCAAACCGGTTATGTACGTGGCAAATATCGACGAAGACGGGCTCGACAATAATCCGTATCTTGATGCAGTGCGCGAATATGCGAAAAAGGATGGGTCAGAGGTGGTCGCGATCTGTGCCGCACTCGAAGCCGATATTGCACAGCTCGATGAGGAAGACAAGGCTGAATTCCTTGAGGCGCACGGGCTCGATGAGCCCGGATTGAACAAAGTCATTCGTTGTGGCTATAAATTGCTCGGCCTGCAGACATTTTTTACGGCTAGCCCCAAAGAAGCACGAGCCTGGACGACGAAGACAGGTTCTTTGGCACCAAAGGCCGCGGCCGAAATACACACCGATTTCGAGCGCGGATTCATTCGCGTGGAGGTTATTTCTTATGAAGACTACGTTGCCGGCAACGGGGAGCAGGGTGCGAAGGAATCGGGCCGGCTGCGTCTCGAGGGTAAGGATTACATCGTTCAGGAAGGCGATGTCATGCATTTCCGCTTCAACGTTTAAAGCGCAGGCCTGCCATTCGAGCTGACTTGACTCGACATTCGCGATCGCTGACATTACCCACAATAATAAGAGGTAATCGCAATGCTACATCGCCTGCTTTTTTGTCTGACTATCCTTAGCCTGCCCGCTATTGCGTGGGCCCAGTCTCCGTTGGATGAGCTGACCGAAGCGGATCTGGCCGCGGGGGAAAAGATCTTCAAGGTGCATTGCGGACGCTGCCATGGCATCGCCGGACAGGGCGGAGAAGGGTCTAATCTCGTCCGCTCGAAGCTCAAATATGCAACCGACGACCAGGCCCTGATCGATCTGCTGGGTGAGGGCATTCCAGGTACGGGCATGCCGGCCATCTGGACGCTGGACGAACAGAAACGCACCCAGGTGGCGGGTTACGTGCGCACGCTCGGTCAGCTCGAAGCGGAGGAGATGCCTGGTAATCCGAGCCGTGGCAAGGATATTTATCAGCGCTCGGCCGGATGTCCAGCCTGTCACATCATTGCGGGTCACGGCGTTGGCATCGGACCGGAGCTTACCTACGTCGGGGACCAGCGCGGCCTCGCCTACCTGCGGCAATCACTGACGAATCCGGCGGCGACCCAGTCGCAAACCAGTGGATACCAGGATTACCTGACGGTGCGGGTCAAATCATTGCAAACAGAAGTCGAGGGGCTGCGCGTCAACGAAGATGCGTTTACGGTGCAGGTCAGGGACATGTCGGGAACGATTCACTCTTTCCGCAAGGACGAGCTCACGCAATATGAGAAAGTATTCGCCCACAGCCTGATGCCAGAATACAGCGCAGCCTTGTCCGATGAAGACATGGATGACCTGGTCTCATACATGATGAGCCTGAGGAGCGAGCAATGAAACGGATTATTTTTCTATTGCTGGCAGGCCTCGCTACTACTGTATACGCGGATGTCGGTTTCAAACGACTGGTCAACGCGGCGGACGAACCACAAAACTGGCTCACTTACTCCGGGTCCTATCGATCGGAACGATATTCGCCGCTGACCCAGATCAACAAGAACAACGTTGCTGACCTGAAAGTTATCTGGGCCTACCAGATGCAACCGCCAACCATTGGTGGTGCCGGCCTCGTCGAAACTACACCGCTTGTGGTCGATGGCACGATGTATATCACCGAGCCCCCGAGTACCGTAACCGCACTCGATGCCAGAAGCGGCAAAAGTCTCTGGTCGTGGTCGCCGGAAATGGATGAGGAAACCCTGCACATCGGCTTTCCGGCGGTAAATCGCGGCGTCGCCGTACTCGATGACGCGGTTTATGTCGGCACACTCGACGCTCACCTGGTGTCGCTCGATGCTGCAACCGGGGCCGTTCGCTGGGATGTCGAGGTGGCGGACAACGCTCTGAATTATTCGCTGACGCTCGCACCGCTCGCGATTGACGGCAAGATCATCATCGGTATCAGCGGCGCCGAAGCCGGGATCCGTGGTTTTATCGACGCCTACGATTCGGCCACGGGTGAAAGAATATGGCGCATCTACACGATTCCGGCGCCCGGCGAGCCCGGCAGCGAGACCTGGCAAGGTGATTCCTGGCAAACCGGCGGCGGCTCCACCTGGCTGACGGGTTCCTATGATCCCGAACTCGATCTGCTGTATTGGACCATCGGTAACCCTGCGCCAGACTGGAACGGTGATGTTCGCCCAGGCGACAACCTTTACTCCTGTTCAATAGTTGCTCTCGATCCTGCGACCGGGGAAATGAAATGGTATTTCCAGTTCACTCCGCATGACACGCATGACTGGGATGCGAACCAGATTCCAATATTGTTTGACGCAGAATTCAACGGCAAGGATCGCAAGATCGTTGCGCTTGCCAACCGCAATGCGTTCTTCTATTTGCTCGATCGTGAGACCGGCGAATTCCTGCACGGCAACGAGTATTCGAAACAGACCTGGGCTGCCGGTCTCGATGAGACGGGCCGGCCGATTGTCTTGCCCGGCACGGATCCGACTTACGATGGCAACCTCGTCTGGCCGAGCCTGCAAGGCGCGACCAACTGGTTTAGTCCATCTTATAACCCGGAAACCGGGCAGTTTTTTGTTGCCACCCGTTTAATGGGTGCCGTCTACTATAAAGCTGACGTGGAATACGAAGAAGGACAGCCATTTCTCGGTGGCGGTGAACAGGCTCTGTCCGGTGACGACGCAGCCGGTGCCATTCGCGCGCTGGACGTCATGACCGGCAGGCAGCAATGGGAGTTCATGCTGCATTCCCCACCGTGGGCGGGGGTGATGGCGACAGCCGGTGGCCTGGTCATTGGCGGCAGCAACGAGGGCAACGTATTCGCGCTCGATGCTGATACCGGCAAACCATTGTGGGATTTCCAGTCCGGCGGCGCGGTGCGAACCAACCCGATGTCATTCGCGGTAGACGGCAAACAACGTATCGTCACCACGGCCGGTGCCACCATGTTCGTCTTCGGTCTGGAATAACAGATGGGCCGCCCGCTCAGGAAGGGCCCCTACGATTCTTCCGTAGGAGCCTGCCCTAGCGGGCGATTTCGTTATTGGCTGGCTTGACAGTTTGATATCCCCAAAGGACAATCTGCGCCCCCAATTCGACCGCACAGGCGATAGAGGATTTAATGGGAGGTGCGAATTGATCTTCAGTGCCCTATACGAATTCGCGCTGAAGCAAATACCGCAACAGAGAAAAATGGTGATGTAGCTCAGATGGTCAGAGCGGCGGACTCATAACCCGCAGGTCGGTGGTTCAATTCCACCCATCACCACCATCTCTCATGGTCGGCCTGAAACATAAACACATCAACGGTTTCAGGCCGACTGCAGATGGCGTACCGCTCTATTTTTCCCTATGAGTGGTACACCCTATCGGTACCTATTGGTACGCGATCTGCGCACCTTCGCCGCTACTCGTCCCACACGAACTGGACAGCACGCAAACGTAGCATCGGGCTGTTGGTGATAGGTAGCAGTAACGCCTCTCCTGCAACGCGACCACGCTGACCTATTCACGGCTCTACTCAGCCAGACCATAGGCTAGCCTTTCGAGACGTCAGCTCGTTACCGGGAGCTGTTGTTTGGTGTGTCACCAAGACTCAGTCCGAGACTAAGCCTACATCGATTCTCAAGAATCAGGCAACCCGGTGACGGAGAGGAGTGTCAACCGGGTGCCCGGTCCTCTTGCGAGGATTCTTACGATCCGTACAGGCCAGAGTAGCTGGACTGGGTCAGTGCGTCGTATCCTGATCCACCGAGGGACTCGATGAATGTCAGAACTTCACGCCACGACTGGATTGCTGATCGTGCGCCCTCGATGGTGAGGTCTTCTGTCAAAGCCTGCTCGACGGTTGCGATTGCAGTCTCGACTGCTGTATCTGCTGGTAATGCCATGGTGATATTCCTTTGTTAAGGGTTGGGGAAATTGGTTGTTCTACTATTTGATCTGGCGTGCGTTCGGGTAATCACCCGGAAACACGATGGTGTCTGAAACAGTGCCAGTGTCGTAGGTGGTTCGTCTCACGACCAGTGCGTCAGGCAGGCGCACTACTTCTGTCTTTCCGGGATGTTAATCTCCGGCCTCGTTGATTCGTTCTCTTCATTCATAGCAATCCTCGCTTGCGCAGGCCCGCTCTATGCTGGCTTTTTTGTTTAGGTGTGTGTGGTGTGTACTCGGGGTGACCCGGCTTGACGCCAAGGTCAGCGTAATGCTCATGGCGACGTGCCAGCTCGGCACAGGCAGGTCCGCAGTAGCGATCCTTCAGAGAGTCCACGCAGATGACTGTCGAGCAGATTGCACATGGCCGTTTGATAGGCATGGGGGCCTCCGAATGGTGATCTGGAGGGCACTTGAAGTACCCCTAGTGGTGAAAACGTCGTTCGCGTTAGTTAGACTGAATGGGAACGTCCGCTTTCCGCTTGTGGCCTCAACC
>Ga0209987_10000032_pt1 | contig 54797 bp, 51 predicted proteins | sample N074metaG_FD_182134 | JGI IMG/M metagenome (GOLD analysis project Ga0209987, IMG submission 182134) | Deep subsurface microbial communities from Kermadec Trench to uncover new lineages of life (NeLLi) - N074 metaG (SPAdes) (version 2) | ecosystem: Environmental > Aquatic > Marine > Ocean trench...
TGCTCATGATCGAGTGCTCGCCTTCTTCGCGGATAACATCGACCACATCATCGATGGTTATTCGACCGATCAGCTTATGTTGCTCGTCGACTATCGGCGCACTGATCAGATCGTAATTTTCAAATTCACGGGCAACTTCTGTGTCTGATAAATGGGCGTGCATTGCACTGACATCGGAGCGCATTATGTTTTTTACTAGTACATCGGGATCGTTGGTCAGTAAATCACGCAAATACAATGCACCCAGGTAATGGTCGTGGCGATCGGTGACAAATAGTTGATCGGTATGGTCAGCCATTTCACCTCGTATTCGCAAATATCGTAACACCACATCCAGGCTCACATCCGCCCGGATAGTGATCTGATCGATGTTCATGAGTCCACCAGCAGTATCGTCGTTGTACGACAATACGGACTCAAGTTTTTTACGTTTTTGCGCATCCAGGGTATGCAGAATATCGACCAGTTTATCGGTCGGCAGGGAAAGAATGATATCGGCTTGATCGTCTACATCAGGCAGGGACTCGATAATAATTGCGATCTCATCTGAATCAAGTGCCCCGAGTTTGTTATCGCGTACTTCGTCCCCGGTTTCGAGTAAAACAGCGCCGAGCCAGGCAGGGTCTATTTGCGGCCAGATGAGATCGCGTTGCTGGGAAGGCAGGGAATCAAGTAAATTGGAGATCTGCGTAACGCTAATACCATTGAGAATTTTCAATATGGCATCGCTGTCGGCGGCATCCAGGGCCATCGATACATCTTGACGTAACTGTTCGATATCGTCTTCAATCATGATTCTGATCGTCGGTCAAATCTAGAGAGTGTATCAGACCGCTCTCTGTCTGGCAGTTCAACCGATATTCCAAGGTGGAATTAAAACAACTCGAGAATCAGGAAGACCGTGTGCAGTTCCGTTTCTATTTTAAAGCACCAAAAGTAGGCGCTTTTAGGCGACGACAGCAGGCCCTGATAGGCGCTGTGGAGCGTTTATAGAGGGGCAATAACTGTAGCGTTTAGTTTGACACTAGTGATTAGGGAACCTCTGATCAATTCATGAATGAACGCGTTGTGCCCAATATGACCAATTCCCATGTTGTGAAACTTAGCAATAGCCGTGCTATTACGCCGAACAGGGAAGTTCCAGTGCCGCGGCGACAGGATGTCGATGAGCGGCCTTGCGTTCCACGCCTTGAGCTTGATTATTTTGAATCACAACCCGATTCACCCAGAATTAATCAGAGGCTCCCTAGATTAGAGCTATGCAGATTTATTCGGCCTCGCCGAAACGATTGTTGATGAGATGAATCATCGCCTTCATGCAGTCTTCCTCATCGCTGCCGTCGACCTCCAGAATAACTTTGGTACCTTTACCTGCCGCTAGCATCATTACGCCCATGATACTTTTGGCATTCACCCGATTGCCTTGCTTGTCAATAAATACCTCGCTTTGAAACCCACTTGCCTTACTCACCAGCTTCGAGGCGGCCCGGGCGTGTAAGCCGAGCTTGTTGATTATGGTAATGTTTTCAGAGATCATTGTTTAACATATCAGCCTGAAAAAAAGCTATCCTGGTACAAAGCTTTTCCTAGTCCTCTCGATGGTTGGTCAATCTAGATAATGCCAGATAATCATCAGGCCGACATTCATACCAGGTCCCGGTGATGTACCGAAGCATTGAATTGATTTTTTTGCAATTCACCGGCGATTTTTTCGACCAGATAGACTGATCGGTGTTGCCCACCGGTACAGCCAATCGATATAGTTAAGTAACTTCGATTTTCTTCCTCGAAACATGGAATCCAGGTTTTCAGAAAATCGTTGATCGATTGCAACATGGCAATCACGTTGTCAAATTTCTCCAGGTATCGTATCACTGGCCCGTCTTTACCATTGAGTTCCTTGAGTTGATCTTCCCAGTGCGGATTTGGTAAGCAACGAACGTCAAAGATGTAATCAGTATCGGCGGGTAGGCCATGTTTGAAGCCGAACGACTGGACCAAAATGGATAGATTTTTACCGGTATCGGGTAGTAAACGAGTGATAATAGTATGGCGTAATTCATGAGCATTGTAGGTCGAGGTATCAATTTTGAGATCGGCCACGGCATAGATATTACTTAACAGCTTGCGTTCCAGTTCTATGATTTCGACCAGTGGCTTCCCCTGCTTTGATAACGGATGTTTGCGACGGGTTTCGCTGAAGCGGCTTATCAACTTTTTGATATCCGATGTCAGGAAAAGAATCTCGACGAGGATGTTTCGTGACTTGATTTGATCGATAATTTGTTCAAATCGATCCATGTCCTCGACGCCACTTCGAGCATCGATTGCGACCGCGATCAAGTTGTAAAGCGCTGGCTTCGAATAGGTCATCTTATCGATAAAATTTGGCAATAACCCGACCGGAAGATTATCGACACAAAAGTAATCGGCATCTTCCAGGGTATGCAGCGCTACAGTCTTGCCCGAGCCTGAAAGGCCACTGACGATCACCAGTTTCATCGCCAGGTACCCGTGCTTGCGGGGACACAGCTGGAATTAATTATAGCGATTTTTGCTTCTCTCCGATCGCCTGATTCTTACGTATTATGAAATCCCCGGCTGACGCGAAAGCCTGTCGGGGCAGCGGTTGATATTGCTGAAGGAATTGGTAATTTACTTGTACGGTTTTCATTGCTCGGCAAGGTCAATAATACGTGCTACCTCGTCTCCCGAATCGGCCTTTCGAATAGCGTCGCAAATTTCGCTCCGCGAGAAAATTTTCGCCAGTGATGACAAGATTTCCAAATGTTCGTCGGTCGCGTTTTCAGGGATGATAATGGTAAAAATCAAATCTACCGGCTGATTATCAGGTGCTTCGAAGTTAACAGGATGAGCGAGTCTAATGAAGCAGGCAATGGTAATGTCCAGGTCAGCAAGGCGAGCGTGAGGTATCGCAAAACCCTTGCCCAATCCGGTGCTGCCGAGTCGCTCGCGATCGAGTAGATTGTTATAGAGTTTTACCTGCGAAAGGTCAAACTGGGTGGCGACGGTGTTGGCGATAAATTCGAGCAGTCTTTTTTTACTCGAGATATCCGTATCGATGAAGATACGGTCGGGAGACAAGAGTGCTGAGATTGTCATGTACTGTAGAACTTAAAAACCAGATGCTTTAGTTTATGTACGAATCGATTACGCGCGAATCTTATCCAATTCGATCGAGTATGCAAGCCCTATCAGTTATGCCACTTCGGGTATCTCGCCCTTGCTGCGATGACTTTTTAATTTCTCTTTGTACTTTTTACCCTGTCGGTCAAGTTTATCCACGAGCCCATCAATTGCTGCATACATATCTTCCTGTACATCGTCTGCATGCAGATTAATTCCGCTGACGTGTAAGGTCGCTTCGGCTTTGTGCCGTAGTTTTTCGACGGTTAAAACGACGTGTATATCCAGTGCCTGATCGAAATGACGATCCAGTTTCTCGATTTTTTCATTGACGTAGTTCCGCATAGAATCCGTGATCTCGACATGGTGACCGCTCAAATTTACCTGCATCAGTAACCTCCTTCGGTTTGTGTATCCGCATTGCTGCGAATCATTGGTGTCTCAGAAAAGACGTTTACGCTCGTTTGATGGTAGTATATGCATCGCTTCGCGATATTTAGCAACGGTTCTCCTCGCAACGTTGATACCCTGATCACCTAAAAACAGAGCAATTTTATTATCGCTTAAGGGTTTATCTGGTTTCTCGGCAGCGATAAACTTTTTGATGATGGCGCGAATCGCAGTAGATGAACATTCGCCACCATTAGATGTGTTGACATGACTGGAAAAGAAGTACTTGAACTCCAGGATACCGCGCGGTGTGTGCATGTACTTATGCGTGGTCACTCTCGATATGGTCGATTCGTGCAATTCGAGCAATTCCGCGATATCGCGTAGCACCATCGGTTGCATCGCTTCTTCGCCATATTCAAGGAAGGCCTGTTGTCGTTCGACAATAGCATTGGCCACGCGTAACAGGGTTTCGTTACGGCTATCCAAACTTTTAATGAACCAGCGAGCTTCCTGCAGGTGATTCTTCAAATAGGTGTTTTGCTCGCTGTTATCGCTGCGTTTTATCAGATTGGCGTACTGGGTGTTAACCCGAAGTTTCGGCGCATTCTCAGAATTGATGCGAACCTGCCATTTACCAGACACCCTGGTGACGTACACGTCGGGAATAATGTACTGGGCATGGTTTTCACTAATCGCATGCCCCGGATGCGGATTACTGGTTTGAATCAATTTAATAATTTCAGATAATTCGGCATCGTTGACCCTGAGCCGTCTTTTCAATAGCGCAAAATCATTGCCTGCCAACTGCTCAAGATACTTGTCTACCAGGGCCAGCGCCTTGGAAAGATGTGGAGTGTCTGGGTCGAGTTGGCTTAATTGAATCGTCATGCATTCGGCGGGTGACCTGGCCGCTACGCCGATCGGGTCAAATCGTTGTACCAGATGCAGCACGGCTTCGACTTCATCGAGTTCAATTTCATCGAACTGTAGTTGCAAACCGACATGTATGTCCTCGATCGACTGGGTCAGGTATCCGGAGTCGTCCGTGGAATCGATGATCGCGAGGCCGATTTCACTATCTTTTTCGGTCAGGTGAGAGCAGTTGAGTTGCCATAACAGATGTTCGTTGAGCGCATCGAGTTCTGGTGCCTGGTTTTCTAATATATCGCGATTATCGTCGCGTGTACTGGATGTCTGTGTGGCAGAAGCGGGAATATTGTCGTAGATATCTTCCCACCGGCTATCGACCTCGAGATCGTCGGGGAGAGTTTGCTTGGCACGATTTTCGGTGATCGTATCAGCGGCAGTTTTTATATCGGTTACATCTTCGCCATTGCCCCCGCTTGTCCTGTCAGGATCTCGGTCCATCACGGTTATTTCCCCCAGATTATCTTCCTGCTCCAGTAGTGGATTGGTATCGAGAGTTTCCTGTATTTCGGCCTGTAACTCCAGAGAAGACAGCTGCAATAATTTTATCGCCTGCTGTAATTGCGGTGTCATCGTAAGGCTTTGACCAATACGTAATTGCAGGCTTTGTTTCATCGAAGGGGACGTTCCTGATATGAGATTCCTGACGGATATTTTTTTATTCTCATGGATACATGTTATAGCCTAAAATCCTCCCCTAAGTAAATCTTTCTGACGATTTTATTCTCCAGAATTTGAGCTGGTTCACCCTCGGCGAGTATTTTGCCTTCACCCATAACGTATGCTCGATCACATATTCCCAGGGTTTCACGTACATTATGGTCGGTTATCAGCACGCCGATGCGTCGGCTAGCGAGTTGTCGAATAATGTTTTGAATATCGATCACCGAGATTGGATCTATACCGGCAAATGGCTCATCGAGCAGAATAAATTTCAGTTCATTGGCGAGCGCACGGGCAATTTCTACGCGTCGTCGTTCGCCGCCAGAAAGCGATATTCCATTGCTTTCACGGATATGGGTGATCTGGAAATCTTCGAGCAGTCCTTCCAGCTTGTGCAATTTTTGCTGGCGACTGAGATCTTTGCGCAACTGCAATACCGCCATGATATTGTCCTCTACCGAGAGATTTCGAAATACCGAGGCTTCCTGCGGTAAATAACCGATCCCCTGTTGGGCACGTTGGTGCATGGGTAGATTTTCAATGGCACTGCCGTTCAGTAATATCTGTCCTTTATCGTTATTGACGAGGCCGACGATCATATAAAAACAGGTAGTTTTACCCGCTCCGTTTGGACCCAGTAAACCAACAATATCGCCACTTTCAATATGCAGCGAAACTGATTTTACTATCTCCCGACCCCGATAAGACTTGGCTAAATCAATCGCTTCGAGCCGGGCTGATTTTGGAACAGAAATTTCCATCACCGACCGTGGCGTCCTACTTCTGACCAGGTTGAATCAACATCTTTACTCGATCGTCGGTTCCTGAGCTACCGGCCTGTATACCCTGGTTGTCGGTACTGATCTGGATTGTATTGCTTTCGATCTTGTTGCCTTTATAGATGAACCGGGCGTTACCTGTCATGACTAAAATCGACTCCGATTGCCGATATTGCATTCGATCTGCCTGGCCGTTGAGTTCCTGTTTATCGTCGTCGAGCTGACGATATGTAGCAGGAGTACCGGTCATTTCCATCAGGATGAGTTCTTTCTGGTCATCGAAGTGCAGCGTCAGTTGTTCGCAGCTGATTTCGAGACTGCCCTGGATCATAAGTACGTTGCCGGTATATATACTGATATTTTCCTGGTCGCGAATTTCGAGGCTATCGGCTTCAACTTGAATCGGTTGCTGCTCATCGCTGGATAGTGCAAACAATTGCATGGGAATTAACAGGATGAGAGTAGAAACAAGTGTGCCTTTTTTAACTGTCTGCATGGTAATAAATAGCCTGGGTATTTTTCAGTGAATATACCTCATTACGTAAATCAAAAATTGCCTGGTCGCCGGTAATTTTAGCCCGTCCCGTATTGATAATCACGGTAGTTTTACTCGATACCAGGTCCTGGTCGGGTTTGAAAATTATGCTTTGGGATTGTACCTGGAATGATTCTGGCCCCATTTTTTGCATCACGACATCCTTGTCGAGTTCCACCCACTCCTGTTGGTGAATAATGTTGCCCCTCGAGGCCTTTACCTGCCAGTCTCCACTCGCTAGGTAAATCCGAATCATCGGATGTTCGATGCGGCTGATATCATCCTTGATAAAATGCTCGAGGTAAGGGCTTTGCAACTGGTAGTCCAGGCTGCCAGATTTATTGAAAACTCGGTAATTAAATTGTCTGAGGAAGAAATCGATATCCGTCGGAATTTCGAGCTCGGGCCTGGTGATTTTATCTTTTAAGCTTGACTCGTAAACCCAGCCTACCGCGATTGCGCCAAGGATGGTGATAAAAACCATGATAATAGCAAGTGGCCTCACTGCAGAAAAGATGCCTGTATGCTGTATTCTCGCGGGATTCGAACGGCGTGACCATCAAGTAAATTAATCCCCCTGTATTTCTGGCCTTCGGCATCCAAATGCAGTCGGCGAATAGTTAAAAAACCACCGATGTTGAAATTCACGAGGCGAACTGGAAATGCGCTCATAACTAGTTAACTCTTACACCACACCGGCTCTTAATAAATCATGCATGTTTAACGCACCCTGAACCAGATTATTCTTGTCGACTACCATGAGTGCATTAATCTTACGATCGTGCATGATTTTTAGTGCTTCGCTGGCGATGCGGTCGGCTTCAATGGTGACGCAGTTAGGCGTCATAAAGTCTTTAACCTGTGCGGTTTTGATATCGGGCATTTTTTCGAAGGTGCGTCGTATATCACCATCGGTATAAATACCGAGTAGTTGCTTGTTCTCAGGGTCGATTACACCGGCCATGCCAAGACCCTTTTTGGTCATTTCCAGCAGGGTGTCGTTCAAACTGCAAGAGATTGGAACCAGGGGGACCGCATCTCCAGTGTGCATAATATCGCTCACGCGTAACAGCAATCGCCGCCCGAGGTGGCCGCCCGGATGCGACAGGGCAAAATCCTCTTCGGTGAAACCTCGCGCTTGCAAAACTGCTATCGCAAGAGCGTCACCCATGGCCAATGATGCCGTGGTGCTCGAAGTAGGCGTCAGACCCATCGGGCAGGCTTCCTTGTGGATACTGACATCCAGGTTAATGTCTGCGGCGCGTGCCAGAGTGGACCCTGGATTGCCGGTCAGTGCGATCAGTGGAATTCCCAGCCGTTTCAACAGGGGTAGTAAAAGTGTAATTTCACTGGTCTCACCAGAATTGGATAAGGCAATGAGTAGATCGTCGGAAGTGATCATGCCCAGGTCACCGTGACTTGCCTCACCGGGATGCATAAAAAATGCGGGTGATCCCGTGCTCGCCAGGGTGGCAGCAATTTTGTTGCCAATGTGACCCGATTTCCCCATGCCAGTGACTACGATGCGTCCTTCGCAGTCGAGTAGCATCTCGCAGGCGCGATGGAAGGACTGGTCGAGGCGCTGCATTAGTGCAGTGATTGCTTCTGATTCAGTCTTTAATACGGCTAGACCTAGCTTAATGTAGGAGTGCCCGGCCATGTTACGGAGTACCTGTCATTACTCCATAATACAAATATAATTGGTAAATGACAAAAGCGGCTAGCAGCCAGAGACCCTTCAGACGGGACAGGCTTCTCGATACCGCTGGAAATCGTGACAACCCGTATAATAGTAATGTCATTGCAATGACGACCGGTAAGTCACGGGTCACCGCTAATCTGTCTATGTTGAAACTGGTAATTACGGCCGGGATACCGATAACCGCCAGTGAGTTGAACAGGTTGGAACCGATAACATTACCGATCGCTAGATCGGGTTCGCCTTTTCTCACGCTTGCAATCGAAGCGGCGAGTTCGGGTAGACTAGTTCCCAATGCGACAATGGTTAGACCAATGATCAATTCACTGATACCGAAGTTGTGGGCAACTTCAGTCGCGCCCCAAACCAGTAATTTAGAACTTCCAACCAGTATGATCAGGCCTAGTAGCAGCCAACCTGTGGAGGTAGAAAAACTGGTCTCTTGCCCGATATCCTCGCCCGGTTTATTTTCATCCAGGGTTAAATCTGCTTCCAGTCGGTGTGATCTCACCAGATAGAATAACGTCAGTCCGAGTAGTGTCAAAAGCAGAAAGCCGTCGACCATATCCAACGCACCATCGTAAAGACACCAGGCCATGACGCCGGTGGCAAAAAGCAATAATGGAAATTCCCGGCTGAAGGTAATTTTATCGATTGGTAAGGGTGTAATCAGCGCTGTAATGCCAAGGATTAGTCCGATATTCGCAATGTTAGAGCCCAGTGCATTGCCTATCGCCAGGTTGGGCGTGTCTTCGAGTACGGCGACCACCGAAATTAGGATTTCCGGTGCAGAGGTGCCAAAACCGATAATAGTAATGCCGATAATCATTGTCGAAACGCCCAGATGTTTGGCGATCGAAGTTGCCCCTTCAACAAATATATCAGCACTCCATACTAGCAGGACAAGTCCCACTACGATGGAAACCAAAGCGAGCCACATGTTATGAATACCGGGGCCGAGTTGGAGAAAGGGAGGTTTTCAAAAATCAGTGGTAGAAGTGAATAAACCGACACGCAAATCACGTGCCGAATAGATTTCACGGCCATCGACTTCCATCGAGGCGTCACCGATACCCATCACCAGTCGACGCATGATGACTCGTTTCATATCGATACGATAAGTGACCAGATTTGCGCTGGGTAATACCTGGCCAAAATATTTTACCTCACCGGCGCCCAGAGCGCGCCCGTGACCGGGTCCGCCTTTCCAGCCCAGAAAAAAACCTATCAATTGCCACATGGCATCAAGCCCGAGACAGCCAGGCATGACCGGATCAGTTTCGAAATGGCATTTGAAAAACCAGAGTTCTGGCTTAACGTCGAGCTCAGCGACTATTTGTCCCTTGTCGTATTTACCCCCGTGGTCAGTAATGTTGACAATTCGGTCAAACATTAGCATGGGTGGCAAGGGTAACAGCGCATTGCCTTCCCCAAAAATTTCACCTTTGCCACAGCGAATCAGGTCATCATAGTCAAAATTATGCTGGTCGGTGTGAAGTCTCGACATGTGGATTAGTGGAAAATAAGGACAAGGTTGCGAACACTAACTATTCTCGGACGATTATTCCAGCAAAATGTATTGCTTTTGAATTGTAAATGCAAAACAGGTCCCCCGGCCAGTTTTCTAAAGCGCGCCATTCCAGGCGGAGGGATAATCGGGGAATTATAGTTATAGTTCTGTTAATTTATACAGTTCCCTGGGGAATTCATTCGGAGTATATTCGGCGATTGTTATTTCGGTTCGGAAGTACTAGTGCCCTTTCAAGGTGATATTGTCATGTTCAGCGCTCCCCTGATGTTTCGCGACAAGGCGCAGTGCGCAACCAATGGTTTGTTCCGTTAGTAAGCGCTGCAACGTGGTGGCGGGACATCAGGGGAGCGCCCTTCGGGTGAGCTTGTCCGCGCCCATGGGCTGCGTTGTGCCTTTTGGGAAGGGAACAACCCTTCCCTGCAAGGCACGCCTTGTCATGAACGCGGACAAACTCACTGAATACGACAATATCACCTTGATAAGGACACTAATGGTTCAATCAATAATCCGACCGTTCCGGCGGATCGACTATAATAGGGGAACCTCTGATCAATTCGTGAATGAACGCGTTGTGCCCAAAATTACCAATTCCCATGTTGTGAAACTTAGCAATAGCCCTGCTATTGTGCAGCACAGGGAAGTGCCAGTGCCGCGGCGACAGGATGTCGATGAGCGGCCTTGCGTTCCACGCCTTGAACTGAACCGTCCGACGCTTCGGCATTTTGAATCACAACCCGATTCAACCAGAATTAATCAGAGGTTCCTTAAGTTATAGTGATGAAACAGGATTCAGTCAGTTTCTATTAAGCCAGACCAGGGAATAATATCGCATATGAAATCAGCTATTATCTATACATCGTTGTTTATTCTAGTGCTAATGTCGCAGGCAATAAACGCGAAGACATCTTTGAGCCTGGATGAAGCGATCCAGCTCGCGCTGGTCAATGATCCAAGAATTGAAGAGAAAAGAGCGTTTGTACGTAAGGCGCAGGGATTACTCGATGAAGCCGAAGGGTCCGCCGGCTTTCGCTACGAAGTGGACAGTTTCCTGGCCATTGCAACTGGAGTCAATGGAGGATTCTACGAGGGTGGTGCCGAGTCCTGCTCGGGTGCCTGTACGCCAAGAAGCGATACTTATGATTTCAATGACGGGCTTTCCTTATGGGGGGGGTTGACCTTTAGTATTGTCAAGCCGCTAGCCACTTTCGGTCGGCTGGAAAATTACCGGAAAGCTGCACAGCAAAATATTCTGGTTAAACAGCAGGACGTTGAACTGCAACGCGACAGCATTCGCCTCACTGTGGTGGAAGCTTATTACGGCTACCTGACCGCCAGGGATAGTCGATTTCTGCTTGAAGATGCCCACAAACGGCTCGAAGCTGCACTCGAACTGGTAAACCGATGGCTAGACGAGGACAAGGGCAATGTGAGCCTGTCAGATCGTTACGCGCTGGAATCCGGTCTGGGATTGGTGAAAAATTTTCTCGCCGAGACCAAGGGAGTGGAAGCAATCGCAATGGAGGGGTTGAAATTATTGACCGGTTTACAGTCGGAAACTGTCGAGCTGAAAGATCGCAGATTACAGCCGCTTGCGTTGCCGGATAAAAGTGTTGAGGAATGGATTGCACTCGCTCGCGATAATCGTCCCGAGTTCCGCCAGGTCGAAGCGGGGCTTTCGGCCCGGCGCGCCCTGGTCGAAGCCACCAGGGCCGATAAAAAGCCAGTCGTTTTTGCCGGGGTCGCAGGATCGCTGGCCTACGCCCCGGGGCGCGATAGACTCGACAATCCACATATTTTCGATTTGTATAATCATTCCGCGTTATCACCGCTGGTTGGAATGCGCTGGCAGTGGGAGCCGGGTGCCCAGCCTGCCCGTGTTGCGCAGGCGCAAGCGGATCTCGATGCATTAATTCAAACAGCTTCGTTTGCCCGCCAGGGCATACCCTTCCAGGTACGCGAACAATATCACCTGGTGCAATCCAAATTCGAATCGATTGCGGCGATGAAATCGAGCTCACAGGCTGCCAGGCGCTGGATGATCGCAGCCTATACCGATTTTGAAGCAGGCCTTGAAGAAGCCGATAAAATTTTAACCGCGATGCAGGTTTATGTAGTCGCTCATGGTGAGTACCTGAAGAAGGTTAATGATTTCAATAACCACGTGTTCAAATTAAAAAGTGCCAGTGGGGTCTACGAGTGAAAAAGCTGATCGTATTACTCTGGTGTGTTTTTTTTCAACAGACCGCTATTGCCACTGAATCGCTCCCCGAGGAACTGATTCGGAATGCCTCTAACCAGGTATTGAGCCGAATTCAGTCCGACCCTGGGAAATACCAACAGGATCCAGCCAAACTCTATGCGCTGGTAGATCAAATCGTGTTGCCACACTTTGATTTCGGTACCATGACAGATCTGGCACTGGGTCGTTATAAAACCAAAATTAGTACTGAGCAGAGGCGACTGATTACCAATGAGTTCAGAATTTTACTGGTGCGAACCTACGGTAAGGCGTTGCTAGAATACAGTGACCAGAAAATTATCTATCTGCCAATCGAAGGCTCTTTAGAAAGCGGCGATGTTACGGTCAGGACCGAGATAGAGCAGAAGGGCGGTTTTCCGATACCGCTGAACTACAGCCTGAAACAGACTGGACAAGGATGGAAAGTCTATGATATCAGTGTTGATGATATCAGCCTGGTGACAAACTATCGTTCCAGTTTTTCCCGCCAGATCAGGAAAAATGGGATCGATGGCCTGATAAAAACCTTACGCGAACGTAATCAGGATCTGTAGGCAAGAGTACTGGCAATATGCAGGCTAGGTAGGAACTAAGCCCTACATTCATGGTGGGCATCTGCTAGAATACCCGCCTTTTGACTGCTTCGGCTAATCACATCGTTCACCAATGAACAAACTAATTATCAAGGGTGGTATTCGATTGTCCGGCCAGGTGCAGGTATCGGGATCGAAGAATGCAGTCCTGCCGATTCTGGCCGGTACTTTGCTGGCTAGTGGACCGGTAATCATTCGCAATGTGCCGCATTTGCATGATGTTACTACCACGATGGAGCTGCTCGGTCGAATGGGTGTATCGCTGACTATCGGTGAAAAAATGAGCATCGAAGTCGACCCGACTACTATCGAAAATACTTTTGCGCCTTACGAGCTGGTTAAGACCATGCGTGCGTCGATACTAGTGCTAGGTCCCTTGTTGGCGCGATATGGAGAAGCCGAGGTGTCATTACCTGGTGGTTGTGCGATTGGCGCTCGACCAGTTGATATGCACCTGTCGGGGCTGGAGGCGATGGGTGCAGATATTGAAGTCGATCAGGGTTATATCAAGGCCAAAGTAGGGCGCCTCAAAGGTGCTCGCATTGTGATGGATCAGGTAACGGTAACCGGTACCGAGAATCTGATGATGGCAGCGAGTCTGGCTGACGGAACCACGGTAATCGAAAACGCGGCTCGCGAGCCGGAAGTAGTCGATCTTGCCAATTTTATTATTGCCATGGGTGGTAAAATTGAAAACGCCGGTACCGATACCATCACCATTCGTGGAGTGGAAAATCTCCAGGGTTGCGATTATTCGGTATTACCTGATCGGATAGAAACCGGAACCTATCTGGTAGCCGCTGCGATTACTCGTGGTAAGGTTCGGATCAAGTATACCGACCCCACGCTGCTCGAGGCAGTAATCGCCAAACTGATCGAAGCGGGTGCCATCATCGAAACTGGAAAGGACTGGATAGAACTCGATATGCAGGGCAAAAAACCAATTGCAGTTAATATTCGAACCGCACCTTATCCGGGTTTTCCGACTGATATGCAGGCGCAGTTTTGTGCCTTGAATGCGATCGCCGAAGGTACGAGTTCAGTCACCGAAACAGTCTTTGAAAATCGTTTTATGCATATCCAGGAAATTTTACGTTTGGGCGCAAATGTTAATCTCGAAGGTAACACGGCGATTATTCAGGGTGTCGACGATTTAACCGGCGCCCAGGTGATGGCAACTGACCTGCGAGCTTCCGCCAGTTTGATTCTTGCGGGCCTGGTGGCAAAAGGCGAAACCATAGTTGAGCGTATCTATCATATCGATCGTGGTTACGATCATATCGAGGAAAAACTGGCCGGTATTGGTGCCCAGATTCAACGTATTCCGAACTAGTCCGCCTATTGCACGAAGGCGGTGACGCCCTATTCCTTTAATCGATAAATTCAAATAATTAGGCACGAAAAGTATGAAAAACCGAAAATACAGTTTGTACCTGAACAAAGTCAGGAAAAATCTGGCTGCCAATCTTGCTCAATCCCCCTTGATGCGTAGCTATGGCTATGCATCGGCGGGCGATAGAGCAACATTGTTTGCCATATTTTCCCTGGGCTTCGTTCCCTTCATGCAATAGGCGGGCTAGAATGCCCCAGCCACTAACGATTGCGCTCGCGAAGGGCCGAATTCTGGATGAAATCCTGCCGTTACTGGCTCGCGCGGACATCAAACCAACCGACGATTTATTCACCAGCCGCAAGCTGGTATTTTCTACCAATGATGAAAATATCAACCTGGTCCTGATCCGATCCGCGGATGTGGCGACCTATGTGCAATACGGAGCAGCGGACCTGGGTGTGGCCGGTAAAGATGTATTGCTTGAACACGGTGGCGAAGGGCTTTACGAACGCCTCGATTTGAAAATAGCATCCTGCAAACTGATGACAGCAGGAATTGCTGACAAGGCTATTCCCAAGGGCCGCATTAAAGTCGCCACCAAATATCCGGAAATAACCCGCCAGTTTTTCCTCCGACAGGGCCGACAGGTCGAGTTGATAAAACTGTATGGTTCTATGGAGCTGGCACCGATAGTCGGACTGGCTGATTTAATTGTCGATCTGGTTGATAGCGGCAATACACTGAAGGCGAATGGGCTGGTTCCACTCGATCATATTATGGATATCAGTTCTCGCCTGATCGTCAATCGCGCCTCGTTAAAGATGAAAAATCAGGCGATCAAGGCATTGGTGGATAAAATAGAACAAGCGGTTGAGGACTGACAGAGCACTAGCCAATGCCAATCGAAATCAAACGTTTGAATAGTCAGTCGGCAGATTTCTGGCAGGCGCTGAAAGAGTTGCAGACCAGGGAAAGCGAATCGGACGAGGCCGTGCTGCAAAGCGTTAACGAGATTATCAAGGCTGTTCGAACTCGTGGCGATGCGGCGCTGATTGAATTGACAGCCAGGTTTGATGGCTGGCAGGCCGGTTCGATGTCACAGCTTGAAATACCATTGGATCGCCTCGAGCGTGCCTACCAGGGCATGCCTGGACCTGAGCGTACTGCACTCGATCAGGCTGCAGAGAGAATCCGGTCTTATGCGCAACACCAGAAATTGGACTCGTGGGAATATACCGAGGCCGATGGCACACTGCTCGGGCAGCAGATAACCGCGCTCGACAGGGTAGGAATATACGTACCCGGCGGCAAGGCCGCCTACCCATCCTCTGTGCTGATGAATGCAATTCCAGCCAGGGTCGCGGGCGTCGGAGAATTAATTATGGTCGTGCCAACGCCTGGTGGTGTGGTCAATGATCTGGTCCTGGCTGCCGCACATATTGCCGCTGTCGATCGCGTATTTACGATCGGTGGTGCACAGGCTGTGGCGGCACTGGCTTACGGCACCGAGACGATTCCATCGGTGGATAAAATAGTCGGCCCCGGTAACTTGTATGTCGCTACGGCAAAGCGACTAGTTTTTGGTACCGTCGGGATCGACATGATTGCAGGACCGTCGGAAATACTGGTGATCTGCGATGGTAAAACCAACCCGGACTGGATCGCGATGGATTTATTTTCGCAGGCCGAACACGATGAAGACGCCCAGGCGATTTTGCTCTCGCCAGATGTTGAATTTCTCGAGCAGGTGCAGGCCAGTATTGATCGTTTGATCGACGATATGCCGCGAAAGGATATTATCGGTGCGTCGTTGTCGGCACGTGGGGCTTTGATTCAGGTTGCCGATCTGGACGAAGCGGTCGAGGTGGCGAATCGCATTGCACCCGAACATCTGGAGCTTTCGCTGGAAGATGCGTCTGCTGTCGTACCGCGCATTCGGCACGCGGGTGCAATATTTATCGGCCGTTATACTGCCGAGGCACTGGGAGACTACTGTGCCGGCCCGAATCATGTATTGCCAACTTCAAGAACAGCACGATTTTCCTCACCGCTCGGCGTGTACGATTTTCAGAAGCGCACGAGTTTGATTGGCTGCTCGGCCCAGGGCGCGTCCGATCTCGGTAAACTGGCATCGGTTCTCGCGCGCGGTGAAGGACTCATCGCGCATGCCCGTTCTGCTGAATATCGTATCAAGTAACAACTACTGCTATCTGCTAGTTCTCCCAGTCGGCCTCGTCCGATTCCTGTTAATCGTCTTCGAGTTCGGCCTCGTCCCAGATTATGGGTGGAACACCACTCAAAAGATCACCCTTGAACTTCACGAGTGTCCCGGGCTCTACCAGGCCGAGGAACGTCGCACTCGAAATCCCGATTTCATCTATATCCTGAAAATTTGGATCGGGGTCGGGGAAATTATCCGGGATAAGGTTCGTATTCACTGTAACTCCAAGTATCGTGACATTAGCGCCCGAGATATCATCTACCGGTCCTTGCAGGAATATTTCCGTACTACCGGTTTTGTCGTCAATACGGGTCGCAAGCACGGTGTTGTTGGGACCCTCGATGCCGCGCACGCGGATATGTAATCCCTGAGTGATGGTGATGCCGAAATCGTCCGTGGCGGAATTTGTGGTGATGTCGATGTTGGGAAATCCCTCGAGCTTGAACGAGCTGTTATCACCACTGGCAACATCGGATTCGAGTCTCACGTTCTCACGGAAGGAGATCTTGGTCGCGATAAGAACGCCGTTGGTGGAGGTGGTTCCTTCGGCTTCAATTTTGGCGCCCACAACGATATCGATAAAACCGAAGCCCTCGGGTATGAAGCGTGGGCTGCCGGTGATATCGACTTGCCGGTTGCCGATCATGAAACTGTTCGGCAACTGATCAATATTAGTGACGAAACCCTCGATTTCGGCGTTAACACCGTCCGGAATAGCACCCGCGCCTTCGGGCTCGAGTTCTACCCTGGTCGCGATGAGCGTGTCTTTAGCCCCACCACCACCACAAGTGAAATCTGTGGCTTGACCCTTCACTTCGATGAACTGACCGACCTTGAGTATTCTACCAGGAATATTGTCGTCAATTAGCGCACTGTTGAAATTCACTTCGAGCTGGTTAATGGTGAGCACATTTGTTCCGATGTTTACAGTGTCCACGAGACCCTTCACTTCGACTTCCATTGGCGCCGAGTTCTTGACTTCAATGAACGACGCGTGAATCCGTTCCAGGTGGTCCGGCAGGCCGCTCACCTCAAGGATATCAGCGGCATTGATCGAATCGATCGTGGCGTTCTCCACAATCGTAGTCGCATCCAGGATCACCGTCTGGCCGAGCACGCGCAAGATCCTGATTCCGTCTATAGACGGCGGCGCATCGCATACCGGTCCTTCCAGGTTGTCCCTGTACTCAATCGACTCCGCCGTGCCGGTATTCCCGCTAAAGGTCCCTGAGACCTTAACCACCATGCCCTGCTTGAGACCACCGTGCAATCCGGCACCTGGATTACCGTCGAGCGTCACGATCGCGGTATCGTCGTCGAGGTGGTTGCCGTTGACGATAATGCTACCAAAACCGGTAACAGTACCGTAACTGATGCCGGTTCCACCAATCCCAGCTGTAGTTACCGGGCCGCCGCAGGAAACGAGTAAAGAACAACATAAAAGAGTTGCAAGCCTCGCGTTAATCAATAACTGAAAAAAATTGTTTGCTGGTTTCATGATGATGGTTCTTGATTATCTGAAGTCGATTCGTGGTAAAAAACGCTCACACTCAATTCGACCGTCTCTTCGTCCCCGGATTCGTGTTGTGAAAGATAAAGGTCGACCTCTTCGAGGAAGGCCTGGCCTTTACGTTGGGTATATTGTTTGATCGCTGGAATCGAGTCGACCGGAACCCTGTGGTTGGAAGCCTTGCGTTGAAACCGGAGATCTTCAGGTTGCGCGGTAATATTGTGATTGATAGTTTCGATCAGTTGCCGGGTGTCGGTGCCGAGTATGGATAATTTTTCCACTGGATCGCCCGATGGCAGGTATGCATGACTCAGTAGCCGTACCTTCCTGTCGTTGGTGATTGAAATATTGGCAGATTCGACCAATGCCTTCTGCATGGCTGCGACCGGCATATCGCCGCTATATTTCCGTACTAGAGCAGAGAACGAATTATCACCTTCCATGTCGAGATCTCTGGGTGATCCATTGGCACGCAGAAAATCGGGATCATTGATCCATCCCCCGATAACGCGGATACTTCGATTGTACTGTTTACTATTGGATGTGGGTTGATCTATATCAAGCTCGTGCAGTTTCTTGACTTCTTTTCTATTCAATCCCGTGAGTATCGCTACATTCGAAACAGTCTGTTTTTTTCGCGGCTGGGAAAAGTCCCGGTAGGCAACATCGACAAAGACTTTTCTTGCGATCTGGTCAAATTCTCCGTAGGACATTCCGTTGCGTAGCAGGGTGTGGATTAATGCGGATAGTATTTTATTAAGTGTACTATTTAAGGCTTGACGAATGGTTTGCATGGATATCTAAATTCGAGAGACTAAACCTGTACTAATTAAAATCCGGCGAAGCGGTCTTATATATACTGGTCGACAGGCTCAACATATTTCAAATACCCCGATGTTGTATTAATTCTCCCCGGAAGCTGCTTTCAACCGGGTAGGTCGTCATAACATAATATTAGGGATTATATTCCCAAAAAGATGATTTGCCAATCAATTTATCAGGGCTAGGCATAACTTGCTGTCCCCGCGATCAGTGTTTTGAAGCGCCCCGACTAATCAATCGACGACAATTATTTGCCTAGAGGCGCTCGATGGCGCGCACGGAGTAGCTATACTGCTTTGGGCCTCTCAATACAGTGACTTCGATGATATCGCCTGGTTGGTGCCGGGTTATTTTTTCCAGCAGATTACGCACACCGGCTATCGGTTCTCCATTAACCGCAACCACTATATCGTCCACACGTATGCCCGCTTTATCTGCGGGGCCATCGATGAAAACTCCAACAATCAGTGCACCCTCGATGTTGGGGTCGCCGGTCGCCATAGCCGCACGCGCGGTAATGGCTGCACCTTCGACGCCGATCCAGCCACGAGTTACCTTACCCTGATCGATAATTTGCTGCATGACGTCAAGAGCGATCGAAATAGGGATTGCGAAGCCTATCCCCTGTGAACCGCCGGTCTGACTGAAAATGGCGGTGTTGATGCCGATCAACTGCCCTCGTGCGTCTACCAGCGCTCCACCGGAATTGCCCGGATTGATTGCGGCGTCGGTCTGAATAAAATTCTCGAACGTATTCAGCCCAAGGCGGTTTCTGCCGGTCGCACTGATGATGCCCATGGTGACGGTTTGGCCCACATTCAATGGATTTCCAATTGCAAGTACCACGTCACCAACGCGAACCGGTTGATTGTAGGCAACCTTGATCGGACTTAATCCATTGATAGGAATACGCAATATGGCGATGTCGGTCTCCTTGTCTTTTCCGATCAGCACGGCTTGACCACTACGCCCATCGGACAGAGAAACCAGAATTTCATCTGCGCCTTCGATCAGGTGTTGATTGGTTATGATATAGCCGTCGGCACTGATGATAACTCCCGATCCCAGATTAATTTCAGTTCTGCTGTTGCGTCGCCGTAGCTGTTCACCGAATAACTGGTTAAAGACAGGATCGTTTAGCAAAGGATGGGGTTTATACATGACCAGCTTGGAAGTAGAAATGGTTACCACCGAGGTAAAAGAAGAGGCTACTGCATCCGCGTAAGATGACACCGGATTCTGTGCTTCGGGTGTAGATTCAGTTTGGGTTAGGGTTTTTTCTGTCGAGGACAGGAAGCGGAATACTTCGGCACCTGTGTGATCCGATTGCCAGAGCAGGTACAGGACAGCCATACCGAGACCTACCAGGCTGAATTGAAGTATAAAACTAACGGCTTTGATTAATTTCATCCGGAAATAATATCACAAGCGCAAGGCGCTCAAATATACGATGAAAATTTGATCCCTGAACTAACAGGGTAATTATAAAACCAGGCAGGCTGTTGCTCTAAACTATAACGGGATTGGGGTTACTATTTTTTGCCACAGGTTCGGCGGCTTGCTGGTAAGCCGGCGGCCCTTTGACGGCCGCCGACTATGCCTGTCCGGGTTTAGTCGTCTTCGCGTTCGATTTCGACCTGAACCGCAGCATATGGACTTCCCAAAGATCCATCGCCAACCGATATGTCGATCCGTACTTCGACTTCATCGCGCGGACCATTCGTGACATTATCGTCGTCATCGATAGAATCGAGAAAAATGTCGATTAGAGCCTCGGCGGTTCCACCACCCGGCGCGATGATCATATCTTCATCCTCCAGCTGGGAATTCGGGTTGACGATTGAAGATATGCCCATCACAGTGACGATGTTTGGTGATGAAGAATCTACACCGTTTAAGTCGACTTCCGCCCTGAGTTCATGGTCATTAGTGCCTACCGATTCGCTTTTAATGCGAAGAGCCAGCATCGAAGTTTCGCCCGTGCGAATGCCTCTGATTTCGAATCCGCCACCATCGCTGATAGGGTCTTCAATTTCGGTTAAGCCACTTTCAGTCGTTACCTGAATAGCACCGCCGAATACGTCCAGGGTCCCCGGGCCGCCAGTTCCATCAACATTGCTTGCAATAGCGCTGATACGAACCCGGTTACCGCGCCCCTTGATCTCTTTGGCAATCAGTAGACCGGCGGCATTAAAATGACCTTCGGCTTCGACCCGAAGACCCGACACCATGTCGGCAGAACTTTCGAGACCATCTTCCCAGCTATCGACGAAATCCCAGTCGATGCAGGTCAGGTCGATCTTGAAATCGGCTCCAGTGGGGCATCCTGTTGTATCCAGATTGACGACACCCTCAATCTCTACTTCCTGGCCATCCCTCTGGTTATCGAAGAAATCGTCTTCGAGCTCGACCAGTGAGGCGATAAGCGTATTAGGGTCGAAGTGAATTTCGACAAAATCACCGACGGAAACAACAGGTATTCCGCTGTAGGTGTAAATCACGCCATGTACGGTAAGTGAAATACTTGAGGGAACAGCTTCGACAAAACCTTTTACCTCATCGACACCATCGCTATCATCGTCATCTTTGATAAATGTGGCTTCGATGGTGCTGTCATTGACCCAGAAACCGGAAACTTCATAGCGAGAGCCGTCGGTTAAGGCACCACCAGTTAAAGTCGCAAGCGTAACGTTGGTACTGGATGTAATCAGGATGGTTACGCCATTGATGGCTCCACCTAAAGCGGCACCTTCAATTTCTGCCTCGTATTCGACCTCGGTGGCCGTACCCGAAATACCATCGGAATTACGAGTACCGCGAAGGCTGACCACCTGGCCGACCTGATAAGAAGCGGTGGTACTCGTGCTGTCATCGTCTGAATAGGAGCCACCGTCTGGTGTCTCGTACTTGACGCCATTAACCCAGATACTACCCGTCTGAGTGATGACACCCCTGGCGACCACCGATTCGGAGGTTGGGGGGCCGCTACCGCCGCCACAGGCAACTAACAGGCTGATTGTCATTGCCAGTATAATTGTTGGAATTGGAGAATATAACCCGCGACCTTTTGCTGTCGAACCTTTAATGCCATTAGCAATAATTTCATCTGTATCCATTTTCTGGATCTCCCTTAGGATCATTTAGTACAGGCATACTGGAATTAATATGTCCATATTTGGGAATATAATCCCATATTTATTTTTGTCAAGTAAATATTTCTTATATCACCACACAGCTTTGAGAACGCCAGTAAGCCAGTTCACCGATAGTCGAAAGCAGTTCCGTCAGAGGTTCCTTGGTCGCTTTAGCGCTAAAAGGTACCAATAACCGGCGAATATTGTTACTTTGTAAATCCATGGTTAATCAGCCATTATTCATCGTGGTAGATGACTTACCTAAGTTGTGGGAAATGCAGATATTGCAGAATCAAATACCTGCCCTGATATCGCCAGATGATTGATACATTGGAATCTTTTGGAGGACAATAACAATGCAACTAAAACAGCTCTGTGATTTTTGCGACGATTACCTGAAAGTAGCTGATTTCGACGATTATTGCCCGAATGGCCTCCAGGTCGAGAGTACGGATGAAGTCAATCATATTGTCACCGGGGTTACCGCGAGCCTGGATTTGATCGAGGCTGCCGTGGACGCACAGGCCGATACACTGCTGGTGCATCATGGTTATTTCTGGCAGGGCGAGGCGCAACCGCTGACAGGATTCAAGGGCAAGCGCATCAGGGCGTTGATCCAGAACAATATCAATCTGCTGGCATTCCATTTGCCGCTCGATGCCCACCCACAAGTGGGTAATAACGTGCAACTTGCCAGGGTAATGGACTGGGAAGTAGGGGATAGTTTTGGCAGCCTTGGGCTGCACGATATCGTGCTAAGTGGGTTGCTCAAATCGACCATGACCCTGGATGAGTTATCGGCATCAATCGCAAACCGGCTTGATACGCGGCCACTGAGCATATCCTCTGGCGACCACCCGGTCCGAACTATCGCCTGGTGTACCGGTGCCGCGCAAAATTATATCGAGCAGGCAGCAGACAGGGGCATCGATGCGTTTATCAGCGGAGAGGTCTCGGAACAAACGGTTCATTTTGCCAGGGAAATGGGAATCCACTATATTGCAGCCGGACATCATGCAACTGAACGCTATGGTGTACAGGCCCTCGCGGCGGAGATCGAAGCGCGGTTTGGACTGCGCCAGCAGTTCATCGATATTGCTAATCCGGTATAGTTTTTTCGATGCCTGCTGCAGACCCTGTTTCCAGGTCGAATTCGAAAATTACTGACCTGGCTGTGATAGAATGCCGGTATCGGTTTAACGAATTCTGGTAGGGGTTAAAAGGCATTTTAAATAACGGATTTTAGCTGTGATTTCACTCGACGAAAATATGATTATGAGCTATTCTATCGACCGTTTTTTAGGTGTCGAATTTGGCTCATTTATTCTACATCTTCAATCTTACAACTGGGATAAGTTCTAATGTCTCCTGATGGTACAGATAATAATCGCAGGCGCTTCCTGACAGCAGCGACAGTGGTAGTCGGAGCTATCGGTACAGTAGCAGCAGCAATTCCATTTGCTAAAAGCTGGAATCCCAGCGCACGGGCTCGGTCCGCCGGTGCACCGGTCGAAGCCGATATCAGTAAAATCGAACCCGGCGGAATAATCACCATCAAATGGCGTGGCAAACCGGTATGGGTGGTAAGACGTGATGACAAGGCGCTGTCGACCTTGTCGGAAGTTGCCGATAATTTGCGCGACCCGGAATCTGAAGACAGCATTCAGCCCGAATACGCGTTAGGTGAAACCCGTTCGATTAAACCCGAGTATTTTATTGTTGTAGGTATTTGTACTCACCTGGGTTGTTCACCAGGCTACCGACCGAATATGATTACCGCTGATTTCCAGGGTGGGTTCTTCTGTCCTTGCCATGGTTCCAAATTTGACTTTTCCGGTCGTGTATACAAAGGGGTACCGGCACCCACAAATTTGACCGTCCCCCCGCACTATTACATCAATGATGGGCTGGTTTTGATTGGTGAGGACGGGGTAGCCTAATGAGCGAGAAATCATCTAACAAGGGTTTGATAGGCTGGATCGATGCGCGTTTCCCACTGACAAAAATGTGGGAAGAGCACCTGTCCAAGTACTATGCCCCGAAAAATTTCAACTTCTGGTATTTCTTTGGCTCACTGGCGCTACTAATACTCGTGATCCAGATTGTGACCGGCATCTTTTTGACCATGCACTACAAGCCCGATGGTGAGATGGCCTTTACCTCGGTTGAGTACATCATGCGCGATGTCGACTGGGGCTGGTTGATTCGTTATCTGCATTCGACCGGGTCATCGGCTTTTTTCATCGTCGTCTATCTGCACATGCTTCGCGGGGTGATGTATGGCTCGTATCAAAAACCACGTGAATTGATCTGGTTGTTTGGTATGTTTATCTATCTCGCGTTGATGGCAGAGGCTTTCATGGGATACCTGTTGCCATGGGGGCAGATGTCTTACTGGGGTGCACAGGTCATCATCTCATTGTTCGGTGCGATTCCGGTTATCGGCGACGACCTGACATTGTGGATTCGCGGCGACTTTGTCATTTCCGATGCCACTTTGAATCGATTTTTCGCCTTGCACGTGGTCGCGGTGCCACTGGTATTGATAATGCTTGTAGTGATGCATATTCTCGCTTTGCACGAAGTGGGTTCGAATAACCCCGAGGGGATAGAAATCAAGAATCATAAGGATGAAAATGGTAATCCACTCGATGGAATCCCGTTTCACCCTTACTATTCGGTGAAAGATATTGTCGGAGTCGTCGTGTTCCTGATTCTGTTTAGTATCGTGGTGTTCTTTATGCCGGAAATGGGTGGGTATTTTCTCGAGCACGCAAATTTTGTTCCGGCTAATCAATACCAGACCCCCGATCACATTGCGCCGGTGTGGTATTTCACGCCATATTACGCCATATTGCGCGCTGTACCGGATAAATTAATCGGTGTTATCCTCATGTTTGCAGCTATTTTCGTGTTATTTATCCTGCCCTGGATAGACCGTGGTACAGTTCATTCGATCCGCTATCGATCCAGTGCTTACAAATGGTTGTTAGCGATGTTTGTGATTAGCTTTATTGGCCTCGGATACCTAGGCGCTTTACCGCTCAGTGATTTCAGAACATTTTTTGCACGGGTATACAGCATCGGATATTTCGGTTTCTTCCTTGGCCTCTGGTGGATTAGTAAAAACGAAAAGACAAAACCGGTGCCAGAGAGGATTCAATAGTGAAGAAGGTCTTTATTATTGTCGTAGGGTTACTAATGCCTGTTCTGAGTTGGGGCGTCGAATCTACCACCTATCCCAATGATAAAATCGAGATCGACTGGGATGACAAGGCATCGATGCAGCGCGGCGCCCGGACTTTTGTGAATTATTGTATGAGCTGTCATTCGGCGAAGTATTCTCGCTACAATCGAGTCGGCCAGGATCTTGAGATTTCAGACAGTTTGCTGCTTGATAATCTGATTTTTACGACCGATAAAAAGGGTGATAAAACCAAGGTTGGCGAATTGATGACGATCACCATGACTCCGGATTACGCCGAACGGGCATTCGGCGTAGTACCGCCTGATCTGTCCCTGATTGCACGCTCGCGTGGCGTCAACTGGTTGTACAATTACCTGCGTGGATTTTATGTCGATGAGACGCGTCCCCTGGGTATGAATAATGGAGTGTTCGATAAGGTTGCAATGCCGCATGTACTGGTTGATTTGCAAGGCTACCAAGAGGTTAAAACTATTATGCAACCCGATGGACAGGGTGGCGAGCATGAAGTCATAGTTGGTTTCGAGCTGGTTAAACCGGGTAGCCAGTCAAAATCAGAATATGACCAGACCGTGCATGACCTGGTGGCATTTTTAGATTACCTGGCCGAACCTTACAAACAGACCCGGCAGAAGGTAGGTACCGGGGTCATTATATTTCTATTCATATTACTTATTCTGACTTATTTCCTTAAGAAAGAGTATTGGAAAGATATACACTAACCGCAGGAAAATATTATGTCAGTAGTGGCGAATCGCCGTTCAGTGATGAGTTGTTTCTCTTCACCGGTAGACCCTGAATGTCATCGTGCTCGCATCGTCCTGGCCGAAAAGGATATCGCGGTCGAAATTCACGATGTCGATATTGATAACCTTCCCGAAGATCTGATAGATCTGAATCCATACGCGACGGTTCCGACCATGGTCGACCGTGATCTGGTACTCTACAATTCCAGGGTATTAATCGAGTATCTCGATGAACGCTTTCCGCATCCGCCGTTGATGCCGGTCGACCCCGTGTCAAGGGCCAAGAGCCGCCTTGCACTTTTTCGCATTGAAACTGACTGGTTCAGTTTACTTGGTGATATTGAAAACGGTACCGAGAAAAAGAAAGCGCAGGCAAAAAAAGCACTGACTGAAAGCCTGGTCAATGCGGCAGAAGTGTTCGGCGCCATGCCTTATTTTTTATCAGCTGATTTCAGTCTGCTGGATTGCAGTATCGCTCCTATTTTGTGGCGTTTACCTTACTATGGTATTGAATTACCCGATACTGCAAAACCGGTGACCCGATATATGAAAAAGGTGTTTTCACGCCCGTCGTTTCAGGCCAGTCTCTCCGAGCAAGAGCGGGATATGGTCGCCTGAATTGCCATAGGAGCCGGGGTTAATCAGCTGGCCCTAGCAACTGCAGATCGAGTAGTTCACAGAGGATATGAATTACCAGGATATGCACTTCCTGAATTCTCGCGGTAACATCGGAGGGTACGCGAATTTCGACCGAGTTCTCGCCCAACACCTGACCCATAGCCCCGCCGTCTTTTCCGGTGAGTGCTATCACCTGCATTTCATTTTCACTGGCTGCCTGTATTGCCTCGACAATATTAGGCGATTGCCCACTGGTACTTATAGCCAGTAGCACGTCACCTGGCTGGCCCAGCGCGGAGATCTGTTTGGAAAATATTTGCCGGTAATCATAATCATTGGCGATTGAGGTTAACGTTGAACTGTCGGTTGTCAGCGCAATGGCCGGAAGCCCGGGACGGTCGCGGTCGTAGCGGTTGAGTAGTTCCGATGAGAAATGTTGCGCATCGCTGGCTGATCCTCCATTGCCGCAAACCAAAATTTTATGCCCGCCAAGTAGCGCCTGGTTGAGCGTAGATGACGCTAGTTGGATTGGTTCACATAGTAAATTTATCGAATTCTGCTTGGTTTCGATACTGGCCTGAATAGCGCTCAGGATATAATTTTTAATCTCACTCATAAATTTACTCTGAATAAAAGGCGCTTTGGATCCAGTTGATGCCCGTAGTTTGGCGGTCCGTTTGTTGTTGAATTAACAGGGCATCGAACCGCACCGGGTGCTGTTTAAACCGGTCATTTTCGGCAATATAAAACATCGCAGTTTTCACTATTTTTTTCTGTTTTTTCACTGGTATCGCCGATCCGGCGCCACCGAATTTCATGCTATTGCGATATTTGACTTCGATAAAACAAAGTACCTCCTGTTGCAGCATAATCAGGTCTATCTCGCCAAAACGGCAATGATAATTTTGCTTCAGTAGAGCTAAACCATGCTGCACCAGGTATTTCTTCGCCAGGTTTTCATAGTGTAGCCCCTTGCTTTGGTTCCAGTTCACTGCAATTCAGTATTTATACTACCAGCATTGACTGGCGGCTCTACGAGCATCGTGATTCCTTTTTTATAGGTGGCCAGCAGTAACGAACGTCGAACGCGACCATTACTGTCAACGCTTAACTGCCCGGTATTGCGTAATTCTGACTCTCCCGGATTTATCATCAACCGACGCAGCGCCGGAATCAGTCGGTAAGCGTCTACGCCGAGCGCATATAGGCGACTCAATCGTTTGTTGCTGCCGGACCATAATTGATTAATTTTTTGATAGTCCCGATTGGCCGAATTGTCCAGCATCCAGGGGATATCAAGAAAGCGAATGCCATTTAAATCGCGATCATCGTCAGCACTACCACTACTCGATGAGATATGCGAGGTGGCATATACCGGCAGGGCCTGAGCACGGTGAAATTTTAGCTGGGGCTTAATTAACCGTGCCTGACGTGAATTAGCCGCGATAAATACCATGTCGACATCCTGGCGGCGTCTCGGGTCGAAACTGGCCGATCGACCAATCGCATGTTGAATCAGGGCATGGCGTTGAATGCTCGAAGTTAAGTTCAATAATCTTTTAATCGAGTTGGAATAATCATTCTTTTTCGATGGATAAGTCTCGGCGCCAACTACCTGGCCACCGAGATTTTCGAATCGTTCGGTAAATGCCCGTTGCAAACGCATTCCCCAGTCCGTATCGGGAACCAGGGTCAACGCAAGATTCCTACCCTCCGCCAGTGCTATATTGGCAATTTGCTCTGCCTCGTCTTCGGGGTTTAAGCCAAACTGGTATAGATTCAAAGTGGTTTCCTGCGATTTTTTTGCGTAGTTCAAAGCGAGTGTGGGGACTTCCAGATTCTCCTGATCTTGTAAAACGTCGACCAAATCCTTACTGATTGGACCTACAATAAAATCCGCTCCGTTCTGGATTGCCTGCTGATATTGGCGCAGGAACTCTTCAGGATCAGTGCTGGCATCAATAATTTCAAGCTCCGCATTCAACTCCTGGTCCTGGTAGTAGGCATATAAAAAGCCGTTTTGTATTGCATCGCTAACCTTTCCCAGGCGGCCGGAAAACGGTAACATCAGCGCTATGCGAGCCGGTTTTATATAGATACGCCTACTTTCTTCGAGCAGGTTGACTGCAAAATAGGCACCTGCTGAATGCTGGTCGTAGATCTGGTACCACTGACTGATCCAGGGCTCCATTTTATCCGGTAACATGTTCGAACGACGCGCGATCAAGTTTAGTTCTAGCCAGCCGCGCATCTCTGAAGTCTGTTTCTCCGATAGCGCACGGATTATCGCTTTCTCACTGATACGATTGATCGCGTCCCAGGTCAACCAGTGATTTTTTTCAGTTTGTTTAATCGTGTTCAAATACTGGTCGATCTGAACCCGCAAGCGAGCACTATCCATCGGCTTGCCAATCGCCAATACTCCTTTTGATCGGATATCCAGCGCCATTGCCTTGTACTGGAAGTCCTCGATATCGCCAATTTTAGGCAGGGCAAGCAGGCTTTGATAAGTTTTGCCAATGCCGAGTAAGCTGCCGGCGAGTATTATAGTCTGGTAATTTTTATCCTGCTCGAGGATAGCGTCCCCTGGAAGTGACTCCAAATAAGCTTGAGCGAGTCGAAAGTTCCTGGCCTTGTAGTACATTAATGCGGTCTTGATATGAAAGGCAGATTTGTCAGGCTGGGGATATTTTTCCGCCAGGCCCAGGTAAACATCGGCAGCTTCCACCCAGAGTTCTTCGTCCTCCAATCCAAAAGCCTGCAGAACATCTTCTTGCTGGAGCGTTGAAATAGCGTCTGGCTTGGCCTTCCCATCACCCACTTTTCCAGTTTGGGGCCCGGTCTGGCAACCGCTGATTCCCAACATTAATGTTAGGATCAATATCATTTTCAGATCTATTGCTCGCATAGGAATGGCGGTGGCTGTGTATCGGATGGAGCTCTGTCAGTTAATGAGGAGCCTGCATAATAGTGTACACTCTTTTTTATGAGCGGCGTACTGTATATTGTGGCAACCCCGATCGGCAATTTTGGCGATATCAGCCTACGTGCTATCGATACACTCAAGCAGGTCGATTTAATTGCAGCCGAAGATACACGGCATAGCGGGCGTCTATTAAATCATTTGGGAATAAGTAAAAAACTCGTCTCATTGCATGAGCATAATGAACGCGCCCGTCTCGCCGGGATACTGGAGAACCTTTCGAGCGGGATGGATATTGCCCTGATATCTGACGCGGGCACGCCATTGATATCGGATCCCGGTTACAATCTGGTAAACGCGGTTCGTAATGCCGGTTATAAAGTCAGTCCGATACCCGGTGCCAGTAGCATTATTACAGCCTTAAGCGGTGCCGGTATGCCGACCGATAAGTTCACCTATTTCGGATTTTTGCCACACAAAAATGTTGAACGCATAGCGAGGTTAAAGGCGATTAAGAATCAAAATGGCACCCTCGTACTGTTCGAGTCGAGCCATCGCATCAAACGCCTGATCGAGCAATTAGCCGAGATATTTCCACAAAATCGGATAGTTATCGCAAAAGAGTTAACCAAATTGCATGAAAACTTTCTGATCGGCGATGCTGCCGAATTGATTGAACTGTTCAGGCAGGATGAGGCGCTTGCTAAAGGTGAATTTGTCATCTTGATTGATAATCCCAGGGTCGAAGAAGATACCCGTGGTGGCGAAGCTGAAATCGAGCTGCTGAAGATTTTGTTGAGTGAGTTACCGCTTAAGAAAGCCGTGCTATTAGCAACCAGAATTAGCGGCAAGAAAAAGAATTACCTGTACCAGTTGGCACTCGATATAGACCACGCGATGATAGCTTCGAACCGGGCAGGAACACGCGCCTAACCACCTTTTATTGGCGGTAGTAACACAATTTCATCGCTCTCCTGTACCCGTGTCGAGGTATAGTCCTCACGGTTTATTTTTTCGTCGTTAATTATTACCAGGTAAGCCTTGTGTTCTGGAATCGGTATCATACCGAGTACATCTTCGAGCATCGAGTCTGCTGCGGTTGTTAACTCGCAACTATTGAAACTGCTCCCGGCCGGGAGATATTGGCGTAGCGCACCAAATAGTTTGACCGTGACCTGTATCGTCATGGGGTGACTGGTGTCGATAATAAACCTAGTCGCTGCAAGGTATCCTGCGTCGGCACGCCTTCCTCGTCCCAGCCGCGCAACCGGTAATACTCGGGCAACATTTCATCGAGCCGACAAACCAGGCCTTTACCGGTACCCGAGGTAGCGGGTTCTTCGAGTATGCGTTTCGGCAAGGTGTCATCCTTTTTACTCAGTCCTGCCTTGAGGTTGAACTGACGTTCCATATTCCAGATTCGCTCACCGGTCTCCTGCATACGCTCTTCACTCCATTCGCCATCGCAGGCGGCTGCCACCAGGGTCCGGTAATCGTCCAGGGTCCAACCGCAGCCGCCGGGAAATAAACACAGGCCACTGGAGTCGATAAACGAGACCTCGTCTTGCGAATTCTTCACAATTTCGGCCTTACCGGGGATATCCGTGGTTTCAAAATCGTGTTCGTATGGATCCGCGCGCAAATGACAGGCACCGCGATTACTGGTGGCGTAGGCTAAACCCATTCCCTGCATACTGCGACCATCGTAGGCCGCAAATTCCTGGCCCTTGACGGTCATCGATAAATCAGGGTGACCATACTTTTCCGCCAGTCTTTTCGAGCCCAGGGCAATATCTTTGCCAAAGCCTTCCCCCTTGGCGGTGAGTTCGGAAATAGTGCATAAGGCTTCGGCGGAACCGAATTCGAGCTTGATTCCGCCGGTTTCTTTTTCAGTAATCGCACCGATGTCGAACAATTCCATCGCCGCGGCAATCGAGCCCCCGAGCGAGATTGGGTCCATGCCGTATTCATTGCATAAAAAGCCTGCATAAGTAGCCGCGTCGATGTCGTCGACGCCAACCGCCGAACCCAGTGCATAAGCGGTTTCATATTCAAGACCGCCCGAAGCACCGTGATATTCGGGCTTGTCCTTGACCGAGAAATGGGTCGGGTCTATTTTGCAAATGCGTCCACAGCCAATGGTGCAACCAAAACAGGCGGCATTGGTGACCAGGTTGGTATGGCCGTTAGCATTGGGGGTATGCATCGCCTCGGCATTCATCTTTTCGGCGCCCTCAAACTGTACCTGGCGGTTGTTGCGTGTGGGCAAACTACCGAAACGATTGGTCACGTCCATCATGTCGATCGTGCCATCGCGAGACATGCCATCACGATCGGTCATGCGTGCATTGACCTCGTTGACTATTTTGAAGAATGCCGCAGGATTAGCGTTTGTCACGCCCTTGGTGCCACGAACTGCTATGGTCTTGATTTTTTTTGCACCCATGACCGCGCCAACACCAGAACGCCCGGCGGCCCGGTGCATGTCATTCACAACGCAGGCGAACCGGCAAAGATTTTCACCTGCCTGCCCGATAGATGCGAAACGCATCAACGGATCCCGGTATTTCTGCTGGAGTAACTCCTCGGTCTGCCAGACGGTTTTCCCCCATACCTCGGTCGCATCACACAGTTCTGCCTTGTCATCTTCAATATGCAGATAGACCGGATTTTCAGATTCGCCTTCGATAATCAGCAGGTCGTAACCCGCGTATTTGAGTTCCGCACCGAACTTGCCACCCGAATTGGAGCAGGCTATCGCGCCAGTCAGTGCACCCTTGGTAATGACCGAATAACGGCCACCGGTGGACGCCATGGTGCCAGTCAAAGGACCGGTGGCAAATATCAGCTTGTTTTCGGCGGAGAGGGGATCGGCAGCCGGGTCCATTTCCTCCAGCAGATACTTGCTACCCAAACCGCGTTGGCCGAGATAATCCTCGGCCCACTCCATATTCAGAGGTTCAATTTTACAATCACCGGTGGACAGGTTGACGCGCAGAATTTGTTGCTGCCAGCTCATCTTGAATTTCCTCACAGTTATTTTTTAATCTAGCGTAATTGTATAACCTGCCGCTATCATTTAACAATAAACTATCGAAATAATTACCCTGCTGAAGCAGTTGGCCCGCGAGCTTTCGGTTTCAGTGACGTAATAGAGCCGTGTTTGACAATTGATGACGATACGACAATCGGCCTGTCGTATGAGGACTTATTGTGCGACAATCTGAAGCGTTAACTGTTCCTTGATGAAGTTCACCCGACCAACAGGGGCCACAGGGTATTGGCGCGTGCAGCGGAAGATCTGCTGGGTGACGACGATGACGACGATCGCCACCACGGCGACGATGATGTCGATTAGCGATTAGATAGCTAATTTGATACACCTGAAGGGCTGGAAGTTTCTCTACCAGGCCTTTTTATGCAAGTTCAACTGAAAATTTCTGCAGGCTCAATACTTAAATTTATCGACTCTGGACAGCGCTTTGAGTATTATCCTGTTCCAAGTCAGCCGGATAATCGCTGGTCTGCATATCGTTAGGATATGGGGCTGGAGGAAAGTCCGGGCTCCACAGGACAGAGTGCCAGATAACGTCTGGGAGGCGTGAGCCTACGGCCAGTGCAGCAGAGAGTAGACCGCCAGCCCTCTCGGCTGGTAAGGGTGAAAGGGTGCGGTAAGAGCGCACCGCGCTTCTGGTAACAGAAGTGGCAGGGTAAACCCCACTCGGAGCAAGACCAAATAGGAAAACATTGGCGTGGTCCGCGCCGTTTTCGGGTTGGTCGCTTGAGGCTGAAAGGCGACTTTCAGTCCAGATGAATGATTATCCTAGACAGAACCCGGCTTACAGGCTGACTTACTTTTCCCGTTCAAAAATCGATTAAATTCGAGCATTCTTAATGTATCACTTTAAATAATCATGCTAAGTATCCGTTTTTTATAATCTTCTCAAAATTTTGTGAAATTGTTACGCTAAGTTATTGACGTTATTAGGAAAAAACCCGCTTTTAAGCCCTCAATTTACTTGACTTGTGGTAAAAATAAGCCATATTGTGTATCTGTGTGGGTAAAAGTGTCACAAAGTGGCACATATAGGGTTAGAGCGTGCTCAAATTTCGGGGAGTTTCCAATTTATCATTAGACGCGAAAGGCAGGATTGTTCTACCTGCGCGATATCGTGAGCGGCTAATCGAAATATGCAGTGGTCAGCTCGTTATCACGATAGATACCGATCAGCCCTGCCTACTGATCTACCCACTCAACGAATGGGAGCGCATCGAGGAAAAAATCGAAGCCCTGCCCTTTTTCAACCCGACGACTCGCCGAATTCAACGATTACTGATTGGTCATGCGACCGATGTCGAAATTGACAGCAATGGCCGCACGCTCTTGTCTAACCCGTTACGCGATTACGCCCAGTTGGGCCGCAAGGTCGTATTGATCGGACAGGGCAAGAAGTTTGAATTGTGGGATGCAGCCTTGTGGGATACGCGCATGGAAGAGTGGCTGGGTTTTAAAGGCGACGCGGAAATGCCGGAAGCCCTGGCGGATCTCACCTTATGAGCGAGGTTGAGCTCAGCCACGCCCCGGTGATGCATAGTGAAATTTTGCGCCATCTAAAAATTCAGCCCGCCGGTATTTACGTCGACGGGACCTATGGACGTGGTGGGCATGCGAAATCAATTTTGGGTCGCCTGGGGGAAAAAGGGCGGCTGATCGTGATGGACAAGGACCCCGCAGCGGTCCAAGCGGCCAGGGAATCTATCGGCGAAGACAGCAGGGTTACGATTTATCACGATGACTACGCCAACCTGTCTCAAACCCTGGCAGCACTGGATTTGGGTCAACAGGTTGACGGTGTGTTACTCGATCTCGGTGTTTCTTCGCCGCAGTTGGAAGACGCGGCCCGTGGTTTCAGCTTCCAGAAAAATGGTCCGCTCGATATGCGGATGAATCCGATGCAGGGTGTGTCGGCGGCTGACTGGCTACGACGCGCCACGGAAAAGGACATTTCAGCTGTGCTCTGGGAATTTGGCGAAGAGCGTCATGCACGTCGAATTGCGCGCAAAATTATCGAAGCCCGCAAGACACAGAATATCGAGGACACCACCACCCTGTCTGGGCTGATCAGTGATTGCGTACCGCCACTGAAAAATAAAAAACATCCGGCAACACGAAGTTTTCAGGCAATTCGTATCCATATTAACCAGGAATTATCACAGCTGGGCACTCTGCTCGATTCCATATTCGACATCCTGAAAATAGGTGGGCGATTACTGGTGATTAGTTTTCATTCTCTCGAAGACCGGTTAGTAAAACGATTTCTCAGGCAGCATAGTACGCGAGCGAAACTACCCCGTGGTTTACCCGTCCGTGACGAAGAACTGCGTTCGACGATTCGTCTGAGTGTAATCGGCAAGGCGATCAAAGCCGGTGCAGAGGAATTATCAGTTAATCCCAGGGCCAGGAGCGCAGTTCTGCGTGTTGCCGAGAGAGTAGCCTGATGCCACGCATTTACTGGTTAGCGTTGCTCCTGACAATGGTTATCAGCAGCGCACTGACGGTGATTTATGTCAAACACGAGAGCCGGATATTGTTTGCCGAGCTACGCAATACGCAGAAATTACAGGACCAGGAAATAATTGAATGGGGCCGCCTGCAGTTGCAAAATAGCACCCTCGCGACGCATAGCAATGTCGAATCCCGTGCCAGGAAAACACTGAAAATGCGTTTGCCCGATCAAGTTCAGGTGGTGCAATTGCCGTGAGCGAGATTTTCATAAGCGGTTGGGCCAGGCATGAGTGACTCTGACGATCGGGTTATATTTTATTCCGGGCGACATTATTTTGTATTGCTGATGTTGCTGAGCCTGCTCGCTGCTCTTATTGGCCGTGCACTTTATCTGCAGATCGTGGAAAAGGATTTTTTAACCAATCAGGGCGTACAGCGGCAAATTCGAACTATTGAAACCCCTGCTTACCGGGGCACGATACTCGACCGGTTCGGCACACCGCTTGCGATCAGTACGCCGGTAGATTCGGTGTGGGTAAATCCTGCCGAAATTCTTCAAAATTTACCGGCGCTAAAGAAAGTGGTAGCGAAGCTGGGACTGGATTATCGCGATATAGTTAGCCTGCTCAAGCAGAAGGCAAACAAGGAGTTCGTCTATCTAAAGAGGCAACTCGAACCCAAACTCGCGAAGCAGGTGGCGGATGGTGTTGATGGCGTCTACCTGAAGCGCGAGTATCACAGATATTATCCCGCCGGTGAGGTGGTGTCGCATCTGGTCGGATTCACCGATATCGACGATCGCGGACAGGAAGGCCTTGAGCTGATGTACGATAGCTGGTTAAGAGCACAGCCTGGCAAGCGACGCGTGATTCGTAATCGCCGGGGAGCGGTCGTCGAGGATATCGCCCAGGTAAAGCCTGCCCATTCGGGTAATGACCTGACTATCAGTATCGATATGCGCCTACAATATATTGCTTATCGCAGTCTCGCCCGGGCGATGAAATACCATGCGGCCAAATCCGGCAGTGCGGTATTGCTCGATACCCGAACGGGTGAGATCCTGGCGATGGTAAATAAGCCGTCGTATAACCCGAATCAGCATAAAAATATGGACCCTGCACGACGTCGTAACCGTGCTTTAACCGACGTGTTTGAACCCGGGTCCACGATCAAACCCTTCACCCTGGCGGCTGCCATTGATCGCGGTCTTTACAACCGTAAAAGTCGGATCGATACGACCCCCGGATGGCTAATGATCAGCGGTTATCCAATCAAAGACGTACGCAATTATGGGAAGCTCGATCTCGCCGGCGTACTGCGCAAATCGAGCAATGTCGGGGCGTCACTGATTGCCCGGTCAATGCAGAAAAAAGAGCTATGGCAATCCTTTAGTGATTATGGCTTTGGCGAAACTCCCGGAGTTTCATTTCCCGCCGAATCCCCAGGCTACCTCAGCCACTATTCACTCTGGCAACCGCTCGATCATGCAACCATGGGGTTTGGCTATGGCCTGTCGTTATCGATTACCCAACTGGCCAGGGCATACGCGGTGATCGCAAACCAGGGCCGGCGGCTCGAAATTAGCCTGATCAAACAAACCCCCGGGGAAATACTGGATAACGAGATTTCGCGCCATGCGATGAAAGCCGATACTGCAAACATGCTATTACAAATGATGGAAGAGGTCGTCGGTTCCGGGGGTACCGCGAAACAGGCGGCTGTAGCGGGTTACCGTATCGCCGGGAAAACCGGAACGGTGAAAAAAAATGTCGATGGTGGCTATCAGAATGACGATTACATGGCCATATTTGCCGGTATTGCCCCGGTAAGTAATCCGCGCCTGGTGATGGCCGTGGTGATCGATGAGCCGACCCAAAATGGCTATTACGGGGGCCAGGTCGCGGCCCCGGTATTCCAGGAAGTGATGAGTAATGCCTTACGTATCCTGGATATAGCCCCAGATGACTTACCGTCTCTGCAGGCTTCTCTGGTGGATCAGGGGACATGATGATGAGTAGATCACAGAACGCCGGGAAGCCGCTTGCCGGGCTATTAAAAGGATATAACACGATTGAGCCAGTGCCCGACATCGATATTGTTGATATTACCAGCAATAGCCGCACGGCACGCCGAGGCTCTCTTTTTATTGCGCTGCGAGGGATAAATTCGCAGGGTATCGATTTTGCTATTGACGCTGTCAAATCCGGCGCGGTTGCGGTTATCTATGACTCCGAGGATGAGTACTGTGTGCGACGCATTCCGTTGCTAGGAAAACAGGTTCAGACGAGCTGGATCGGCATCAAAAGTCTGGACCGTATCAATGGTGAGATTGTCAGCCGATTTTATGGGGAACCCGGCAGATATTTGAAAATAATTGGTATTACCGGTACCGATGGTAAAACCAGCGTAACCCATTTGATCACGCAAGCCCTGACCAGGATAGGTAAATCGGTAGCGAGTATCGGTACCCTGGGATATGGAATCGGCAACAAGTTCGACACTGCTACGCATACCACTCCGGATGCAGTCACACTCCAGTCCTATTTGCACGAATTCCACGAGCAAAAATGTGACTATGTAATTATGGAAGTGTCTTCACACTCACTTCAACAATACCGCGTTAGTGGGTGCCAGTTTGATATCGCGGTATTAACAAACCTGGGTCGAGATCATCTCGATTATCACCAGGATATGGAGCAGTACGCGGCGACCAAGGGCAGGCTTTTTCGTGATTTCGATTTGTCGGCGCGAGTACTCAATATTGACGATGCGTTTGGGCGCCAACTAGCTAACGAATTTAAATCTGGTGGCAAGATTCGCTATTCCGCCTTGGCTCCAAAGGAAAAGCAGGGTGTGGAGGTATATCTTTTAAATAGCGAGATCACCGAGCAAGGACTCGACCTCGATGTTGCCACACCGATCGGGGAAATTCACGCCAGCACTGCACTGATGGGCCAGTTTAATATCGATAATACCCTGGCCTGTATTTCGAGCCTGGTAGCGCTGGGATTGGAGCAGGCCGAAATTCAACTGGCGGTCACCGGGCTACAGGCGATACCCGGGCGCATGGAAAAAATTACTGGTGACTCTAGCAGGGCAACCGCGGTGATTGATTTTGCCCACACTGAACAGGCATTGCGCGCCTGTTTGACGGCTAGTCGCGAATATACCAGCGGTCAGCTCTGGTGCGTGTTCGGATGCGGTGGCGACCGGGATCAGGGTAAGCGCCAGGGCATGGGGCGTGCTGCCGAAGAGCTGGCGGATCGAATCATTATCACCGATGATAATCCGCGTACCGAAGATCCAGAGCGAATTGTCTCTGATATACGCGAGGGACTCGCTAATCCGAAAAATTCCTGCGTGGTGCACAATCGCCAGGCAGCGATCGAATATGCGTTGACCGAGGCCAAAAGCGGCGACCTGGTAGTGATTGCCGGCAAAGGCCACGAGCAGGAGCAGATTATCGGACACGAGCGATATCCATTTAGTGATCGTCACGTGGTCCAGCGTTTCATCCAGGCCAAAACATGATAGCTATGGATCTGAAACAGGTTCTGGCCCTGTTCGGAGAGTCAAACTACCCATCGCTGGATCAGAAATTTTGCGGCGTAACCATTGATAGCCGTAAGGATTGCCAGGGGCACTTATTTGTCGCGATTCGCGGTGATCATTTCGATGGACACGATTATGTGGCTACCGCTTATCGCAACGGCGCTGTCGCCGCGCTGGTCGAAACTGAAATAGATTGTGATATTGCCCAGATAACCGTCGACGATTGTAGGCAGGCTATGGCTACACTCGCAAATCACTGGCGGCATCGCTGTCAGGCAACGGTTATTGCGCTAACCGGCAGCAATGGTAAGACAACGGTAAAAGACATGTTATGCCAGATCTTGATCTGCGAAGCACCGACGCATGCCACCCGGGGTAATTTCAATAATGATATTGGCCTGCCTTTGACCCTGTTAGATTTATCCCTGAAGGACCGCTTCGCTGTGGTTGAACTAGGAGCGAATCACGCGGGAGAAATCGCAGCCCTGGCGGAAATCGCCGAACCGGAAATTGTATTTGTGAATAATGTTGCAGCAGCGCATCTGGTTGGCTTCGGCTCGGTACAGGGTGTTATAGAGGCAAAAGGGGAGTTGTATGCCTACTGCAAACCCCGGCATCGGGCCCTGTTCAATTTTGATGAAGCGGCTAGCCAATACTGGCAGTCGATATGTGCGGCTGAAAACAAACTCAGTTGTGCGCTGAATAATAATGCTGATGTGAGCGCGAGTTGGAGTCAGGATGACAATGGGCTGTCGCTCGAAGTCAATTACGCTGGGAAAACCCAACGCATTCGGCTCGAGGTGTTTGGCGAGCACAATGCGCGCAACGCGCTGGCAGCGATCTCCCTCGCAGTGATCGCGGGACTCGAGTTTGAGTCGGCGGTACAGAACCTAGCCGGTTTTACCGGTATTAAGGGGCGTTTGCAAATGACCAGGGGACCGCTAGGTAGCCGTCTTATCGACGATAGTTACAATGCCAACCCTGATTCACTCGAAGCCGGTATAAAAGTACTTTGCTCTTTGCAGGGCGAGGCGTGGCTGGCGCTTGGCGATATGGCAGAGCTTGGCAGCGAAACTGAGGCACTGCACAAAAAAGCGGCCAGAACTGCCAGGCACCGGGGTGTCAAAAAGATGTTTGGTGTGGGTGAAATGAGTTGTGTCGCCAGCGCCGAATTTGGCGAAGCCGGATTTTGTTTTGAGAAAATTGATGAGATGGGTGAAGCCATTCTCGGGCAGATTCATCAACGGGTTAATCTGCTGGTAAAAGGGTCGAGAAGCGCGGGCATGGAAAGGCTGGTCGAATATTTGCTGAGTGATGATAACCGCGGAGAAATAAATCATGCTATATGATCTGACCCAATATCTCGCACAGTATCACAGCGGATTTAACGTTTTTCAATATCTTACCCTGCGCAGTATTCTTGGCGTGCTGACAGCACTGGCTATTTCTCTGATTCTCGGTCCGCGCATGATTCGCTATCTCAGTAGTTATAACATCGCCCAGAGAGTACGTGAAGATGGGCCTGAGAGTCATTTGAGCAAGGCTGGTACACCGACCATGGGCGGTGCGCTGATATTGGTCGCGATCGTGGTGAGCACGCTGCTGTGGGTCGATTTGTCGTCCCGATTTGTCTGGATAGTTCTATTTGTCACCATTGGATTTGGCACCATTGGCTGGATAGATGATTACAAAAAAATTGTTTACGGTGATTCCAAAGGATTATCGATACGAGTCAAGTATTTCTGGCAATCGGTAGTCGGCTTGACTGCAGCCCTGGTGTTGTTCCATACAGCACAATTTCCGATCGAAACCCAGCTGATAGTGCCATTCGTCAAGGGTATTCTGATCGATCTTGGCTGGATGTACGTGGTACTGACTTATTTTGTCATCGTCGGCAGCAGTAATGCGGTGAATTTGACCGATGGTCTGGATGGCCTTGCAATTTTACCGACTGTGCTGGTCGGCGGAGCGCTTGGCGTATTTGCCTACCTTACCGGTAATTTCAATTTTTCCAGCTACCTCGGTATCCCTTATGTCCCGGGAGTCGGCGAGATGGTCATCATTTGTGGTGCTATTGTCGGTTCGGGACTCGGATTTCTATGGTTCAACACTTATCCGGCGCAGGTATTTATGGGCGATGTCGGCGCACTGGCGCTTGGTGCGGCTCTCGGCGCGATTGCGGTGATAGTGCGCCAGGAGTTAGTACTATTCATCATGGGTGGAATATTTGTCGCCGAGACGGTGTCGGTCATCCTGCAGGTGGTTTCTTTTAAACTGACAGGACGTCGAATTTTTCGCATGGCCCCTCTGCATCATCACTATGAACTGAAGGGCTGGCCGGAACCCAGGATCATAGTGCGTTTCTGGATTATCACGGTGGTACTGGTGCTAATAGGTCTGGCGAGTTTGAAGGTTCGGTGATGTTATCGATGAATAATAGGCAATCGAAACAGCACAAAGACCTGAACTACCTGGTAGTCGGGCTCGGTGTCACCGGTTTTTCGGTTGCTAAATATTTACTCGCGCATGGATACCGTTGCCGGGTCCAGGATACCCGCGATATTCCCCCTTTTATTAAACCATTACAGGGTATCTACCCTCATGTCGAAGTCAAAAAACAGGAGCTCGATGGCGAACTGATAGCCTGGGCCGATGTATTGGTAGTCAGCCCCGGCCTCTCCATCCGGCGAGCGGATATCTTGCAAGCGACTGAACTGGGCAAATCGGTCATTGGCGACATCGAACTATTTGCCCAGGCAGCCGATAAACCGGTGATTGCGATTACCGGCTCGAACGGAAAAAGCACGGTCACCAGGCTGGTCGGAGACATGATTATCGCTGATGGAAAAGCAGTCGGTATCGGCGGCAATATCGGTATAGCGGCGTTGGATTTACTCTCAACCCCGGTTGATTACTATGTGCTCGAGTTATCGAGTTACCAACTGGAAACCACCCAATCTCTGAAGCCAAAGATAGCCGCCGTGCTTAATTTGTCGGAAGACCACCTGGATCGTTATCGCAGTTACGCCGATTATATCCAGGCCAAAGTACATATCTACGACGATGCAGATGCCTGCGTGAGTAACTACGATGATGAAGGCACGAAACACGATACCAACGATATCCAGTTCAGCATAAATCCCGAAGCCGAGGTTGAATTTGGAGTGATCGATAACGATGGCGTTTGCCTGGGCCATCGTGGTGACCCCTGGCTCCGGGTCGACGAACTGAAGATTTCGGGTAAACACAACTGGGCCAATTGCCTGGCTGCGATGGCGCTGGCGCATACTGTCGGCATATCCCGAAAGGCCATAGTCGAATCACTTAAAAATTTCGAAGGCATACCACATCGCAGTCAATGGGTCGCCGAGAGCAATGGGGTGGAATGGATCAATGATTCCAAGGCGACCAATGTAGGGGCGGCACGGGCGTCGATCGAGGGTCGTGATCGCCCGGTCATCCTGATCGCAGGAGGGCAATCAAAAAATGCCGATGTGGGTGCCCTGGCTCGGGTCCTGAAGGAACGCGTCAAGCTGGTATTATTGATGGGTGAGGATGCGGACAGAATGGAACAGGCCTGGCGTGGAGCAACTCGTATAGAGCGGGTTGACAGTATGAAATGTGCGGTAGCCCGGGCCTACGCCAATGCCAAATCTGGAGACTGTGTGCTACTCGCACCCGCCTGTGCCAGCTTCGATATGTACGAAAAGTTCGAGGCGCGTGGCGATGATTTTATCCAAAACGTGCGGAGATTGATCGATGCCTAACCTGGCTGGTCAGGCGGTACGGGCAGACAGTATCGCGGCTCAACCGACGATTAATTTTGCGCCAAATATAGACCGCTGGATTTTAATGCTTTATCTGATCCTGATCGTCATCGGTCTGGTGATGGTGGCATCGGCATCTATAGCCATTGCCGACCAGCAAACCCAGGACCCGTTTTATTATGCCAAACGCCAGTTTTTGCGAATTCTGCTGAGCCTGGTGCTGGTATGGCTGGTCTGTAAAATACCGCTAGAATTCTGGAAAAACTACGGTATGGCAATGATGCTGGGTTCAATCGTATTACTTGGCGTGGTACTGATACCGGGCGTAGGGCATACGGTAAATGGCAGTACGCGATGGTTAAATTTCGGCGTGTTTACGTTTCAAATATCCGAAATCTCGAAACTGTTCCTGGTTATTTACCTGGGTGGATACCTGGTTCGACGCAGCGAAGAACTGCAAAACAATACGATGGGATTCATCAAACCCATGTTGGTGTTGGCTTTCGCCAGCGGACTGCTGATCCTGGAACCGGATTTTGGCGCAGCGGCAGTTTTATTACTCACCGGGTTGGGGCTTGTATTCCTCGGTGGGGTGCGATTCTGGCATTTCCTGGTATTTCTAACCGGTACTTTGGCGATCATGATATTACTCGCTGTTTCTTCGCCTTATCGGCTGGCGCGCATTACCTCATTTATCGACCCCTGGGCAGATCCGTTCAACAGTGGATTTCAACTGACCCAGTCGCTAATTGCGATTGGCAATGGTGGCTGGTTTGGTAACGGACTAGGCGGCAGCATACAGAAGCTGTTTTATTTACCCGAGGCCCATACTGACTTTCTATTTGCAATATATGCCGAAGAATTCGGGCTGGCGGGTACGGTATTTCTGGTTTCCCTGTACGCTTTATTTGCCATTCGCTGTTTTACGATTAGCAAGATAGCGCTGCTCGGACGACAGGCGTTTGGTGCTTACATGGCCTATGGCGTTGGTCTGTTGATTACCATACAGGCGATAATAAATATCGGTGTCAACCTGGGTGCCTTCCCCACCAAGGGATTGACCTTGCCGTTTGTCAGCTATGGTGGTAATAGCCTTATTTGTATGTCATTAGCGGTGGGCCTGGTTCTTAGGGTCTACCTCGAATACAAACAGGCTGAATATGATTCATCACTGGTAAAGAGTCCGCGTTCCAGGCGCTACACCTCTCATCGGGTGAGCACATGATTCAACAGACTCAAAAACCTATCGTGGTCATGGCCGGGGGCACTGGAGGGCATGTTTTCCCAGCACTCGCTGTAGCCGAATACCTGCGTCTCGAGGGTGAAACCATCGTCTGGTTTGGAACCCGCGCCGGCATCGAGGCGCGTGTCGTGCCCGCAGCCGACTTTGCGATCGAATGGCTCAGTGTACAGGGCCTGCGAGGTAAGGGATTGGTAAAATTGATACTGGCGCCTTTCAGGTTAATACACGCATGCTGGCAGGCATTTGTGGCCCTGACGCGACTGCGTCCTAAAGCCGTCCTTGGCATGGGCGGATTTGTTTCAGGACCCGGGGGACTGATGGCATGGATACTGAATATACCGTTATTCCTGCACGAACAAAATTCGGTAATTGGATTAACCAACCGCCTGCTGGGTCGACTGGCCAAAAAAAGCTATTTTGGGTTTCCCGATGCGTCCGGGAAAATGCCACGCAGCGAGTGCATCGGTAATCCAGTTCGCCGCGATTTGATTGGTCTCCCGGCTCCCGAATTAAGGCTGGTGGGCAGGGAAGGTAATCCTGTCAATTTACTGGTTGTCGGCGGTAGCCTTGGCGCTGCTACCTTGAATCGGGTAATCCCCGAGGCAGTATCAAGACTGCAGACCACTGAAAGGCCTGTCATCAAACACCAATGTGGCAATGGGCATGTGGAATTCTGCGAGGAACAATATCGGCAGGCGAATGTCGAGGCCGAGGTTTTCGGATTTATCGACAGTATGCGGGAGGTTTACGAATGGGCGGATCTGGTTGTTTGTCGGGCCGGCGCGCTGACCATTGCCGAACTCACGGCCGTCGGAATCGCGTCCATCCTGGTGCCTTATCCGTCCGCAGTAGACAACCATCAGTTTTACAATGCACGATTTCTCGAACAACATCAGGCGGCACGTATACTGCCGGAGGATAATCTGGATGCGGTGACCCTGGCTTCACAGCTGCGATATTTTGCGCAAAACCGGGATGCCCTGATCGAGATGTCGATGCGGGCACGTTCGCAGGCAATGACCGATGCTACCGAAAAATTAGCACAGGGCATTCTGGCAGGAGCCTTATCGTGACCGTCAGTGCTAAACATTTTATGCGGCGCATCAAGAATATCCACTTTATTGGTATTGGTGGTGCAGGCATGGGTGGTATTGCCGAGGTATTCCACAATCTGGACTACGTCATCAGTGGCTCGGACATTGCCGAAAACTCGATGGTGCAGCACTTGCGTGACCTTGGCATCGATGTTCATATCGGCCATCGCAGTGAAAATATTGACTCGGTACACGTGGTCGTGGTTTCCACTGCGATCGATAAAGACAACGCCGAGATTGTCGCTGCCAGGGAGAAGAGAATTCCGATAGTGCGACGTGCCGAAATGCTCGCTGAACTAATGCGATTCCGGCGTGGTATAGCGATTGCCGGTACGCATGGCAAGACCACTACCACGAGCCTGGTTGCCAGTGTCCTGGCGCAGGGGGATATCGACCCGACTTATATAATTGGTGGCAGGCTCAATAGCTCGGCCAGTCATGCAAAGCTGGGGTTGAGCGATTACCTGGTTGCCGAGGCTGACGAAAGTGATGCCTCGTTCCTTTATTTACAGCCGATGATGGCAGTCGTTACCAATATCGACCAGGATCACCTGCCAGCCTACGAAGGTGACTTTGGGCGGCTCAAACGAGCCTTCATAGAATTTTTGCATCATCTGCCATTTTACGGTCTGGCGATTGTTTGTATCGACGATCCCGTGGTACGGGAAATCCTCGGAGAAATTGCACGACCAATTTTGACCTACGGCGAATCCGAAGACGCCGATGTGCGAATTTCTGCGATACGGGCGGACGGTGCGAGAACAAAATTTTCGGTCGTCCTACCCAATCAGGACCAGACACTCGATATCGATTTGAACATGACTGGAAAACACAATGCGCTAAATGCTACTGCCGCGATCGCTGTCGCCTGGGAGCTTGGGGTCAGTCGCGAAGCGATGCAGGTTGCCCTGACCGAGTTCTCAGGTATCGGGCGACGATTCCAGATCAGCGAAAACGTACGGGTAGCCGCGGGTAAGGTCATGCATATTGATGACTATGCTCATCACCCGGTAGAAATCAGGGCAACGCTCGAGGCGATTCGCGAGGCCTGGCCAGAAAAACGCCTAAGCGTGGTTTTTCAACCGCATCGATACACGCGTACCCGCGATCTGTTCGAGGATTTTGCCCAGGTGCTCTCGGAAGTCGACCACCTGGTATTGACCGAAGTCTATGCGGCGGGAGAAAACAATATCAAGGATGCCGATGGTCGGGCGCTGGCAAGATCGATCCGTGTGCGCGGCAAGATCGATCCGGTATTTGTCGAAAATCTCGACGCGCTAAATGAAGTTGTCGATAGTCTACTAGAGGATGGAGATATATTTTTGACCCTGGGCGCGGGCAGTATCGGAGCCTGGTCGGCAGAATTTCTCGCGCAAAGTCATCGGTCAGGGCAGGGAAGATGAACGTGGCCGAATCAATGACATTGCGCGGAAAACTACTGGTAGATGAACCCATGTCCAGACATACCAGTTGGCGCGTCGGTGGAACCGCGGATTACTACTATATTCCAGCCGATCTGGCAGATTTGCAAATGTACCTGGCATCACTGGAACCGCGTACAGCGGTTAACTGGGTCGGCCTGGGCAGCAATATGCTGGTGCGTGATGGTGGCATTCGTGGTGTCGTAATAGCGCCGTTAAATGCCCTGAAAGTACTCGAGTTGCGCGATGACGGCAGTATCTATGCCGAATGCGGTGTGACCTGTGCAAAATTGGCCAAATTCTGCCAGAAAAATGAGCTCACTGGTGGAGATTTTCTGGCCGGTATTCCCGGTACCATCGGTGGCGCGCTGGCGATGAATGCCGGTGCCTTTGGCAGCGAAACCTGGCCCTTCGTGGAACGGATCAGGATGATAAACCGGTTGGGCCAGCTACTCGACCGGGCAGCGGCAGAATTTGATGTAGCTTATCGACGGGTGAGTCAATTCCCGGACGAATGGTTTGCTGCCGCGTATTTTCGATTTGCGCCACGTCCTGCCGGGAAGGGATCTAACATCAGGCAATTACTTGATAAGCGCAATGACAGCCAGCCCATCGGGTTGCCGTCCAGCGGTTCGGTATTCAAGAATCCAACTGGTCATCATGCCGCCAAACTGATCGAAAGCGCTGGCTTGAAAGGGCATAAGATCGGCGAGGCCCGTATTTCAGAAAAGCACGCTAATTTTATTATCAGTAGCCAGAAAACCAGTGCCGCCGATATCGAGGCCCTAATTGATTATATCCGGCAAACCGTCAAACAAAAATTCGATGTCGATCTGGAAACCGAGGTGCGTATTCTGGGGCAGGAATCGTCATGAATGAAAATTTAATGCCCAGATCGGAATCAGCCATCCGGTGCGGCCGGGTCGCAGTGCTGATGGGCGGACTGTCTGCCGAACGCGAAATTTCTCTTAAGAGTGGTCATGCGGTTCTACAGGGATTAAAAAAGGCCGGGGTAGATGCCTTCAAGTCCGATCCACATCAAGACTTGCTCCGCCAGTTGCTCGAGCTGAAAGCGGACCGGGTGTTCAATATATTGCATGGTCGCGGTGGTGAAGACGGCACCATCCAAGCGGTACTCGATATGCTTGGCATGCCTTATACCGGCAGTGGTGTCGCCGCTTCGGCTTTGACTATGGACAAGCTGGCGACCAAGCGATTGTTACTCGGCAGTAATATACCAACACCGGATTATATGGAACTCAATAGTGAGGACGACTGTAAACGGCTACCGGGTGATCTCGGGCTTGCGGTTTTCGTCAAACCTGTGCTTGAAGGTTCCAGTATAGGCATGACTCCGGTCTACGATGCAGTTGATCTGGTCCCTGCCTGGCAAAAGGCGAGTGAATTTGGTGATGTGTTTGCAGAGAAACTAATCATCGGCTCCGAATACACAGCTGCATTTCTTGACCAGCATATTTTACCGTTGATCAAGCTGGAAACGCCGCGGGAGTTTTATGATTACGAGGCCAAGTACTTTGCCGACGACACGATCTACACCTGCCCCAGTGGCCTCGATGACGCCATGGTCGGCAATATTAATCGACTGGTCGAGCAGACCATAAAAGTAACCGGTGTGCGTCATTGGGGTCGGGTCGATTTAATGCTGGATACGGAAAACCAGCCCTGGATTATCGAAGTCAACACCACACCCGGTATGACCGATCATAGCCTGGTGCCAATGGCTGCCCGGGAGGCTGGGCTCGACATGCCCGATCTGGTGCTGAGGATTCTGGAGTCGACATTATCAGGAGATAAATCGCATGTTTAGGTTATGGAGTGAAGCCGTTCAGGCTAAACGGCAATCGGTATCAGCGGCTAGATCCGAGTTCAAGTGGCGCCGTTCCTATAGTTGGCTTTTACTATTAATGCCTTTTATTGGGACGGCTGTATATCTGTCTTACCAGGACACATTATTGCCGATAAGGACGATCCAGTTATCCGGTACATTTCGGTATATCAATCAGCAGGAAGTCGAATCAGCCGTACAACCTGCCATTGGTGAAGGCTTCTTTTCGCTGGATATCAATCGGGTGCAGCAAACTCTTGGCGACAAGCCCTGGGTTGAGTCAATCTCGATTCGCCGCATCTGGCCTGATCGCCTGGATATAGCAATTGTTGAAAAAAGACCAGTCGCTCGTTGGGACGATACCCATCTGCTCAGCGATAAGGCTGTCGTCTATCGAGCCCGGGCTAAAGCATTTGCCGAATTACCACTGGTGTATACGGCCGGTAATAATCCAAGGCAGATGTTAGATCTTTACTACCGGCTTGCGGGGCGATTCGCGGAGTTGAATGAAACCCTGGTAGCGGTCCGCAAAGACAGCCGCGGCGCACTCGATATGCAGCTTGCGAATGGGTTGAAAATTAAGGTCGGTAGATCGGATATTGAGCGCAAGATCTCTCGTTTTATGGTGATTTACCGTGCGCATATTCTGCCCAGGCAAGCAGACATTCAAGCGCTTGATTTACGTTATAGCAATGGATTCGCCGTGGTCTGGAAAGAGGAAGTACTGCAAAGTCGAGACGAAGCATCCCTGTGGAGAAACAATAATGTCTAAAAAGGAGACCAATAGCCTCATTGTCGGACTGGATATTGGCACCTCGAAGGTAGTTGCTATCGTTGGTGAAATTACCCTGGAGGGTGGTATCGATATCATCGGTATCGGTACACAACCTTCGCGCGGCCTGAAAAAGGGCGTCGTGGTAAATATCGAATCGACGGTACAGTCAATTCAGCGCGCGGTAGAAGAAGCCGAGCTGATGGCCGGTTGCCAGATTCGTTCAGTTTATGCTGGCATTGCAGGCAGCCATATTCGCAGTATCAATTCGCATGGCATCGTCGCCATAAAGGAGAAGGAAGTTACTGCTGCTGATGTCGCGCGGGTAATCGACGCCGCCAAGGCCGTCGCGATTCCGGCCGACCAACGTATCATACATGTATTGCCACAGGAATTTGTGATCGACAATTCGGAGGGAATCCGCGACCCGATCAGTATGTCCGGGGTGCGCCTCGAGGCCAAGGTGCATCTGGTCACCGGTGCCATGAGTGCGGCACAAAATATTATCAAATGCGTTCGGCGTTGTGGGCTTGAAGTAGACGATATTATCCTTGAGCAGCTGGCTGCCAGTGCTGCAGTGTTGACCGACGATGAGAAGGAATTAGGTGTTTGCCTGGTCGACATAGGTGGCGGTACCACCGATATTGCAGTTTTTTCGGACGGCGCGATCCGCCATACCGCAGTCATTCCAATTGCGGGGGATCAGGTCACCAACGACATTGCCGTGGCATTACGCACACCGACCCAATATGCCAATGAGATTAAAATCAAATACGCCTGTGCGCTTCGACAGCTTGCCGCTGAAGACGAAACTATCGAAGTGCCTGGCGTCGGCGACCGCGAACCGCGGACACTGGCGCGCCAGACTTTGGCCGAGGTAGTCGAGCCACGCTACGAAGAATTGCTGGGTCTGGTACTGGCCGAACTCAGGCGCAGTGGATTTGAAGAAATTTGTGCCGCCGGCGTGGTGTTAACCGGCGGCAGTTCGAAGATGGAAGGTGCAATAGAGCTGGCGGAAGAAATTTTCCATATGCCGGTTCGACTGGGTTATCCACAACATATATCGGGTTTGGTCGACGTTGTCCGCAACCCGATATATGCGACCGGAGTTGGATTGTTGCTGTTTGGAAACCGGCAGCAATCCGCATTGTCCAGCTACCAGCTGGACGAATATTCTGAAGCCGGTATTTGGAGCAGGATGAAAAGCTGGTTTCAGGGTAATTTTTGAGGGCTCTGTCGATCATTCAGAGCATGGTTTATTTTTAGCAAGAGAGGGTATTAAAATGTTTGAACTAATGGATTCACATTCCAGAGATCCGGTGATCAAGGTCATCGGCGTTGGCGGCGGTGGTGGCAATGCCGTACAACACATGGTGTCGGCAGGCATCGAGGGGGTTGAGTACATATGCGTCAACACTGACGTACAGGCACTCAAAAAAATAGATGTTAAATCGACAATGCAAATTGGCTCCAGCATCACTAAGGGTCTGGGAGCAGGTGCGGACCCGAGTATCGGACGCCAGGCAGCACTGGAAGACCGCGAGCGTATCCAGGAGGCGATTGATGGTTCCAATATGCTATTTGTTACTGCCGGTATGGGTGGTGGTACCGGTACTGGTGCAGCACCGGTGATCGCTCAAATCGCCAAGGAAATGGGAATTTTAACCGTTGCCGTGGTGACTAAACCTTTTACGTTTGAACGTAGCAAGCGCATGGCGCAAGCCGAAGCCGGTATCAAGGAGCTTTCGTCTGTGGTTGATTCATTGATCACAATTCCCAATGACAAGTTAATGCCGGTGCTCGGTAAGGAGACTTCGTTGCTTGAAGTCTTTATGAAAGCCAACGATGTACTCAAAGGTGCTGTTCAGGGTATTGCTGAACTGATTACCTGTCCCGGTTTAATCAACGTTGATTTCGCTGATGTGCGCACGGTCATGTCGGAAATGGGTATGGCAATGATGGGGACCGGCTCGGCGACAGGCGAAAATCGAGCCCATGAAGCCGCGACCAAGGCGATTTCATCTCCGCTACTCGAAGACGTTAATATTTCGGGTGCCCGGGGCATATTGGTCAACGTCACCGCGGGCCTGGACCTGGCAATTGGCGAACTCGATGATGTGGGTACTGCGATTACGGAATATGCCTCGGCTGACGCCAATGTCGTGGTCGGCACAGTCATAGACGCCAACATGCCGGAAGGCGAATTACGCGTCACCATGGTTGCGACCGGTCTCGGCAGAGACAAGATTATTGCCGATACGTCAATTGCCGCTATCAAGCCAGAGAAAAACGGCGAGATAGATTATAAAAAGCTGGAAAGACCGACGGCCGTCCGTCAGAAAATTGTAGGCGATACGGTCGAGATAGCCGGGGACAAGGAGAGCATGGAGTATCTTGAAATTCCTGCCTTTCTGCGTCGCCAGAACGATTAGATATTAGGGAACCTATGATCAAGTCATGGCCGATCATCCTGGGCTCAAAATAATCAATCTCGGCGTCGCCAAGATGGATGTGGGTGAGGAGCGGAAGCTTTGCGAAACCTGGCAATAGATCTGCTATTGCCTGCATTCCGCGCCTTGATCTTGATCATTTTTCATCCCAATATGATTCGCCCAGACTTAATCAGAGATTCTCATACCCTCTCGCAAAAAAACCGGTTCAGGGATGAACCGGTATTCTATTCCGCTAATTTACCTGCCGCCAGACCCCTATGAAATGGAATTGATGCGCTCAGCCTGAGACTGCAGACTGGCGAGGGCCGATCGGGCTTCTGCCAACTTTTCGCTCTCCTTGTTGACTACCGCGGCAGGTGCCTTGGCAACAAAATTTTCATTACCCAGTTTAGTTTCAATACGTTTTGTCTCCGCTTCGATTTTCTCAATGTTTTTCTGCAAGCGTTTTAATTCTGCATCCTTGTCGATCAGCCCTGCGAGCGGAATTAATAGACTCATATCACCGACTAGCGATGTGGCCGACTCGGGTGCCGTATCATTCGCTTCGAGCCAGTTGATCGATTCGAGCCTTGCCAGGGATATCAGCAGGGATCGATTTTGGTCAAGTCTTTGTTGATCCAGACTATTGCCATGGTGGCAATAAACCGGCAATGGTTTACCCGGCTTGATATTCATTTCGGAGCGAATTTGGCGGACACCCATGATAAATTGTTTGACCCACTCGATCGCCTCGATTGCGCTGGTATCAATCAGCTTGTCATCGGCCTGTGGATAGGCACAGAGCATAATCGTTTCCCCCTTGACCGACGCCAGCGGGGCGATGCGTTGCCATAGTTCCTCGGTGATATATGGCATGATCGGATGCAGTAATCGTAATACCGTTTCAAGCACGGTAACCAGTGTATGCCTGGTGGAAGATTTTTGCCTGTTGTCGTAGTCATCAGAATATAGAACCGGTTTGGACAATTCGATATACCAGTCGCAGTAATCATTCCAGACAAATTCGTACAAATCCCGTGATACCAGGTCAAACCGATACGATTCGATATGTTGAACGGTTTGCTTCTCGACCTGTTGCAATCGGGAAATAATCCATCGATCCGCGAGTGAAAGTTTGCCAGAATTGCAATCCTGTTGTTCGGTGTTCTGCAATACATAGCGTGTGGCGTTCCATAATTTGTTACAGAAATTGCGATAACCTTCGATTCGACCCAGATCAAAACGAATGTCGCGGCCGGTGGTTGCGAGTGAGGTGAAGGTGAAGCGCAGGGCATCGGTACCGAACGCCGAAATTCCGTCTGGAAAATGTTTTTTCGTCGCTGCAATGATGCGCGGTTCCATCTCGGGTTGCATCAACCCATTGACGCGTTTGGTAATCAGGTCTTGCAGGCTGATTCCGTCAATCAAATCGAGCGGATCAAGCACATTACCCTTCGATTTCGACATTTTATTGCCATCTGCGTCGCGCACCAGGCCGTGGATGTAGACCTCGCGGAACGGTACCTCACCCATAAATTTGAGACCGAACATGATCATCCGCGCAACCCAGAAAAATATGATGTCAAAACCAGTCACCAACACACTTGTCGGGTAAAAGGTCTTTAACGCCGGATCATCCCGATTTGGCCAGCCCAGGGTACTGAACGGCCAAAGTGCGGAGGAAAACCAGGTGTCGAGCACATCCTCGTCCTGTCTCAGTTCCAGGTCTCCGGATAATTTATATTTACTGCGAGCGGCTTCAGCGCTTGCCGCTACATAGTAATTATCACTCGCATCGTACCAGGCCGGGATACGATGCCCCCACCAGAGCTGACGTGAGATACACCAGTCCTGGATATTTTCCATCCAGTTATAATAAGTCTTAGACCAGTTTTCAGGGATGAACTTGATGCTGCCATTCTTGACTGCCTCGATCGCTGGTTTAGCCAGGTGCTCGGTGCGCACAAACCACTGGTCGGTCAGATAGGGTTCAATCACCGACTGGGTTCGGTCGCCGCGTGGCACCATGAGCTTGTGATCGGCAACCTTTTCCACCAGGTCGAGAGCCTCGAGGTCGCGAATGACGGCCTTGCGTGCTGCAAATCGATCCATGCCCCGATAAGCTTCGGGAGCCTGTTCATTCATCTTCGCGTCGATGGTGAATATATTGATCAGTTCCAGATCGTGTCGCTTGCCGACTTCGTAGTCGTTAAAGTCGTGCGCAGGCGTGATTTTTACACAGCCAGAACCAAACTCCGGATCGACATAATTGTCCGCTATCACCGGAATTGTGCGACCGGTTAGCGGAAGCTCGATTTGCTTACCGAGTAGATGGGTATAACGCCGATCATCGGGATGCACCGCTACCGCCGAATCGCCCAGCATGGTTTCGGGTCGGGTAGTGGCGACGGTCAGGAATCCGTCTTCGCCTACTATCGGGTAGCGCAGGTGCCACAGATGGCCGGCTTCCTCCTCGGAGATGACCTCGAGATCTGATATAGCGGTGTGTAGTACCGGATCCCAGTTTACCAGGCGTTTGCCGCGGTAAATCAGGCCCTCGTCGTAGAGTTGTATAAATACAGCCTGTACTGCAGCCGATAAACCATCGTCCATGGTAAAGCGTTCGCGACTCCAGTCCGGCGAAGTGCCCATGCGGCGTAACTGCTGGGTAATGGTCCCCCCGGACTCAGCCTTCCACTGCCAGACACGGTCGACGAAGGCATCACGACCGAGATCGTGGCGGGTTTTGTTTTCAGCAACCAGTTGACGCTCAACCACCATTTGGGTGGCAATACCGGCGTGATCGGTTCCGGGTTGCCACAGGGTATTGTTACCTTTCATACGATGGTAGCGGATCAGAGTATCCATGATGGTGTCCTGAAAGGCGTGGCCCATGTGCAGGCTGCCGGTCACATTCGGCGGCGGGATGACGATGCAATAAGGATCATTACCACCTTGAGCCTTGAAATAACCCTTGTCTTCCCAGTGCTGATACCAGGTCTGCTCAATTGCCACCGGGTCATAGGTTTTATCCATCATCATCGATTTCGGTCATTAGTGTCGGTAAAAATCTAGCGCGCGATTATACAATGAGTTTTGTCGAGATGTGAAAATTCAGTTTTATAATATTAGCCAGACTGGCGAAATTAACCTATCATGCAGATATTGTTACCGACACTGGATCGTATCAATCGATATTGCCAGCCTCTTTCGCATAATTTAAAACCTTCAACTTTCTAGTAATATCGTGCTGGGCTTTTCGATCCATAATCCTCGACTCCAAAATAGGTAGATAACAGTATAATCTGTCTAGCTAAGTCGAGATTTTTATAACCGACCCAGTCTCTTTGGGGCGATAAATATCCAATTGTGATCCAGTCCTGGCGCAATAAATGGGATAACCTATCGGTTTATTTTCGCTACCCTGAGCCGATTCGCAAGGTGATTTATACCACCAATTCGATTGCAGCAGTGCATCGTCAATTCCGGAAATTAACCAAAACCAAGGGTGGTTTTCCAAACCACAACAGCCTGCTTAAATTACTGTATCTGGGCATCCAAAATGCGAGTAAGAAATGGACCATGCAGATCCATGACTGGAATCAATCATCATTCGCATTTCAATGATTCGTTCGATAGAATCGCCATTTTGTATATCTTTATAGACTTCCCACCACTTTCTGCTAAGGTGCCGCGCATGAAAAAATATACCTTTCCCCGTGGCACTGGCGCCCTACTTATTTTGTCGTTGTTCTTATCCGGTTGTGGAATGCAAAGCATCCCGACTGCGCTCAATCAGGTTGAAGCTGCATGGTCGGAGGTGCTCAACCAGTATAAGCGACGATCTGACCTAATTCCCAATCTGGTCAACATCGTGAAGGGCTACGCTGCGCATGAAAAAGAAACTCTCCAGGCCGTAGTGGAAGCCCGCGCAAAGGCTACCCAGACGCAGGTTTCTACCGATCAGCTAACGCCTGAGGCCTTAAACAAGTTCTCGCAGGCGCAAGCAGGGCTGGGGTCGGCCCTGTCCCGCCTGATGGTCGTTGTCGAACGCTATCCAGATCTCAAGGCGAATGAAAATTTTCGCGACCTCCAGGTGCAACTCGAGGGTACTGAAAACCGGATTACCGTTGCCAGGTTTCGCTA
>Ga0209987_10000033_pt1 | contig 52986 bp, 50 predicted proteins | sample N074metaG_FD_182134 | JGI IMG/M metagenome (GOLD analysis project Ga0209987, IMG submission 182134) | Deep subsurface microbial communities from Kermadec Trench to uncover new lineages of life (NeLLi) - N074 metaG (SPAdes) (version 2) | ecosystem: Environmental > Aquatic > Marine > Ocean trench...
AAGGGGCTGGGAGAGGGCATTCGCAACTTCAAAGGCTCTCTCAAAAGTGGAGGAGAGGAAGACCCCGAAAAGGAGTCTGAGCAAAAGACCTCGACCTAACCCTCTCCAGATCTTCCGTCCTTTTTTCAAGTCTATTCCCCTAACCCGCATTTCTCACACCCCCTCTACTGCATCGGCGATATGATCCGTCCTTACTGCGTTGCAGTCGGTCGGCCTCCTCAACGTACCCTCCAGTACCTTTGCGGGGGCCTCCGTCCCGCGTGGCGTAGCGCACTCAGACCGGCCCTTTCGCCGCTTCGCGACGACTTGGTGTGAGAAACGCGGGCTAATCTTTCCTCAAGGTCCCACACAGGCGTTCTCCGGTACACCTCTATAAAATCAAGATCTTTCAGACTCATTGGATATAGTTCTGCTTTTACTCTTGACGTGAATTCTCGAGAAAACGCCAACCAAAAGGGGGGAGGAGGAACGGGTCAGGGGGCTCGCCCGCCTGGTGCGCAGGAAGGGGAGATCAGGTAGGATTTTCTCTCGTTTCCGAGAGGATCCACTCCAGATAGGCTGGATCTCCATCCTCGATGGAGAGGGCGATCACTTCCGGCACTTCATAAGGGTGGAGCTCTTTGATGCGGTGGGTCAATGAGGACAGTCGATCCTCGGCAGTCTTCATGATCATCAGATGTTCGGTCGCACGCTCCAATGCCCCTTTCCACCTATAGATCGAGGTGATCTTGGGAACAATATTGACGCCGGCTGCGAGTCGTTCCTCTACCAGCTGCTGGGCGATTCGTTCCGCCTCCTGGTGGGTATCGATAGTAGAGAAAACCAAGTAACACTTAGACATTCGTATTGGCCATGAGATTTAGCCGAAAAGCGAAAAGAGAACTTTCCTGGATTCTGCTATTTACGAGTTGCGTGGCCCTTCTGAGCATCCTTCTATTCGGAGACGGTGGTTTGATACAGCTGCGCAAGTATCGAGCAGAACTACGAGATTTACAACTAGAAAATTTAGATCTCAGACAACAACGCAGTGACTACCTGCAAAAAATCGACAAACTGAAGACCGACCCCTACCAATGGGAGCGCATCGCTCGAGAGCGATACAACTTCGCCCTCGAGGGCGACATCATCGTGAACCTCCCCGACCGGTAGTATCGGTGACACGCCCGTCATTGCCAAAAGGACCCCTGTGGAATCAAGTAGCCCGCACCCTCGGCTTTCCAAGCTAGGGTTCATTCGGTGCCAGACCTCTCTTAAATCCTTGATTTATGGGGCCCATATCCGGAACTACGAGCGTGTCACCGATTATTCAGGTAAAATAGCTTTGAGTCAGGATCGAGGAGACTGAGAAGTTATGACCACGAAGTGCTTCACGGTAATCTGTCAACTGAGTCTGTTAACCCTTCTGTATGGGACACCAGGCTTCGCACAAGGGACTTCGGGTGAAGGAGTCAACGACCTTAAAGAAGAGATAGAGGCACTCAAAGAAGGCCAGAAGGCGATTCAAAAGGAACTTCAGGAAATCAAGAGTCTTTTGAGGGAGAGACAGGCTCCGGCTCCGGCTCCGGCTCCCCCACCCCGTGAGTTTGTTCTAGATCTTGGCGGAAATCCTTTTAAGGGCGATGAGAATGCCAAACTGACCCTGGTGGAGTTCACCGATTACCAGTGACCGTTTTGCGGAAGACACGTCCGTGGGACGTTCCCTCAAATTGCGAAAGAGTACATCGAGACTGGAAAGGTCAAGTACGTTTACCTGGACTATCCGTTGGAGTCCATACATCAGTATGCTTTCAAAGCAGCCGAGGCAGTGACTTGCGCCGCCGAACAGGGCAAATTCTGGGAAATGCATGACCACCTTTTCGCCAATCAGAATGGGTTGGAACTCATACAGCTCAAATCCTATGCGGAAGCACTCGGTTTGGACAACCCCAAGTTCGATACCTGCTTGGAAAGCGGGAAATATGCGGGTGAGGTTCGTAAGGATCTGGCACTCGGCGCCAAGGCTGGAATCACAGCCACGCCTTCCTTCGGAATCGGATTCACCGACTCCGAGGATCCGAACAAGGTGAAGGTGGTTCAAATTCTTAGAGGAGCCCTGCCCTTTAATTCCTTCAAGCCCGTCATCGACAGTCTGCTTTCACAGTAAACGTCTGCACGAGCTGCTGGGTCACGAGAACCCATGAACTAGCCCGCATTAGGCATGATTCGGGCTAGGATCCCAGTGCGCGCTTCACCTGCTGGAGAAAATCATCGGGACCCAGGTAGCCCACTACCCGCGATTCCTGCACTTCCCTTCCCTGAACATCAATAAAGACAAGGGTGGGGACGCCGACGACGCCAAATTGTTCCCGCAGCGGCCTGGCTTCCGGCGACTCGAAGTGGGTTAAATCAACCTTGAGGGCCAGGAAGGGATTCACGGCTGAAATCACCTCTTCATCACTGAAGGTAAACCGGTCCAACTCACGGCAGGGGATGCACCAATCGGCTGTAAAATCGAGAAGAATGGGACGGCCTTCGTCCCGGGCCTGATCAAAAAGAGCCGGATCATAGTCTTGCCAGGCAATGGCGGCTCCCGGGGTTGCCGGGATCACGGCAAAAACACCTATTGCCACAGCGGCCAATCCCGTGGCTTTCTTCAGCCAGTTAAAGGCGGTACCGCCACCGCTGTCCTTGTCCAGCCAACCCAGCCACACGCCACTGACCAGGGCCAGAGCCAAGACCAGCCAGGGAACGACTCCAGCCGGAAACAAGGGAGCAACGAAGAAAAGGGCCAGTCCCAGCAGGGCAAAGCCGAAGAGCTTCTCTACCCAAATCATCCAAACGCCCGATCTGGGTAATTTTTTGAGTCCGCTGGAAAACGTCCCCAGTGCCACGTAGGGTATGCCCAGACCCAGGGACAGGGTAAAGAACATCCAGAACCCCACCCAGGGATTCCCGGTTGCCCCCACGTAAGTCAACAAACCTATGGTCACGGGCCCCACACAAGGCGCAGCAACGATTCCCACCACCAGTCCCATACTCAGCGCTCCCAGCACTCCTCCTCCGGTGTCCCCGGAGACCTTCTGGCGTATGAAATTGGGTGCCTGAATCTGGTAAACTCCAAACAAACTCAAGGCCAGAGCCACCATGATCAAGGCAATGCCCACCAACACCCAGGGATTTTGCAGGAGTGACCCAAACAGCGACCCGGTCACGGCGGCGACGACTCCAATCAGAGAGTAGGTGACGGAGATGCCCAGCAGGTACATAAGCGCCAGTCCAAACACGCGCGAGGTCCTGCCTTCACTCTGTTTGCTGAAATAGCCGATGGTGACCGGAATCATGGGGTAAACGCAGGGTGTGAGATTCAAGGCCAAGCCCAGGACAAAGATGGCCAGTAAAGTCAGGAACCATCCCCGTTCCTCAATGAGAAGTCCGAGATTGGTTTCCGCCAAGCCCAGGGTGCCTCCCAGGCTCTGATCCAGCGCGACCGCCCCAAAGAGGTCGGAATTAATCGGTCGGCTCGGCTCTTGCAAGCTGGCTACGCGAATGGGGATCCTGACCTCCTGGGTGACAGGAGCCAAACAGATCTGGTCATTGCAGGCCTGGTACCGGAAAGTTCCTTCAATGACCTTCTCACCGGGCTGTTCCCCTCCCCCAATGCTCACCGGGAAACGGATGATGACACGCCCCTCATAGACATCCAGCTCTTGGTCAGCAAAGTCGAACTTAAGGCGCATCGCCTCCGGATACTGCATCTTACCGAAGGTGAAAGCGTCCATCGGTTCCACTTTGAACTCGGTAGGAATCAGATACTCCAGTGTGGGCGGATTGGCGTTGACGTGCCAACCTTCCTCCACCTCACCAATCACAGCGACTTGAAAGCTGCTCCCCGGGTGTACGGTGTCCACAGAAAGCACGGTCTTGATCTTGACGAGACTCTCGGCACTCATCAACTGAGCCTGGACCCATCCCATAGTCATCAAACCGATCCATAAGGCCAGATAGGCAGGTTTAATCTTCATGGCGAAATATGATTCTTCCTCTCACAATGGTCATAACCGGTGCACCCTGAAGTCTCCAGCCATGAAATGGACAGTTGCGACTCTTCGATCTGAATTTTTTGACATCCACGATTATCTCACAGTCGGGATCGATTACCGTAATATCCGCAATCGCCCCTTCCTTGAGGGTACCTCGACCCAGCTTGAGAATTCGGTCGGGATTCGTACTGAAGAGCTCTACCAGTCGTGAGACAGACACGATCTTGCGCCGGATCAAAAACTCCCAGGCCAACGACACCGCCGTTTCCATTCCAATGATGCCATTGGCCGCTTCCTCAAACGTCATCTCCTTTTCCAGACGTGTATGGGGAGCATGATCGGTAGCGATACAATCAATCGTGCCATCGGATAGCCCTTTTAACATCGCCTTGACATCGGAGGCAGTACGCAACGGCGGGTACATCTTGAAGTGAGTGTCGTAGTTCGTAATATCGGTATCGGTCAGAGTGAAATGGTGGGGAGTGACTTCACAGGTTATGGCGATTCCCTGCTTTTTGGCCTGGCGCACCCAAGCAACGGACTCTTGAGTGGAGATGTGGGCAATGTGGACGCGCCCGCCCGTGATACGGCTCAAAATCGTATCGCGAGCCACATCCAACTCCTCCGCTGCCCGGCTTATTCCTCGAACTCCCAAACGGGTGGACACCCCGCTTTCGTTCAGGTGACCGGCTGCGGCAAGATCTCGATCCTCACAATGATCCACCACCGGTACATCGAAGATCTTTGAATACTCCAAGGCCCTGCGCATGATCTGATTGTTCTCAACCGGATTCCCGTCATCGGTAATGGCCACCACTCCCGCCTTGACCATTTCCCCAATTTCAGCCAGCTCCTTCCCCTCTAACCCTTTGGTAATAGCCCCGGCAGGAAAAACGTTGACCAGGCCAGCCCGGCCGGCCCGCTCCAGAATAAAACGGGTGATGGCCTCACTATCATTCACCGGCTCAGTGTTGGGCATACAGGCAATACTGGTGAATCCCCCGGCTGCTGCTGCTTGGCTTCCGCTTAGAATGGTCTCTTTGTCTTCGCGACCCGGTTCTCGCAAATGGACGTGCATATCGATGAAACCTGGGGCCACCACACATTTGGAGACATCTACGACTTCCCAACTCTTCTTAGGCTTAATTTTTCCAAGGGCGGCAACCCTTCCCTTTTCCACCAGCAAATCCAGTCTCTTCTCTAACTTCTGACTGGGATCAACAACGGTTCCGCCTTGCAAGAGAAGTGTCATAGGTCGGCTTCCTCACTAGCACCCAGCAATAGGTAAAGGACCGCCATTCGAACCGCCACCCCATTGGTGACCTGTTCGAAAATGACGGAAGTTCCTGCTTCGGCAAGCTCCGGATCGATCTCAATACCCCGGTTGATCGGTCCAGGATGCATCACTATGGCGCTTCGCTTGGCCCACTTCATCTTTTCCATGTTCAGACCGTAAAGCGCAAAGTATTCCTTGACCGAGGGGTAGAAGACATCCCTCTGCCTCTCCTTCTGGGTTCGTAACATCATGACCACATCCGCACCCTGAAGCGCTTCCTTGATGTGATAAGTCACCTTAACCCCGTAACTCTCAAATTCCGCCGGGATCAGCGTGGGAGGGCCACAGACACAAACATGGGCTCCCATCTTGACCAGAAGCAGAACGTTGGATCGAGCCACCCGGCTGTGGGCTATATCTCCCACGATGGCTACATGGAGGCCTTCAATTCTTTTTTTATGGTCCAGTATGGTGAGAACATCCAACAGGGCCTGAGTCGGATGCTCGTGCATTCCATCCCCTGCGTTGACAATGGAGGTGGACTCACAGTATTGGGCCAGTAGATGGGGCGCTCCCGCGTGACTGTGACGAATGGCGATGATATCGGGGTTCATCGACTGTAAATTTTTTCCTGTATCAATCAGCGACTCTCCTTTACTCACACTGCTCTCGGAAATATTGACGTTGATGGAATCCGCGCCCAGGCGCTTGGCGGCAATTTCGAAAGACGATCGAGTTCGGGTCGAGGGTTCATAGAACAGATTGATGAGAGATTTGCCGCGGAGTGTGGGGACCTTTTTGATCGATCGGGTGGAAATTTCCCTAAAGCTTCGAGAAGTATCGAGAATCAATTCGATTTCATCGAGATCAAGATCTTCAATTCCCAGTAGATGTCGCTCGCGCAAAGGCATAATGCAACTGACCGCTGACAGCTGACAATCGACAGAGGATCATGAGGTCTAGTGTTCTAGGCCCGATCGACTGTCAGTTGTCAGATGTCAGTTGTCAGCCTCTTCACCCTTCCTCAAAAGCTCCTTGGTAGTTAAAAACACTCCTTCTTCCCCATCGATGGATGAAATGAGAACCTCAACCACCTCGTCCTCGGCAGTCTCGACTGACTTGCCGACGTAATCGGCTTGAATGGGCAATTCTCTATGCCCACGATCAATCAGAACCACCAGTTCGATTCGCCTGGCACGTCCGTAGTCGAGCACACTCTCCAAAGCAGCTCGAGTCGTGCGGCCCGTGTACAGGACATCGTCGATCAAAAGCACGTCCTTATCGGTCACATCGAAATCGAGATGGGACCCCCGGACAACAGGCTGAGTAGCGACCAGGGAGAGGTCATCTCGATAAAAAGTAATGTCCAGAATTCCAAGAGGAAGCTTCTGGCCCGATAGTTTCTCGATTTTCTTCTGAAGTCCTTGCGCCAGCGGGACACCCCTTCGTCGGATTCCAATCAGGACCATGCTGTCGAGGTTTCGATGCCCTTGAGTGATTTCTGTTGCAATTCTGGAAAGTTCCACTTCCATTTCTTTGGGGGTCATCAGTTGTTGAAGGTAAGTCTGCTTCACAGTTTTCCACCGAAAGGCGCTGCAAATCATAGCACACGCTGTTTCCGGCTGACCAGTATGGGTTTCGCCCGGACAATGCACAAATTCTCTACTCCAGCGTCAAAATCATCCGCCCTGCCTGTGTTGCGCTCGGTCGGCCTCCTCAACGTACTGCAGAGAGTACGTTTGCGGGGGCCTTCGTCGCGCGCCTTGTCAGTTCGGCGTTTTCGTCGCTTCGTGACGAGAACCTATGCATAATCCGGGCCACACCTCTGTGTTATTCTGTGGTCCTGGACCTGATTTATGTCACCGGATGCCAAGGCCGAGCAGTTGATTGTGGCTCTTGATGTTTCGACTCAAGAGCAGGCCACCCAATTGGTACGGAACTTGAAGGACCAGGTGGGTTACTTCAAGATCGGCCTTCAACTCTTCACGGCTGCCGGGCCCACCATCGTCCGAAAGATCCTTCAAGAAGGGGTCCGGGTCTTCCTCGACCTCAAGTTTCACGACATTCCGAATACGGTCACTCAGGCCACCCTGGAAGCGGCCCGCCTAGGCGTTCACATGATGACCCTCCACAGTCTAGGTGGAGAAGTCATGATGAAACAGACCCGTGAAACACTTCAGGAGTACTCTCTAAGAGAACAATGGCCCTGTCCCAAGCTGTTGGGGGTCACGATCCTCACCAGCATTGACCCACAAATGCTTTCTTCCCTGGGCATTGCTCATTCCCTGGATCAGGAAGTTTTGCGTTTGGCTCGATCGGCTCAAGAAGCGGGACTGGACGGAATTGTTTCCTCCCCGCGCGAACTACCTCTGCTCCGACAGGAATGGCCGGAAGGATTCCTTCTGGTGACACCGGGTGTTCGCTCAGGGAAAACGAAAGGTGACGACCAGCGTCGCACCATGACCGCTTCTGAGGCCCTGGCCGCTGGTGCCGATTATCTTGTGGTGGGACGACCGATCGTTCAATCCCAAGATCCCGTCCAGGCCGTTCAAACACTTCTTGGAGAAATTTCTATCGGATAAATCATCCATCTCGGTTAAACTGGGGCCATGAAAAAGCTCTTCTTGAGTTGTCTTTTGTTGCTTTTCTGCAGTTGGGTGTCCGGCCGGGCACTCCAAAGAGAGTCTCCCGAATCCTCACGTTGTCACGTTTTCATCGACGATCAGAACATTTGGACCCTCGAGATTATTGAGGATCGAGGCGGGGAGATCGTGCCGATCGTCAACATCATCACCTTTTCACGCGGAGAATGGGACTTTAGACCCCGAGAAATTCATTTCTACAACGGGGATCAGGAGACTCGGGCAGAGAAGTTTTCGATGGACACGGGGGTTCCCGGCGAGCCCTATCTGATGGAATATCTCAGAGTCCTGGGGAACAGCTTTCTCGGTCTGGACCTGTTGGGAGATTTCGACGATTTTGCCGAACCCACACAAGTCGTTATCGATCTCGGAGAAGATCGTTTCCAACTGGAGCCTCTAGAATGCATGGATTTTGAGGCTCTGGCGGGAAAAATCGACCAAATCAATTTCAACAGCCCCAACCTTTGGGAAGATTTCGAGGTCCTTCGGATCGAGTTTATGGGCCAAAAAATGCCCTTGCCCGTCGATTGATTTGGGACAGGCCCAGAATGCGCTCCTAAGTCCCTACGAACACAGGACAATTCTTGGGGCTGGCACCGAATTCCTCACGCAGGCACGAAGCGCGCAAGCACTATATCGCAAATCTGAAACCTGGAACCTGAAACCTGGAACGCTCGCGAAGCGCGCCCTTAGGGGACCACCATCAGGAGACCCTCACTCGAGGACGCAAACTCCATGGGACTCTGGCCGATCAATTCGCCATCCAATTGGATAGGAACAGGGCAATCACTCGATACCTTCAGGTGCTGAACCTTTCGATAGAGGACATCAGGGTAGCGAAGGTGTCTTCCCGACAGAACGCCCCAGAGATAGAGAAGATAGCGCCACCTTTGCTGGCTGGTGAAAAGGCACACATCCAAACATTTTTCCTGAACACTGGCCTTTGGAGTCAAGTGTAATTCCCCGCCATACCTGCTAGCGTTACCGATCACGGCAAAGGTCCCCTGGTGAACTTCTCCTTCCAAACTCAACTCAAAGGGAGTCATCGGATACTTCAGAAGGGATACATGAGCGACCAGCCAGTAAGCGACCATGCCCAACGCTTTTTTCATGCGTTGACCCGTCCTGGAGATCACATCTCCATCAAATCCGATGCCCGCCATTAGGTGAAAATAACGTCTCTTGCCCCCCAGGATAGCCTGTCCTAGGTGAATTTTTAGCAGTTTCCTTTGAGGCACCAGCGATAGCGCCCTCTCCGGGTCCCTGGGGATACCTAGTTCTCGAGCCAGCACGTTGGTAGTTCCCGCCGGCAGAAGAGCTACCGGAACCTGCCACTTCACCGCTTCCGGAATCGCCCCATGGAGGGTTCCATCACCGCCGTATACGATCAGCAAATCCTTGTTCTCCAGATTCAGCGAGGTTTCTTGTGATGGCTGAGTGATGGCTGTTTCAACCCTAACTCCGTAGTCATAGAGGGTCCTGAGTAATGCTTTCAGCCGCTTTTCGGAAAGAGGGAATCGACCGGCGGCGGGGTTGTAGAGAAACAAGGCAGTACTCATGACTTTTCTACAGAAGCAGCGAAATCATCCGGCGTGCTGCACCGGCTGCGTTGGGCTCCACGATCGGGAGGAGCTTCAGGAATATGGCAGAGAACCGGCGTCTTCGCAATCCTAAGTGTTCGGGCAAGCCACCGGCTCGCCCCTACCCCGCTTCATAAGGAGAACGACTCATCCCGGCTATACGATTATTAGTCGGTTCGGGAATTACGGCTGAGGGAGGGCTCAATTTCTGGAATGGATGCCAACCTCTCCATGAGCTCATCACGGAGTAACACGAACTGGTTGAAATATTCCTTTTCGACTCCCTTGTCCGAGGGTAAAGCTGCCAGTTCTTGAGGATTAATATACTGACCGCTTCGGTTCTGGACCCGATAATCGAGATGGGGTGCGGTAGAAAGGCCGGTGGTTCCGACTCTTCCGATTCGCTCTCCCTGCTTGACTCTCTGGCCTCGGCGCACGTCCATGCGAGAGAGATGAGCATAGCCGGTAACGTAGCCATTGGGGTGACGAACCCTCACCAGGTTACCAAAACCTCCCTTTCGTCCAGCAGAAATCACGGTTCCATCGGCGGAAGCCAGGACGGGGGTTCCCCGGGGAGCACCGTAGTCCACTCCCAGATGAGGGCGTCTTATCTTTAAAATGGGGTGATAGCGCGAGTGAGAAAATCTGGATGTGATACGGCGGTCAAAAGCAAAGGGAGCCCTCAAAAAAGGCCTTCTTACGCCATCGCCGTTCTCCTGGTAGTATCCCCTGCTCTGGGGATTTTCAAACAGGAAAGCGGAATAGGTACCCGCCCGATGGACGAACTGAACCGCCAAAATATCTCCATATTTCACAAATTCTCCATCGAGATATTTTTTCTCCAAAATCAGCTTGAACGACTCTTTGGGCCAGATCGCGGTAAAGTCAATATCCCATTGAAGGATCTGGTGTAAGGACTCGATGAGCTGGGGCCTTTCTCCCTGGGCCACCAGCGTCTCCCACAGCGAGCTCTCCACTTCACCGTATAACTCCCTGACCACCACCTCAAAATCATGCTTGTGGAGAGAGCCCACGTACTGGTCCGACTCATATTTCACCCGAAGATATTCCTCATCATCGATATGGTATTCCAGATCGTGGAAAGTCCCATCGACCAACCGTCCAATGATGATACGATGTCCCGGCATCACTCGATTCAAATCATAGACCGACTGGACATCTTGAACCAGATAATGAATTTGACCCGCCGTAAATCCCGAGTCGAACAAGACCTCCTGGAGGGTGGAATGGGCTTGGATTAGACTCTCCAGCCTTTCCACCTGGGGCTCATCGACTTCGAAGTGGCACAGGACCATTTCTTCTCCGGCCAGAACAGCTGCACCCTCCCCACTGGAGGAGAACGCGTAAAAGAAAAGGAGGCCAAAACCCACCACAGAAACGCTCATTAGAGAAACCCATCTATCCCAAACCAAAAGCACACCTACCTCCCGATCTATCCTGTCTTTTTTTTCTTTTTATTCAGGAAATCTTCGACCACCGAGGGAACAATCCCCTCTACAGAGCCCCCCAACAAAAATATCTCTTTCACCAACCTGGAACTCAGATACGTGTATTCCTCCGCCGGTACCATGAATACCGTTTCGATTCCCGGCTGCATCCGGCGGTTCATGAGCGCCATTTGAAACTCGTACTCATAGTCGGTCACCGCTCGAATACCCCGCAGGATCACCTTCGCCTTCTGGGCAACTGCGTAATTCACAAGTAAACCTTGAAAGGTTTCAATCTGAACATTATCCCACTTCCCGGTGACTTCCCGCAGCATCTCCAACCGCTCGTCTGTAGTGAAAAAGGGCGTTTTCTCAATATTGACCAGTACAGCGACAATCACCCGGTCGAAAATACCCTGACTTCTTCCGATGATATCGACATGACCATTGGTCACCGGATCAAAGGAACCCGGATAAATCGCAGTCACTTCCTTCGCCATAGATTGGGCCTATCTTAAAAGACTCGGCCTTCCTTGACAACACTTTTCACGACTCCTATAGTGAACAGGTCTCGCTGGGTTTCCCCTTTCTCTTGAGAGTCTGTCAGGCTGGTTTCTGCGAAGCTTACTTGCGCTTTGCTGGAAAAGCTCTGGCACAAGAATCAGGCTATTCTTCGATCTCTTGTTCGCAATATACTGGTGGACCCATCGAGCGTAGAAGACGTCCTCCAGGAAGCATTCATCAAATTACTCGAATCCAACAAACACTTCTCCAACAAAAATGAAGCCTACAACTACATGCGGAAAGTGGTCCTCAATACCAGCATCGACCACTACCGTTGCCGGCGGCGGCGGAATGCATACTCCTTGAACCCCGGCAATCCTGCTTCTCTATCCCCCAGTGCTCCCAACCCATTAAACCTGCTCATTGAGAAAGAAAGGGATGAGGTTAGAAACTCGATTCTGAAAGAAGTCCGAAAGACCCTGGGAGAACTGCCTCCCGCACAGAAAGAGGCCATCGACATCGCTTTCAATCGAAATCACCGGAAAATCAAGGATATCTGCACAGAAAAAGCAATTCCTTACTCGACCATTCGCAGTCGCGTGACCGCAGGTATCGATCACATTCGACGCCAGTTGACCGTCAAGGGAATTTATCGAACCCTCGGAGAGGTACCTAGGGAGGAGTCTACGGGGTCCACTGTGGGAGGAGACGCTGAGGTATAATCCGGGGCTTCACTACCGACAACTTTCTACCCTGCCCATGGCTGTGTGGAAAGCAGATTGGAACTACTGAGCCGTTGGGATGGCAGTCGAGGTAATCGCACCCCCTGGGGTCACAGCACGGACCTGATCAAAGAAGTCTAGAATTCTGGGAGAGAAGAGTTTCTCAGACAACTGGTAGTCAGGCTGTAGATACAGCACCTTCTGGAACTGATCTTTGGCGCTTTCGAGAAGCACCATGTCGGGTTCTGGGCTGATAAAGGTCTGGTGACAGTACATCGCCCCCAAGAGAGCATGGACCTGGACGTATCCTTCTCCAATCGCCTCTAGAACCGCTTCCAAAATCCGGACGGACTCGCCCGATCGGCCATCGAAGAAAGCCAGCAGCGCTTCTCGCATCTCGACTTCGCTCTTGATTTTCTTGAGGCCCTTGTCGACCGCTGTCTGGCCGGGGAAAAGAGTATTCGCCCTTTGAAATTTCTCCCTTGCTTCCTGGTACTCTCTCTTCTCGAGATGTCGTTGTCCTTCAAGAGCTAACCGCTGACCCTCGATCCGATTTCGTATCCTGTTGTACTGAGCTGCCAGGTTCTTCTGCTCGTATAGCTCGGGATCCAACTCACGAGCCTGGTCGTAAAGCGAGACCGCCTGCTGGTAGGCCCTTTTTCGATTGGCTTCCTCGGCCTCTTTCCGGAGCTGGAGAAAGATTTCCAGTCTCCGCTCTTGAATAAACTCCATCGCCTTTTCGAGATCCTTGTCCGAACCTCGCAACCATCCACCCAGCTTGCGAAAAACATTACCGCCTTCTTCCTCTCTTCCCTCAACACCCAAAGACAGGGCCAGAATCGTAATCTTCATCATCTCCCTGCGAGAACTGGCGCGGCGAGCCCGCTGATGCAGGTCGAGGTAATAACGCTTGATGACAGCGTCAAGATTTTTCTGAAGCTCTTCCCTTCCCTTGATGTCGGTCTCCGACTTCAGGGCCCGTTGGTAGACCTCCATAGCGGCAGGATAGTCACCCACTCTTTCCCTTTCCCGGGCTTCGGCCTCGTAGAGTTCTGCCTTGGTAAATTTCCCAGTCTCAGTCTGGCTCAGGACAGGATGGGCACCGAGAAACAGGCCCATGAGAAAGATGACGATGAGGAGTCTCTTTTCAAGCATTGTGAAACACCGACACACCCGTTTTAATGGTAAAATAATCATGCACGGGACATCAAATTTCCTTCTTGGTCTTCAGGATTTTCCTGGTTCGGACACTCTAGCAATGCTTCGATTCTAAACTCCGGTAGAACTCTATGGCCCCCAAGAAAATCGGTAGATACAAAATCGAAGGCCTGTTAGGCCAAGGAACAATGGGGGTCGTGTTCAAAGCCTATGACCCCGCTCTGGAGCGTCACGCCGCCATTAAGGTCATGAACACGGGCCTCGACGTGGATGACGAGCTTCGGGCCCGCTTTTTTCGAGAGGCTCGCTCAGCTGCCAAACTCAGTCACCCCAACATCATTTCCATCTACGAACTGGGTGAGAATCGGAAGCGCCCTTTTATTGCCATGGAATACGTGGAAGGGGAAGATCTGAAGGCCATCATTAAGAGCCGAGCTTTCATTCCTCTTAAGGAGAAACTTCGTTGGGTCAGCCACATCTGCGAGGGACTGGATTACGCCCATGGTCATGGCGTCATTCATCGTGACATCAAACCGGGTAACGTTTTCATCACCAAGGAGGGTAAACTAAAAATTCTGGACTTCGGTCTGGCGCGGCTTGCCTCATCGGAGATGACACGAAGCGGAGTGCTTCTAGGAAGCCCTTACTACATGTCGCCGGAACAGGTGAAAGGGAGCCAGGACATTGACGGACGCAGCGATCTTTTCAGCGTGGGTGTGGTCCTTTACGAGTTGCTTGCCTATCGAAGGCCGTTTGAAGCCGACACTCCCACTTCCGTTTGTTTTCAGATTGTGAGTGAATCCCACCACCCCATCCGTCTCGTCCTTCCAGGCTGTCCTGCAGAGCTGGAACACATCATCAATCGGGCTCTGTCCAAGGACCGGGAAACACGCTATCAAAATGGATCCGAGCTAACGGCCGCTCTACTGGAGTTACAAGACCAACTTCCCAGGCTTCAGAAGGTCTTGGGAAAAGGCATCGAATCCCTTCAAGCGGAATTGACAAAGGGCCACACGGCATTCAAGGACCCGCTCATCCAGGGTCTTGTCGATGATAGGCTCTTCGACCCAGAGGCACTCCCCCCACAAGGAGGTGACGCCCTGCTGGGATCTGAGTCTGCTCCGGACGACTACGGAAACCTGCTGCTTCGTCACGCCGACCTCAAGCGGCGCCTCGATCTGATTGCCCAAAGGAAGTCAGAGGGCCAGCAGATCTTCGAACTATTCAAAACGGCTCATCGACAGTTAAAGAATAATGAGCAGGATGCCTGTGGAAGCAGCCTGCAGGCCATTCTCAAGCTCCACCCGGGGAACGGTGAGGCGCTGCGAATGAAGCAGACTCTCCAGGAAAACCACCACGACGACGAAACGCAATTGCGGCTTGAGGCAGCTATGGCAGCCGCCCGCAGCGCTCTGGATGAGGAAAATTTTGAGCGCTGTCTGAAGGTGATCTCATCAGCCCTGGAACTCGGTCCAGGCCACCCAGAGGCACTGGCCCTCAAGAACAAAGCCTTGGAGGGTCTTAATCTCGGGAATCTAGAGGAGTTGTTGGTCACCGCCCGCCAGTATGCGGAGGACCAGGATTACGAGAATTGCTACCAAACCACTGCTGAAGGGCTGAAGCTTCATCCTGAGCATCCTGAACTCCAAGAGATTCGGCAGAGTGCCAAAAAAGCGATCGATCAGCAACGTCAAGTGGCAACCCTACTGGAAAAAGCCCACCGGCGGCTGGACAAGGAAAAGTACAGCCAGGCTCTTCGATTCGCTGAGAAAGTACTGGCAGTGGAGCCAGAGCACCCGGAAGCCCTTGACTTGAAGCGAAGCGCTCAGGAGGCATTGCTCCCTGCCCGTCCCAAGCTCAAAGAGCTTCAAGACCAGGCAGCAAAAAACTCTACTGCTCAGGAAGAATACCAAACACATATTGCGAAACTGCTGGAATTTGTGCATAACGAAATCAAGCGAGGAGACCTTCAATCTGCTCTTCACAATTTATCGTTCTTGTTGGAACTGGAGCCGGATCACCCTGAGGCGCTGAAACTCAAACAGGAAACCGCAACAGCCCTCAGTAAGCAAGTCCCTCCCGCTCCATCGACTTCAGACCAGAAAAGGTCGGCGTCCAAGGGCAGCGAAGACACTCAGGTGCTGGAAGACGTGGCCCTGGTCATAGAAAAACAAACCCCTACGACGGAGGCCCCCCGCCTTCTCTTGAAGGTCCCCGCTTTCCTGGGTAAAGCGTGGTTCAAACCACTGGCCGGGGGCGTTTTGGTGGTTCTCTTGCTACTGGCTGCTGTTACGGGATGGCCCGGAGATCAAGGGGAGCCAATGGCTGGCTCACTCATCCTGAATATTGTGCCCTGGGCCAGCGTCGATTCGATCACCCGAGTCGATACGGCTGAAGTACTCCTGATTGAGCAGGATCTGACCACCCCATGTGTGGTGTCCATGCCACCAGGCAAGTACCGCGTTCGAGTGAGCAATCCCTACTTTCAGGGGTCGTTGGAGTTTGAAGTGAGCATCGCTGCCAACAAGACCTCTGTGATTCATAAAACGTTGCCCACCTTTGATGTAGAGCAAGCGCTTTCCGCTGCCGTCAAACCCGGATTGTAGCTAGCCGGGCTAGGCCCACTTGGAAGCAGGGGCGGGCTTGCCAAAGAAGTAACCCTGGGCCAGAGCGAAGCCCATTTGGCCACAGATCTCCTGTTCTTCTTTATTTTCAACGCCTTCAGCCAGGCAAGCCACTCCGATGTCCTGTACCATCTTGGCCAGAGACTCGACCAACTTCTGCTTGGCGATGGGGGCCTCGTGGATGTTGGCTATGAGAGCGGCATCAAACTTGAGATAGTCGGGTGGTACTTCCACCAACTCAAGCAAGCGGGCCTGTCCAGCTCCGAAGTCGTCGTAGGCTAACTTCATGCCAAGATCCGTCAGTTGGAGGCGAAGCTCTCGCATTTGTCCAAGGTTGGTGACGGCAGCTTCATGGATTTCCAGGGTGATGGAAAGGTCCGGCGCTTCCAAACGGAGTTGTTCGAGAGATGTCATCAGTTTCGGCAATCCCAACTCAGCAGGGTGAGTGTTGACGAAGAAGTTCAGCGAGCCCTGCAGTTTCTTCGCTTCTTGAATTCCGCGAGAGCGGAAGATTCTACTCAGTTCCGCTTCCAACCCGAAGCGTGATGCGATGCGAAAGAGTTCTGTGGGCAAAGGGTCCAGTCCTTCCTGATCGCCTCTTCCCAGAACTTCGTACCCGACCCGCTTCCCTCCCTTGGTTTTGACGATGGGTTGAAAAAAGGGAACCACTGCCTGCGATTCCAGCATTTGGTGAAATTCGCGCACTCCTATGACCAGTTGCTCGGAAAGTTCTCCCGAGGAGACATTACTGAAAATGGTTCGGGAGGAGTCCATCGTTCCCGCATCCCATCGGCTCACGCGGAACTCATATTCTGCGAAATGGACGAGGTCGCCGTCTCGCAGGGCGGTATCCTCACTGATCCTGGTGCGGTTCAAAAAGGTCCCATTCGTACTGCCCAGGTCTCGTACCTGCAGATCGTTTCCGTTCATAGACAGTTGTGCGTGTTGGCCTGAGATGGTGGCAAAGGGCAGACACAGATCGCTGTCCTGGTTTCTCCCTACCCTGTAGGGCAGGGGATACACCCTCCAACGTTTAAAGTCCTTACTGTTGTCGATGTAGCCCTCGAGGAACCACCCGACCTGACCGGAATCTTTTGCCATTTAACTCAATCCTATTTTGCGGAGCCAATCGAGGTCAAGCGACCCTAAGACTTACAAAAAAACAATTGAAATAAGTTTCCGTGCGCTTTATCTTGAGAAGATCGGTGGAAAGACCGGAGATTTTTCAACTCATTTCCTTTGAACAGGAGAGACAGGCCATGAAAAGAACAGCGATGAGCATTGGCGTATGGGTTTGGACCTTGGTTTTGGTGAGCACGAGCGGACTACAGGCCCAGATTGCGGAGGATATGATTTTCCACAACGGCAAGATCGTCACCGTCGATGATCATGGCTTCAATTCTCAAGTGGGTACCATTGCCCAAGCGATGCATGTTCAGGACGGGAAAATCGTCCAGCTGGGAGCCAGCGCCGAGATTCTGACTTTGGCTGGACCAGACACCAAGGTGATGGACCTGAAAGGGCGCATGGTTTTGCCAGGCCTGATTCTCACCCACGAACATCCCTGGGATTGGAACGCCGTCGAACCGACGGTGGTGAGAAGCGTTCTCACCGACGACATTGTTTTAACTCGTTTCCTGGAGGGGAGTCCGGAAGAAAACCTGAAGGCGCTTCCCGGAGTGCTTGCTGAAGCGGTCGAAAAAGCCAGGCCGGGACAGTGGATCTATATCGTGTTTACTTTGGGGCGCAAATACGAGTATGGCACTCGAGGAAATGGGCCCTATGGGCGAGGAGGAATGAGTCCGGAGGCCTTCAATGCCCTGGATGGAACGCACATCACCAAGGCCCAATTGGATGCACTGGCGCCCAATAATCCAGTTCTGTTGAGAGACGTCTTCATCTCCCTGATGGTGAATCAGAAAGCCCTGGATGAATCTCGAAAGGTGTTCCCCCAGCCCGATGTCAATCGGATCAATGAGGAAACCGGGATGGGTGGAGCCGGAGCCATGCGTTGGTTTTTCGGGGATGTGGTGATGAAAGATCATTACCCAAAATTGGTGGAGCTGATGCGCCTGGGTCTGGAGTGGTGGGCTGGCTATGGGATGACCACCTTCTCGTCCAACGCTTACAATCCCACCAATATCAGGGTGTATACGGACCTGGATCGCCAGGGCCGGCTGCCTATTCGGGAGGGGTGGAGTTGGAATTGGCGCACCAAGCACTTTTACTCGGATCCCTACTTCCTGGATGTTCTGAGAGCTTTCACCGGGCAGGGAACCGATTACTTCTGGTTCGTAGGAGGTCGAATCATTGAAGGTGGATCCTGTACCACTGCAAGGGTTCTCCCCACTTCTAAATTGGCGAAAATCGAAGGCCTGGGAATCGAGGCGGCCGCCAGGAATTGCGCCTACGGACCTGGCTCCGATTACGCCAAGCTTCTCTACGATTACATCAAACTGGGAAACCGGTACGTGAACCACCACACGGTTGGGGATCGTGACATCGATAACATCATCAACATCATCTATCAGGCCAGTAAAGATGCCGGAATGACGGATGAGGAGATCCGGGCCAAGCGACATGCCCTGGACCACAGCCAGATGTTTCCCCGTGCCGACCAGGTGCAGCCCTTCAAGCGGCTGGGGATCTACGCCAGCGGGAATGTTTTTGAGATTTACCAGGGCTCGCCGGCGATCTTTGACGTCTATGGGGAAACGGTAGCTGGATGGATCGTACCCAAGAACCGTCTATCCGAGGCAGGACTTTACAATACTCTGGAGATGGATCGGGCCCTTGGAACCACTGACTTCACCATCTTCTCGGGTCTGGACATGATGATCCGTCGAGAGTCCTGGGATGGGAGAGTGTACGCTCCCGATCAGAGGGTGGATCGGCAGACGGCATTGAAAATCTCCACCATCTGGGGAGCTTACTATCTTTTCAAAGAAGACCAGTTGGGGTCTTTGGAGCCGGGAAAATGGGCGGACTTCCTGGTCATTGATCGAGACTACTTGACCATCCCGGAAGAGGACATTGGAAATGTCCGGGTGCTGATGACGATGGTGGCAGGTAAGACCATTCATCTGGTTCCTTCCCTGGCCCGCGAATTCGGGATGCAACCGACGGGAGCTCAGGTGACACAGGGTGGGCCTGCGGCTCAGTGGTAGTAGAGTTTTGGGACTGTCCTCGAACTCTACTAATGCATATAGAAAAAGCAGGCGAAGACAACCTCCCCCACGGAGATCACTCCATCATGGATGGTCAGAGCACCTACCGGCCTGGGCGATGGGCCTGTCGTCATCGCACTGCCCCGGGTTTTGAGTACGATTTGGCTATCCAGTTGAGCATCCTCGGCAAGTTGAACGGTTACAAATCCCAATAACCCATCGGGAATTGCCTGTCGAGACCCTGTTCCAGGAATGGATAGAGTGACTTTGAGAACCGACTTGCTCTCATCCTCGGCATCAGCTCGAACCTCCGCTGTAATCTTGGCACCCACCATTTCACTCACCAGACTCCCTTGAACCGTCACAAAAGAGATCAGCTGGTTGGGAAAGACCAAATCCAAGGCTATGGATCCCACCTCCACTCCGGTGGCGGCTTCCAGGTAAATGGGAAGCGAAATCTCCTGTCCTGGAAGTCCTGCGGTTGGGCTGATGACGACATGGGTGGACGCTTGAGAGTTCTGTTGAGGAAAAACTTCTCCACCCAGTACAACAGTGAAAAGAAGAAAAAAGGTCCCGATCGAAACGTAGGTCTTCACTTCCCCGTCATAGTAGCGATCGCGGTGACTTAGAACAAGGTGCCTTCGTGCTGTTGTGTAGCTGAAAGAGCCCAGTGAGAAAAATTGAACACGTGAAACAGTTGGAAGTGTAGAGGAAGACAGGGCTTAAGAAAAGAGAGCTACCGTAGTTCTAAACCAGTCCGCGGATTGAGAAGCAGGCTTAATCAGTCCAAAGAAGAGAGCCGAAGTGGGTTGAGCAAGACCCACGACAGCACAACTGCACGACCGCACGACCGCACAACCGCACGATCTAAAGTAATCCCTGGGCCTCAGAACGCAGATGAAACACGTAAATGTAACCGCCTGGAAACTCTGTGGTTTTTTTATAATCCACCACAATACCAACTTCCGGGTTTTCTGGAATTCGCTGAATTCGGACATTCTCCTCTTGAATACTGAACTGCCTTGCCTGACCTAACTGCACCACCTGCTCAGCCAGGGTCCGATTGTCCTGGTAATCGTGTACAGCCCGACCAGCAAGATGAAGCAGATCTTCCTGAAAGGCTTCCTGAGCCATGTACACGGGAACAATTTGATAACCCAGGTATCCCAGAATCGCTACCAGCATGATCAGGACGATCAGGTTCGAGAAGTTTGCTTTGCGCTTTTTCAGCCTGACCACAAATGTATTTCCCATCTTCTGCACCTTTCCTGGAGAGTTATCTGTCTCTCCTGATAATTTTGGAGTCACGTCTATGCCCTACGAGGCGAACGAGTTAACTCTCATTTTGGATCTATCGGGGAAACGAAACAGTGATGTGGATCACCAGACGCCCGAACCGGGAGGATCCTAGCCCACCCTTTCGCTTCACTAACGGGTGTGCTGTGTAGAGGTCTAGGGTTGGCTGAACCAGGCTCAGGCCTTCAATTCAACGCCGACTTGGCCTTGGCCAGCATCTCATCCAGACCGTCCAAGGAATCGCCATTGAGTGGCTTGTAAAGCTGTTCCAGGTATTCCTGAGCTTTTGCGGCTTGATCCTTGCCCAAAACGGCCGCCTTAGCGAAAGCGTCCATGGCCGGTTGTAACTGTTGCAACTTCCAGTAGCTCAAACCCATGGAAAGATAGGTCAGATCACTCTTCGGTGAATACCTCAAGGATTCGGTGTAGTTTTGGATGGCCGCTGCGAACTTCTGTTTGTCATAAGCGGCCCTGGCAAGTGTGGTGTAGGCGGTCCCTTTCACGCTATTCCACTGGGCGGCCTCCCAACCCGCAGGGGTGCCCTGAGGGTAAGCCTTCAGCAACATCTCGTAGTACTGGACAGCCTTGTCCCCATTTTTCTGACCGGTGTGATAACTGGCCAGCCAGTAGGCAAAATAAACTCCGTCCTTGGGACCCATCGCATCCAGGGCTTTCTGGCTGTATTCTGCAGCCTTGGAACCATTATTGGTGGCAATATAGCTTTGAGCCAATATTACGGTCGTTTGCTTATCCGGCTGGATGGCATGAAGTCGCTCACCTATCTCAATGGCCGTGGCATGATCCTGCTTCTGGACGGCATCATGCAGGGTTTGACTTAACAAGGTTATGCTATTCGGAAAGAGCTGCAGCATTTTGCTGGAGAGTGCATTGGCCTCTTGGGATTTGCCTGCCTTTTCGTAATCCGCAACAGTCCGACTGAAAAAGCTTTCGTAATACTGAAGAATCTTCGACTTGGGATGCAGCTTCTTCATGAAGGTTTCCAGTTGCTGCTCCCGGGCCGCTAGATCAGAGACCTTCATGATCTCTTCCAGCTGTTCCAGGTGCTTCCCGTAGGCCCATTCTGACTCCGGGGCTACTCCTTCCGGAAGTTCCACTGGCTCCTGTGCTAACAGGGATGCCGTCCCCACGCACCAGCCTAGGACCAAGAGGAAAACAAGACGTTGATACACTCGTAGCTTCATTGAGCCAGCCTCCCCAAATTAGAGTTGTTCTGACATGTTTGGCGGAAGTATACCCCTTCTACTCCACAACGGCCAAGACACAAAAGCCTGGTTACTCTATCTGACCTCTGGTTTTGTTGCTAGCAGACGCAGAAAGATTAACTGATTGTCTCCAACTCGAAGCTTGCGCACAAGGGTAAAGTTCTCCGGAACAAAGTCCAGCTTGGCCTTCTTGAAGGTTTCCAATATGACCTGAGTACTGGGCTGCAAAAAAGGGCGTCGACTCACCACCGTCAATAGCTTTTCATAACGGCCGAAATCACGAGGGGGGTCAAGAAAAACACAATCTACGGCAGGAAGCTCCAGCGTCTTGAGAAGCACGAAAGCATCTAATCGATGGATTTCGTAGCCCTCTTCCACCTGGCAGATATCCAGATTCTTCCGCACCAGCTGCAGGGCCCGGGAACTCCGGTCGTTAAAAATCAGATGCCGAGCACCCCGACTGAGTGCTTCAATGCCGACGGCTCCCGATCCGGCGAAGAGATCCAGCCACACCGATCCCCTGATTGAATCCGCCAAGATGCTGAACAAGGCTTCCCTCAAGCGGTCCGTGCTGGGCCGGACTGGCGTTGGCACCGCTGCCAGACGCCGCCCTCGATATTGACCACTAATGATCCTCATACTTGGTAGAGCCCGTAACGTTGCCTCCACCACTTATCCAACCAGGGAAATTCCTCCTGAGGAGATAGCGCAGAGGATTTCAGATAATGCCGCAAGTGCCGTTTCGCCTCCTGTCGAGCCAGTTCCAAGAGCTTTCGGTCCCTTACAATATTCGCGAACAAGAACTCGGGCATCCCCGACTGGCGGGTCCCGAAAAACTCACCCGGTCCCCGAATTTCAAGATCCCTTTCCGCAATCTTGAATCCATCCTGGGTCTGGCACAGGATGTTGATACGCTCGTCTGCCTGCTGAGAGCGCAGATCTTCGGTCATCAGAATGCAGAGTCCCGGGTGCTGACCACGTCCGATTCTTCCTCTGAGCTGATGGAGTTGAGAGAGACCGAATCGCTCGGCATGCTCGATCACCATGAGGGAAGCGCCGGGAATATCGATACCCACCTCGATTACAGTTGTGGAGACAAGCACTTGAATTTCACCCGCCCTGAACTTGCGCATGAGCCGGCCTTTTTCCTCCACCTTGAGCCGACCGTGCATCAGCACCACGGTCGAATCCGGGAAAACCTCTTTCTGCAAATGTTTGGCCATTTCCGTTGCTGCTCTAAGATCCACTTTTTCAGATTCTTCGATGAGTGGATAGACCACAAAGGCCTGGCGACCTTCTTTCAGTTCCCGGTGAACACAGGCATAGACTTCTTCACGGTTCCGCTCACCCTTGACGATCGTTCGAACCGGCTGCCTGCCCGGCGGCATTTCATCCAAGATTGAGACATCCAAATCCCCGTAGAGGGTAAGTGCCAAGCTGCGGGGAATCGGGGTAGCCGTCATGACCAGAGTTTCGGGGAGATCGCCTTTGCTGATCAGCTTTGACCTTTGCAACACACCAAAGCGATGCTGCTCATCAATCACTACCAGGCCCAGATTTTTGAACTGAACTCCTTTTTGAATCAAGGCATGAGTTCCGATGATCAAATTGGTTTTCCCGGATCGAATGTGACCCAGAACCGATTCTCGCCCTTTACCTTTGACACTGCTGCTGAGAAAGGCGATCCGGTAGCCGGTGCCGCTCAGAAGCTGGCAAACCGTGTGGTAGTGCTGTTCTGCAAGAATTTCCGTAGGGGCCATCAACGCCGTCTGATAACCATTCTCGATCGCGATCACCATGGCCTGCAGAGCCACAATGGTTTTTCCCGATCCAACATCCCCTTGAAGCAATCGGTTCATGACCCTGGAGCTGCACAAATCATCTCCGATCTCCTTCAGAACCCGTACCTGGGCAGAGGTGGGTTGGAAGGGAAGAATGGATCTCATTCTTGCTTGAACGCCCTTCCCCATCCGCATGCACCTCTTCTTGGAGCGGTTTTCGCGTTGTTTCTTGATGAGTTGAAGCCCCAGTTGGAAGAGGTACAACTCTTCGAAGATGAATCTTTGCTGGGCCATGGTCTGGTTCAACGCAAGCTCTTTGAGGTAAGCCTCTTTAGAAACTCCCGCAGCAGGGCTCGGAAAATGGATCTCCTCTATGGCAGACTTTCGATCTGGAAATTTGTACTGACGTACCACTGATGTGGGAAGCGGTTCATCAAGCTGATCCGGCAAATCAGCCAACAATTGGAAAATGAACTTGCGCAGGGTTCGAGTGGTCAGTCGACCAATCTTGCGATAAATCGGAACAATACGTCCACAATGTACCGTCTCGTCAGATCCTCCTGCCAAAATCTCATACTCCGGATTGATCATGGAAATACCCTGACTGTACTCGTCCACACGGGGAATCCCGTAAAGGATGACCGTTTTTCCTCTCTGAAAAACCTGGCCCAGGTAGGGCTGGTTGAAGAATTTGGCTTTTACGGAACCTGAGTCATCCTTCAGCACCATCTCAAAGATGCGCATTCTCTTCATGGGAGTGGTGTAACGGCCCGTTATGGAAACCTGACCTTCGATCACCACTACCTGGTCAGGTTCTATCTCTCCAATGGGCCGAAGATCGGTTCTGTCCTCGTAACGAAAAGGCTTGTACTTTAGGAAATCTTCTACCGTGTGAATGTTGGCCCCAGCCAACATTTCGGCCCTTCGTGGTCCAACGCCTTTGATCTCCTGAACCGATGTCTCAAGCGTAACGGGCATCTGAGTCGGGATTATGCATCAATACTCTAGTGTCTCGTCTCAGGAATACCATCATATTTGTGGCGAGCGCGACGGCGTCGAGTTCGCGAAGCAACGACGACACCATGTCAGTGTACATCGTGGAGGAGGAGCGACAAAAGAATCGATGTCGTCCCGCCGCCACCCTTCGGGCTGATGGAGGTCGCGGGCGCGCTCAAGAGTTCGGGGACAGTCCCCGAACTCTCCCTAGCCTCCGTCTCCTCTCTATTCTCTACTGGAGAAGCGCGTCCGCGCTTCGCCAGTTCCCTCGTTATGCTATATTGGCGAACGTGAAGAGCTTGGGTCTGTTTTTGATTCTGTTGGGATCGTTGGGTTGTGGAAAGAGCCTGGAAAAACAGGTTCAGGAACAGATTCGTACCTTCGATCATGCCTCCCTTTCAGAGCAGCAGGTGGAAGTGCAGAATGTGAAAGAAATCGGAGACCACGCCGTAGCAGAGGTTCGAATTACGACTGCTGTGAGGCTCGTCAAGAAAGACGGAGATTGGGTGATTGAGGAATTCCGTATCGGAGACCGCCGCTGGGAACGAGCGGAGCACATCTTGGCGGTGATCAACGAACAACGCACTGAGACGACCCTCCAGCAGCTGAACCTGATCACCGAAGGAATCCGCCGCTACGCCGATTTAAATCAACAGCTTCCTAAGGCTTCCAGTTTTGAAGAGCTGATGGACATACTGTCTCCGCAGTTTCACAACCAGGTGGTGCGGATCGATGCCTGGTCCAATCCTTTTTCCTACCAGGCGATCAGCGCCGATGGATATGATCTCAAATCGGCAGGTCCCGATGGAGATCTGGGAACACCTGACGATTTATTTCCGGACCCCCAGTAGACTAGTCATAAGTCCAACAGGTGGCCGAGTTTCTCCTGCTTGGTCTTCAAGTAATTCCGGGAGAGACTCGAGGGCTTCACAATCAAAGGAACGCGCTCAACAACCTCGATCCCCTCACCACTCAAGCCTTGTATCTTGTCAGGATTGTTGGACATCAAACGGACTTTCGTAACGCCGAAATACTTCAGTATTTGGGCACAGAAACTGTAAGAACGCTGATCGGCCTCAAAACCCAGCTGCAAGTTGGCTTCCACGGTATCGACTCCGCGATCCTGAAGCTCGTACGCATACAGCTTGTTCAGCAGTCCAATGCCTCGTCCTTCCTGCATTTGATAGATAAGAATTCCGGAACCTTCAGCTTCAATCTTGGCCAGTGCCTGCTCCAGCTGCTCACCGCAATCGCATTTCAAAGAGTGGAGTGTGTCCCCCGTGAAGCACTGAGAATGAATCCGTACCAGTGCGGCCAGATCCTTTGGAATCTTCCCTTTGATGAGTGCCGCGGCCTCTTCCCCGTCCACTTCGTTCTCGAATCCGAAAATCTCAAAGTCGCCGAACCGGGTCGGTAACCGGGCGTGCGGAACCTTGTCCAATCTTAACTGTGCCTTCGCCATGGACCAAAAGTATAGCATGGAGAACCCTCATAGCCCCCATACCGTTTGTTCTCAGCAGCTCACATATGGTAACAATGAGTATGAGGGCTATCTCTCCTGAGAAGCGGAAGCACCTCCTTTGGCTTCAGTGGCTGCTGATCCTGGGTGTGGCCTATCTTCTTGCCTTTAACCCACCCGCAGAGCAGGCTAAAACTGTTGCGGTCCTGGTGCTGGTCGCCCTGACCATTATCCTCATTGCCGGACTCTTTGTTCTCCCTCTGAAGTATCTCAGCGATCCTAGAGTCATCATCGTGCTGGTTTCCTTGAATATCGTGCTGGTTTCGGTAGCCATTTATCTGACCAACAAGGGAAACTCGGATTTCTATCTCTTTTTCTTCATCATACTGATGATGGCAGCAGCAGCTCAGAATGCGAAGGCTTTTGTTATTGGGACTATGATCACCAGTGGTCTCTACGTTCTGGTAGTCTACCGCACAGGAGTTTTCACCTTCACCGAAGGATTCCTGCTCCGCATTCCCTTCCTGTTTATTGTCGGTCTTTTTTTTGGTTACCTGGTCTACGTCCAAAAACAAGAGCAACAAGAACTCGAACCCATGGCTGACCCTGTCTCCGATCTCTTCGAATTCGGAAGAGTCTTGGTTGAAGCTGAAGATTTGCAGGTTCTGCAGTCCAAAATTCCTAAGCTGATTAACAACATCCTGAGGTCTGATGCCTGTGAGTTGGCCATCATTGAAGGAGAGCGTATTACTGAACAGATCTTTGAGGGACTGGAACCACAAGAGCCACAGCAGTCCTCTAGACTGAGTATCAGCAAGAGCATTCACCATGAGACTTATCAATCCGACGATACTTTCATTGCTTCGGATCTCAGCCAGGATCCCCAGTTCGCAGGGAAGGAGGATGCGCACCTTTATCCCTACCACAGCTACATGGGAAGGTTGTTGAAATCATTGGGTCGTCCTTCAACGCTGATTGCTGTCTATCGCAAGGATCAGGAACAGTGGAGCAAGGATGACATCAACAAGTTCCAGTTTTTGATGGACCAAACAGAATTGGGCCTTCAACATGCTCAGGCCATTAAACAATTGGAAACCCAGGCTCGCACTGACGAACTCACGGGTCTCGCCAATTATGCTTATTTTTCCGAACGAATGGACCAGGAATTCGCCCGTGCCCGGCGCCACAATATTCCGCTCTCTCTCATGGTCGTAGACATGGACCATTTCAAGAAGATTAACGACGAATCCGGCCACGCTACCGGAAATGAACTGCTGCAGTATCTTGCCAGCGTTCTTCTCGACACCACCCGGCCCATGGATCTAGCAGGACGCTGTGGAGGTGATGAATTCGTGATGCTCCTTCCATCAACCGACATCGAAGGCGTGGGAGCACTTTCTCAGCGGTTAATCGCGGAAATCAAGAATCATGATTCCAGCGATCTTCCCAACTTTTCGATCAGTGTCGGTTGCTCAACTTTTCCAGAGAATAGCATCACCCTTGCTGAACTTCTGGCCCATGCGGATGAGGCCCTTTACTTTGCCAAATCGAAGGGTCGGGGCTCTGCCTTTCATTACTCCAACATTTCCAGCCCAGCTTGAAGAGAATTTGGGGACTGTTCTAAGAATTCTAAGAATTCCCCGAATTCGGGGACTGTCCCCAAATTTTCTCGTGCTTTCGTGCCTGCGCGTTTCGCGCGCTCGTGCTGTCGCGCGCTCGTGCAGTCGTGCTGCCGGACGTTACCAGCTTGGCTCGCTAGCCGCCAGCAGAGCCTGCGGGCCTCACGAGTCTTCCTTTCGCTCTCAACCCTGCCTAAAGAGTGTAGAATGAGAAACCCGGTGAGGCTTGAGTTGTGTCGGAGGAAGGTGAATGGTGGAATTTAAAAAGTGACAGGCACTGAAGCGCTGTACGGGATAGGAAGTGTTGTACTGGTGAGTCTGTTTTCACTAGTCGGGATTCTGCTCCTCATGCTGCAGGAAAGGATTCTCAACTATTTGGTTCTTTTGCTGGTCAGTTTCAGCTCGGGAAGCCTTTTCGGAGACGCGTTCATTCATCTACTTCCGGAAACAGTGGCGAGAAACGGATTTACAATCTGGGTTTCCCTCTTCACGCTGTCGGGCATCGCCGGAAGCTTTGTGGTGGAAAAGTTCGTTCACTGGAGGCACGTTCACTCACCGGCGCACGGAGAAGTAGAAGTCTTCGCCTATATGAATCTCCTGGGTGATGCTGTTCACAATTTCGTGGACGGGGTCGTCATTGTGAGTGCCTATGCACTCGATATCCGTGTCGGAGTTGCCACAACCATTGCCATTTTATTCCATGAGATTCCCCAGGAGATGGGAGATTTTGGGGTGCTGGTTCATGGTGGCCTCAGCCGAAAGAAAGCGCTCTTCTTCAATTTCGTCACTGCCTTAACGGCACTGATAGGAGCGTTGTTAACGATTGTTCTGATTAACTATGCTCAGCAAATAACAGTCTTCTTAATTCCCTTCTCGGCCGGCACCTTTATCTATATCGCTGGATCTGATCTCATTCCTCAGCTTCACAAGGAGAATGATGTCAGGGATTCTCTGCTGCAATTGGTGTTCTTTACATTGGGAATTACAGTCATGTTTTTCCTGGGTTTCGGCGGCTAAACGGGGCACAATCACACGAAAGCACGACAGTACGAGCGCGCGAAGCGCGTCTGTCATGAAACCAAAACTGACCCGGGTTCAAGGGAAAATCGTCCAGTGCCGACTGTGCCCACGCCTGGTCGAGCACCGTGAGAAGATAGCGCGAGAAAAGCGACGCGCATTTCTGGACTGGACCTACTGGGGAAAACCCGTTCCCTCTTTCGGAACCGGATCTGCTCATTTGTTGATCCTGGGGCTGGCACCGGCGGCCCACGGATCCAACCGCACCGGTCGAATGTTCACGGGTGACCGGAGCGGAGACTTTCTTTTCCGCGCCCTCCACCGGTTTGGATTTTGTACTCAGCCTTCCAGCCGACAGCAAAACGATGGCCTGCGCCTTCGTGACGCCTATATTACGGCCGCCCTCCACTGTGCACCTCCAGGCAACAAACCTGCTCGCGCGGAGTTGGCCAACTGCCGAATTTACCTGAGCCAGGAACTGCAGATACTCAATAAGGTTCGTGTGGTGGTGGTTTTGGGAAGAATGGCCTGGCACGCCTATTTACTGGCTCGGATGGAGCTTGAATGGCCGGTGCCCAGGCCCCGTCCCAAGTTTGCACACGGCGTCAGCCATCGATTGGGCGATCAAACCACCGTGATCACCTCCTATCATCCCAGTCAGCAGAATACCCAAACCGGCCGACTCACTGAAGCGATGTTTGATGAAGTTTTCGCGAGGGCCCGCGAACTACTCGGCTAGAGGATTTCAATCGTATCTTCGTCTTGAATCAAGCCGGACTCAATCACCCGCGCACAGATGCCGCTGTGCCCCACAAGCGCTCTGGTCATACCCGGTTGTGTAATGGACTGAATATAGCTGCACGGCGGCCGGGGTCTATCGTATTCCAAAATCGCCTGCCCAACCTGAAATTGCTTACCACTCAAGCTTTCCAGATCAATACCCCGAGTGATCAAATTGCGTCGGTGCTCGCCATTGTCCACCCGGACACCGGTGGACCGCTTGATGTCTTCCAGATCCTCAGCCGCAATCAATGTAACTTGACATTCATCAACGCCAGTCCAATAGCCTGTTCGGCTGCAGTATCGATCACCCTCCAGGCCACAGCCAGCCAGAGCTTTGACCTGACTGACTTTCTGCATCTCTACGCCGCCCTGGGGAGCAACATAGATTCTTTCAACTTTACCCTGCATGGGAATAAACTCTTCGATTGGAGTGGTGCCAGGCCCTATTCCAGCTGCAAAAGATCTTCCATGGGGCCCGGTTTGGAGGGAGACTCCTCGGCCGGTTTATTCTGGGGCACAAATGCCTTGAGTGTCTGAGGCGCCCGCCAGAAATCTGCCATGGAAGAAGAATGGACACAGGAAATGGTGCAATTCGGGGCACAAGGTTTTTCGGTGAGATACTCGCGGCGAATATCTTCCCGTGTGTATTCCTTCAGGGCAATGCCCGGGTATCCCCTTTGCTGTGAGCAATAGTGCACCAAACCATCCTCGCAGACGTAGAGGTAACGGGCACCGGCGCGGCAACGCCATCCGTTGGATTTTCCATTCACCAAATTGTCCTGGAAATACCGATTCACCCGGGCATAGCTCTTCCTGCCCAGATCCCTCACCTGATAAAAAATCTGTTTCTCTCTCTCACCCAGAGCCTTCAAGGCTCCACTGCCGTCGTGAATGAGGCCCACGGTACAAGTGAAGCCTAATTCCACGGCTCGACGCCCAATGGTCAATGCATCCTGGGGATTATTGACCTCCGATCCCAGAACAGAGTTGATGTTGACCTTGAAATCTGCCAACTCAGCCAAATAGCGAAGTTTCTTGTCCAGTACCTTCAAGCTCTTCATGGAAGTCTCATCCGGCTCAACGTTGTCGATGCTGATCTGTAAATGCTCCAGGCCCGCTTCGTTAAGAGACTGGATGCGCTTTCGAGACAACAAATAACCGTTGGTGATCACCCCTGCGAGCATCCCTCGCCGACGGATTTCAGCGATAATACTCTCCAACTCGGGATGCATCAGAGGCTCACCCCCGCTAATGGTGATGATGGACGTACCCAATGCGGCCAATTGCCCGATCCGCTGGAACATGATTTCAGTCTCGACGGGCTTCGAGACATCGTCATATTCATTGCAATAGGCACAGGATAAATTACAACGGCGCATGGGGATGATATGCACCAACATAGGATGGCCTTGGAAAATTAAGGCCTTGGCAACCATTTTCCACTCGCGAATCGTAGTGCGAAATCGCTTCCACCTACGCATCGGAGTACCTCAGGAGGGTTACGGGGCTTCGGGGGCTTTGAAAAGTGAATGGTTCAGACAGAAAGAACTCCTCCCCCTATGACGATCCAGCAAATCATATCAAGTGGCCCTGTCAGAGTCAATCGGAGGCCCGCAGGCTGAAGCCTGCGGCTCTGAAGGAGTTATTCAGGAGCAGTCAGAGCCGTGGGCTTTAGCCCACGGGCCCAAGCCGGTCCACGAAGTGACGACGGCACGACCGTGCAGTCGTGTTATAATCCGTCCCCCAGTGGCCGACCAGAGTGAGGACCGGGTAGAGCACAAATCCCATTCAGAGAGTGACCGCACGGTAACGGTGGGGCTCATTCAGATGAACTGCGGCGAAGATCCTGAAGAAAATTTCACCAGGAGCGCTCAAAATATTCACACCGCTGCCTCAAAAGGAGCCCAGATCATCTGTTTGCAGGAACTCTTCTGCTCCCGATATTTTTGCCAAAAAGAGGATGTCGCCTTCTTCGATCTGGCCGAGCCGATCCCCGGACCCACCACCGAACGCCTCAGCCATCTGGCCCAGGAACTGCAAGTGGTGATCATCGCCTCAATTTTCGAAAAGCGGGCTCCCGGCCTGTATCACAATAGTGCCGTCACCTTCGATCCTACCGGCAAACGGGTGGGCAAATATCGGAAAATGCACATACCCGACGATCCCTACTATCACGAAAAGTTTTATTTCACTCCGGGTGACCTTGGTTTTCAGAGTTGTTCAACTCCCTATGCTGAACTCGGTGTTCTGGTGTGTTGGGATCAGTGGTTTCCAGAAGCAGCACGGCTGACGGCCTTGAAGGGAGCCCAGCTTCTCTTCTATCCAACTGCCATAGGCTGGTTGGAAGGCGAAGTCGAAGAAACCAACCAGGCTCAATATGCGGCCTGGGAGACCATCCAACGGGGACATGCCGTGGCCAATGGTGTCTTTCTGGCTGCCGTCAATCGGGTGGGCCGGGAAGAGAAGCTGACCTTCTGGGGACAGTCCTTTGTCTGTGATCCGTTTGGGCGTGTTCTGGCCAGGGCTTCGGCAGAGGAAGAGGAAGTCCTGGTGGTCGAGTGCAACCTCCGAGAAATCGAAGAAACTCGTCGCAATTGGCCCTTCCTGAGAGATCGTCGAATCGATGCATATGGGGATCTTAGTGCCTTGTTTCATAAATGAGATGACGCAGCCGGTCACTCAACAGATTCCAGCTGACCTCGGCTACTGCATGCCCGCCGAGTGGTGTCCTCATGAAGCCACCTGGCTGGTATGGCCCAAGAACCCTCTGACCTGGCCGGATCGAGTGGCTGAGGTGCGGGAACTCTACCTGCAGATCATGACTCTCCTGGCCTCTCAGGAGCGGGTCGACCTGCTGGTGGACGACCTGGACACGGCGGATGCCGTTGCTGGCAAACTGCGAGAGAGGAACGCGGCTCTCGAGCAAATTGCTTTTCATCCTATCAAGACAGCCGATTCCTGGATTCGCGATTATGGTCCGAATTTCCTCCTGCGTCGAACTCAGGGGAAGGTTGAGCTGGCCTTTAACCATTGGAGGTTCAACGCCTGGGGCAACAAATATGAAGATCTAAAAAGAGACGCGGTGATCCCCGCACAGCTTGAAGCGCTCCTCAAGGTCCCGCGCTTTGCTCCGAAACTTGTTCTGGAAGGAGGCTCCATCGAGGTCAACGGAGAGGGTATTTGTCTCACTACAGAAGAGTGTCTGTTGAATCCAAATCGCAATCCCGGCAAGTCGAAGTCTGAAATCGAGCAGTTTCTGAGGGACTATTTAGGAGTGCAGCAGATTCTCTGGCTCCGGGGGGGAATTGCCGGGGATGACACCGACGGACATGTGGACAATATGGCCCGCTTTGTGAAACCCGGCACCATCGTGTGCTCCCTGGAGGAAGATCCTTCCGATGAGAGCTACGAAACGCTGCAGGAGAATTACCGCCGACTCCAGGCCGCCCGCGATGGCAATGGATCGCCGCTTGAGGTAATTCCTTTACCGATGCCGGGAAGGCTGCAAACAGCGCAAAGGCGTCTTCCTGCCAGCTACACCAATTTCTACATCGCCAACGGGCTGGTGCTGTTCCCCACCTTTGCTCATGCCAACGACGCCCGTGCAGCGAACATCCTTCAGAAACTATTTCCCAAACGAAAGGTCATCGGAATGGACTGTCGATCAGCGGTGTGGGGACTGGGCACTTTGCACTGCCTGACCCAACAACAACCCGCTCTATGAATAGGGACGTGTCACCTAATTCCCTTTCCGAATCTTCTCGACTTCCTTATCCATTTCTCGATTGAGCCGCTGTTTGTCTTCTGTCAGATGCAGCTGGAGCTTTTCCACCTCATCGTAGGCCCCAGACTGCAGAGCCTCTTTGATTCTCGATTGTGTGCTGATCTCCGATTCAGCCACACGGGCCTGGTATTTCTTCCGGATTTCGCCAATGGCCACCTTCTGCTCTTGAGTCAACTTCTCTACAGCCATATCCTCCCGACCCTCCATTTTCTCGAGAGCAATTTCCCAGGCTGATTTCAATTCGTCAGACATTCTTTCTCCTTAGGGTGAGTCACGGGAATGGGGAGACGGCTACTGCTATTATTCGTAGATGGTGTCGGCAAAGGTATGACCCGTGGGAATCATGGGGAGCACGTGTTCCGTATAAGGAATGATCACATCCAAAACGTAGGGTGTCTTAGCAGCAAGCATTTCATCGAGAGCATCAGAAACTTCATCCCTGGTGGTGATGCGACGGGCGGGGACATCGAATCCCTTGGCGATAGTAACAAAATCAGGATAGATACCCTCAGGATCGCGGGGATTGCCGATGAAGGTGTGACCTCGATTACCGGCATAGAATCGGTCTTCCCATTGCACCACCATACCGAGATGCTGATTGTTCAATATCAAGGCTTTCACCGCAATCTCTTCCACGCAGGCGGTGGCCAGTTCCTGGATGTTCATGACGAAACTGCCATCCCCGTCAATGTCAATGACCTCCCAGTCAGGACACCCCAATTTTGCGCCCAAGGCAGCGGGAAAACCAAATCCCATCGCTCCCAGTCCCGCAGAGGTCAACATCGTACGTGGAAAGAGAAACTTAAAGTACTGGGCCGCCCACATTTGGTGCTGTCCAACGCCGGTGGTAATGATGACCTTCCCTTGAGTCTTTTCAGAGAGAAGCTCAAGCACGTACTGAGGCATGATTTGCTTTCCGTTATCCTGGTAACGAAAAGGCTTTTCCGACTTGACCTGCTCCAGTTCCTTCACCCACGGTGTGTAGTCACTTGAGCCCAAATTCATCTCGTTCAACTGTTGCAGTACGTAGCGAACGTCACTGGTGACAGGAATGTGGGCGGGTTTGATCTTGTTGATCTCTGAGGCATCGATGTCCACGTGGACGATGGTTCCATGTTTGGCGAATTCCGAAACCTTACCCGTCACCCGATCATCAAAACGAACACCAAAGGCCAAGAGTAGATCCGCCTGATTGACCGCATAGTTGGCGTACACCGCTCCATGCATTCCCAACATGTCAAAACAGAGCGGATGATTGGAGGGGAAGACTCCCAAACCCAAAACCGTCGTCACGATGGGGATCCCCGTCTTTTCCACAAACTTGAGGAGTTCCTCTGAAGCGTTGGCACAGATGGCACCGTTTCCCGCATAGATGATGGGCTTTGCAGCACCACGAATGGCTTCCGCAATCTGCTCCAGTTCTCTCTTCCGTGCTTCGATGTGTGGACGATAACTCTTCAAATGGATCTCAGTGGGCCACTCGGGAATGGCCGTGGCCTGCTGTACATCTTTCGGGATATCAATCAACACCGGTCCCGGACGACCCGTTGAAGCGATATAAAAGGCCTCTTTGATGATCTGAGGCAGATCCTCGATTCGCTGAACCAGATAGTTGTGTTTGGTAATGGGACGGCTGATCCCAACCACATCCGTCTCTTGAAAGGCATCCTTACCGATCAGAGCCTGAGGAACCTGGCCTGTGATGGCCACAATGGGAACTGAATCCATTTTGGCATCCGCCAGCCCGGTGACCAGGTTGGTGGCACCTGGGCCCGACGTGGCCAGGGCAACGCCGACTTTACCCGTAGCCTTGGCATAACCCTCGGCAGCAAAAGCAGCCCCCTGTTCATGACGGGGAAGGATCACTCGCAGTTTGTGAGCGGGGTCCACTCGGGTCAGGGCCTGATGAATTTCCATGGAGGCTCCCCCAGGGTAACCAAAAATCACCTCGACGCCCTCTCGGATGAGAGCTTCCACCGTAATCTCCGAGCCCTTGAGAACTTCACTACCGGCTGCAATCTTCGTCGTCATAACACTTCACATCCCTTAACTGAACTAGCCATTTTAGCCTCGGAGGCTAGGAAATTCAAGAAGAAGCCAGAAGGCCACAGCCGGCAGACCGGCTGTGGGCTGTGGTCTGCGGTCAGAACACGTTTCGCGCCTTCGTGCTTTTGTGCGTTCGTGCTGTCGTGCTGTCGTGCTGTCGTGCTGTCGTGCTATCGTACGCGATTCGAGCGCAGAGAAACATTCGTTTTGAATTTCGGATTTTGAATTTGTTTGGGATTTGGGATTTTGAATTTCAGCCGGTCTGCCGGCTGTGGTCTGTTGTCTCCCCTCTTATGCTACTCTTCAATCATGATCAGTCCGACCCCAGTTCCCTCTTCCCTCACTCTCCAGCAGGACGTATCACTGGCTGATCTAAGCACCTTGCAAGTGGGCGGAACCGCCTCCTGGTTCACCCAGGCTTATGACCTGCAGCAGTTCCAAGAGTCGCATATCTGGGCGGAGAAACAGGGACTTCCCATTTTCTATCTGGGTGAGGGGAGTAATGTGCTCTTCTCAGACGAAGGTTTTCCCGGCTTGATCGTGCAGAATTGCATCACAGGAATAGAGCCCTATGGAGAGGAAGTGGAAATCGGCGCTGGCCAGAATCTGATCGAGACCATTCGGCGGCTCAATCGTTTGAAACTCTCGGGCATGGAACGTTTATACGGAATTCCCGGGACAGTGGCCGGCGCTTTGGTGGGAAACGCAGGTGCCTACGGCCAGCAGATCGGCGATTCTGTGGTGGAAGTGACGATCTGGTCGAATCATCAAGTGCAAGTGCTCCCGGCTGGCGATCTGGACCTTCGCTACCGCTACAGTCTGTTTCAAAAACAGCGAGACTGGTTTATCCTGAACTGCAGGCTGCGCCTACAAAAGAGCAGCAAGCCACTTCAGGACATTTCCGATGAGATTCTGACCAAGCGCCTGGTGAAGTATCCTCAGGGACTGAAATGCCCGGGAAGTTTCTTTAAAAACATCAACTTGGATGAGATGCCCAAGACGGCCCTGGAGAGAATCCCCGAGGACTTCATCATGTTTGGCAAAATACCGGCCGGCAAACTACTGGAAGCCGTGGGAGCCAATGGAGTCCGCCGTGGAGATGCCCAGTTCGCAGACTATCATGGCAATCTCATCCTCAACCTGGGCCAAGCAACCAGCCAGGACATCCTCAGTCTGGCCGACGAGTATGCCGGGCGGGTGTGGGAGCATTTTCGGATTCGTCTCGAACCGGAGATCCTCATCATTGATGACGGAGAGTGGGCCCATCTTAGAGGTGGGGATGAGTAAGCGGTTTGTGATCTCAGGACGCCAGCAACTTTCGGGTGCCTATCCGGTACAGGGAAGCAAAAACGCTGCTCTCCCCCTGATTTCGGCAGCTTTACTCTCCAAATCTATCATTCATTTTCAGAACGTTCCCCGAATTGCGGATGTGGAGGACTTACTGCAACTCGTCGAGTCCCTCGACGTGAAAACTCAGTGGGAGAATGGGACTCTCTCTCTGGACTCGAGAAACTTTCGAGGCGGAGAACTGCCGCCCCTCCTGGTGGAAAAACTGCGCGGGGCCATCCTCTTGCTGGGATCCATGGCACCCTTGCTGGGTTCCGTCTCCTGTCCGATGCCAGGAGGCTGCCACATCGGCAGGCGTTCCTTTGATGCCCATTGGGAAGTATTCCGGGCGGCTGGATTCTCGGTGACCGAGCGTTCTCGTCGAATCGAGTTGAAGAAAACCAAAACCGTTGAACTGCCCCGAGTGTATCTTACGGAAAGCTCGGTTACGGCAACCGAGAACGCACTGATTCTCTTTTCTGCTCTGGGCCAGGGGATCATTGAGAATCCGGCACGGGAACTTCATGTCCTGACTCTGGTGGACTTTTTGCGTCAACTGGGTTGCGAAATCGAATTACATCCCCTTTGGTATCGTGTCAGGAGTGGACTATCCGGGCAGGAAAAGGAGTTGGTCTTTCAAGTACCTGCCGACTACATGGATGCCGGGACCATCGCCATCGCCGCCGCGGTTACCGGAGGAGAGGTGCAACTGCAGGGAGTCTCCAAGGAAGAACTCCGGCCCATCCTGAATACTTTTGAACAGTTCGGTCTTCAGTTCGAGGAGATGGGGAACCAGGAGTTGAAGGTCAAGGGAGTCAATCTCACCAACCCTTCCCAGGTTACCGCAGGTCTCTGGCCCTCCTTTCCCACCGACCTGGTGAGTCTGGCCATCGTCCTGGCCACTCAGAGCAAGGGACTTTGCCTGATCCATGACTGGATGTACGAAGCCCGCATGTTCTTCATCGACAAGCTGATTCGAATGGGGGCCAACATCACCATGTGTGATCCTCATCGGGTGATCGCTGAAGGACCCTCCCTGTTGAGAGGAACCCAGCTGGAATCCCCCGACATTCGCGCCGGCATGGCTCTGGTTGTGGCGGGTCTTTGTGCCGATGGCGTTACCACCATCGAACATGTTGAAGTGATTCAGCGAGGATATGAAAGGGTGGTAGAGCGACTCAGCTCCATCGGTGCGCAAATCTCGGAAGAAGAGTGATTTGGCCCGCAGGCTGAAGCCTGCGGCTCTGCCGGAGTTAACCAGGAGCAGTCAGAGCCGTGGGTTTCAGCCCACGGGCATCTTCTACCTTAGACCTCACGTGGAAAGACCACCACCCGACGAAAAGGCGCCTTCCCTTTGCCTTCAGAATAGAGCCCATGTCCATGCACAAGCTCGTGCTGCAGGCGTCGAATGTAAGGATTCTGGGGAGAAAGCTCGGAAGGCTCAACATTGCGTTGAACCCTGATCACCGCATCCTCCGCCTCCTGGATGGCGAAACCAAAATCGGGAGTAAAATCATCCTCAGGGTGCAGGACATCACGAAAATAACTTCTCAAGAAATTCTTGATCTGGGTTAGCGTGTTACTCTTAATAACAAAGAATTCCACACCCTCATTGAGTGCCTGCTGCAACTTTCTGGGCTGACGCTTCTTCTGGGCTTTGAGGCTAAGAATAACCTCCGAGTTGATCGGCTGATCTCCGATTCGCGCAGGCACACCCAATTCTTTGATTGCCTTCTCCAGGCGAGTCCGGCTGACGGCCAAGGGGTAGATTCGTACCGTCTCCGTTCTGCTTCGAAGACCCGTCTGGCCTGGCGACTCTTTGGATTCCTGCGCCGTGTCTTCGGTAACACCTCTAATCTGAACACTCCCATTGGCACCGCGAACACGAATCTCGGGATGAAATCGGGCTCCAGCCAGGAGTCGGTCCACGACAGTCGCGGTGTCATGATAGATGGCCAGGCGATCTCGGTGCTGGATTTCGACCAGATTATCAAAGGTGGGTGGGGCCTTCCGCTCCAACACCGTTTTTTGCGTTCCTCTTCTTCGAGCTTCTTCATCAGAGAGAGTCACGGCTTGAATCCCTCCCAGCAGATCGGAAAGAGTAGGATTCATGATCAGATTGTTCAGAGTGACCCCATGGGCGGTTGCAATCAACTGCACTCCCCGCTCGGCGATGGTTCTTGCTGCCCGAGCTTCCTCGAGAGTTCCGATTTCGTCAATGAGGATCACCTCGGGCATATGATTTTCCACGGCCTCAATCATCACCCGATACTGCAGTTCCGGGGACAAGACCTGCATGCGACGTGCCCTGCCAATACCGGGATGAGGAACGTCGCCATCACCCGCAATCTCATTGGAGGTGTCGACAACCACCACTCGTTTACCGAGTTCATCCGCCAGAACACGGGCCGCTTCTCGAAGAAGCGTCGTCTTTCCAACACCAGGCGGACCCAAAAGTAGCAGGCTTTCTCCCGTTTCGATGACGTCTCTTATGATATCTACCGTACCGGTGACCGCCCTGCCCACACGACAGGTGAGTCCGATGATCTCCTGGCGTCGATTGCGAATGGCACTGATCCGATGCAAGGTGCGCTCAATTCCAGCACGATTGTCCCCGCTAAAGGCTCCCACCCGGCTGGTGACGTAATCCAGGTCCTGGCGCGTCACCTCCAGATCATCCAGGTAGACGACACGATCGAAAAAACGAGCTTCAGGCTGTCGGCCCAAATCCTCCACGACTTCTACCAGGTCCTGTAGATCAGGCTCTTTCTCAAGGGTCTCCCGAAGGTGAGGAGGCAACACTTCCAAAAGCTTCGGCAGGTCATCGATAACCTCCTGAGCTGCTCTGTCAGGGGGCTTTTTCTTGACTCTTACTTCCATCTTTTCCCTATATCATAGCTGGTTTTCAAACAGCTCGCATACCACCTCTTGACGAATCGCTATGAATAATCCTCACTGCATAGTAAAGTTCGGCGCATGAAGAAAATACTCCTACTCCTCATACCTTTCATACCTTTCTGGCTGGCACCTCTCCTGGCCCAGTCCACGGCGGAGGAAAAAGTCCTCCAGAGCGTTCAGCAAATGATGGCGAATGACGACGGTACCGTCATCTTTTCTGAACTGTACAACGATGACCGATTCAACTCCGAGGAAAAGGCTTTTCTGGGACGCTTGTACGAGATTTTTTTCCAGATTCCTCTTTTTCTAAAATCGGAATACGAGAGCACGGGGGAGATCCCAACCCGGAGCCACATCGCTGCCGGTTTCGGCATCACTCCTCAATCCGTGGATCTGCTGCTGACGGTCATGGAGTCGGATTCACGAATGCCCACCCTGTTTGAAAGAAATTCTCTGAGCCGGGAAATTGAATCCCTCCAGCCGGCCACTATTGACGAATTCATTCAGCGCCGCAGCGGTGAGGTCAAGGTGACCCAGTGGGAGAGACAAACCCTTCCCGAATTTGAGCTGACCAGTTTCCAAGGGAAGAAGATTGGAAACCAAGATCTTGCTGAAAAAAATTTACTGATTTACTTCTGGTTTACTGGATGTCCCCCTTGTATCCGGATCGCCCCCCATCTGGATTACGTGGACCGCCAGTACTCTGCCTCGAATTTCCAGGTGATTGGTTTCAACGCCGACCACGTCATTGGGGTGAATGCCACCGATCAGCAAAGGGAGGCTTATCTTCAAGAGCATAACTTAAGTTTCGCAAATGCCCACCTGGATCAAGCCACTTGGGAAGCGTTTGGAAATGTGCAGATATTTCCCACCCTATTCTTCGTTGCTCCCGACGGCACCATCTTCCGTCACATGATCAATTATCAAGATCGAGAGACCTTGGAGAGCGTCATCAAAGCACTGATTCAAGCGGGATAACTCCACTTCATGCAGCTGTTTCGCGAAATCGGTCTGGTTTCGGCCACTTTTCTGGTGGTGGGCAACATCATCGGCATTGGAATCTTTACCACCACCGGTCTCATTGCCGCTGAAATTGGAAATTCCCCCTGGCTGCTGGGTGTTTGGATCCTGGGAGGATTCCTGGCGCTGATTGGGGCTACTTGCTATTCCCTACTCAGTAAACGAATTCCACAGGCTGGCGGTGAATATGCGTTTCTTTACCCCTCTTACGGTCCCTTTGCCGCTTTTCTAGCCGGGTGGGCTTCCCTTATCTTTGGATTTTCAGCGCCCATTGCCGCCTACGCACTGGCTCTGATCGCCTACCTCAGCCCCTTGCTTCCCTCCGGGCTCTTTGAGCAATCCCTCATTCAAAAAGGATCGGCCGGTTTGATCCTACTGGCCATCAGCTTTCTGATGGTTCTGGGATTGAGATTCGGCAGCCGCTTCCATTCAGCCATGACCCTGCTCACCCTGGGACTCACCATTGGCTTTGCTACGCTGGTCCTTCTGCGCACTCCAGTCCTTCAAAACCTAGACCCGATTCTTGCGGGAAATTCATCACCCGACTTGCCCTCATTGGGCACTGCTATCGTTATGGTGATGTTCGCTTATAGCGGCTGGAACGCTGCCGTTTACGTTGCTGAAGAAATTCGCCGACCGGCTGTCTACATTCCCTCGGCCTTACTGCTAGGCACAGTGATTGTAACCGCTGTTTACGTTTGGATGAATCTGGCTTATCTCGGTGCCCTGCCTCTGGCACAGATTGAAGGAGAGATCGCCATTGCGAAGATCACTGCATTGGCTGCTTTTGGACCCGAAGGCCAGCTGATCGTCAATATTTTGGTCCTCTTCGCCATTCTTAGCTCGATTACGGCCATGTCCATCGCCGGACCCCGAGTCTATTTCGCCATGTCTCGCAATCACCTTTTCCCGGCCTGGCTGGCCGAGGTGGATGAAAAAAGGAGGATTCCTCTTAAAGCCATCTGTTTCCAGACCGCCATTGCCCTTCTTCTGGTGGCCATCGGGACCTTCCGCTGGCTTCTGATTTCCTCTGGATTCATTCTTCTTCTTTTTTCAACGCTCACGGTTTCGACCCTTTTCATGGTCCGGAAGGAGAAGGACAACCCTTACTTCTGGGTCCTCCATCGCTTTCTTCCGGGCCTCTTTGTCCTCATCAATGCAGTGGTCCTGGCAGTGGTCCTGGTCGGCGCGGCTGGCTCCAATCCCAAAGAAGCCTTAGCGGGCGGAATGACCCTGCTTTTGGGTGTACCGGTTTACTTCTATTTCAAAAGGAAACAGAAAGAGTAAACTACCGATGTTGCCGGACCTCTCCGGTCATGGGGACAAAACGAACATCCGTAACATAGGTTCTCTTGACTTCTCCTTTGATCTTGGTCACCAAGGTCAGAGTTTGTATGGTTCCTTCGGCTCCCAGGGGTACCACCAGTCTGCCTCCTTCATCTAACTGGTCAATCAGGGGTTGAGGAATCTCCTCCGGAGCGGCGGTGATTAAAATGATGTCAAAGGGCGCCTTTTCGGGCCAACCCTGGTAACCATCGCCCTGACGAACCTCCACGTTGTCATAACCCAAGTCAGAAAGCGTCTTACCCGCTCTTTCTGCCAAATCGGGGATGATTTCGATCGTATAAACTTCCTGAACCAGTTCACCCAGAACCGCCGCCTGGTATCCAGAACCCGTTCCCACCTCCAGAGCTCGATCCCCGGGTTTGGGATCCACCGTCTGAGTCATCAGGCCGACTATATAGGGCTGAGAAATGGTCTGTCCCTGGTCAATGGGCACAGGACTGTCGATGTAGGCATATTGACGCACCGATTCGGGCATGAACAGATGTCTTGGAACCTTTTTCATGGCCTCCAGGACACGTTCACTTTGAATATCCCGACTTTCCAGTTGGGTTTCCACCATCTGTTCACGCTGCTGGGCAAAGTCCTCTTGGGTCATCGGGTTCCCGCTGACGGGAGGAGAGCTACAGGCGGAAAGAAGAAAAGAACAGAAAAGCACGGGCATAAATCGAAGCATGAATTGAGTTTAGCACCACAACTCCGCTAAAATGGAGAAAATCGTGTTGATTCGAGTTCTGATCCTCACTTTTAGCTTAGGGGTCGCTTCAGGCCAGAGTGTGGTGGAGTTTACTCAACAAGCCTCCCAGCTGGTCCTCCAGCATCAGTGGGAGAATGCGATCAACCTGCTCAGGACTGGACTCGATCAACACCCCCGTCAACCCGAGCTCCTACTGCAATTGGGAAGCCTCCTGGTGCGCTCGGGAAGGTTTGAGGAAGGCGAAAAACTGCTTCAAGATGCCTTGGAACAACAGCCAGGGAACTCGGAATTGCTTCGTAATGCCGGAGAGGCTCAACTGAAGCAGGGTCGTTTTTCTTCTGCTGTTGCTTTATTTCGAGAATCTCTACGCCACAGTTCCGAGAATGTGGAAGCGCATCATCGCTTGGCTTTCTCACTGCTGGCTCAAGGCCAGGAGGAACTGGCCCTTGAACACTCGCGCCGGGCGGTTGAGCTCAACCCGCTCGATCCAAGATTTCGTCGCCTTTATGCTTTTTTGCTGGACACTCAGGGTGAAGAAGAGAAGGCCTATGAACAGTTAAAGCTCGCTTATCGACTGGCACCGCGGGACTCGAAACTGCTTTTTGAGCTCAGTCAGAGACGCCGGCTGGCGGGTCATCTCTTTCAGGCTCTGGAATACCTGGAACTGGCCTCCGAGGTCGACCCTGAGAACCCTCTTTATCACGAAAGACTTTCCGATATTTATGAACAGCTGGGTCAGACAGAAAGGGCAGGCGAGGAAGCCCAGCGGGAAAGCGATCTGCGCCAGGCCTTCGAAAAGTACATCACGGCCATGAGCCTGGCCGTCACCGGAAAGAAAGTTGAGGCAATGGGCATATTGGAGCCCGTCGTCCAGACCCATCCGGAGTTCGTCACGGGAATGATGCTCCTCGCCGACCTTTATCAGAAGATGGGCTGGCAGAGCCGAGCTTTCGACCTCTATCTGAAGATTCTCGAGCAAGATCCTTTCCAGGCCTCTGCTCGAGAGGAAGGCGCCTGGATCCAGGTCCAGCAGGGTCTCCTGGGTTCCGCTCTACAGTTGTTGGAGGAATCCGGTGTTCCAACGCCCAACTACACCCTGATCGCCGCCTATCAGAAAATGATTCAAGAGGACTGGACAGGCGCTCTCCAATACTTCCGTCAGGTGGAGGCCCGGAATCCCCTGCATCCAGGTTTGTTACAACTGATCAGCTATTGCCTCAACGCCCAGGGTAAAAGAGAGGAAGCACTGCATCATCTGGACAAGGCCGAGGCACTTCGGCCCGGAGATCCTGAGATCAAGCTTCAGATGCGGGGAATCAAATTCGAGGACGCCTTGCACCTTCTCTCTGAAAAGAAATGGAGCGCCGCCTTGGAGATTCTCCAGGAGCTGATGCAGGAGGACGTCCAAGCCACCTATCTGCTGCGTATGGCCTACTGTCACCAGCAACTGGGTGATCTTCATCAGGCAGTTCAGGAATATCGGGCAGGATTGGAGGCTGAGCCCACCGCCACCTGGGCCCGAATCAATTTCGCCTCGACTCTCTATCGCCTGGGTGAATATCAGGAATCGGCCAACCAATGGGAACGGGTTTTGCCGGAATCCAAGACCCCGGATACCTACTACCGGCTGGGACTGACCTATTCTCACCTAGGTCGATTTCCCGAAGCCGAGTACGCCTTTGATAAGGCAGTACGATTGGGAGATGAACGCCCGGAAGTATTGTACAACCTGGGCCTGAGCCGTCTTCGTTCGAAGAAGCAGGATCAAGCACGGGATCTGATCCGTCGGGCGGCCGTTGCGGGCTATCCACCGGCCAGAGAGCTCCTTCCCCAACTGGTTCAGTGAATAGGAGAGTTTGGAGACAGTCCCCAAACTCTCCTAGAACTCATTGATCCGGTCGATGAGCTGTCTTAATCGACCAAAATTGCGGCGATTAAAGGACAGGCTCAAGCGGGGAAGCTCCAGCAACTCGGGTTCATCCCGCTCTTCCTGATAGGGGTCGCAGGCTTCAACTGAACCGTCCAGGACAATATCCTGAAACTCTTCATTCAGGCTCTTGATCGATGCCTTGGACAAGGATTGGTTCAGGCGCAGAACCAGTTTTTGTCCGTGGTCCACGTATCGGGAAGAATGGTAGCAGCGATAAAAGTTCAGAATCTCCCGCCGAGCTTCATCGACATCATCCGTAATGGAGAAGAGGGATTCATCTTCGGCAGCAATATAGCCTCCGGCAAGAAGCTGGTTCTGGAAGAATTGGAGCCAATCCCTCCAGTACGTTCCTCCAGGGCCATCCAGCATCACGATCGGAGTGGGTTCGCTCCTTCCAGTTTGCAAGAGGGTGAGGATCTCGAAGCCTTCGTCTTGAGTTCCCAGGCCACCCGGCATCAAAACAACCGCCATGGATTCTTTGACAAAAAAAAGCTTTCGGGTGAAAAAATAGCGGAAGTTGATCAGTTTTCGGTCACCGGCGATCGTTTCATTGGCCGGCTGCTCAAAAGGCAACCAGATATTCAGTCCGAAACTTTTTTCCCGCCCAGCTCCCAGATGTCCCGCCCCCATGATTCCTTCACCTGCCCCGGTAATCACCATGTATCCATCTTCAGCGAGCTTCCGGCCCAGTTCGACCGCTGCTTGAAACACCGGATCCTCAGGTTGAGTACGGGAGGAACCAAAGATCGTGACCTTGGGAACGTCCCGGTAGTTGTTGAAAACTTTGAAGGCGTAGCGCAGCTCCTTGATGGAACTCCGCAGAATCTTGAGATCTCCGCGGCTGCAGTCCTCCTGAGCCAGCTTGGCCCCAGTGACCAGGACTTCCCGAATCAAGTCCAGGTGAGGATAGGGCTTGAGCTCTTCCAGGAGGTCATCGATCCTTTGGGAAAGTGCTTCATCGTCAACATCGAAGGAAGGAGAACGATGATCAATACTCATGGATTATTAGTGTCTAGTCCTATGAATACCATGACGTTTGTGGCGAGCGCGACGGCGTCGAGTTCGCGAAGCGACGACGACGCGATGTCAGTGACATCGTGGAGAAGGAGCGACAAAGAAATCGACGCCGTCCCGCCGCCACCCTTCGGGCTGATGGGGGTTGCGGGCAATCTCGGGGCACCCGCTTGCGGGTCACTCGTCGTCGCCGATGTCCCTGCATCACCTTCTTCTCGCTCCTTGATCTTCCCTCCCAAGCCCCATCAGCAAACGTGATGGGTATTCATGGGACGAGACACTATTATACCCTTGCTGACCAAGCATGTGCCCACGACCATGAATCGGACAATCAACCACGATTTACTCTTATAATAAAACCGTGCCGGCCAATTTGACACACGCATACCTTGAGGCTGAGCAGAGGTTCAAAAGTGCCTCCGGCAACCCCGAGAAGGTGGAGGCGCTCGAAGAAATGCTCCGCACCATCCCTAAACACAAGGGAACGGAGAAAATGCAGGCCGACATCAAACGCCGTCTTTCACGGCAGCGTAAAGAGGGCCAGAAAAAAAAGCCGAAGGCCTCCCAAAAACCCTTTCACTACGTCGAAAAAGAAGGCGCCGGACAGGTGGTCCTGTGCGGTCCACCCAACAGCGGCAAGTCACAACTTCTCAAAAACCTCACTCGCGCTGAACCCAAAGTGGCCCAATATCCCTTTACGACTCAGAAACCTCTACCAGGAATGCTGCCTTACCAGGATATTCGAATTCAGCTTGTGGACACTCCCCCACTGGCACCGGAAATCCTGGAGCCATGGCAGCTGGTCATGATCCAGCAAGCGGATGCAGGATTACTTCTTTTTGATGTGAACGACCCCAATCTGCTGATGCAGACAGACTTCGTCCTCGCTGCCTTCAAGGATCGACAAATCGTGTTCGATGGCTCCCGGGGCCCACGCCTGTTCGTTCTCGGCAACAAGATCGACGACCCTCAGGGGAAGGAGAATTTCTCAGCTTGGCAGGAATTGTACCAGGATAAATTTCGGGCCGAGCCCTTCTCCGCCCTTTCCGATGAATACCTCAGCAAGATTCCCAAGTTTCTGTTCGATGCCTTGGAAATCGTCCGCGTCTACACCAAAGCTCCCGGGGGAAAACCCGATGCCCATCCCACTCCTTATGTGCTGAAACAGGGAAGCACGATTTTTGATGTGGCCGTGACCGTGCACAGAGAGCTGGCCCAGAATTTCAAGTTTGCTCGAGTCTGGGGCAAGGCCAAGTTCGACGGTCAAATGGTGGAACGAAGTTATCTCGTGGAAGATGGCGATCTGGTGGAACTTCATTGGTGAGGCGCGCGAAGCGCGCTTCGCGCAGCACGACCTCATTGACTGCCTTCACTTCCCAGACTAAAGTGTTCAGCCCATGCGCCTTTTCATTGCAGCCACCGTAGCCACAACTCTTCCCGCCATCTACATGCGCTGGTACCACATCCAACTGGATCCACGGCTTGATTCGATGATTTTTGGATTGGGCATTCTGGGAGCGGCGTTCCTACTGTCCTGGGGAGCGGAGGTGGCGCAGATGGACATGTCTCGAGGTTTGGCACTGGCCATCCTGGCCCTCATTGCCGTTCTGCCCGAGTATGCTGTCGATCTCTACTTCGCCTGGGTGGCCGCCCACGACCCCCAGTATGTTTCTTACGTTACCGCCAACATGACGGGTGCCAATCGCCTGCTGGTGGGAGGGGGATGGCCCTTCATCGTCCTCCTTTTTTATCTGAAATTCCGCAAGAAGGCCGTTCAACTGGATCGAAAGAATCGTGTAGAAATCGCCTATCTCACCCTAGCCACCGTCTATGCCTTCACCATTCCTTTAAGACATCAGCTTACCCTCATCGATTGTGTCTTTCTGGTGGGAATCTTCGGGGCTTATGCCTGGCGCACGGCCGTGATGGAGGTTGAAGAACCGGAACTGGTCGGGCCCGCCCGACTGATCGGCCAGCTGCCCAAGGGCAGACGCCGGCTGGTCACTGCAGCCTTGTTCGGTTTTGCCGGAGTGGCCATTTTCGCCTGCGCCGAACCTTTTGCGGAGGCCCTGATTTCTTCAGGCACGCTTCTGGGCATTGATGAGTATTTTCTGGTGCAGTGGCTGGCACCCCTTGCCTCCGAGGCGCCGGAGTTCATTATCGCCGCCCTGTGGACTTTGCGGGGGCAGGCTCAAGCCGCCATAGGTGCACTCATTTCCTCCAAGGTCAATCAGTGGACACTCCTGGTGGGAACGATTCCCCTGGTCTACAGCATCAGTTCGGGAAGGATTGTCCCGATGCCCCTGGATGCGCGTCAGGATCAGGAAATTCTGCTCACCGCAGCTCAATCGATCTTTGCCGTGGTGGTCTTGATGAACCTGAACTTGAGTCTCTGGGAAGCGGCTGGGCTGTTTACTCTTTTTGTGACACAGCTTGTCTATCCAGAGATCCGTGTCGAAGTTTCCATCCTCTATATCATCCTGGCCGTGGTGCTGCTGTTCAGACGAACCCACGATATACTTCCGCTCATCCGAGAAGGTCTTCTCTTCCCGAGCAAGAGCAGGAGGTGAGATCAACCGATGCTGGATAGGATTTCCTCCCCGCTGGCGGCGGCCGTTCCCAACTTGCCGACTGCCACACCGGCCGCATGGTTGGCCAGAATGGCCGCATCAAGGATCGATGCCCCCGCCGCAACGGCCAGCGTGAGCGAAGCGATCACCGTATCCCCGGCTCCACTGACGTCAAAGACCTCGCGAGCAACGGTGGGGATATGGGAGTGTTCTTTGCCGTCAAAGAGTGTCATACCCTCTTCCCCCCGTGTGATCAAAAGATAATCCGAGGCGGTCACTTCCAAAAGCTTCTCACCTGCCTGGATAAACGACGCTTCATCCACGATCTCCACCCCGGAAGCCCTCACCGCCTCCTTCTTGTTGGGAGTCACGATGGAGGCTCCACGGTAGACCGAAAAATCACCTGTTTTCGGGTCCACGGCCAGAAATTTCTTCGTCCGTCGAGCCTCCTGGATCAACCCCACAACCAGAGCCGCCGACAACGCTCCCTTGCCATAATCTGAGAGGATCATTCCTTTCGCCTGTTCGAGAAGGGGCTGGTAAGCACTTCTCATTTGGTCCACGGTCCCTTGGGAAAGTGGGGTCTTGTCCTCTCGATCGGTCCGGCAAACCTGCTGGTTGTGGGCGATAATTCGCGTCTTTATGGTGGTGGACCGACCCTTATCTCGCACTATGCCTTCGCTGCTGATCTCATGCCGATGAAGCTCCTCAACCAGCCGATCTCCTGCTTCATCACGACCCACAACACCCACCAGAAGGGGCCGCGCTTTCAGGACGGCAAGATTGTAGGCCACGTTGGCGGCCCCACCGAGATGAACAGTCTCTTTGACCACCTCGACCACAGGCACCGGAGCTTCCGGTGAAATCCGCTCGACCCGGCCCCACACGTAACGATCCAGCATCAGATCTCCCACCACCAGGATGGGTTGATCGGAAAATTGCTGAACGACCTTCTGGAGTTGTTGATTATTCTTGGTCATAACAGTGACTGCACAGCCTCAAAGACGGCCTCAACGGGAATGGAACGAATACAGCGTGGCTCATCGAACTGAAGACAGAAATAGCCCGCACAGGGCATACAGGGCAAATCCGACCTGATCAATTGATGCTCCGCATTCCAAGGATACCAAACCTTAAAGTCAGAGGATCCAAAGATGACAACGATTTTCTTTCCCAGCGCCGCCACAATATGGGTGGAACCCGTGTCATTGCCCACATAAAGACCACACAGTGAGGTCAGGGCCGAGAATTTTCCAAGGGGCAACGGATCGATCAGCCGAATCGTCGAAGCACAGCGTTCTCGGATCCGTTCAAGTACAGGTTCTTCTCCCGGGCCTGCTGTGATCACCACCTCCTGACCTGATTCAGCCAGCCGGGTGGCCAACGAGGCAAACTTGTCCGCTTCCCACTGCTTGGTGTCAAAAGCTGCTGCAGGATGGATCAAGATGAATCCTTCCCCCAGTCCCTGGCCGGAAAGGAGATCCTTAATCCACTCAAGATCTTGGGAATGAATGGGAATTTCCGGAGGGGGGATGGGTTCGACAGGGAATCCCAGGTGTTTCAAGATGGAGAGCTGGTGCTCGACCGTATGAACGTGCTCTCGGCCCCATATTTCCCGAGAGTCCGGAACCTTGACGTTGTAGAGGTAGGAATGGGCGCTTTGAAGGTATCCCGCCCGCCTCGAAGCACCCGAAAGAGCAGTAATCAGGGCACTGGTGGTGCCCCCGTGAAGATCCACCGCCAGAGTCGGTCGGAAAGCACGGATCCTCCGAATCGTCCGTAAGCGAGCCATCCACCTGTTCCCATGATTTTCAATCACAAAGACCGAGTCTACATGGGGATTGTCCTTCAGGATCTGCTCATAGGGCTCCTCAATGACCACCCCCACCTGCCAACCCGCCACACGTTTCATCACGGCCAGCAGGGGAGTCATCAGGACGGTGTCACCCAGCGAGCGCAGTCTGGTGAACAGAACACGACCTTGCCCCGAGCCTTCAGGCAGTTTAGACACGGTCACCTACTCGGAGGGTGTCCCTTCAGGAGGCTCGATCGTTGCCTCATCAATGAGCATTACCGGAATATCGTCGCGGATAGGATAAACCCGGTGGCAGGAGACACATTTGAGCCCTTTTTCATCCGAAGTGAGCTTGACCTCGGCCTTGCAGGCCGGACAGGCTAGAATATCGAGCAATTCCTGATTAATGGCCATGATGGACTCCTTTCGGACAATAGACAACAGACAACAAACAACAGACAGCTGACCGGCTGACGGCTGACAGTATACAAGGATACCACCGTGGCGCGCTTCGCGCGCCCGTGTTGTCGTGCTTTCGTGCAGGCGCGCTTCGCCCGTGCTGTTGTGCGTTCGTGCGGTCGTGCGGTTTCCCTTACTTTCCCAGTCCGGCTGTCAATAATTTGCGGTATTCGGCTCCCTGGGGTTTGAGGATGCTCTGGTAAAGGTGGATTTGCTCTATTTGGATCACGCCGGCCTGCTGATGGGGGCCTTCAGCTTGAAGATATTCCCTGAGCCCACCCAGATTTTTTCGCGACTTGAGTCTCAACAGAGTCAGGTGAGGGTGAAAATCGCGCCTTTCCCTGGGAAAACCTAAGGGCTCAAGACCTCGTTGGATCTTGCTCTGCAATGTCATGAGCTCATCGACCGGTTCCGCACCGATCCAGACCACTCTGGGATTGGCAAGTTGGGGAAAAACTCCCAGCCGGCCCACCTGAAGTTCAAAGGGGGCAACCTCCCTTCCCGCCTGCTTCAGAACCTGTGCGATCCCTACGATTTGAGCCTCTTCGACATTCCCCAGGAATTGAAGGGTCAGATGAATGGAATCGGTTTTCGCAAACCGTCCTTGCAGGTTCAGTCCCCTGAGCTGAGCCATAATGTCCTGACAACTCTTCAGCACCGATTCAGGGACGGCGATGGCGATGAAGGCCCGCACAGGTGGTTTCCTCGGATTCGGCACCTGAGGTGCCTCCCACACTCATAAAACCAATAATTTACTGCCAACTCTTGCGGTACAGATCAAATCCCAGTGCGAAGTCGGTGGTCCCTGAGTTCACGCCGTACCGGGCAGGAGTGAAATCCCTGGTGTTGGTCAAGAGAATGGTAAACACATGACCGCGGGTGCGCAGCTTCACACCCCAGGAAAGCGTGGAACGTTCATTTCCAAACCCACCAAAGCCGGCAAGCCGTGGCACGTACTCACCGGTCAGGGAAACCCTGGGATGAAGGGCAAGATCCGCCCCCAGACCCAGCGAGAAAGTATGATTGCTCTCCGGGTTGATGGGATTGGGTCGAAAGGCGAGATCCTCATCCTTTCGAGAATTGAAGATCATGGTAGGGACCACATGGGTGCGCAATCGCTTGTAATCAAAGAAAGTGGGCAACTGAAGGACGGTTGAATAATGATTGTGAAAGTTGTCCTCGCCCTCAACCCCTCCCAGAAAGGACATGTTCCAAGGAGATTCCGGATCGGTGTTGATCTCGTAAGTTCCTGTTAAAACAACGATTTGTCCGAACCGAGTCCGAGAGACTCCGGCCGCTAAATCATCGGTCAAGGCATAATTCAAGCCCAGATTGATGTTGGCTCCCGAATCGATTCCAAAGGCCCGCCCGAATCCCGCATCGAGGATGGGCTCCAGAAACCGGTGCTCGATATGGGTTTCCGTGTTTCCCTTCTTGAGATCGACGGGGGCGGGAAGGTGCATGAATCGGGAGGTGGTATTCATACGCAACCTGGGTTGCCTCTCCGGCTGAGACTGACTCAATGGAGCCTCACTGCTTCCGAAAGCACTGCTGAAGGCTCCGGCAGTGTAAATGTAATCACCGGCCGAATCCCCACTTCCGTCCGCCGCAGTGCCTGCGGCGTTAAAGAAAACAAGCCCGGCTGAAGGATCAGGAGCAATCCAGTTCAGGTGGAACTCAACCGGGCCGTTGAGAAGTCCCTCCTGGGTGCCTGAGGAGTTGTGCTGGATGTACTGGATCCCCCCTGCTTCCTTCAGCTGGGTCCGATCATCCACACTTTCCAGGCGGCCGGCCTGTTCTCCTGAAGCAGCAGAGCGAACCGACAGCTCGAATCCCCAGCGACTTTGTCCAGGCTGGCCGATGACCACCGTAACGGGGTAGGACTCCCCACTCTGGTAGTCGGTTGGCACTCCACTGAGCAGGAAGGTTCCGCCTTGGGTTCGCCCTTCATTGAGGGGAAAACTATTGTGACAGGAATGACAAGTCTCCTCCTGAAAACCTCCCGTGAGCTGGGGTAACGGGCCATCTGAAAAACCCGGCAAAAGTGTGGTTAGAGGCACGATCAAAAGGCATAGCAATGCTAAGAGTCTAAGATGCATCGTTGATTCCTTTCTGAGTCCTGGCTTAGGCGATTAACCTCGCTCGGTTGTGACGGATACAGCCCCATTGATTCGATTCTATCCGTTAGCGGAGAATCTTCAAGGGTCCTAGTAGTCACCTCCGTCTCCCGGGTCCGGATCGGGGTCAGGAGTACCACCGCCTGAGCTCTGGGCAGGAGGATCCTGGATCACATAGGTACCAAAGGCAAAGCTGGGGGAAAAGACCTGGGCCGCACCGACCACATCGGCTGCCTGAATCGTAAACTCCAGGGTCAGATTGCCGCCATCGGTGACGTAGGGCAGAGCAGTCCCGAGAGGTAGCAGGATGTCCTCGACCAACTTGATGTTGAGTGCAGATTTGGCTCCCAGGGATCCAAGGTTGATCGGAGTTGTGGTCAACTCCTGGGCCGTGCCACTGCTACTGCTCAAGGGCAGTGAGAACACTCGCACCGTCACCTCCCCGGCACTTGCCGACGGATTCCAGAGATAAACCCGCGAATTGAGCGCATCACTGTTGCCGTTCAAAAAGTTGGCCACCAAGACCGTAGGGCTTGCGCCCGGGGTGGAGGGAATCGCCTGAAGAGGGTTGGTGCCAAAAGCAAAACTGGAGGAGAAGACCTGGGCGGCACCGACCACATCGGCTGCCTGAATCGTAAACTCCAGGGTCAGATTGCCGCCGTCGGTGACGTA
>Ga0209987_10000034_pt1 | contig 52824 bp, 40 predicted proteins | sample N074metaG_FD_182134 | JGI IMG/M metagenome (GOLD analysis project Ga0209987, IMG submission 182134) | Deep subsurface microbial communities from Kermadec Trench to uncover new lineages of life (NeLLi) - N074 metaG (SPAdes) (version 2) | ecosystem: Environmental > Aquatic > Marine > Ocean trench...
CCCAACCACGGAGCTGAGCTACGCCAGTCCCTTCGAACTGTTGATTGCCGTCATCCTGTCGGCTCAGGCAACCGACGTCAGCGTCAACAAGGCCACCGCGGGGCTTTACGCGTTGGCCAACACCCCGGAGACGATCCTCGCCCTGGGCCTCGAAACGTTGAAAGCACACATCAAATTCATTGGTCTGTTCAACACCAAAGCAAGCAACATCATGAAGACCTGTCAGATGCTGCTCGATAGGCACGCCGGTGAGGTGCCGCGCGAGCGAGGAGCACTCGAAGCGCTACCAGGCGTCGGCCGCAAGACCGCGAACGTCGTTCTCAACACCGCCTTCGGCGAGCCCACGATTGCCGTGGACACGCATATCTTCAGGGTAGCCAATCGTACCCGCGTCGCCACCGGAAAAAACGTTCGTCAGGTGGAAGACAGGCTGCTGAAGGCGGTCCCGGACCACTACAAGCGCGATGCACACCACTGGCTCATCCTCCACGGCCGCTATACCTGTACCGCGCGCAAGCCTCGCTGTGGTGCATGTGTCATCGAAGATCTGTGTGAGTTTCGCGGCAAGACCGAGTACTAGGCCCGGCGGGCTACAGATCGATCAGCTCGATGTCTTCCGCGGCGAGCGCCTCCCCCAGGAAGTATCGACCGACACGAGCGAATCGGTGTCGATCATCGGTCGCCAGCAGCAGCCGCGCAGCGTGCGGTTCAAGCGCCGCACCCGCCGTTCGTTCGATCGCGGTCGCAACGTGCTGGGCGGTAGTCTCAGCCGAATCCACCAGCGTAACCCCAGCGCCCGCCACCCGCGCCAGCACGTCGCGCAGTATCGGAAAATGGGTGCAGCCGAGCAGCAGCGTATCGATCGATTCGCCGCCGTGCAGAAACGCGCCCAGATAACTCGATACGATTCGTTCCGGAACATCGCCGTCGATCCAGCCATCCTCCGCCAGCGTCACCAGCATTGGGCAGGCACGGGCAAAAACCCGGGCGTTGCGGCGCAGATTCAGTATGGCGTGCTGGTAGGCTCCACCACGCACCGTGCTCTCAGTTGCCAACACCCCGATGCGGCCGCTGCGCGACACACGACCCGCCGCGGCCGCTCCAGGGTCCACGACGCCAAACACCGGCAGTGGTTGATAGGCTTCGCGCAACGCCACCAGCGCCACCGCCGAAGCGGTATTGCACGCGACCACCAACGCCTTGACCCCCCGCGTTACCAGCTGTCCCGCCGCCTGGACGGCGTAACGCTGCACGGTGCGCGCGCTCTTGGTGCCGTAGGGCAGACGCGCCGTGTCGCCCAGATAGACGAACCGTTCGGCCGGCATCCGCGCCTGTAATGCCTTGAGGACTGTCAGCCCTCCAACGCCGGAGTCGAACACACCGATGGGTGCACTCGCATCGACGGCAGGGCGGGGTTCCGACATGGATGGAAATCTACAAGGCAGCCAGGTGCCTCAATGTAGCGGATACGCGCGGGCGGTTCAGCCCCTGCCGAACCCCAGACGACTCAGCAGGCCTTTGCGCGGCGCCTGACGACGTCGACTCCGATCGGCTTCAGTGCGAATCTCCCTCCGATCGGGAGATCGCTTCGAAGGATTTACGCTGCCGGTGCTGCGGGCGTCGGCCGTTGCCGGGGCACTGTTCAACATGCGGATCTGGCGTGCAATGCGCCGGTCCTCCTTCCGTTTCTCGCTGGACGCGGACGCCATGTCGATGCCACATCGCCCGCAATTGGGCGCATCGAGTTGCAGGTGGCCACAGCGCGGACATTCGATGTGCGCCGCAGTGATGTCGTTGAGGGTGTAGTCGGCATGTGGGGCGTCGGCCTTGTAGTCGCGTGCATCCACTTTCTGTTGGCGTTCGGATTCGGGGGTGAGATCCTTCACCCGGACTACCGCGCCGAGATCGATCAATTCCTTCTGCAGATCGTACGCTTGATCCATCTCCATACCAGATTCGATGACCACCGTCCGGCCGCTGAACAGCTGCCCGACTTTCCGATCATCGAGACCGAATTTGTGTGAGAGGTTCGTCCGGACCTGCAGTTCCTGCGCGCCCTCGACAACCTCTCCACTGAACAAGACCTGAAACTGGCCCATCTGTCACTCCGACACTTTACGTCCCTTCGCCGCGCCAAGCCTTAGCCGTAGCGCGTTCAACCGGATAAATCCGGTGGCGTCGGCCTGATCATACGCGCCCCCATCGTCTTCAAACGTGACGACGTTCTCATCGTAGAGACTATCGTTTGGGGACATCCGGCCGACTACCGACACGTGGCCTTTATACAGCTTCAGGCGGACCACGCCGTTGACGTAGTGCTGAGATTGATCGATTGAAGCCTGCAACATGAGCCGCTCCGGGGACCACCAGTAACCGTTGTAAATGAGCTTGGCGTAGCGCGGCATGAGCTCGTCCTTGAGGTGTGTCACCTCACGGTCCATGGTGATCGATTCGATGGCTCTGTGGGCCTTGAGAAGAATCGTCCCACCAGGCGTTTCGTAGCAGCCTCGAGACTTCATACCCACGTAGCGGTTCTCGACGATGTCGTCGCGACCCACGCCATGCTCACCACCGAGAGTATTGAGCGTCGCGAGCAATGTCGCGGGCGTAAGGGTCTGCCCATCGATCGACACGGGATCGCCCCCTTCGAATCCAAGTTCTATGTAGCGGGGCGTCTCCGGTGCTTCTTCCGCCGCGACCGTCCAGCGCCACATCGCTTCCTCGGGCTCCTGCCACGGATCCTCCAGTCGATCGCCCTCATAGGAGATGTGCAGCAGGTTGGCGTCCATCGAGTAAGGTGACTTGTCGCCACGCTGGTAATCGACGGGAATCTGATGCTTCTCGCAGAAATCCAGCAACGCCGCGCGGGATGTCAGCTCCCATTCGCGCCAGGGAGCGATGACCCGAATGTCCGGATTCAGCGCGTAGGCGCCAAGCTCGAAGCGAACCTGGTCGTTGCCCTTGCCGGTCGCCCCGTGGGCGATTGCGACTGCCCCCGTCTGCTCGGCAATTGCAACGAGTCGTTTGACAATGAGGGGCCTGGCGATGCTGGTCCCCAACAGATATTCGCCCTCATAGAGCGTATTCCCTCGAAACATGGGGAACACGTAGTCGCGAACAAACTCTTCCGTCAGATCCTCGATGAAGATCTGCTTTACTCCCATCGACTGCGCCTTGGCCCGGGCCGGTTCGACCTCTTCACCCTGGCCGATGTCAGCGGTAAAGGTGATCACCTCCGCCTTGTACGTCTCCTGCAGCCATCGGCAGATCACGGACGTATCCAGACCACCAGAATACGCTAGGACAATCTTGTCAGCCACACGCGGCTCCCGCTTCGAAAAGGGGCGGTAGTTTACCCGTTGGCAGCGTCCCGACAAGCGTCCGGATCCGGGTCGTCGACCCGCGGGGGCACCCGGTATCGGCATGTTATGGTAGCTCGTCAGGGGAGATTCGATGTCCGCAACATCTCAGATGGCCGAGCGTTTTCGCGGTTACTTACCGGTGGTCATCGACATCGAAACCGGAGGATTCGACGCCAGTCGCGATGCGATTCTGGAGCTCGCAGGCGTCCTGCTCGAGTTCGAAGGAGACCAGCTGTTTCCGGGGAAGAAGCTGCACTATCAGATCGAGCCATCACCGGGCATGAACATCGACCCTGCATCGCTGAGTTTCACCGGGATCGATCCCTACGATCCGGCACGCAATGCCACCAGCGAGCTGGAAGCGTTCAAAGAATTTTTTGCAGAAGTGCGCCGGGCCATCAAATCCGCGCACTGCACTCGTGCGGTCATCGTTGCCCACAATGCGGCCTTCGACCATCAATTCGTGCGCAGCGCCAGCGAGCGCAACAACCTGAAGCGCAACCCGTTCCATCCGTTCACGTACTTCGATACCGCATCGATCGCAGCCGTCGCTTATGGTCAGACCGTGCTCAGCCGAGCCTGCGCCCAGGCGGGGGTGCCGTTCGACGAAAAACAGGCGCACTCCGCTCTGTACGACGCCGAACGCGCCGCGCTGTTGTTCTGTGAAATCGTCAACCGCTGGATGCGGATGGGGGGCTGGCCTCCGGAAGGTTCCATGACCAGCGAGGACCCTCCTGTGGAGTGAGGGCCGGGCGGGCCGCCGGAGTGAGTCAGCCTTCGATGGATTCCGGAACGGCGCTTTTGATCAGCGTCGCCAGCTCGCCGGATTCAAACATTTCCGTGATGATGTCACACCCACCGACCAGCTCACCGTTCACATAGAGCTGCGGGAACGTCGGCCAATTGCTGTAGATCGGCAGGTTGGCGCGGATCTCCGGCTCGCTGAGAATGTCGACGTAGGAAAAACGTTCACCGCACGCCATGAGGCACTGCACCGTCTGAGCCGAAAAACCGCACTGCGGAGCCTGAGGCGAACCCTTCATGTACAGCATGATCGGGTTGCTCTCGACCTGTTCCTTAATACTTTCCAGAATGTCCACGGGCTTTACCTCGCCTCGTTTAACACGCAGCATTGTACTGGATTTGCCCACCATCGACTAATAACCATCCGGCAGGCCGACATGCACGACGAGCATAAGGACCCCGATGTGCCAACCGGCCCAGGCGAGAGGCACGACTTCGACCGCGTCATCGACCGCAGTGCCACCTCGAGCGCCAAATGGAGCAAGTACCACAGTGATGTGCTGCCGTTCTGGGTCGCCGATATGGATTTCGCGGCGCCCGGGTTCATCCTCGACGCGATCCGCGAGCGCATCGACCACGGCGTCCTGGGCTACACTGAAACCCCACCCGAGCTGATCGACGCGGTTCTGACGTGGCTGAGCGACAGCTTCGGCTGGAAGGTGTCGCCGCTGTGGCTGGTGTGGCTGCCCGGCGTAGTACCCGGCTTCAATCTCGCATGCCGCGCGGCCGGAAGCCCCGGCGATTCGGTCATGATGAGCGTGCCCGTCTACCATCCGTTTCTGCCCGCGCCTGGTCACGGCGGGCGCCGCAGCATCGAAGTTCCACTGATCCGCGACGGGAACGAGTGGGTCATGGACTTCGACGCCATGGCCGCCGCCGCGAGTGCCGACACCCGTCTGTTCATGCTCTGCAACCCGCACAACCCGACCGGTCGAAGTTATCGTCTGGAAGAACTCGAAGCACTCGCCGACTTCTGCCTGCGGCGGAACATGCTGATCTGCGCTGACGAGATCCATTGTGGCCTACTGCTGGATGAACACCTGCAACACCTCCCGATCGCGGCGCTTTCAAAGGACATCGAGGCCCACACCATTACCCTCATGGCGCCCACCAAGAGCTACAACACACCTGGGCTGAGCTGCGCCTTTGCCGTGATTCCCGATGCCAGGCTCCGGCGCCGCTTCATCGAAGCGCGCGCCGGGCTGCTGCCCGGGATCGGTCCGCTCGCCTACCTCGCTGCCCAGGCGGCCTATCAGGACGAATCGGATTGGCTGCCCCACTTGCGCCACTACCTGGCCGGTAACCGCGACCTGCTCGAGGCGCACATCGCGCGCTTGCCCGGTGTGTCGATGACCCATGTCGAAGCCACCTACCTGGCCTGGCTCGACGTGCGCGCGCTACCTGTGGCATCGGTTCCGCGACACTTCGAATCCCACGGCATCGGGCTATCCGACGGGAATCAGTTCCGCGGGCCGGGGCACATGCGTTTCAACTTCGGTTGTCCACGCGACACCCTGATACACGGCATCGCACGTCTGGAAGCGGCCGTCTCCGCACTGGGCGCCTAGGATCAATCCGCCGATCCGTAACCGCCACCGCCGGGAGTCTCAATGCGCAGACGCGAACCTGCGGCCGCGTGGAAGTGGATCTTGCCCGGCAGTTCCCGGCCATCCAGAAGGTTGCGACCCGGTCTCCCGGGAGCACCGCCCGCCAGACCCCACGGTCCACGCCGGCGCCGCTCGGTCAGCAAGGTCACCTCGGTCGGCTCCAGAAATTCGAACTCACGAATCAAACCGGCGCCACCGTGGTGGAGTCCGGATCCGCCAGAGCCAGTTCGGATCGCGTAGCGCAGGATCCGTAATGGATAGTGCGTCTCGAGACTTTCCACCGGCGTATTGAGCGTATTGGTCATGTGCGAATGAATGACGTCCGCACCTGGGCCCGCCGCGCACGCGCCACTGCCCCCGGCGAGTGTTTCGTAATAATCCCAGCGCCGGCCGGCCGCGCGGCTGCCCATAGCAACGTTGTTCATCGTGCCCTGGCTAGCCGCTGGAATCAGCCCTGGAAGCGCCTGCGCGAGCGCTCCGAGCAGCACATCGACGATGCGCATTGAGGTCTCGACGTTGCCCGCAGCCACCGCCGCCCCGGGCCGGGCATCAACCAGACTGCCGCGCCGGGTGGTAATCCGAATCGGGGCGAAGGCACCTGCACAAGCCGGCGTATGCTCAGGCATCAGACAGCGGAATACATAGAACACCGATGCCGCAGTCACGGGCAGCGGGCAATTGATGTTGCCGGGCACCTGCGAGTCCGTGGACGAAAAGTCGACCTCTACCGCCCCGTCACCCACGGTGATCAACGCCCGTATCGCCACGTCTTCCTGGCCGAAGCCGTCCCCGTCCATGACATCACTGAATTCATACGCCCCGGGGGGTATGACGCCCAACGCGTCGCGCGCGAGCCGCTCCGCATAGGCGTTCAGCGCATCGACACGCGCGTCGAACCCGACGCGTCCCAATCGATCACACAGCGCGACCAGCCGGCGCACGCCGATGTGGTTCGCACTGAACTGGGCGAAGAAGTCGCCAAGTCGCGCATCCGCATCATAGCTTTCGGCCTGGTCGTGACGCTCCTGGGACAACCGATCGAACAGCCGCTTCGCCGCATCGGTCAGCTTTCCACCCCGGCGCGTAAGGAGCGGTGCGATCACCACACCCTCGTCCGCCAAAGACGTCGAAACCGGCATCGACCCCGGCTGTTCCGCCCCAATATCGGCGTGATGCGCCCGGCAAGCAACGAAGCCAACGAGTTGCTCGGCGTGGAACACCGGATTGATCGCGGTCACATCGGGAAGATGCGTGCCACCCAGATACGGATCGTTCAACAGAACCAGGTCGTCCGGCTGCCAGACGAACCGCTTGACTATGTCTGCCATGGCGTACGCCATGCTACCGAGGTGCACGGGGATGTGCGCCGCCTGACCGAACAACCCGCCGTGCGAATCAAACACGGCACAGGAGTAATCGAGCCGATCCTTGATGTTCGGCGAGAACGCCGCGCGCCTCAGCACCACCCCCATTTCATCACAAACTGCCTGCACGCGACTCTGAAACAACGACAATTCGATGCCGTCGATGCTTGAAGTGGGCATGGCAGCTAGCCTAACATACGCGGTTTTCCAGGCAGCGCGCGCTGCCTTTTGTCGTTTCTAGGCACGAAAAACACATGTTGAATCAGCCGAACCAAACGTCGTCCCATCTCATGAACACCTACGCCCGGCTGCCGGTGTCGTTCAGCCATGGTGAGGGTGCCTATCTGTTCGATGCCGACGGCAACCGCTACTTCGATGCACTGACCGGGCTGGCGGTCTGCGGCCTGGGCCACGCCCATCCCCGGGTGACCCAGGCGCTGGCTGAGCAGGCGGGACGCCTGCTGCACACCTCCAACCTGTACGAGATTCCCCGCCAGGCCGAACTCGCTGCCCGGCTCACCGCGCTATCTGGCATGGATCGCGCATTCTTCGGCAATTCCGGCGCCGAAGCCAACGAAGCCGCCATTAAGATCGCGCGATTGCTGGGGCATCAGCGCGAAATCAACGTGCCCGCCATCATCGTGATGGACGACGCATTCCACGGCCGCACGATGGGCACCCTGACCGCGACTGGGAGTCGCAAAGTTCAAGCCGGATTCGAACCGCTGCTGGCTGGCTTCGTCCGCGCGCCGTACAACGATGTCGCCGCGATTCAAACCATTGCCGACAACAACACCGAGGTCGTGGCCGTGTTTCTCGAGCCGATCCTCGGCGAGGCCGGGATCGTCATTCCCGACCCGGGTTACCTCGCCGCATTGCGGCGCATCTGCGATGAACACCAGTGGCTGCTGATGCTGGATGAAGTGCAGTCCGGCAACGGCCGTACCGGACGCTACTTCGCTTACCAGCACGCAGACATACTGCCTGACGTCGTTACAACGGCAAAGGGCCTCGCCAACGGCGTACCGATCGGGGTCTGTCTGGCGCGTGGTATTGCCGCGGACGTGCTTCAGCCAGGCAATCACGGTTCAACTTTCGGGGGCAACCCGCTGGCGTGCGCAGCGGCCACGGCAGTCCTGGACAGCCTCGAGGAAGACAACCTGATCGACCGCGCCGCCGAACTGGGGAACCGACTGCTCGACGGCTTCCGCGCTGCGCTGGCCGGCGACAATCGGGTGGCGGACATCCGCGGCAAGGGCCTGATGCTGGGGATCGAGCTGGAGGTGTCCTGCGCCAGTCTGGTCGCCAAGGCACTCGATGAAGGTTTGCTGATCAACGTAACCCAGGACCGGATCATCCGGCTGCTGCCGCCCCTGATCCTGAGTGATGCGGAAGCAGACGACCTCGTGGCCCGCGTCTCCGAGCTCGTTCTCAACCTGGAATGACGGTGAACGAGACCCGACACTTCCTGAGCCTGCTCGATTTCAGCCCGGAAGAGCTGGGTTCTGTAGTTGACCGTGGCATCGAGTTGAAACGGCTCCACCACGAAGGCGTGCTGTACGAACCGCTGAAGAACAGAACGCTGGCCATGATATTTCAGCTTTCGTCGACCCGGACCCGGGTAGCCTTCGAAGCCGGCATGCAGCAGCTGGGTGGCCACGCCATCTTTCTGAGCCCGGACGATACTCAACTCGGCCGTGGTGAGCCGATCGAAGATACCGCGCGGGTACTTTCGGGCATGGTCGACGTCGTTATGATCCGCACCACCAAGCACGCCGACATCGAAGCATTCGCCGCTGCCTCTAGCGTTCCGGTGATCAACGCCATGAGCTCGAGATTCCATCCATGCCAGCTGCTCGCCGATGTGCAGACATTCGTGGAGCGGCGCGGCGAGATTGCCGGACGCGAAGTCGCATTTATCGGCGACGGCTACAACATGTGCAACTCGTACATAAACGCCGCGCGTCAGTTCGGCTTCAATCTGCGTATCGCTTCACCCGAAGGGTTTCAGCCCGACCCGCAGCTGGTCGCCAGCTCCAACAATGTACAACTGGTGGACTCACCCGCCGAAGCAGCCCGGGACGCCGATCTGGTGGTGACCGACGTCTGGTCTTCCATGGGCCACGAACAGGAACAGGCACGGCGTCGGGAAGCCTTCAGCGGCTACCAGGTCGACGCGGCAATGCTTGACCTGGCAAACGATGATGCATTGCTGATGCACTGCCTGCCGGCGCATCGTGGCCAGGAAGTCAGCGAGACCATCATGGACGATCCGCGCTCGGCGATCTGGCAGGAAGCGGGCAACCGATTGCACTCGCAAAAAGCGCTCCTGGAGTTTTTGCTTCTTACTGCGTCTGTTTGAATGCCAGCTTCGTGCTGCTCTTCGAGACGCTATAGGTCAGGGACTTCGGCCGGCAGTGGTGGCGCTATGCCTGTGTCCGAGCCGGTCGCACCATACGCAGCGTGCAACCCAACGGCGGTTAAGGGATTTTCAGATCGGCGAGCCGACATGGCTTCTCGATGCCATAGCCCTGCGCGTAGTCCACGCCGATCTCCTTGAGCTGCGCCAGAATCTCATCGTTCTCCACATACTCGGCGATGGTCTGTTTGCCCATGTAGTGACCGATCTCGTTGATCGACCGAACCACCGCATAGTCACCCGGATTGTTGGCCAGATCCTTGACGAATACGCCGTCGATCTTGACGAAGTCGACTGGCAGATTACGCAGGTAGGAGTAGGAAGACAGGCCCGTGCCGAAGTCATCGAGCGAGAACCGACAGCCGATGATCTTCATGCGATTCATGAAATCGCGAGCGTTGTCCAGGTTGCCGATCGCCGCCGTTTCGGTGATCTCGAAGCAGATCTTGCCGGTCGGAGCCTGAGTCTTGGAGAATTGCTCCAGGACGAAGTCCGGGAACGTCTCATCGTTGATCGAGTGCCCGGACACGTTGATGGCAAAGCCGCCGAAGGAGTCGAGATCGTCACGATGTTCCGCCATCCAGCGCAACACGTGTTCGACCACCCAGCGATCGATGACCGTCACGCGGTTGTATGTTTCCGCCGCAAGGATGAACTCGCTCGGCGGCATGATATCGCCCAGGTCGTCTTCCATGGTCAGCAGAATTTCGTAATGCGACTTTGCATAGTTGGATCCGCCGTTCTGCACCGGCGCGATCCGCTGACAGTTCAACACCAGGCGGTCGTCCTCGACGGCCTTGTCCAACTGGGTCACCCACTCCATGACGCCGTGGCGGCGCATCATGCGCGAGTCGCTAAGCTCGTACTCCTGGATGCGGTTTCGACCCGCATCTTTGGCGGCATAACACGCCTCATCGGCGCAACGCATGGCCGCATCGGTGTCCGCCGTCCCCTCATCGATGAACACCAGGCCAATACTGGCCGACAGGGAGTAGTGTTTATCTTCCCAGTCGAAGCGTTGCTCGCGCACGAGGCCGAGCACGCGCTGGGCCAACTCCCGCGCGCCCTCCGATTCGATGTCGCTTACCAGCACGCCAAACTCGTCGCCCCCCAGCCGGGCGACCAGCGCTTCGGCGTCCGCCAAACCATCGCTCAGACGCGCGCCCACCATCTTCAGGAGTGCGTCACCCGCGGTATGTCCGCTGGTGTTGTTGACGATCTTGAACTGGTCCAGGTCGAGATACAGCAACATGTGCTGCCCACCGTCGGCCCGACTCGCCTTGATCGCATCGGACAGCCCACGTTCGAATTCGCGCCGGTTGCTCAGATCGGTCAGCTCGTCGTGGCTCGCCTGGTAGGTCAGCTTGTTGTGCATGTTCTGCAACATGCGTTGCGAGGCCCGCTCCATGAGCGGCAGGTCGAAGTCGTCGAGCAGGGTGATGCCGCCGTCATGGAGCCCGTCCGCCATCTCTTTCAGCTCGAGTTCCCTGACCTTCACACCCTTACGGTTTACCAACACGAAGTTGGCGTAGTCTTCACCGACGAAGGCCACCGAGAGTATCAACGGTTTGCCCGCTTCATCGGACATGGCAAGCCACTCGCCGACGCTCAGACGGCGGGCGCGGTCCAGCGCAGTCTCCCAGCTGTTCCGTTCCTGCTCGTCGTCGCTTTCGATTTCCGGATCGGCGTCGGGCAACATCCCGGAAAGACCAAGGGCTTGCGCCGCGGCGCCCACTTCCACCGATACCGACTGGACCTCTGTTTTCTCGCCCGTGGTATCGCCTATCAACGCATCCGACAGTTTCATCACCAGGGGCGTGCGCTTACCCGGTTCGAATGAAATGCTGTTCAAGCCTTCCACGACCTGCTTGAGCAGCGTCTCGGGCTCTATATAGTCATCGCTGCCAGGCTGTGAAGCGCCACTCAGCTGCGCCTGCAACTGGTCGACCACGGCCAGGCCATCACGCCACTCGTTGCTGTCCATGCCGTTGCGCAGATGGGTATGCACCATCAAATTACGCCAGCCCGGATTGAGCAGATCGAGCAGCAGCTTGGGCACTTGTTGGCCCTCGATCCGCTCTCTCAGCGCGCCAACCACGGCGCGGCGGGCTCCGGCTAGCTTCTGTTGCCCTTCGCTTGCCCGAACCGTCCGCTCCACGTTGCCCCGGAAGGCTTTGGATTGACGATCGACCAGGGGGTTCAGCTCCCTTAGAACAACCTCGAAGATTTCGGGATTCGCGTCGTACTCCTTGACCACCCGATCCATCAGGTTGTCGACACGGGATCCCACGTCACGGTCGATACCTACCCGGACGTCCTGGGAACTACCAAGGCGCGCCAGTTGGTTCAGCATCTGGACCGCGGAATGCATGTTGTCGGCGGGCCGATCCAGAAATTCCGGTTCCTGGGTTGCCAGTTTGTTCAGGGTCAGTTCGAGACGCCCGATCCAGTCCCTGATCCCTTCCGTGAGAAAGTCGTCGGTGCCCATCGAATCGACCAGGTTTTCCATCACATCGAGGGTGTCGTAGAGTTCCTCGTCGAATGCCTTCCGGTCGCCATGCCGAGCCTTGAGAACTTCAATCAGGCGTGGTTTGACGCGCACGTCGGTCACCGACGCATCGCCCATTTCGGACTCGATCTGACTCAGCGCCTCGATGATGTCCTGATTGTTGTAGCGCTGATCGGGCGGCGCATCGGCGGCCGCAAACCTGACCTCGTCGACCCCACCACTGGACCGACGGGCTTTGCGTCCGAGACTCAACAGCTCGCGCGCAGATCTGGTGACCGCCGCGTTGCGCGTCTCCTGTGCCTCGAACGGATTCTGATTAACCTTGGGCGCCATGTTGATTCCGTCGGCCGCCATCGCCGCATCGCGCACTGCACCCTCGAGTTCCTGGTAGTTGTTTTCGGCCGATGTCTGGAACGCCCTGCGACGCTGTACCTCAGCCTCCCGCATGGCGCTACGCATTTCTTCGAGCGACGGAAACATGCCGCTCCTCTCGAGCATCTCGGTGACCGCGTCGTACAACGTTTCCAGAACCGGGGACAGTGCTTCCTCGAACAGCCGATACGCGTCCTGCTTCACCTGACGGCGCAGGTCCATCTCATTCAGCGCATCGTCGAACGCCCAGACCAGCGCGGCAGGGCCAATAGGCACCACGTCCTTGTGACCCCAGGGTTTGGCAAGCATCCCGAGTCGCGTGCGGATCTCAAGCAACGTATCCGCGTGCCGATTTTCGGCTTTGGTAATGACCTCCGCTACGGCAAGCCAATCTTCAAAGTCCTCAGTGTCCACCAGTTCGAGTTTGACGTTGCTGCCCGATTCGCGACGACGTCTCTTTTCCAGCACCACCTCCAGTTCGGAAACATGCTCGATCTGCTCGACCACCCCCTTACCAAAACGGTTACGAATCTCTTCGCGCCGCTTCTCGAATTGGTCGAGAGCCTCGAAGTACATCATCTGCATGGCGTTCGTGGCAGCATCGCGAGCCTTAACCAACAGGTCGCGCTCACTGTGCTCGAAGAAATCCTTGCTGATCCGATTTACGGCTCGGCTGGCAAGGCGGCGCAACTGCTCCCTGACCTTGCCGGCATCTTCCGGACTGATCCGTTTGTCACGCAGCAGAATCTCGGGAACGTCGTCACCGTCGCCGAGCCCGCCGTTCTCGAGTTCGTCGACTTCCTCACCCGCCGCGAGTTTCGCTGCGGTGCGCGAGACCATGCCGGAGGCGACGGCGAACTCCATGAGCACGGAGAACGCCGCCCCGTCGAGCGGCTGCTCGAAGCGGACGCCCATACCCGTTCCACCGCCGAGTACCCGGCAGATGATCGCTTCCATGCGGAAATGTTTTTCGCCGGCCTTCGTCGGAACGGAAAAGTGCAGATTGACGATGTCGCCGGCACTCGCGTTAGCGCCACTCGCATCGAGCGAGCGACTGCCGCCCGATCCGACCAGCAGCATGCCACCCTGGCAGAAGTCGCGGATGGAGCACAGCCAGGAACGGCCCTGCTGCGGATGCACCAGAGCGCCCAGTGAAATTGGTTGTCGCGCAAAATCTCGCCGGTCCACGTCCTTTCTACTCCGGCTTCCTACGGGAAACGTGCAATCAGTTCAGCGTGCACAGATGTCGGCGAGCGTACCCGATTCAAGAGGCCAGATCATGCCGAGTGGCGCGAGGTATGCCCGGCGTCTCACTTTCGATGGCGACTATGACACGATTTCGGCCCTGATTCTTCGCTGCGTACATCGCAGCATCCGCCCGATCGAGCAGTTGCTCGATTTCTTCGCCACCGCCGTACATGGCAATGCCTACCGATGCGGTCACCGAAAATCCCAGATCAGACGGATCGATGGCCATTACCTGGGTCTGCTGGCGAAGCCGATTCGCCACCATCTCTGCATCATTCAACGACGCATTGATCAGCACCATGACAAACTCTTCACCACCGATGCGCGCGACGAAATCCTCTTCGCGCACGACCTTCATGGCAATCTCGGCAAACTCCTTGAGCACCTCGTCGCCCCGCGTATGGCCGAACTTGTCATTGACTCGTTTGAAATGATCGAGATCAACGAAGCAAAGGGTGAAGCCCAGGGCGTCCCGATCAGCCAGTGCTTTCTGCCGGACCAGGTACTCCATCAGCTGGCGACGGTTATACAGCCCAGTAAGGTCATCACGCATTGCGAGCTCGTGGAGCCGTTCGAGCGTGTCTTCGAGTTCCCGCGTGCGCCGGGTCAGCGCGGTACGCAATTGCGCGACCTCGCCCGAAATCAACACCGCCGCGCCCAGCGCTAAGGTATAGCCGATCCAGATCAGAAACTCGTAGCGTGGGTCGTGAACGGCGCCGGTGTTAAGGCGCCAGGCGAGCACCAGGCTGTAGGTAATCCAGCCTGCGGAAGCGATCCACAGGACCTGCTGGCGGCGCAGGTGCAGGGCAAAGAACTGCAGGCTCAGCAGTGTGGTGACCAGCAACATCACGCGCATCACGTCCGTCACCAGCAATGCTGTTGCGATGAGGGCCAGGTTCGCCCAGACGCCTTGTGCGACGCCGAGGATCGAGGTATCGACGCGACGGCCGATATCCGCGGCGAACGATCCGCCCATGAGAATCAATCCGGTCAAGCCAACCGCCGCCACGAGCACAGCGCCTGCCTGCGTTTGCTCGAGCACCTGGAACTGCACGCTGCCCCAGCAGAACAGGGAATAAACCGCGATCGCCGCGGCCATCGCGAAGGTGCGCCGCAGACGCCGCATCTGTGGGTAGCGCATGTGGGTCATGCAGCCGTCATCGCGGACAAGGAGCCAGAGGAGCCTCATTCTAAGCGAGCCCGACGCCAGCTGATGTATTCCCAGCCCGACGCCTTGTAACAGTTTTGTAACTCCTGGGGGGCTCCTTGGGGGGCTCCTGGGGGAAAGGAGGAAAGGGGAAAGGGGAAAGGGCGGCCACGGGCCCATCAGCCCACCGCACGGCCCAGCGTTCGGGCGACCGCCGCGTGCCAACCACTCAACAGCTGCTCCCGGGCCGCATCGCCAAGCGCCGGTTCGAAGCGTCGGTCCAACTCCCACAAAGATCCAGCCGCCGCCAGGGTCGGCAGGGCCCCTGCCCCGAGCAGAGCGAGCATGGCCGCACCCAAGGCGGTCGTCTCGGTGTTGGCGGGGCGTTGCACCGAAATCTGACACAGATCAGCCAGGTGCTGGCACAACCAATCGTTCGCCACCATGCCCCCATCGACGCGCATGTCGGTAACGCGGGCTCCGTCGCGGGCGAACGCGCCCAGCAGGTCCGCGCTCTGGTAGGCAACGCTTGCCAAAAACGCGGTGACCAGCTGATCCGCGCTGGTGTCCAGTGTCAATCCGCAGATGAGGCCGCGCGCCTCTGGATTCCAGTGCGGCGCTCCGAGGCCCGTGAAAGCAGGCACCGCATACACGCCACCCGTGTCCCCATTACAACGGCGCGCCGCGGCTTCGGTGTCCGCCGCGCTGCCGATCAATCCCAGTTGATCGCGCAGCCACTTCACCGCGACACCGGCAACGAAGATGCTGCCTTCCAGCGCAAAGCAGGTCTCTCCGCTCAACCGGTAGGCAACCGTCGTCAACAACCCCTCGGCTGACTTTATCTGCCTGGGCCCGGTGTTGCTGATCAGAAAGCACCCGGTTCCATAGGTGCTCTTGCTCATGCCGACCTCGAAGCAACCCTGGCCGATCAACGCGGCCTGCTGATCACCCGCAACACCGAGGATCGGAACTGCGGCACCGAACCACTCGGCGTCGCAACATCCGAAGTCAGCACAGCTGTCCATTACTTCCGGCAGCATCGATTCGGGAATGGCGAAGTACTCGAGCAACTCCTCGTCCCAGCGCTGCTGCGCGAGATTGAACAGCTGCGTGCGCGACGCGTTGCTGGCATCGGTGCGATGCGCCTTGCCCCCACTGAGGCGCCAGATCAAAAAGCAATCCACCGTCCCGAACAGAAGCTTTCCCGCGTCGGCCCGGGCGCGCGCGCCAGCGACGTTGTCCAGAATCCAGGCGAGCTTGGTACCCGAGAAATAGGGATCGATGACCAGGCCGGTCTTCTCGGTAATTCGTTCCGCCATGCCATCGCGACGGATCTCCTCGCAGCGCGGTGCTGTGCGGCGATCCTGCCAGCCGATCGCATTCGTCACGGGCGCGCCGGACTCCCGGTCCCAGACCAGCGTGGTCTCGCGCTGGTTGGTGATGCCGATGCCTAGCAGCTGATCAGCGCGCAAGCCGCTGGCGGCCAGCGCATCCCGGCCTGCTGCCAGAGTCGTCTGCCAGAGTGTCTCGGGATCCTGCTCCACCCAGCCGTCGCGAGGAAACTGCTGATCGAACTCGTGCTGGACCGCGCTCAGCGCCTGACCCTGAGCATCGAAAATGATCGCGCGCGAACTGGACGTGCCCTGGTCGAGCGCCATGACGTAGCTCATTGCACGCGATTTCCGGACCCATTCATGACCACAATATATAGTGGTAGGGAAATCGGCAAGAAATTGCGCAGCTGCGATACGCCTACGGACCTATCGACGACGCTTCCACCGCCCATCGACCGCCCTTCCACCGGCTTTCCACTGCCCTTCCACATGGTTTCCACCGGCTTTCCACTGCGACCCCACAGAACAAACACGCTCACCCCACAGGTTTTCCACGGTCTTTACCTTGCATTCGATTGATAGCCGCATTATCGTTGAACGCCTCCGCCATCAAACCCAACATATGGGGTCTAGGGGCCCAAATTGGCCCCTAAATGCCCAGTTCTTGGGGTATGGGAGGACAGGGCTCAGGCGCACTCTGGCGCACTCTGGCGCAATAAGAGGGCTTGGGAGTCGGGTCTGAGCGTGCGTTTCTGTTGCCGCGAAAGACCACAGAACGTCGCAGACGGTCGGCTAAACAGTAGCGCAGCGCGGAAGATTTCGGGGAGAAGCACAGCGACTGACGCAGTGTCGCAACGCGCTTCAGCAGAACCTGCGACACGCATGTTCGAGGCATCAATGGTCTCAGACGGCAGGAATGGGGAATCTGGCCAACCACAAGGTCTTGTGTTTCCCTTTGACCTGCGCCGCGGTGCGAACGACAGTATTCGACCCCACGAATCGAACAGCATCAGAAGCCGCGATAGGGGTTTCTGGAGAACATCCGTCGCCGCCGACCCAGCAGCCAGCGGTGCACAACAACCATAACCGGGGAGACGAACAGCGTATGCAACCGGAGTCGACAGACAACACCACCTCGCCGGGCGGTCAGCCCGCCGGCGAACCCCCGGCGCAACCGCCTCAGACACGCGAGCCTTCGCCGGCACTGAAAGCCACGGCGCCCGGCCAGTTGAAGGTCATCAAGCGCAATGGTCACGTCGTGGCCTACGACGACAGCAAGATCGCCATCGCCATGACCAAAGCGTTTCTCGCGGTTGAGGGCGGAACGGCGGCCGCGTCGCCGCGCGTCCGCGAGCTGGTGGCGAACCTGGTCGACCAGGTGAGTGCAACATTTGCACGCCGGTTACCGTCCGGAGGAACCCTGCACATCGAAGAGATTCAGGATCAGGTCGAACTGTGCCTGATGCGCTCCGGGGAGCAGAAAGTTGCGCGCGACTATGTCCTGTATCGCGACGAGCGCGCGCGACTGCGCGCGGAGAAGGCTCCGGCACCTTCCGCGGCAACGCCCGCCGACCACCTGATGGTGACCCTCGCCAACGGCAGTCGTGCACCACTCGACATGCAGCGTTTGACCCGGATCGTATCGGAAGCTTGCGAAGATTTGGGCGATGTCGATGACCAACGCATCATCCGCGAAGCGCTGGTGAACATGTACGACGGCATATCGGAGGCGGACGTCGCGACCTCGGTACTGATTACGGCGCGCACCCTGGTGGAAGAAGAACCGAATTACACCTATGTGAGCGCCCGGCTGCTGCTCGATCAGTTGCGAACCGAAGCCCTGACTTTCCTGGGCGTGCAAGCGCCGTCCGCGCCCCCCGGCGACTACCGCGCCACGCAATCGCAAATGGATGCAGTGTATCCGTTGGCGCTCAGGGCGTTCATCGAACGCGGCAATCTATTGGAACTGCTCTCGCCGGAACTCCTGAAGTTCGATCTCGAGGTGCTGGCGGGCGCACTGCAACCGGAGCGGGATCTGCAATTCAACTACCTCGGATTGCAGACGTTGTACGACCGCTATTTCATCCACAGTCGCGACACCCGTTTCGAGTTGCCGCAGATATTTTTCATGCGCGTTGCCATGGGTCTCGCACTGGAAGAAGACCAACCGACGACGCGCGCGATTGAGTTCTACAATCTGCTGTCGTCCTTCGATTACTTGAGTTCCACGCCGACCCTGTTCAACGCCGGGACGCTGCGCTCGCAACTCTCCTCCTGTTTCCTGACCACTGTCGCAGACGACCTGGACGGGATTTACGGTGCCATTCACGACAACGCCATGCTCTCGAAGTGGGCCGGCGGCCTGGGCAACGACTGGACCCCGGTACGGGCACTGGGCGCGTACATCAAGGGAACCAACGGCAAGTCACAAGGCGTCGTGCCGTTTCTCAAGGTGGTCAACGACACTGCGGTCGCGGTGAACCAGGGGGGCAAGCGCAAGGGGGCCGTCTGCTCGTACCTCGAAACCTGGCACCTGGACATCGAAGAGTTCCTGGAACTGCGCAAGAATACCGGCGACGACCGGCGTCGCACCCACGATATGAACACGGCCAACTGGGTACCGGACCTGTTCATGAAACGGGTGTTCAACGATGAGCACTGGACCTTGTTCTCGCCGAACGAAGTGCCGGACCTGCACGATTTGTACGGCCAACCGTTCGAGATTCGCTACTGCGAGTACGAGCGCAAGACGCAAGCCGGCGAGCTGCCGCTATTCAAACGCATCAAGGCCCGGGATCTATGGCGCAAGATGTTGTCGATGCTGTTCGAAACCGGCCACCCCTGGATCACGTTCAAGGACAGCTGCAATATCCGCTCGCCACAACAGCACACCGGCGTTATTCACTCGTCGAACCTGTGCACGGAGATCACGCTGAACACGTCGCGCGACGAAATCGCAGTGTGCAACCTGGGCTCGGTCAACCTGGCCCGACACGTCGATGCAAACGGGCTCGACACGGACAAGCTGCGCCGCACCGTGCGCACCGCCTTGCGCATGCTCGATAACGTCATCGACATCAACTACTACTCGGTGCCCCAGGCGCGCTCATCGAACATGCGGCACCGACCGGTTGGGCTCGGCATCATGGGATTTCAGGATGCACTGTACAAACTTCGCACCAGCTACAGCTCGGATGCCGCAGTGGAGTTCGCCGATCGATCGACGGAAGCGTTGAGCTACTACGCCATCGAAGCGTCGAGCGATCTGGCCCGGGAACGCGGCAGCTATACCAGCTTCGAGGGCTCGCTGTGGAGCCGGGGGATCATGCCCATCGACTCACTGGCCGTGCTGCAGGATGCGCGCGGAGTGGAGTTTCTGGACTGCGATTTCAGCACCCGCCTCGACTGGGACGCGCTGCGCGGCAAGGTGAAAGCCGACGGTATGCGCAACTCCAACGTCATGGCAATTGCGCCGACCGCAACGATCGCGAACATCACCGGTGTGACGCAATCGATAGAGCCGACGTATCAGAACCTGTACGTCAAGTCGAACCTGTCGGGCGAATTCACGGTGGTAAACCCTTACATGGTCCACGACCTCAAAGCGCTGGGCATCTGGGACAAGGTCATGATCAACGACCTCAAGTACTACGATGGTAGCCTCAGCGCGATCGATCGGGTGCCCGAGGAACTGAAGCGACTCTACGCCACTGCGTTTGAGGTCGAACCGCGCTGGCTGGTCGACGCGGCCAGCCGCCGTCAGAAGTGGCTCGACCAGGCGCAGTCACTGAACCTCTACATCGCCGGAGCCTCAGGGAAGAAGCTCGACATCACCTATCGCATGGCCTGGTTGCGTGGCCTGAAAACCACCTATTACCTGCGCGCCCTGAGCGCAACCAGCACTGAGAAGTCGACCATCGATCGCGGCACACTGAATGCCGTCGAAGCGGTGACCGGCAACACGCCAATACAAACCGCAGCGGATGCCGCCAGTTCGCTGCCAGGCGTCGACGACATCGTCGGCGGAGCCGCCGCCGCTGTGCCGCTGGCATGCTCCATCGACGAACCCGACTGCGAAGCCTGCCAGTAAACCGGATTCATCGAGGAACGTATCGAAATGTTGAACTGGAACGACTACGACGACGCAGATCCGGCAGTTTCGATGCCGATCCCGCCGCCGCTCGAGACATCGGATGCCGCCTCCGAACGAATGGACTCCAGGTCAATGGAGTCAGTGCCTGATCCGAAGCTCGAGGAGCGTGAGGATACAGTAACGCTGGAGGTCCGTGAGGTGGTGCTGCCTCCCATACGGGAACAGCCGCTCGATATCGACCCCGGCATGAGTCTCGAGCGTGCCCAGGCGGCGGTTGCCACGCTGGAACCAAGTGCCGAGTTTCGAGACGACGAGACCCGTCGCGTAACCGTGGATCAGAAACAGATGATCAACTGTCGCGCCGACCTCAACCAGCTGGTGCCGTTCAAGTACGACTGGGCCTGGCAGAAGTATCTCGACGGCTGCGCAAATCACTGGATGCCGCAGGAAGTCAACATGACCGCGGATATCGCGCTGTGGAAGACCGAAGAGGGCCTAAGCGACGACGAACGCTTGATCGTCAAGCGCAGTCTCGGCTTCTTTTCCACAGCCGACTCCCTGGTGGCGAACAATCTGGTGCTGGCAATCTACCGACTTATTACCAATCCGGAATGCCGCCAGTACATATTGCGTCAGGCCTTTGAAGAAGCAATACATACCCACGCCTATCAGTACGTGATCGAATCACTGGGCATGGACGAAGGCGAGATTTTCAACATGTACCACGAGGTACCCACGGTGGCACGCAAAGCCTCCTGGGCTTTGAAGTACACCCGCGAACTATCGGATCCGACGTTCACCACCGGCACGCGCAAAGCTGATCAAACCCTGCTGAAGAACCTGATCGCCTACTACTGCGTGCTGGAGGGAGTGTTCTTTTACTGCGGATTCACGCAGATCCTGTCGATGGGACGCCGCAACAAAATGACCGGCACCTCGGAGCAGTTTCAGTACATCCTGCGCGACGAATCCATGCACGTGAACTTCGGGATCGACGTGATCAATCAGATCAAGCTCGAGAACCCGGAATTGTGGGATCAAGACATGCAGGATCTTGGCACGCAAATGATCCTCGAAGGTACCGAGCTCGAAATCAGCTACGCTCGTGACACCATGCCACGCGGCGTGTTGGGGATGAACGCCAACATGATGGCCGAGTATCTGAAATTCATCGCCAACCGGCGCCTGGCACAGATCGGCTTAGCCGAACAATTCCCCGGAGTGAAGAATCCGTTCCCCTGGATGTCGGAGATCATGGACCTGAAGAAGGAGAAAAACTTCTTCGAGACCCGTGTGACGGAGTACCAGACGGGCGGAGCCCTGTCCTGGGATTGATCAAGCCCGGCGATACTCGACGACCGTGATGACGTTTCCGGAGGGGTCCTTGAAGTGGGTCAGCAGTGCGCCCCAGGGTTGTTTCTGCGGCGTGTGCAGAAACTCGACGCCGTCGTCGATTAGCCGCTGATATTCTGCGGCGAGGTCCTCGGTTGCGAGCGAGATCCCGGTGAATCGCCCGACCAGCGCCCCATGCTCATCGCCACCGGGTTCCAGCATCAAGGTGACCGACCCCGCCATGAATCCGGCATAAGGCGGAGCCTCACTGAGGAACGCCAATGGCAGCCCGATCACGTCGCGATAGAAGGCAACGGCTCCGCGCCAGTCGTCAACGAAGATCCGAACGTTGGAGATGCCGCTGAACATGAGGCCGCCCGACAGTTGAAACACGCACCATAACCGTAGCCACCCGACAGGCCAACTCCTCGGCCGCGATCAGCTCAGCGTTTCGAGCATCCCGCGCAGCGCCGCGATGAAGGCCATCGGCTGGTCGAGAAACAGGTGATGTTGCGCGTCCGCGAGCGCCACAGCCGGAAACTCCTGCGGGATCAACCTTCGCATGTAGGCCAGTGTCTGCTCACTGAACAATTCGCTGTCGGCACCGTAGATTACGCCCAGTGGAAGACTCAGGGCCGCGTAATCCTCGGGATAGCGCTCCCCGCCTTTCATGGTCGCCGGCAGATCGTCGTCGAATTTCCACGCGTAGCCCCCATCGATCGGCAACACCGAGTTGCGCGCGATGTATTCCAGAACGTAGGCGTTCTCGCACGACTGCGGCGGTTGTAATCGGAATCGCGCCTGGGCGGTCGCCTTATCGGGGTAGAGTTTGGGCCGCCCACCCATCGGCGGAAGCTCGGGAATCGGCTCGTCCGGATCGCGGATCCCCGAGTCCAGCAGCACCAGCGCACCGAATCGATCCGGATACAGGTTCGCCGCTTTGACTGCCATGTTGCCACCAAAACTGTGAGCCGCAATGACGACATGGTTGTCGAACTCACATGCATCACAGACCGCCACGATCTCCTGGGCGAAGGTGTCCGCATCGTAGGCATAGCGATAGTCGGAATCGCCCATCCCGGTGAGGTCCAGGGCGGCGACGTCACAGCGGTCCGTCAACTGGGGAGCGATGAAATCCCACCAGTGGGAATGGGCATACATCCCATGTATCAGCAACAGTGGGGGTTTTCCGGGGGTACCCCAGCGACGATAGACCACATCGCACTCATCCACCTCCACCCGGTGCTCGGTGGCTGGCGTTTCGACCGCTTCCCAGAACCAATCGGGAATGCTCGTCTCGCGCTCTCCTCGATCCCAGCGGCTCATGACGTCATAGGCTTCCGAAACGCTTCAGGTGATGATCGACATTGCCGAACATGGTGTCGATCATGGTGAGGCGCTTGAAGTAGTGACCGATGTTGAGTTCCTCGGTCATGCCCATCCCGCCATGCAGTTGCACCGCATTCTGGCCGACGAAACGTCCCGACTTGCCCACCTGAACTTTGAACGCCGAGACCGCTTTGGCGGCCTCATCACCATAACCTTCATCGAGGCGCATCGCCGCCATGTACATCAGCGACTTCGCCTGCTCGTACTCCATGAACATGTCGACCATGCGATGCTGCAGCACCTGAAATTTGCCGATGGGCTGCCCGAACTGCTCACGGGTCTTGCAGTATTCCACGGTATCCTTGTACAGCACTTCCATCGAACCCACCGCTTCCGCGCCGATCGCGAGAATTGCGCCATCGACCACCTCGTCGATGATCGGCAGGCCGCCGCCAAGCTCCCCGAGCAAGGCATCCGCCGTCAGCTTTACGTTTTCCAGGGTGATCTCCGACGCTCGCAGGGCATCCACCGTGGGATAGTCCCGCCGGCTGATTCCCTCCGCGCTGGCATCGACCAGGAACAGAGAAACGCCCTCGGTATCGCGTTGTCCGCCGGAGGTGCGCGCCGAGATCACGAGCAGGTCTGCCGCCGGCCCATTGATGACCACGGCCTTGTACCCATTCAACGTATAGCCATCGCCGGCCGCCTCAGCCGTGGTGGTCAGATCAGCGAAATTGAACCGGCCCTGGGGTTCGGCAAAGGCGAAGGCGCCCTGCACGCTACCGTCGATGATCCCCGTCAGATACTTGTGTTTCTGCTCGGCCGATCCGGCAACCTTCAGAAAGCCACCCGCCAGCAGCACCGTCGGAACGTAAGGTTCAACCACCAGCCCCTTGCCGAACTGTTCGGCCAGCAGCATCGTATCGACGGCGCCACCCCCGAACCCCCCGTCGGCCTCCGCGAATGGCACGCCGAGCCAGCCGAGTTCCGCAAAGGTCTTCCAGTTTTCCGCACTGAAACCCGCGTCCAGCGCGGCTACTTTCTGCCGTTGTTCGAAGCCGTAGTCATTCTGGATGAACCGTTCGACGCTGTCCTTCAGCATGCTCTGTTCATCGGAAAATGAAAAATCCATCAACTAGTCCCCAACTAAAACCCGAGCACCGCCTTGGCGATGATGTTCTTCTGAATCTCGTTCGAGCCGCCGAGTATTGAGGCGGCCCGGCCGTACAGCATACTCCGCAGCGAGTCGAGGGCACCGTCCGGTCCCACCGGCCCTTCGTTGTCCAGCAACAGATCGTCCGGATAGGGTAATCCGTAGTATCCCAGCGCCTCGATCTGCAGGTCCGCTATGCGCTGACGCAGCTCAGTGCCTTTGATTTTGAGTATCGACGACTCCGGCCCGGGCGCGCCCCCTTCCTGCACCGTCGCCAGCGTACGCAGCTCCGTCATCTCCAGGGCCATCAGTTCGATTTCGACTTCCTGGAGTTTGCGCTGAAACACCGCATCTTCGGCCAGTGCTCCGTCCTGTTCACACGCTACCATCTGCTTGAGCTTCCCCAGCCGAACCTGCGAGGTGGCAATGCCCGCAATTCCGGTGCGCTCGTGGGTCAGAAGCCCTTTGGCGTACGTCCAACCGTGGTTCTCTTCTCCAATCAGATTCGCAACCGGGACCCGCACGTCGGTGAGGGTCACCGAGTTGACCGAATGCTGATCGCCCAGAAGCAGAATCGGATGCACCTCGATGCCAGGGGACGCCATGTCGATGAGCAGGAAACTGATGCCCTGCTGCCGTCGCTCGGTGGTCGTATTGGTGCGCACGAGGCAAAACATCCAGTCTGCAACGTGCGCCTCGGTGGTCCAGGTTTTTGCCCCGTTGACGACGTAATGATCTCCGTCCCGCACTGCGCGTGTCCGCAGCGACGCGAGGTCCGAACCCGCGCCCGGCTCGGAGTAACCCTGGCACCACTGCACCCGGGCCTCGCGAATGGGGGGTAGAAACTTCGCCTGTTGTGCGGCACTGCCCCAGGCGTAAATCACCGGCGCCAGCATCCGAGCGCCAAAGGCACTCATCACCGGACACTCGGCGCGGGTCGTTTCCCGGTCCCAGATGTAATGCTGGGTGGGTGTCCACCCGGTGCCACCGTGTGCCACCGGCCAGTTCGGCACCGACCAGCCACGTGCGCACAGTGCGTCGTACCAATGCTGCTCAGCAACGCTGCGCCGCCCCGGCGGATGGGCCATCGCGCCGCCCACCTCTCTGGCGCCCTCGGGCCAATGCGCGTCGATGAACTCGCGCACATCGATCTGAAACGCCCGTTCGGCGTCGTCCAGTCCCAGGTTCATGTTCGGGTCCGTCCCAAGGCCGTCGCGCTGCGAATTGCACCACGCCTGCCCCAAGTGTCAAGGGTAAGCCGGGAACGACAGGGGGGCGCGCGCCGCTGCGCATCGTGGCCGGAAAAAAGGCCTCAAAATGGTATGCGCTCGAAGAACCAGTTACAAGGCAAGCCGGGGGTTTCCAGTACGGCATGGCATCCGAGCGCAAAGGAAGGCAACATTAGCCCTGCATTTGCCACTGCGTCGTGCCAGAGCGTGCTTGGGGCGCCGTTGCATCAAAACGAACTCCACGGAGCTTGCGCCGACCATGAGCTATCAAGAGATTCTCTACGACGTTACCGGCGGCGTGCTGACGATCACTCTGAATCGTCCCGAAAAACTGAACGCATTCACCCGCACGATGAGGACCGAAATGATCGATGCGCTGGATCGCGCCGACGCGGACGACGACGTGCGTACCATCATCGTCACCGGTGCCGGCCGCGGATTCTGCGCCGGCGCGGATCTGTCGTCCGGAGGCGATACATTCAACGCCGAGGCGCGCGATGACCGCGCTGATGGACTGAATCGAGACGGCGGCGGTCTGCTCACGCTGCGCATCTTCGAGTGCAAGAAGCCGATCATCGCGGCCATAAACGGCCCGGCCGTGGGCGTCGGAGTAACAATGACCCTGCCGATGGACATCCGCCTGGCCGCCGACGTTGCGCGCTTCGGATTCGTGTTCGCTCGCCGCGGTATCGTCCCGGAAGCCTGCTCCAGCTACTTTCTGCCGCGCGTAGTCGGCATCAGCCAGGCCCTCGAATGGACATACTCCGGACGCGTGTTCGATGCCGCGGAAGCCCTTGCAGGTGGATTGGTCCGCAGCGTTCATCCGAAGGATGAACTGCTTGGGGCGGCGCGCGCCATCGCGCACGATATCGCGGCCGAGACCTCCGCCGTGTCCGTGGCGATGATCCGGCAGATGATGTGGAAGATGCTTGGGGCGGACCATCCGATGGAAGCACACAAGATCGACTCACGCGGTATTTACCACCTGGGTCGGTCCGCCGATGCCAAGGAAGGCGTCGAATCGTTCCTTGAGAAACGCGCCGCCGTGTTCCCCGGCAAGGTCTCCACCGACATGCCGGAGTTCTTCCCCTGGTGGGATGAACGCGAATTCGAATGACCCCTCAAGCAACTCTGAAGCGGAGACAACCCATGGCCGAACCGACGATCGCACAGAAAGCCCCATTCCCCGTCGACGTGGAAGGCGGTAAGAAATACTTCTGGTGTGCCTGCGGCAAGAGCGCGAACCAGCCGTTCTGCGACGGCTCACATCAGGATACGGAATTCACGCCCGTGAGCTACGAAGCAAAAGAATCCAAGACGCTATACTTCTGCGGGTGTAAACACACGAGTGGTGTGCCGCTATGCGATGGATCGCACGCCAAGTTGTAACAGCCCGCGCATTCGGGACCTTCGGGGCCCGAAGCCCGCGGTGATGTCATGTTGTCAAAGCTATTCGGCAAGCGCGCCCGGCTCGAAGCAGACGACCCGCTCGTCCGACGCACGGTAATTGCTGAACTCAGCGACGCCGAATGCGAACGTTTTCAAGCCGACCTTGCGAAGATTGCTGAACTCGATTCGCACCCTCCGGTACGCTGCACAGCCATCCGCCGGCTGGGCGACCTCGAACGCCTCAAGAATCTCCTGGGTGATGCGGACGAAAGTGTTTCCAGCACCGCCGTCGAGCGCCTCGCCGAGCTTTCCGCAGATACGCCCGCTCTGCTCAAGGTGCCCGAGGTCCGACGCGCCCGGATCAGGACCGCGACCGATCCGGATGAAATCGAAGCACTCTTGGTGACGATCGAGGCCGCAACGGATCTGATCGATCTGGCGGTCGAAGCGCGCCACGCGAAAGTACGTCTTTCGCTCGCACAACGACTGACGGATGAAACCAGTCTCGCCGAGTTGGAGCGACGCACCCGCTCACGCGACAAGACCGTCAATCGCCTCGCCCGGACCCGACTCGATGCCATTCGTCACGACCAGGGGCATCACGCAAAGGCGCTGCGCCGCGCTTCCGAACTTCTGGAAAGCGTCCGCCAGGCTGCGGCCACCGAGGCACCCTCGACGTCGAGACTCGGCGGGTTGGCCCATTCATGGAAAATGAATTTCGAACGTCTGGAAGAATTGACCACGAGGCTGCGCACATCCGAAGTCCGCGTCGAAACGAACGAATCTCTCAAGCAGAACTTCGAGGACGCGCTGCGACGCGCCCAGCGTCACGCAGATCAACAACCGAAAGCGCCGCAGGCGCCGAAAACACCTCGGGTAAGCGCCGCTGACTTCTCCATTCTGCTTGGCGAACTGGTTGAGCTCGAGGCAAGTTTACGCGCGGGCGGGATGGATATTCTCGCGAACGCCGAGACCACACATCAGCGCTACACGGACATCAGCGCGCGTTGGTCGAGCGCATCCGATCATAAATCGCCACCGGACGAAGTGGCCGAGCAATACCATCAGCGCGCTCACGCCTTCGTTGAGTTGTTCAAGGCCCTGGATCGTTTGGCGAGCCGGGAAACGGAGCTACGTCGGCTGCTGAACTTGCTGCCCACCGACAGTGCGCAGGAAATCTCCGATCCCACCGTACTCTGGCGGTCACAACGCCGGGGGGCAAAGGCAGCAGCCGCACTGGAAAGCGAACTTCGACGTATCGACTGGCCGGAAGACTTACCCAGGCCTGGTCTGCTCGAAGAAACCCGCATGGGTCAGCTAGCCTTCCGGACTTTCCAGGAACAGGCGAGCGAGCGCGCTCGATCACTTCAGTTGGCTGCCAGCGAGCTGATCTCTGCACTGAACGAGCAAATCGAAGCCGGCAACCTGGATGCAGCGCTGCAACGTGACGCAGAATTGCGCGGCGCGCTGAAGAATCTTCCGGATGACAAGTCCCGCTCACTTCGTCAGCAGGCGCACCCGCTCGAAAGTCGCTTGGGCGAACTCAAGGACTGGCGAACCTTCGCCACCAGCCCGAAACGGGAGGCGTTGCTCAGCGAAATGGAGGCGCTCATCGACAGTGGGCGCGAGCCCACGTCCCAAGCGGATCGAATCAAAGCATTGCGCGCCAGCTGGAACGCACTCGGGCCGGTGGCCACCCGCCATGACCGGCATGTTTTCGATCGATTCAACCGTGCAGCAGAGCAAGCGTTCGAGCCCTGCCGAGCGTTTTACCAGGAACAGGCGAAGCAGCGCGAATACAACCTGATACAACGCCAGGAGATCTGCGATGCACTGGAACGCTACCTGAACGACACGGACTGGACCCAAGCGGACTGGAAAGGCGCCGAACAGATTCTGAGAACCGCGCGCGACGAATGGCACCGGTTCCATCCGGTCGACCGGGCGCCAGGACGAAAACTGAAGATTCGATTCGACGCGCTGACCGACCGGCTGCATGAGCACATCAAGACCGAGTGGGATCGCAACATCGCCGGCAAGGAAGAACTGATCGCCGCGGCGCAGGCAATCAACAGTTCCGAGCCGCCCATCCAGGAAGCGACGAACACTATCAAATCACTGCAACGGCGCTGGCGCGACGTGGGGATCACCCCGCGGCGGGTCGATCAACGGCTGTGGAAAACATTCCGAAAGGCGTGCGACGCGGTGTTCGAGCGTCGCGACAAGGAACGAAACTCCCACAAACAGTCGCTCGACTCCGAAGCCGCCGCGGCTATCGAACTGTGCGACGAATTTCAAACACACATTGACCACTGCGCCGCGGATGCCGTTCAAGTGGAGACGCTTCGCGACTTCACCCGGCGCTTTCATCAGTTGGGCGAGTTACCTCGCAACAAGGCGAACACCATGCGTCGCCGGTTCGAGGAGCTCGAGCGGTCGTACCGGGCACTGCTGCACGACGCCGCCCAGCACGCCGTCTATGCAGAGTTGGATCGTTGGAACGAGCTCGACGCGACGCTGAGTGAACTCGAGCAACGCGCGCACGCGGGTGAGTCCGTGGAGCTACCGGACGTCGAGCACTTCGCCCTGACCCTGACCGACGTCGTGAAGCGACGGCTCAATTCGATCGTTAGCGATTCTCCTCCCGGTGAACCCGATGACGACGGTCGTCGGCAGAGCATGGCGATCGAGGCGGAAATCGCTGTCGGATTCGAATCGCCGGAAGCGGACCAGCAGCGACGCCTCGAACTTCAGGTCGAGCGGCTCAACAGAGGCATGTCCGGCCATCGTGATTCGGAGGACCCCCTGGAACTTGCGATCCGGTGGTGCTCGCTGGCGGGCCGGAGCCCCGATGCCAGCGCGTTGCGCGAGCGGTTTTTCACCGCTTTGCAACGACTCGCCAGCTGACAATCCGCTACACTGACCTTCGTATTCATCCATAAGCGACTGTTCGCGTGGACTCAAACGAACACCACATCGACGCGATCATGGAACGAGGGTTCACCATTCTGCCCGACTTGCTCACGAGCGAGCAGGTAACCTCGGTGAAAGCGGCGCTGGCACCCTGGCTGCAACAACGGCTGATGGGCCGCAACGAGTTCGAAGGTACGCGCAGCGAGCGGGTATACGCGCTGCTCGCGAAGGCGCCCATGCTTGCGATGATTGTGGAACATCCCGCCATCCTGGCCCTTGCGGATCACTTCCTCGCACCGAACTACCTTTTGTCGGCCAATCTGGCCATCAACGTACATCCGGGAGAAACTCCGCAGCCCTTCCATGCAGACCACGCCTCGGTGCCCAATTGCAATCGTACCGAAATCAACGGTCTGAGTACGATCTGGGCATTCGATGATTTCACCGAAGACAATGGCGCGACCGAAGTAATTCCCGGCAGCCATCGTTCCGAAGCGCAACCGAATCCAGACGCGAGTCTCGAGAAGATCGTGATGACGGCCGGTTCAGTCGTGGTGCTGCACGGGTCGTTGTACCACCGCGGTGGGGCAAATCACTCCGTTCGGTCGCGGCTGGGGATAACGCCGCAGTACTGTCAGCCGTGGCTTCGACAGCTTGAAAACATGGTCCTTTGCGTGCCTCCGGACCTTGCGGCCGGATTTTCCGCGCGGGTGCAGGAGATGCTGGGGTACAGCATCCGGGAACCTGGATTCATGGGCTACGTCGACGGCGTTCATCCAAAGCGCCTATTCGACAAGGACTATCGAGGACGCAAGGCACAGGGCTTGCCTTCCTAGTGACCTAAGAGTTGCGGCGAAACACATCCGAGTTCGTCAGAAACGTGTTCCAGACCTGGGTGGGCTTCTCGCGCGCCTCATCTTCGAACTGGCGCGCGAGCACCCACACCGTATGGATGACATCGTGGCCATCCGCATCAACCGCGCAGCGCCCGGTAAAGGAGGTAATCGCATGCAGATTGGCCCCAGCGTCCCGCCAATCAACGTGAAAGGACACCAGTTCACCATTCTGAATACCGCAGATCGGGTACTTCAGGCCAGATGCTGCGCGACCTTTACGCGAACAGTAATGGCCGGCAAGTCTGCCCTGTCGATCGACCTCAAAGTCCACGGTTGAACCGTTCTGGTTGATCCAGCTTCCTTCAATGTTCAGTGCAACTCTCCCGAATCAGTGGTCGTTAAGCCCAACGATCATACTCGCGCGAGTCGAGAACCAGCCATCCCCGATCACCGGCGTCAAGTTTGCCAGCGTTGGTGTACGATCCAGCTTCGCGCAGACACGAATCGCAACGGGAACAGTGAGAATGGACGAATCCATCGAGCTGGAGATTTTCACCGACTACGTCTGACCCTGGTGTTATCTCAGTACCGGGCGTATTGAAAAACTCAAAGCCAACTTCAACGTCGCCGTACGGTGGGTGCACTTCCCGCTGCATCCTGAGACGCCGGCGGCCGGCGTCAGCATTGCAGAGCTGTTCGCCGGGCGCGACATCGACATCGAGGCAATGTATGAACGCATGAAGGCGCTCATGGATGCCGAGGGACTGCCCTATTCTCAGCGCTCCCACACCTACAACAGCCGGTTGGCCCAGGAACTCGGCAAGTGGGCGGACACCCAGCCGGGCGGCGAGGCGGTACACGATGCGCTCTACAAAGCTTACTTTGTCGACGGCAGCAACATTGGGGAGCTGGAGGTGCTGGTCGACATCGCAGAGTCAGTGGGCCTGCCTGCGGATGCCGCGCGCGCGGTCATGGAAGATCGAACGTTCCAATCAGCCATCGATGCCGACTGGGAGAAGTCGCGCCAATACGGAATCACTGGCGTACCAACCTTCGTTGCGGGCGGCCACCGGGTGGTTGGCGCGCAACCGTACGAGACGTTAGCGCATCTGCTGAGTCATGCGGTGCAGCAAAATACGATGGGGACGCGCTGAGCTGAGCATTCCACCGGGGCCGCGCCGGCGGAGCCATTCGGGCGCGCCCGGATGACTCCCCGTCGATCAGGCTAGAACTGATTCATCGTGTTGGCGGCACCGCCGGCGAGCAGCGCCTTCTCACCCAGGAAATACTCTTTGTGGTCGTCCCCGATATTGGAGCCCGCCAGGTCCTGGTGTTTCACGGATGCCAGCTCGCGACGAATTTCTCGTCGCTGGACATCGCGCACGTAGGCAAGCATCCCCAGGTCACCGAAGTAGCCTTCCGAGAGGATGTCGGTACCAAGCGCCGTCTCGTGGTAAGTCGGCAAGGTGATCAGGTGGTGGAAGATGCCAGCCTCGCGCGCAGCGTCCTCCTGGAATCGCTGCACCAATCCATCAGCCTCGATCGCAAGCTCTGTTTCGTCGAACTTTACGTCCATCAGGCCTTTGTCGACCTTGGCAGGATCGGGGTACGCGGAAACGTCTTTACCGGCCTCGACCCACTCCGCGTAGACCTGCTCGCGGAACGCCAGCGTCCAGTTGAACGACGGTGAATTGTTGTACACCAGCTTGGCATCGGGAATCGTCTTGCGGATCTCGTTCACCATTGCCGCGATCTGAGCCACGTTGGGCCGTTCCGTTTCGATCCAGAGGAGGTCCGCGCCGTGTTGAATGCTGGTAACGCAATCCAGCACCACACGGTCGAACCCCGTGTCTGCCTTGAACGCGTATAAACCATTGTCGAGGCGCTCGGGCTTACACAACACACCGTTCTGATGGATGGTGATATCGCCATCCTTCAGCTCATTGACGTCGTGCACGGGCGTGGTTTCCAGAAAGTCGTTGTATTTGCTGCCAAGGTCGCCCGGCGCTTTGGAAACCGGGATCTTCTGAGTGAGCCCGGCGCCGAGCGAATCGGTGCGCGCCACGATAATGCCGTTGTCTATCCCGAGTTCCAGAAACGCGTAGCGCACGGCGTTGAGCTTGGAGACGAAGTCTTCGTGGGGAACCGTCACCTTGCCGGCCTGGTGCCCGCACTGCTTCGCGTCGGATACCTGGTTCTCGATCTGAATTGCGCAGGCTCCAGCTTCGATCATGCGTTTAGCCAGCAGATAGGTGGCCTCTTCGTTGCCGAAACCGGCGTCGATGTCTGCGATGATGGGCACCACGTGAGTTTCGTAGTTGTCGATGCGCGAGATGATCCCATCGGCGTCTCCGCCCGTTGCGCGCGCTTCGTCGATTTCGACGAACAGGTGCCGCAACTCGCGTGCATCCGCCTGGCGCAGGAACGTATAGATCTCCTCAATCAGGTCCGACACGGAGGTCTTCTCGTGCATGCTCTGATCAGGCAACGGACCGAACGCAGAGCGCAATGCCGCAACCATCCAGCCACTCAAGTAGACATAGCTCCTGTGGGTGGTCTTGCGGTGTTTCTTCACCGACATCATCATCTGCTGAGCCGTGAAACCGTGCCAACAGCCCAGGGATTGGGTGTATGCACTGGAGTCCTTATCGTACGCCGCCATGTCAGCGCGCATGATATCGGCGGTGTATTGAGCGATCTCCAAGCCGGTTCTGAACCGATTCTGCATGCGCATCCGAACCGTGTATTCAGGACTGATCGCGCGCCATTCGGGCTGACCTTCCAGAAGCGTAGTGACCTTGTCGATCTCTTGCAGATAGGCTGACATTGAGCCTTCCTCTTTATAGCGCATGAATACGCGAGTGAATGTCGCGAGCGAATAGACAGCAAGCGGCCATACGCACGGAGCGCGCAATTTACACAAACGATTCTGGAATGGGTGGATACTAATATATTCCAAAAAGAGGACGATCGATTCAGGCTTGCAGGGGCTTGCTATTGGCCCCAAATTCACGCAGTATCCGCGCGCGATCTACCGTTTTGGCTTGCCTTTTCGCTACCCGTCCGGTTCCCGGACGTTCGTTCAAGTCACCCACTACGACCAGGTTGTTCGTTACCGTGCCCGATTTGCGCGCGGATTTTTCATGGAAACCAAGCATGGCTATAGGAACTGTTAAGTGGTTCAACCCCACCAAAGGATTCGGCTTCATCCAGCCTGAAGATGGCGGCAACGACGTCTTCGTACATATCAGCGCGGTAGAACGCGCCGGTCTGGGTACGCTGAACGAAGGGCAGCGCATCAGCTACGAAGTTGTCACAGAGCGTGGCAAGCAGGCGGCCGACAACCTCAAAGACCCGGAATAAGCGTAGGCGACGCCGGCTAATACCGGCGTCGCGTCTCTTTCGACGACAACGTACCGCCCGCTCGGTTCTCGAGCGCGGCCTTGATGCCGTGCGCCTCTGAGCCTTAGACTCAGGCCATGGCTACCATCAAACGCGTCAATCACACCGGTATCAGTGTTGCCGACATGGAACGCTCACTGGGCTTCTATCGCGATCTGCTGGGCATGGAATTGATCTTCGATTCCGACCTCGACAACGTCGAACGCCTGAACGCAGTCGTCGGGATGGACAACGCGCGCGGCCGGGTTTCCTGGCTGCGCGCCGGCGACACCATGATCGAGCTGTGGCAGTGGGATCACCCCGAGGGACGTCCACTGCCCGACGACTATCGACCCGCTGACAGGGGCGTAACGCACTTCGCGCTGGAGGTGGACGATGTCGACGAGCTGTACCAACAGATCGTGGCAGCGGGCTACCCCGCCAACTCCGAGCCGCTCGATCTGGGGCTGCACAAAACCACCTACGTCCGCGGCCCGGACGGCGAGATCATCGAAATTCTCGAAGATCGCGCCACCGACGAATGGCTTGCCCAGCTGACGGAAGAGACGCGCAAGCAGCGCGCCGCCCGCTGATGGACATCGAACCGAGCGACAAGGTTCTGGAACTGATCGCCCGGGTGGACCTGTTCATGAACGAACACATCTACCCCCGGGAACTGGAACATTGGGACTGGGTGGACGATCCCCGCAATCAGTGGCAATACCCGCCGTGGTTCGAGGATTTGAAAGCCAAGGCACGGGACGCGGGCATCTGGAACTGGTTTCTGCCGAAGGACTACGAGGAGTTTTCTCCGGGCCTCTCGAATCTCGAGTTCGCGCCCATCATGGAGCGGATGTGCCGGGTACCCTGGTCCCAGGAAGTGTTCAACTGCAGCGCGCCGGACCGCGGCAATATGGAGGTGCTGGCCCGCTTCGGCTCTGAAGCCCAACAGGAACAATGGCTGCAACCGCTGCTGAAGGGCGAGATTCGCTCGGCCTATTCCATGACCGAGCCGGCCGTCGCGTCCTCCGACGCGTCCAATCTCGAGACCACGATCATCCGCGACGGCGACGAGTACGTCATCAACGGCCGTAAGTGGTTCACGTCCAACGCCTACAACCCGCTCTGTAAAGTGTTCGTGGTCATGGGTAAAACCGACCCCGATGCACCCAAATATCAGCAGTTTTCGATGATTCTGGTACCCAAGGACACGCCGGGCGTAACACTCGAGCGGCCCCTGCGCGCATTTGGCAGCGTGCATTCGCCGGGCGGACACGCCCAGGTGCTTTACGACAACGTTCGGGTGCCCGCTGAGAACCTGATTCTGGGTGAGGGCCGCGGCTTCGAGATCGCCCAGGGGCGATTGGGACCTGGACGATTTCAATACGCGATGATGTTCGTGGGCATGGCCCAGCGCTGTCTGGATCTGATGTGCAAACGGGTCGATGATCGGGTGGCATTCGGGGAGAAGCTGGCAGACAAAACCAGCATTCAGCACGATGTCGCACGGTCACGGTGCGAGATTGAGCAGTGCCGACTGCTGGTGCTTGCCGCGGCCGACAAAATGGACCAGCTCGGTCCCAAGGGTGCCCGGGATTACATTTCCATGGTGAAGATCGTTGCGCCCCAGATGTGTCAACAGATCGCAGATCGCGCGCTGCAGGCGCACGGTGGGATGGGCGTGACCCAGGACACACCGATCAGTCATATCTACATGACCGCGCGCTACTGCCGGATTGCTGACGGCCCGGACGAAGTGCACATGTCTCAGCTCGGTCGTCGGACGATTCGCGAGGCACTCTAGCCCTCGGAGGCGGTAGCTACGCAGCCGGCAGATGGAGGCTGACGCGGGCACCGCCAAGCTCGGCAGCGTCGATCTCCAGCGTTCCGCCGTAGCCGTTCAACAGCTCCACCACCACCGCCAGTCCGATTCCCTGGCCCGGTGCTTCGGTGTCCGCGCGGGCACCGCGCGCCAGCACCTGAGCGCGCAGCGACGGCTCGATTCCTTCACCATCGTCTTCGACCACGACCACTACCTGAGCACTCGTGGGGTCGCCCGCGAATCGTCGATAGGCGCTCACCTGTACGCGGGACACACAGTACTTGAAGGCGTTCTCGATGACGTTACCCAGCAGTTCCAGAAGATCACCCTCATTGACGCGCACCGCCAGGCCCTCATGAATGTTCTGTTCGGCCACAACGTTCTTGCTCGCGTAGGCGACGTTCAGCGCGTTGCAGATTCGCCGCGTGGAACCCGCCACCGGCACCGGCACCGTCAGCATCGGACTCGGTGGGGCAACGGCCCGGGACAACTGGTAGGACACCGCGGTCTCCATACGATTAAGTTGCTCCGTCAGCAATCCGTCAGCATCCGTCTGACCTTCCGCCAAGCCATTGCGCAGCACGGCCAGTGGCGTCTTGAGACTGTGTGCGAGATCGTCCATCGCCCGGCGGTAGCGATCCCGGCTGTCGGCTTCGTGCGCAATGAACCGATCCAGGTTGCGAGCCAGGCCGGTCAGCTCGGGCGGGAAGTCCTCACCCAGGCGCTGCCGGTGTCCATTCTCCAGATCGCGAACCCGCTGGGCCATGACCTTGACCGGATTGATCCCCCAGGCAACCGCAAGGTACTGCGCCACAATCAACAACAGGACAACGCCAGCCACCCCAATCGTAAGGGTCCGCTGAAAACCGGAAATTTCCGCGAGGTAAGGTTCCCGCGACGTGAACACCCGAAACGTCAGGAGCACTTCCCCGGCGTCCTCCCAGATCACCCGGTAGCTCATGTAGAAGAATCGCTCGTCGGCGTGAAAGTCGAATCGCCCGGGCTCGTCGAGCTCGTTGAAATGGAGGCTTTCGAGTTCTGTCATCTGCAACGACGGAGACTGCCAGAGCGTCTCCTGTGCGGCATTCTCAACCAGCGCATACAGTCCAGATTCCGGTAACACGAAACGCGGTTCAGCGAAATCGCTGGCAAACGACAACTGTTGATCGTCGACGTCCGCGGCTCCCAGCAAACCGTACACCACCAAGCGCAACTGCTCCTCGGCGCCAGCGACCACGCTGGCGCTGAACGAGCGCACCAGCACCCAGCCACCGAGGGCAAGCCCGATCAGCAACACCAGTGAAGTGGTCAACACCACCCGGGTCCGCAGCCCCACCCTCATGGGCTCATGCCGACGGATCAGCCGGAGCTATCGATGGCAAGCCGGTAGCCCTGACCGCGCACGGTCTTGATCGGTTGCAAGGCACCATCCGGATCGAGCTTTTTGCGCAACCGACCGATGAACACCTCGATGACATTGCTGTCACGATCGTAATCCTGTTCGTACAGATGATCGGTGAGTTCAGTCTTCGAGATCACCCGATCCGAGTTCAACAGCAGGTATTCGAGCAACCGATATTCGAATGCCGTCAGCTGAACTGCGTTACCCGAGACCGTGACTTCCTTGCGCGACGTATCGAGCGCGAGTTCGCCCTTCTCCAGCAGTGGAGAGGCGAACCCACCGCTGCGGCGGACCAGGGCGTTGAGGCGCGCGAGCAGCTCTTCAGTATGAAAAGGTTTCGCCAGATAATCGTCGGCCCCTGCTTCGAGTCCGGTTACTTTGTCCTGCCAATGACTGCGCGCGGTCAGGATCAGCACCGGAAAGTCGTGGGCATCCTTTCGCAGGCGTACAATCAGTTCGAGCCCATCGATCTTCGGCAGCCCGATGTCGATGATCGCAGCGTCATAATCGTACTCACGGCCAAAGTAGAGCCCCTCCTCACCGTCAGCGGCACTATCCACCACATAACCCGCGGCCCGCAGTTGGCGCTCCAACTGTTCGCGCAGCGGCGCTTCGTCTTCCACCAGCAGCACGCGCATGCCACTCAGCCTCGAACCGAGCCGTTACTGTCCACAAACACCGTCTTCACACGTCCACCATCGAGCAGCACCCGTACCTGGTAACCGTTTTTGCCATTTTTGGAGACCGGGCTTGCGGACAGCACCCGCCCGCCATAAGCGCGGCGCACGATTTCAGTGGCTTCCTCGAGGGAGATCGTCGATTTCGCCGCAAGTACCTGGTGCGCCCACTGAACTCCACCGGCGGCCGAGACGCCCGGCGCGGCAAGCAGCCCGCACAGCAATGCGGCGCGCAGCACACGTCGGCCGACATTCACGATGAGATATCCGCGACCATGGTCACCATTGTAACCCCTAGCGCACAGGGCGCTGACTGGAGACGGATCACGTTTCATGACCCCAGCCTAGGGGCGCCTAGCTGAACCTAGAATGAACGTTCGCCTGCCTGACAGCGACGAATTCCGTGGCGTGGACCGAGGCTTACCGTCAGGTTGCAACGCCCGGCAAGTTGCCTGTCCAAGGCACGGGTGAGGCGTTCGAAGTGGGCGATGAAGCGTCGCAACCGGCTTGCGGTCATCCGCTGAGCTGCCGGAAGCTGGTGTTCCTGGGCGGCACGCCAGCGATACACCGCGTCGAGGTCGGGGACCTGCAAATACATCAGGAACTCGCTGCCGTCGAGCAGTTGCGCGTAGTCATCGCCGAGTCGCCGGTTCACGTGGTGGCGCCAGCGGCCCGCGGCATCCTCGTCACGCTCGAGCGCATTGATCGGCGTGCGCAACTGCGCGTCCGATTCCGGACTCACCCCAAGGCACCATCCTTCCAGTACTACGGTATCCACCGGCGCAGACACCTTCAGCCATTGCGAAATGGGGCAAGGCTCGTCAACCCCCTTGTCGAATCTCGGCAACAGCAACTCCCCGGACTTGCAAAGCGCAGCCAACGACTCGCGCAGGTGCGCCACGTCGTGGGTGCCAGGCACGCCGCGCGTGATGAACAACGGGTGAACCGCCTCCGCCAGAGCCGCACGCTCGCTGCGTCCGAAGTAGTAATCATCCAAGCCGACCCGTTGCGCAGTCACTCCCGCACGGCCCAGGGCGTCGACCAGCAACGCTGCGAGCGTAGATTTCCCCGCCCCCTGGCCACCACTGATGACGACGGTCGAGGGAACCGCGCCCGACTGGACCCAGACTTCCGACATCCAGGCGCTGAGCCAACGCCACCCATGCGGCGCGGTGTCGGGGAGTTCACGAAACAGGGTTGCCACCGGCGACCAGACGACGGGCCAGCAACCACCCGCAATCCGCCGAAACGAAGTCACGTGCTACCTACCAAGGAACCATCGGTCGGATTAGAGTCTAATTCACCCAGTTCGGGAACACTGAGTTTGGCTCATGTCTGCTTTGCTTGCCACGGTCAACGGGTATTACGACGTTGTCGTCCAACGGTTGCGCAGCTTCGAGGGCCTTGCTCCGCTGCTCATTCGACTGTACCTCGCGCCGATCATGATCCAGGCCGGTTGGAACAAAATCGTCGCATTCGACAACACGGTTGCCTGGTTCGGCAACCCGGACTGGGGACTGGGCCTGCCGTTCCCAGCGCTCATGGCGGCGCTCGCGGTCGGCGCGGAATTTCTGGGCGGCATCGCATTGATCGTTGGTCTGGCAACCCGGCTGGTAGCAATCCCGCTGATGTTCACCATGGTGGTGGCGATGACCGCCGTCCACTGGGATAACGGCTGGCTGGCATTGTCGGATTCGACCAGCTGGCTGGCCAACGAACGGGTCATGGAAGCGATACCCCGCAAAGCCAAAGTGATCGAGATTCTCAAGGAGCACGGCAACTACCGCTGGCTGACCGGGCGCGGCTCCATTACGGTGCTCAACAACGGCATCGAGTTTGCGGCCACCTACTTCGTGATGTTGCTGACGTTGCTGTTCACTGGCGGCGGCCGCTACACCAGCCTGGACTACCTGCTCGCCCGCTGGCGCGCCGCGACCTGACCAATAAGCCAACCCAGCGACCAACAAGCTGCGAGTTCAAGCCCCGGGCGTTGCTACAATGCGCGCGCCGCTACGATCCACCCAATGGGAGCTTTCATTGACGAACCGCCATCGCATCCGGTTTTTTGGCATCCTGATCACCACGGTGTCCGCCAGCCTTGGGGGTTGCGGGTCAGAACCCAACGCGTCCGCAACGACGATAGTGCAGAGCGCCAACGATGAGCGGGCGTACCGCCACCTGGTGCTTGAAAATCAGCTCTCGGTCATCGTTATATCCGATCCCGACAGCGACAAAGCCGCGGCGTCACTGTCCGCGTATCGAGGCAGCTACGACAATCCGGTTGAACGCCCGGGACTGGCTCACTTTCTGGAGCACATGCTGTTCCTCGGCACGGCCAAATACCCCGACGTTGATGGCTACCAGGCGTATATGTCGACCCACGGTGGATCTCACAACGCCTACACCGGCTCGGATCACACCAACTATTTCTTCGACGTCGACCCGGAATTTCTCGAGGGTGGCTTGGACCGATTCGCACAGTTCTTCATCGCACCGAGATTCGATGAAGCCTATGTGGAACGGGAGAAGAACGCCGTCAACTCGGAGTACCTACTTCAGCTCAAGGACGACGGCTGGCGTGGTTTCATGGTCAGCAAGGTCGCCCTGAATCAGCAGCATCCGGGCTCGCGATTTAACATCGGCAGCCTGGACACGCTCGCGGGCGACGTGCGCACCGATCTCCTCGAGTTCTTCACCGAGAATTACTCCGCCGACCAGATGGGATTGGTGGTGCTCGGCAATCAGCCGCTCGATCAGCTCGAGGCCTGGGTGTCCGAATTGTTCACCGGCATCCCCAACGCGAAGCGGGGCCCGGGAATCAAACCCGGACCCCTGTTCGCAACCGGCGACCTCCCCAAGCGACTCACCTACCAGACGATCAAGAACGAGCGGTCGGTCAGCTTCAGTTTTCCGACGCCGAGCATGGACGCTTTCTACCGGGAGAATCCACTCAGTTACGTGTCCAACCTGCTCGGCCACGAAGGCGAAGGCAGCTTGCATGCGGTGCTGAAGCAACGCGGCTGGATTCATTCGTTATCCGGGGGCGGGGGCCGCTACGACCGCGACAACGCGGTTGTTACCCTCGACATCGAACTCACAGATGCGGGCGCGTCTCGTATCGACGAGATCACCGATGCGGTGTTCGCGTACATCGAGCTCATTCGAGATCACGGCGTCCAGGCATGGCGCTACCGCGAGCAACAGCAACTGGCCCAGCTGGCGTTCCGGTTCCAGGACAAGCAATCCGCTCAATCCTACGTCAGAACAATTTCACCCGGTATGAACCTGCATCCGATCCGTGACGTACTGATCGCACCGTATCTGATGGAAGAATTCGATGCCGATCTCATCGAGCACCTCCTCGGCTACCTGACCCGCAGCAACGTCCTGATCGAAGTCAGCGGCCCCGACGTCGATACGGACCAGGTGGAGAAGTGGTTTCAGGTCCCCTATCGGATCGCGGCGATTCTCCCATCCCCGGCCCCTGCGCCCGCCACGAAAACGGCCAGCGTCATGGACATGGCATTGCCCCAACCCAACCCTTTCATACCGGAGCGGCTGGAGCTGATCGGCAGCCACGAAGAGCTACCGCATCTTAGCCACGAACAACCTGGGCTCTCGATCTGGGTGGCACGTGATACCTCATTCGGCGTGCCCCGGGCGAGCGTGCAGCTGCAACTGGCCACACGTGGTGGTTTCACCACTGCCGCCGACGCCGCCTATGCCGATCTGTACGGCCGGCTGGTCAAGGATGCCCTCAACACTTACGCCTATCCAGCGCTGGTGGCCGGGCTGGGTTACAGCATCGGCTCTGACACGACCGGTTACCGAATCGGGGTACACGGTTACAGTGACAAGCTGCCACTGTTACTGGATCGCGTGTTGAACGCGTTTTCGCAACTCGAACTCGACGCCGAACGTATCGCGTTGTACAAATCACAACTCCTGCAGGATTGGGGGAACTTCAGGAACGAACGCCCCTACACCCAGGCCTATGCCAGCATCGGTCATCTCCTGGTCGACGGTCGCTGGGCGCCCGCAGATCTGGCCGAGGCCATCGCTGATGTCGATCTGGATCGTCTGAAGGCCTGGCGCACTCGGCATCACGAACGCTTCAACGTGCTGGGATTGATCACTGGCAACGTCGCTTTGGAATCAGCTGACGAGCTTGCCCGGGCGCTCGAACACTCACTGCCGCTGGCAGATTTCGCCACCACCGTGGCGAATGTGGTGACCCTCGACGCGCAACAGCTCACCCATGTGCTGCACTGCGAGCACGACGACGCCGCGATGGTCCTGTACGTGCAGGGACAATCCGACAGCATCGCAGAACGCGCGCTGTACGGCTTGTCCGGACAGCTGTTGCGAGCACCCTACTTCACGGATCTACGCACGGAGCAACAACTCGGCTACGCGGTAAATGCGGGCAATGTGCTGCTTCGACGCAGGCCTGGTATCTCGTTTATCGTGCAGTCGCCGGTAGCCGGGCCGGAGCAGCTGGTCGAGAAAACCGAAGCGTTTCTCGCGTCGTTCCGCGATACCCTGGCGAGCATGTCCGACACGGACTTCGAAGCCAACAAACAAGGTTTGATCACACGGTTGCTGGAGCGAGACCAGAACCTCGCCCAGCGCCGCAGCCGTTACTGGAACGATCTCGAGTTCGGCCTGACCGGATTCGATACCAGGACACGGATTGCAGAGGCGGTCGCAAGGATTGAAAAGCCCGCTTACCTGGATTTTTTCGACGAGCTGCGCGATCGTGCCGAAAATAGCCGTCTGGTGATTTACAGTCCGGGGCGCTTTGGCGGACACGTCCAAGGGACGCTGTTCGGTGCAATCAGCAACCAGGATCCAACCGGCGGGAACTATCAGTCCAACTCGCGTCGAAACGGCGGCAACGAATCCAGCAGCGACGCCCCATAACGCTGCGTTACCACGCGACGATCCAGCAAGGTCACTCGCCCGAAGTCCTCTTCGTGGCGAATCAGACGGCCGCACGCCTGGATCAGGCGCATGGACGCATCGGGCAGTGTGATTTCGAAGAACGGATTACGGCCGTCATGCTCCAGCCACTCCGCAACCGTCTGGCCGAGCGGGTCATCAGGCACCGCGAACGGCAGTTTGGCGATGATGACGTGACGGCAGTAATCGTCCGGAAGATCGACACCTTCGGCAAAACTCGCAACCCCGATGAGGTAGCTTTGCTCGCCTGCATCGATGGCCTGACGATGGGCATCGAGCAGTGCAGTTCGCGACCCGTGCCCCTGAACCCTGAGCAGCGGCGCCAACCGTTCGGGTAATCGTTCGACCACATCGTTGAGCTGGCGCCAGGACGTGAACAGCACCAGCGCGCTGCGTTCGGTTGCCAGCAGATCCGGCAGCATGCGGGCAATCTCGTCCGTATGCGCCACCGGATCGCGCGGGTCGGATTGCATGTTCGGCACATGTAGACTGGCGATCTCCGGGTAGCGAAACGGACTGGCGATACGCACGGTGGTGACATCCTCCAGTCCGGCCCGCTCGAGAAATCGATCGAACCGACTCAAAGCCGCCAAGGTCGCCGAGGTGCACACCATTGCGTAACCGCGACTCCACAGCGCTGATTTGAGCAACGAACCGGTTTCGATCGGCGCGCTCGTCAGTTCGTAGTCTTCCGCGGATTCGAAACTGAGTTGACTGATCCACCGGGCGCGCTCGGCTTTGGCAGTTTCCGCGCCCTGGTGGTAATCCTCCAGCAACTGAGTGACGGCCAGAGCCCGCGCCACCTGCTGACCGATCGCCGGCAGCCAGTCCTCGGCCTCATGAGCGGGATCCCAGCGGCGTGTACCATCCAGGACTTCCTGCAGCATTTCATGCGCCAATTCCAGACGCTGGGCCAACTCGCGCAGTACCAGAGCCGCGGCACCCGCCGCTTGCGCCAGCTCGACCGGCACCCTGCCCAACGGGAACCGATGAATCGCCCGGCTGTCGTCACGGGCCTCGAACTCGAGCTGCGGAACCAAACCCATGAGTTCCACCAGCGGTGCACTCCCGGTTTCTGTCAGTTCTGTGATCTGCTGGGCCAGTACGACCAGCTCCGCCGGACGGCCAAATCGCTGGGCCATGCTGCCGACATTTCCACCCACCTGATCGAGCCACTGCAGGGTGGCACGCAGCCGGGTCTGAACCGTGAAGTGCTGCTGGGTCTTGTCGGGCAGATGATGTGCTTCATCGAGTATATAGATCGTCTCTTCCGGTTCCGGCAACACCGCACCACCACCGAGCGCCAGATCCGCGAGCAGGAGATCGAGATTGGCAACCACCACGTCGGCTTTCTCCAGGCCGTTACGCGCCTTGAAAAACGGACATTGCTTGAAGAAACCACAGCGATGATTAGTACAACCGCGATGATCCGTGGTGATCATCCGCCATGCATCGGTATCAATCCCATCGGCCCAGCTATCCAGCTCACCGTCCCATTTCCGGGTCGCGAACGCGTCCAGCAACTGCTGAAACAATGCACGCGTGTCGTCCTCCAGGAACTCGAACATCGGCAGGTCGGTCTGCGCATCGCCGCGCAGACGATCATCGAGCCGTTTCAGGCACACATAGCGTTGCCGTCCTTTGGCCAGGGCGAAACTGAACTCGAGGCCCGAAACTTCGGCGAGGTCGGGCAGGTCCTTGAACAGGATCTGCTCCTGCAACGCGATGGTCGCGGTTGCAATGACCAGGCGTTTGTCGAGCTGCTGCGCGATCGGAATGGCGGCAAGCGCGTAGGCCGCGGTCTTGCCGGTCCCCGTGCCCGCCTCGACTACGGCGATGCGTGGCGCCTCGGGCGCTGTGAGCACTCGCGCAATCGTCGCAATCATCTCGCGTTGGCCACGGCGCGGGCGAAACCCACGCGCCTCGAGCCAGCGGCTATAGGCGCCCTGAATTCGGGATTTCAGTTCCGTGTCGAGCAGGGTGGCGGTCATCGTGAGGGCATCGAAGCACGCCGATACAAGCCCTCGCAACAGTGAATCATCAGCGACGCACTCAAATCCTGGAAAACGGCCAATACCAGCGTCGGCGTTTTTTCAGGCGCGCCTCACAGCGGGTCAGCTGCTGGGAATATCGCGCCGCGCGGTCCGACACCTTGCGGGCATACTGCTGAACGTGAGTCTTCTTCCGGTAACTGCCACGCGAATACCCGCCGTGGCCTTCGTGATAGGCCAGATAGAGCCGATAGGGATCGTTGCGCGGGATGCCGAGTCGTTTGTAGCTCGTGTAGTTGTACCAGCCGATAAAGTCGAGCGCATCACCGAAGTCGTCACGGTCCGCGGTCCAACGACCCGTAGACTTCACGTAGTCCTTCCAGGTTGCATCGGTCGCCTGGGCATACCCGTAGGCACTCGAAGGGCGGCGCCACGGAACGACCCACAGCAGCTTGGTACGCGGCGGCTTCGCGTCGTGGACATAACTGGATTCCCGCGCGGTGAACGACATGCTGACGCTGATCGGAATGCCCCAGCGCTTCCGGGCTTTCGCCGCATCGAAATACCAATCCCGGTTTTCCTGGAACACCGAGCACAGATCACCCGGATTCTGCGGCGGCGGCGTCGCACAGCCGGCGAGCAGGGCCAACAGGCCCAGTATGAGTTTCGGCCGCACAAGGTGAAGCCGATCAGCCCGCATCATGCTCACCCAACAGCGCCTGCAGCGCCGCCTCGTCAATCACCCGAATCCCGAGCTGTTCCGCCTTGGCCAGTTTGCTGCCCGCGCCGGGACCGGCGACTACACAGGTCGTCTTTGCAGACACCGACCCCGCGACTTTCGCGCCCAGCCGTTGCAGGGCCGCCTTCGCCTCGCTACGCGCCATCTGTTCGAGCGTACCTGTCAGCACCCAGGTCTCGCCCCCCAGTGGCGCGCGCGCCTCGATCATCGGCTCGTGCCGTTCCCAACAGACGCCCGCCGTACGTAGCCCCGCTACCACCTCCCGGTTGTGGGGGGCGGCAAAGAACGCCCGAATCCGCTCCGCGACGACCGGGCCCACATCATTCACGGCCAGCAGCTGGTCTGTGTCTGCCTTCATCAGTGGATCCAGGTCGCCGAAATAGCGCGCCAGCTGGAGCGCCGTGGATTCGCCCACCTCACGGATGCCCAGTGCGTAAACGAAGCGTGCCAGGGTCGTCTCGCGGCTGCGTTGCAGCGCCGCAACGAGATTGGCGGCGGACTTCTCGCCCATGCGCTCGAGCCCGGCCAGCGCCTCGACGCCTAACCGATACAGATCCGCCACGGTGTCTATCAAGCCGGCTTCGACCAGTTGGTCCACCAGTTTGTCGCCGAGGCCCTCGATGTCCATCGCCAACCGCGACGCGAAGTGCTTGATCGCTTCCTTGCGTTGCGCGGGGCAGCTCAATCCCGCCGGACAACGTTCGATCGCCTCGTCCTCGATCGCAACGATCGGCGTGGCACAAACCGGACAGACGGTGGGCCGCCGAATGCGGCGCGCGCCCTTGGGGCGTTTTCCTGCGACTACTCTGACCACCTTGGGAATGACATCGCCGGCCCGGTGGACCAGTACCGTGTCACCCACACGCAGATCCAGCCGCTCAATCTCATCCATGTTATGCAGCGTCGCATTGCTGACGGTAACGCCACCGACAAACACCGGCTCGAGCCGAGCCACGGGGGTTACTGCACCGGTACGTCCGACCTGAAATTCGACAGCCTTCAGGACCGTGGTGGCTTCCTCGGCAGGATACTTGAACGCAATCGCCCAGCGGGGTTTGCGCGTCACCGCGCCAAGCTGCTGCTGCAGTTCCAGATCGTTGACTTTGATCACCACGCCGTCGATCTCGTAATCGAGGTCCGCGCGCCGCGCCAGCAACGACTCGACGTAGGTTATGCAGGCCGCAACGCCGCTGACCCGTTCGACCAGCGGGTTGACCCGCAACCCGAACTCGGCGAGCCAGGCGAGCACATCGCAGTGGCGCGCTGGAACCGCAGCGCCTTCAATTCGTCCGACGCTATAGGCAAACATGCTCAAGGGACGCCCTGCGGTGATTTTCGGGTCGAGTTGTCGAAGGCTGCCCGCGGCGCCATTGCGCGGGTTGATCAGGGGCTTTTCGCCCCGTTCGAGTGCGGCCTGGTTGAACGCATGAAACCCAGTGATCGGCATGTAGATTTCACCGCGCACCTCGACGAGGTCCGGCGCGTCGCCGCGCAGTTCCAACGGCACTGCCCCGATGGTGCGAACGTTAGCGGTGATGTCTTCGCCGGTCTGACCGTCGCCCCGGGTGGCCGCCTGCACCAACTCACCCTTGCGATACTGCAGACTGACGGCCACACCGTCGAATTTCGGCTCACAGGTAAATTCCAGATCCCGATCGTGCTCCAAGCGGTTCCGGCAACGTGCATCCCAGTCTCCGAGCTCCTCGGCGCTGACACATTTGTCGAGTGACAACATCGGCTGAAAGTGGGTGACGCTGGCGAATTCCGGCAGCGGTTCGGCACCCACTCGCTGGGTAGGCGAGTTCGCATCGATCAGCTCGGGGTGGTTGCGTTCCAGCGCCACCAGGCGATCGAACAGGACGTCATAATCCGCGTCCGAGATCTCCGGATCGTCCAGAACGTGATAGCGATGATTGTGATGGCGCAGCGTCTCACGCAGCGCACTCACCTCATCGCGGGGATCAGCAGCACTGGCCAAGGCAGTGCACCTCCATACGAGACGCGTCTCAGGCTCGCTGTGACATCCGTTTGCGACTGAACTCGGCGATGCGCTGCCGGCAATGCTCGGAAGTCTGGCCCGTCATTACGCTGAGTTGTTCGTCCTTCAGGTCGCCACCGAGGCTGCTGGCAATGTCACGTGCAACACAGAGCATGTCATCGAATACTGGCAGCGGTTCGTCCAGTCCGGGTAGACGCAGGAACATGGTGATCCCCAAGGTGCTGAATTCAGCCATGGCGCTCAGATCAAAAGTGCCCGGTTCCACGGCGCTGGCAACGCTGAACTGCACCGTTTTATCTGCCCCGTCGATGCGATGGAAGATGTTCATGTCGCCGAATCTCAGTTCATTGCGCAGGAACACCTCCATGATCTTGTCGCCGGGAAACGTCGCACCGCCGCGGGCCAGCACGTTGATCACGATGATTTCACCCGGCGACGCCTCGGCTTCGTCGTCCCTGACACTCGCCTTTCTCGGGCGGCCCGCTTTGCGCGCGCGTTGCCGAGACGGTTCCTCGACCGGGCTCAGCGCCTCGGGCGCCGCCAACGGTTGGGACTGAACTTCATCAGGTTCCAACCGAAACGCCTCAGAACCTATGGTCGGTTCGACGGTGCGTCGCGACCCGGTTTGCTCCATCAACACCGGTGCCTCGGTCGCCAGATCCAGATCACCCTGCGCCGGGTCTTCCGCGAGCCGAGCCCCTCCATTGGGCAACTCACCTCGCAGCAGGATCAGTTCGTCGACCTCCTCGTGCGGGATGTTCGGGTCAATCGCCATCCGCAGCGTGTCCTGTCGATTGCGCCATGCCAGCCAGAACCCGTGCGCGATTACTCCCACGAGCAGGATGCCGCCACCAATCAGTATCCAATCTTTAATATCCATGAGTAACTGCTCAGACCGCAGCCATCGCGGCTGCTTCCTCTACGTCTACCGAGACCAGCCTCGACACGCCGGCTTCCACCATGGTAACCCCCATCAGGTGATCAGCCATTTCCATGGTCAGCTTATTGTGCGTAATGACAATGAACTGAACATCCTCGGACATGTCATGAATGAGATCCGCAAAACGAACGACATTCGAATCATCGAGCGACGCATCGACCTCATCAAGCAGGCAGACCGGGCTCGGATTGAGTTGAAAGATCGCGAAGATCAACGCCACCGCGGTCAGCGCTTTTTCGCCCCCCGACAGTAGGTGGATACTCGAATTGCGTTTACCGGGCGGTCTCGCCATCAGCGAGACCCCGGTATCCAGCAGGTCTTCCCCGGTGAGTTCCAGATATGCAGTGCCGCCCCCAAATACCTTGGGGAACAGTTGGCCCAGATGCGCGTTGACCTCGTCGAAGGTTTCTTTGAATCGCGACCGGGTCTCCCTATCAATCCTTCTAATGGCATTTTGCAGCGTGTCCAACGCCTCGCTGAGGTCGCCGTGCTGCTCATCCAGATATTTCTTACGTTCGGATTGCGACTGATACTCGTCGATCGCCGCAAGGTTGATCGGGCCAAGCCGGTGAATTCGATTGCTTAGTTTCTCCAACCGCTCGGCAAATGACTGTTCGTCGGCATCTTCGGGCAATTCCGCCTTGAGGGCCGCGTACTCGAAACCGGTGCCGCGCAACTGTTCCGCAAGCGTCTCGACGCGCACGGCCACGCCCTCACGCTCTACCCGGATGACCTCGAGGCGGTCGCGTATCCCGCTCACTATTCCTTCATGCTCACCGCGCGTGCCTTCGAGTTCCCGGACCTGATGCTCGGCCGTTTCCAGATTACGCCGCGCGTCACCCAGTTGTTGTTCGACCGCCAGTCGCTCGGCCAGCCGTGACTCCAGATTCTGCTTCAGTTCCGGCAACGGCGTACGGCTCTCCCCGATGCCTTCCGAGAGCTGGCTGCGGCGCTCACCCAGCTCGAGCTGCTGGCGTCCCAGACGCTCCCGCGCAGTCTTCGTGGCCATCAATCGCGAATCGATGGTTTGCCGTTCGGCGTCCAGCGCATGGAACAGGTCCCGATCTTCCCGCGTCTGAACTCGTGCTGCCGCCACCGCGGACACGTCCTGTTCGCGACGACCGGTCATTGCGTCACGTTCCTCGGTGAGCCGCTCTCGTTGCAGTTCCGCCGTCACGAGCCGTTCGCGAGCCTCCTTGAGGCGCTCGCTCTCCTGATCGATCTGCGTCGAAATTTCCGCCCGCTCCCGGTCGACCCGATCGCGGCGGGCGCCCGCTTCTTCCATGCGCACCTGGTGCACGCCATGATCCGCACGCAGTTGACCGAGCGCCTGCCCGAGTTGCGCAATACGGCCATGCAGATCCGTTCGCTCCTGATCCAATGCCTCTACCCGGTCGCGTGCCGCGCGAACACTCTGTTGCACTTCTGCCTGCTGCGATTCCACTGCCTCGACCCGCGCACGCAACAATTCGAGCTCATGGCCACGCTGAATGATTCCATCGGCGCTCGCTTCGGCACGATCGACCCGCGCCCAATCTCGGCCCAGCCAGATTCCGTCGCGGGTAATCACGCTTTCACCGGGCCCCAGCCGATTGCGGTGACCGCGCGCTGCTGCCAACGATTCAGCCGCATAGATGCCCTGCAAAAACGACCCCAGTCCCAGCGATGTGCTCACGTATCCGGCCAGCGCGGCAAGTTCTCCATCCGCTTCCTCCGGAGCATCTGCCGCTTCGCCCTCAACCAGCGTCACAACGCCGTGATCGAGGTCGGGTAGCGTCTCGAGGAACTCATCCAGGCGCGCGACACCGATGGCCTGCAGACGATCCCCCAGCACAGTCTCAACGGCCCGTTCCCAGCCCGGCTGCACCGTCATCGCTTCGCCGATCCGCGGCGCATCCGCCAGTCCGGAAAGGTGCAACCAGTCGTCTGAACTGCCAGCATCCCGACCCAGCGCCGCTTGCTGAACCGCATGTAGCGACGCGAGTTCATGACGCAGGTTCTGGACCGCCAGACGCCCTTCCTCCAGCGCATGTTCCCTTTCGCCCTGGGTATCGCGGGCGGCGGCCAGAGCATTCAGGCAACGTTCTACATCCGTCTCGGCTTCGCGCAGCGCGCCATCGGCCGCTTCGATCTCCCCGGCGAGCTCGCGAATGTCACCGCTGACATCGGCACCCAGCGAACCTTCGTACTCGTCGTCCAGCTGACTCAAGCGCGCGCGTAGACGTTGCAGCACCTGCTCGACATGCTCCAACCGGGAACCCTGCACATCCGCTTCCCGCTGATTGGCACCCCTGCGTTCAGCGAGATCGTCCCAGGCAGCCTGGGACTGGCGCAGTTGCCCCTCCAGCAGGTCGAGCGCGCCGGCCAAGGCCTGTTCCGTGGCGCGCGCCGCTTCGAGGCGCGGGTCCAAGGTCGCGAGACTCGCGCTCAGCGTCTTAATTTCGGTCGCATCCATCGCCAGCTGCCGTTCCGTTTCCGCACCGCGCTGAGACACCGCATCGAGATCGAGCTCGAGTTGCTTCACGCGCTGTTCGTTGTAGGCAATCGCCTCTTCGACGCGCGCGATGTCTGCGCCAAGCTGGTAGAAGCGCCCCTGGATGCCATTGAAGATGTTGCCTTGCTCGGCGTATTCGGCCCGTTGTGTTTCGATCTCGGTATCCACCGCCCGTTGCCCGGCAACCGCACGTTCGAGTTCAACCTCGAAATCACGAATCGCCTTCTCCCGATCATCGAGCAGTCGCTGCTGGTCGATCAGCTGCACGGTATACAGTTCAGCGGTAGCGAGGCGTTGTTCATCCATCAGTCCGCGATAGCGCTCAGCCGCTCGGGACTGGCGCTTGAGGTGATTGAGTTGCCGCTCCAACTCGTCGCGAATGTCGTCCAGGCGGTCGAGGTTTTCTCTCGTGTGGCGAATCCGTGTCTCGGTCTCCCGGCGCCGCTCTTTGTACTTCGAGATGCCGGCCGCTTCCTCGAGATACATCCGCAGATCTTCCGGTTTGGCTTCGACCAGTTGGCCGATCATGCCCTGTTCGATGATCGAGTAGCTACGCGGGCCGAACCCTGTACCCAGAAACAGGTCCATGATGTCGCGTCGCCGACACTTGGTGCCGTTCAGATAGTAGTTCGATTGGGCGTCCCGGGTTACCTGCCGGCGGATTGCAATCTCAGCAAAGTTCGCGTATTCGTTGCCGATTCGGCCGTCGCTGTTGTCGAACACGAGTTCGATGGTTGCCTGGGCGGTGGGTTTGCGCGTACTGGATCCGTTGAAGATGACATCGGTCGGAGATTCACCACGCAGTTGGCGCGCGGAACTTTCACCCATCACCCAACGTACGGCGTCGATGATGTTGGATTTCCCGCAGCCGTTGGGACCCACCACGGCACACCGATTTCCGGGGAAGCTTACCGTTGTCGGATCGACAAATGATTTGAACCCGGCAAGCTTAATCTGCTTGAGTCGCATGTAGTGCTAGTTCGACATCCCCGATGGCGGTCGTCCGCCGTTACCTGCCGCGCAAGCCACCATCCTGTCCAAACCCGCAATGTCCAGACCCGGCATCACTCACGCGCCGCTACAGCCCGTGCCATGCGGGCCGGGGGTAGTGTATAGAAATCGAACACCGATCACTATCACCTGAATCGTGGAGATTCCGGTGAGCCGGGCTTCAATGCACGATAGCGTCCAAAGCCAGCCGACGCTCGCGGCGGAAGTGCCCGTGAACCAGTTCTTCGATACGCTCGGACTGCTGCTCGCGGATTGCCTCCAGCAGTCCTTTGGCAAACCGCAGGGTGTCCCCACGGTCGTACGACGGATGTGCGCTGGCCTGCTGTGTTACCCGGTGAACCGCCGGCAGCAGGTGCTCGAGCACCGTCGCAAGGTAAGGGTTTTCGGCGAGTGGGAACGCCGCTTGGACGAACTCGAACTTGGCACTCACAAAGTGTTCATCGTCTTCGTCCAACGATCGAGTCAGGCAGTCGAGTGAAGCACTCAGCGGTTCCATGACGCCGTTCTCGGCGCCGGCGGTGCGCCGCGCGACGCGCTGGAACAGCAGTGTGACCAGATCCGAGGCGAGTTCGAGCAGCCCTTCCATCCCGTCGGGGTCGAGCGTGCTGACCACCGCGCCGCGGCGCGGAATGATATCGATTAGATGACGCCCCTCGAGGATCAGCAGCGCCTCACGTACCGAGCCGCGGGAAACGCCGAGGTCTTTCGCAATCCTAAGCTCCTGAATGCGCTCCGTCGGTGCCAATCGACCCGTGATGATCTCATTGCTGAGATGATCCGCGATCTGTTCAGTCAGACTCACAGCGGGTTTGAACGCCATACTGGTTCCTACGCCTGGCTCCCAATCGATGCCTGCTTGGACCACCGCTGCCGACGAATGTTGCAAAGGAGTGTCAAAAAGTATCAACGCTCGACACTAGTTCAGTAATAGCGTCACCGTCGGGCGATCCCGGGGTCGAACCTGTG
>Ga0209987_10000038_pt1 | contig 51219 bp, 47 predicted proteins | sample N074metaG_FD_182134 | JGI IMG/M metagenome (GOLD analysis project Ga0209987, IMG submission 182134) | Deep subsurface microbial communities from Kermadec Trench to uncover new lineages of life (NeLLi) - N074 metaG (SPAdes) (version 2) | ecosystem: Environmental > Aquatic > Marine > Ocean trench...
AACGTAGTGGAAGATCCGGCGCATTCTCCGCTGGGAGGCGAAGGTCGTAGGGCCTCTCCTGTCAACTTTATAGGCTTCACGCTGGGTGATGTTCTCAAACAGCAAACTCCGGAGTCTCGTGTGGTGGCTGTTTCTTTAAAGGATCGTTCAGCCATCCTTATGGCAGGTCCTCGAGGGGATGCCGCTTACTGGTACGAAACTTCTGGAGGCAACTTCATCACCAGCACTTACTATATGAGCAAAGCTCCCACCTGGCTGGAAAAATGGAACGGCCAGCGTTTACCCGACCGATATGCGGATAAAAAGTGGCATCGCCTGCTGGAGGATAAAAACCTATATGAGAAGTATGCGGGCCCGGACGCCATTGAAGGGGAGTGGGACCGTCAGGACATCGTTTTCCCCCATTCCATCCGGGGAGCCCCTCCGGAATGGGGGTTCTATAATGATCTTCGACGGACTCCCTTTGTCGACGAAATGACGCTCTCGGTGAGTCTCGAGGCCCTGAAGGCTCACCAGCTGGGTGAGGACAACTCCACCGATATTCTGGCCATTGGATTTTCCGCAACCGACGTTATCGGTCACACCTACGGAGCGGAGAGCCAGGAAGTCATGGACCAGCTTCTTCGCCTGGACCTGATTCTGGAAGATCTGTTTCAGGAAATCGAAGCTCGCGTGGGTTTGGCCAATACTCTGGTGGTGCTAACAGCGGATCACGGGGTTCTTCCTCTGGTGGAAACATTGCAGGCCAAAGGCATCGAAGCTCGACGAGCCCATCCCCAGGTTCTGGAGGCTGCCGTGGAGCAGGCATTGGAGAAAAAATATCCGGGTGTGGAGAATTTGATCGCTGATTCTTCCAGGGATATTTATCTTGATGAAGAAGTGATGCAGAGGTATCAACTAAAACGCCAGGAGGTAGAAACCACCATTATCGATGCCCTCTTATCGACCGGCCTGGTGGAAGCAGTCTACACCCATTCCCAACTCTTGGGTGACAAGCCCTCCAACGATCCCTACATCGAGCTCTTTCGGAATTCTTTTTTTCAACCGAGAAGCCCTCACCTGAGTGTCTTAGTCAAAAAATATACTTATCTTGAGCCCTACGTCGGAGGTACCGGTCACGGAACGGCCTACGATTATGACCGGCATGTTCCCATCATCTTCATGGGACCCGACATTGAACCGGGAGCCTATCCAGATCCCTGCGGACCCGAAGACATTGCTCCCACCCTGGCCAAACTGCTGGGCTTCGATTATCCCCTGGAAAAGAGTTCGCGGCTCTTGCTGGAAATGATTCGGTCTGCCAGCGACACCATGGACAGGTAATTCGGAGAGATTAGGGACAGGCTTAAGCCTGTCCCTAATCTCCCCAAATCATCTGTCCTCTCTGAGCTCTTCCAGCCACTCTTCAGCGGTGTCCCGGACTCCTTCGTACTCATCGGAAAGGGCCTGCTCCAGGAGCCGGATGGCACTGTTGCCGCCAATCTCACCCAGAGCCTCTACCGCCTCCTCCCGAAACCACTCATCCTCGTCTTCCAAGGCGACGGCCAGGACCTGGGCGGCTCGATCTCCCCCGATATGGGCAAGAGCGGCAATCGCTGCCTGTCGCACATCCTCATCCTCGTCCTTGAGTGCAACACCCAGAAACTGTGCGGACTCCGGTCCGCCGATTTCACCCAGAGCCTCTACCGCCTCCTCCCGTTCCCAGGAGTCTTCACTTCTGAGAGCAGCGATCAATAGCGTTATATCTATAGATTCGTCCTGAAGAAAATCTTCCTGTTCACTTTCATTCGCAGCAACGGCCTGGGGAGGAGAGCCTTCTGCTCCCTTGGGAATAATCCACAGCTTCCGGGGTCGTGCAGCGCTGGATGGACTCTCTTCATCCTGAGAGAATGCCAAGGCAAAACTGTGATTACGCAAGATCCTAGCCAATGCCTGGTCCAGAGCGAGCCCCTGAAAATCCAGGGTAATCCTCTCTGAGATAGGGCCATACCACACGATGGTGAGACCACTTTGACGGGCAATTTCCTCAACAAGCTCTTCCACCGATGCATCGTGTACTTTCACGGTTAAGAGATTGTTGGTAATGCGAACAAGGCCTGGAGGGCTTAACGGCCAGGGGTCCACCTCCTCTATCAGCCCGGCCTCATCCTGCGTCAAAGCACCCAGGGGAGCGAGGTTCACCGTCAGACAAAACAGACCAAGCATGAGCTGCTTCAAAAGCTTCATATTTGGATCTCTAGGGGAATGGTAACTTCTGAGGCTATTGTAACTTAGCGGATCAGAACGGATCAAGAAGAGAGAATTTGGAATTTGGGGACTGCCCCAAAATTCTCTCCTACAAGGACATCATGAGGGTGGCGCGATGGGCAGCTCCATAGAGCGCTGTATTCGGATTCAGCATGACGCGGACGGGAATGGCTTTCATGAGCGAAGAGAGTCGGCCTTTGTCCCTAAATGCCTTCAGGAACGTTTTTTCACGGAGCTTGCTGATAATCTTGGGAGCGATTCCACCACCGACGTACAAGCCTCCCACTGCTTTCGCCTTGAGGGCAAGATTACCCGCCTCTGCTCCATAGATGGAAACGAACAGGTCCAGGGCCTTGACGCACAGTTCATCTTCACCCCTCAGTGCTGCCCTCGATATGGCGGCACCCGGGTCCTTTTGCTCCAGCGGCTCCCCCAACCCATGCGACTCCTGGCCGCGGCCCGAGTCTCTTAGAAAACTGTAGATGCTGGACAGCCCTGTACCTGAGAGAACCCGTTCGTAACTGACATGCTGGAAACTCTTCAGGAGATAACGCAGGAGTTCGATCTCCAACTCATTGCGGGGAGCAAAATCGGCGTGACCTCCTTCGGAAGCAACCGGTTTGAAACCTTCCCCCTCTCTGTAGAGAAGGGCCTCCCCCAAACCCGTGCCGGCGGAAATCAGCGCCCCATGACCTTCCTTCTGTAGAGATCCCTCCTGGAGGGTCTCCAACTCATCGTCCCTCAGAACTGAAATGCCGTAACCATTTGCCTCCAGATCGTTGATGAGCTTTACCTTCTGGCAGCCCACCGTCTCCCGGATCACCTGAGCGCTAATGATCCATGGCAGGTTAGGGGTCTTGGAATGTTCACCGACCACGGGCCCAGCCACTCCCAAACAGGCGGCCACGATCGGTTGGTTGCGGATCAGGTCAGCGTTGGCCCCCAGAAACTTCTGAAGCACTTCTTCAAGGCCAGAATACTCCTCGCTCTTATAAGTCTCCTCGATGAGAAGCTGAGGGTACTTCGCCTCAACGGCAAAAAGCGCCACATGGCTTTTGGTTCCACCCATGTCCCCTGCCAGAATCATTCCTGTGGATCTCCTGTGGGAGTGAGCTCGCTTGCTGCGGCACGATCCACCAGAAAGAGGAGCGTGCCTTCGACCGGTTGGATGCTTTGTGAGGGCAGGCGTGTCGGCTGATACTGACCCTCCAGCACCTCTTTCAACACCCGGGTCTTGGACGGTCCTGAGACCAGGAACACAATATGGGCTGCCTGGTTGATGGCAGGAATGGTGAGCGTGATTCGATGGGTCCCCAACTTCTGAATATCATTCGCGGTCACGGTTCCCCTCTCCTGGAGAGCGGCGGTTCCGGGAAAAAGAGAGGCCGTATGTCCATCCTCTCCCATACCCAACAAGATCAGATCGAAGCGCGGTTGCTGGCCCTCGTTCAAATCGAAAAATGTACTCAGAATTCTTTCATACTCAGCGGCCACCCTCTGGGCATTCCCTTCTTCGGTGGGCACGGGGTACACGTTCTCTGTAGGAACAGGGAGCTTGTCCAGCATCGTCACTCGTGCCATTCCATAATTGCTTTCGGGGTGATCAGGAGGAACACAGCGCTCGTCTCCCCAGAAAAAATACACCCTGGACCAGGGTACCAACGGCTGAAAGGTCCGGCCGGCCAACAAGGAGTAGATTGGCTTTGGAGTGGAACCTCCTGAGAGCGCCACGGTGAATCTACCGGTGGCCGCGACGGACTCTCTGGCGAGTCGTACAAATTGCTCTGCTGTTCGCCGGTTCAGCTCCTCGGCGTCGGAGCAGACGACGATCTCGTTCTCCCGATTTCTGGAACCATCCATAAATTCTCGACTGCAGCGACGTAGTCATCAGCCCCGCTGGGCCCGTGGGCTGAAGCCCACGGCTCTGACTGCTCCTGGTAGCTCTGTCGGAGCCGCAGGCTTTAGCCTGCGGGCCATCACACCCCACGGCTCTGACTGCGCCTGCTAATCCCCTGCCAGCCATTTCAAGCTTTGTTCATAGACTTGATCGTGGCCCAGAATCTCCAACTCCCTCCCCGCAAGCTGCGCTTCCTCATCGTCATCCAACCGGATGACTCTTGCTCCCTCACTTCTTCCCTCTAGCCTCACATAACCCTCCAGGTGTTTGCCATCCGCAGCAATGGAGGCAACCCATTGTGCTGAGGGCTCCCCCTCCACGAGAAGCTGCAGCGAGTTCAAGCCAGGGCGAACGGCACCCTCAGGTGAGGTGATTTCGATGTGTATGGTGACCGTCCTATCCTCCGCCTCCAGCTGCCAGTCACAGGTACGCTCATCGATCCAGTGCGGTTTTGTGGTGGCTTTCCAGTGCAAACGACTGGCCAGCCAGGCGGCCAACAGTAAGCCGTGTGCAGAAATCGAGGGTTCACTGGAGCCTCCGCCCACAGACTTAATCTGCACACGATTGAGCCGGGGCAGATAGGCCCTGTACTTTGGAACATCGAAAAAACCCGCCACCAGGACCCGCCAGGGGGTGAGGCGGCACCAGTTGAGGTCGCTGAAAGCCGTCTTCTGAGGCTTTTCCTCCACTAGTCCAGCCAGAGTTCGCAGCCCCTGCCTGGCATCGGCCAGGCCAGCCGAGTCCAGGATCACACGGTCGGCACCTTGCATGAAGTCCGTGAACAAAGCACTCTTGAAGTCGGGTAACTCACGCCACCACAAGAACACCGGAAGATCCGGGATCACCAGGCTTCGGACAAGACTGGGCAGGCGGCTTATGTCCTCCCCGGCCGCTTGAATGACAATTTGCTCACAACAAATCTGCTTCCGGCCGCGCCCGGAGGGATGACACTGGGCTGTGACCATGGCATCGAGGGAGGCTTGGGACGAATCAGGTTCCGAGAGTAGGAGGATCACACGACTGGGATGTTGATTGGTGACCTCGGCAATCATCGGGCTAATCTCTCCGGCGCTCTCGCCAGCAGGGTTGACCACAACCAAATTTGCCACGCAGGCTCTCATGACGGCCTGCTGATCCTCCTCTGCGGACACCTCGGTCATCTGTTCCCACAGTTCCTTCAACTCATGTTCAATGACTGACACATCTACAGCTCTTTGGGGCAGGTTTTTCATAGCCGTCTCCAGCGACGCCCCTCCCTGTGCATGAACTCATCACTTTCGCGGGGACCCCAACTCCCTGCTTCGTAGTTGGGAAAATGATCTGCCCTTTTCTGCCAGGCCTCCAGCACCGGCATCAACAACCGCCAGGAAGTCTCCACCATATCTCCTCTTGCAAATAGAGTGGAGTCCCCCAACATGGCATCCAGGAGAAGTCTCTCGTAGGCATCCGGAGATTTCTTGCCAAAAGAGGTCCCATATCGAAAATCCATACTGACGGTTCGAACTTGTATGGCCTGACCCGGAAGCTTGGCACCAAACCTCAGGGTAATACCTGGATCGGGTTGAATACGCAGGGTGAGAGAATTCGGCTGCAAAGGCTCGCTGTCTTTGAAAAGCAGATGAGGTGCCCTCCGGAACTGGACGGCGACTTCGGTGACGCGCTTGGGCAAGCATTTGGCCGAACGGAGGTAAAAGGGAACATCGGCCCAGCGCCAGTTGTCTACCAGGAGCTTAATGGCAGCATAGGTCTCTGTGTTCGAGTCAGGGCTGACATTCTTCTCCTCTCGGTAGCCTTTGACGGGCTGACCATTCACGGCGCCGGCCGCGTACTGGCCGCGCACCGCAAACTGATCCAGGTGCTGTGACTCGAAGGGTCGGACGGCCTGCATCACTTTGGTCTTCTCATCCCGTACGGCGTCCGCTTCCAGGGAGGCCGGTGGTTCCATGGCCACCAGAGTAAAGATCTGAAGCAGGTGGTTCTGGATCATATCGCGCAGAACTCCGGCCTGGTCATAATATCCTCCGCGATTTTCCACGCCCAGACTTTCGGCGGCTGTAATCTGGACATGATCAATATAGCGACGGTTCCAGAGTGGCTCGAAAATTCCGTTAGCGAAACGGAGCACCAGAATATTTTGAACCGTCTCCTTTCCCAGGTAGTGATCGATGCGGTACACCTGCTCCTCCCGAAACACCTCCAGAACTTGCTTGTTGAGCGCCTGCATGCTTTCTAAGTCGTGTCCAAACGGCTTCTCGATAATGACTCGGGTCCAGCCGCTGGAGCGGTTCAGGCCAACCGATCCCAGCAGTTGAGTGAGGGGGGCGTAGAGAGTGGGCGGCGTGGAGAAGTAAAAGAGGCGATTGCCGGAGGTTCCACGCTGCTCATCCAAATCGGAAAGCAGCTCGCTGAGGCGCTTGAAGCTGTCCGGATCCTTGACGTCGGTAGGGGTGTAAAACATGCCGGCTGCGCAATTCTCCAAGACCCGGCTATCCACCTGACCCGGGTCAAGAAAGTGATGGACGGCCTCCGTCATTCTGGCACGAAAGTCCTCACTGCTCATGGGGGTGCGGGCCGATCCCACAATGGAGAATCCTCCGGGCAGAAGACTCTGCTGAGCCAGACTGTAAAGTGCTGGTACGAGCTTGCGCTTGGTTAAGTCACCCGAGGCTCCGAAGATAACCATGGTGCAGGGTTCAGGCGTGCGCTCCAAACGCAAACCTTCCCGCAGGGGATTTTCGAATTCAGACGGTTGCATGATGGATCGCCCTGTTGTTTCGTGCTGTTGTGCCATCGCACCGATGTAGAGGCCATGAGATGACGACCGCACAACTGCACGACTGCACGGGCACGCGAAACGCGTTAGCACGAGTGCGCAAACTCACGAATTCACCTCCCTTTACGAGTCTGACGTGATTCCGACCCAGTCGGTATGAACCAGGCCCAACTCAGGTTTGTCCACCCGCTCGTACCGGTGCGAACCAAAAAAATCGCGCTGAGCCTGGGTGAGATTTTGAGGCAGGTTTGCCGTACGATAGGTATCCCAATAAGCCAGGCTACTGGCCATGGCCATCACCGGGATCCCCAGGTCCTGAGCCGTGGCAACCGTCTTTCTCCAGCGCGGTTGGGCTTGGCTGACCCAGTCCCGGAAGCTCGGATCCAGGAGCAGATTGGGTAAGTTGGGCTGCCGTTGATAGGCTTGTTTGATCTCATCCAGAAACCGGGCTCGGATGATGCAACCTCCCTTCCAAATGCGGCTGACCTCACTCAAGTTGATGTCCCACTGGTATTTCTCTGAACCGGCACGGATCAGAGCGAAGCCCTGGGCGTAGGAGCAGATCTTACTGGCGTACAGAGCGTCGCGCACAGAAAAGATCATCTCCCCTTCGTCCCCACTGTAGTGTTTTCCCGGGGGGCCGGAGATGGACTGGCTGGCCTTCACACGCTCATCCTTGAGAGCGGAAAGAAAACGGGCCTCTATCGCAGCGTGAATGGTGGGAATGGCAACACCGAGGTCCAGGGCCACCTGTGAGGTCCATTTACCGGTGCCTTTCTGGCCAGCCTTGTCCAGAACGAGATCCACCAATGATCGATCGCTCTGGGGATCAACCACGGTGAAAATCTTGGCGGTAATATCAATGAGGTAGGAATCGAGCACCCCCTCGTTCCATTCTGCAAAAATCTCGGCCAACTCGCTATTCTCTAAGCCGAGGGCATCTTTGAGGATATGGTAGGCCTCTGCGATCAGTTGCATATCGCCATACTCAATGCCATTGTGGACCATCTTCACAAAGTGGCCGGCACCATCCGGTCCACAGTAGGTCACACAGGGCCCGTCATCGACCTGGGCCGCGATGGCTTCAAAGATAGGTCTGAGCTCCTGGTAGGCTTCAAGCTGTCCTCCCGGCATCAGTGAAGGACCCCAAAGGGCTCCACTTTCGCCCCCTGAGACCCCCGTGCCGAGGAAACGAAAATTCTCAGCTGCCAGATCCTTTTCTCTCCTCCGGCTATCTTGAAAGTTGGAATTCCCTCCATCGATGATGATGTCGCCCTCTTGCAGATGGGGCTTCAACAAAGCGATGGTCCAGTCGACCGGCTCACCCGCCTTGATCATCATCATGACTTTACGTGGCCTTTCCAGCGACTCGACCAATTCTTGGATGGAGTGGGCACCCAGGATCTGCGTGTCTTGAGCCTGATTCTTGATGAATTTCTCCACCTCCTCAAACTCTCGGTCCCAGACAGCAGTCGTATAACCGTTGCGCTCAATATTGAGAGCCAGGTTCTGTCCCATCACTCCCAGTCCGAGCATGCCAAACTGGCTTTTGTTAGTGTCAGCCTTGGAAATCTGGGCAACCTCCTGATTCACACGAGTGAGTCTGCAGAAAGATTAGAGAGCGGCTGTAACCCGCGCACTGAGCAATCCCTTACGACCCGGTGAGTCGTGTCTCCATTCTTATGATCTTTTCCAGCCGCCGCTGATGTCGCTCAGCCTTGGAAAAACGCGCCGCCAGAAAGGCACGAATCAAGTCCTCCGCCAGCGCTGGACCGATGACCCTGGGACCCAGGCAGAGAACATTGGCATCATCATCCTCGCGACTCTGGCGAGCTGAAAACACATCGTGACAAAGGGCGGCCCGAATACCCGGCACCTTGTTGGCCGCAATGCTGGTCCCCACGCCGCTGCCACAAAGAAGAATTCCTAGTTGGGCCTCTCCCTTGACCACAGCCTCGCCCACAGCTTGGGCATAGTCCGGATAGTCCACAGGATCTGTGTTGTGAGTGCCCAGATCCAAAACGGCATGTCCCTCTTTTTCCAGCAATTCGATGACTTGGTCTTTCAGGGGAAAACCTGCATGATCGGCCCCAACGGCTACGCGCATCTTTTTCTCCTTAAAGGTGACATTCCACAAAAAGGTCGGCTAACCTGAAACAAATCAGTTGTCTACGGTGATTTCGAAATTCCAGTTAAACTCTCCCCACGGAAGGATGACGGGGACAATATACTTCAAGGAGATGAAAACATAACTGACGTCCTTCTCCACGGTGATATTCTCTCTGCTCAAGGGTATTCGCAGATCTAGGGCCTCCAGTAGGACGGCCTCCCTGATTTGCTCAATCTCCCCCCGCCCTCTGAAGGTCCCATATTTGGTGTCAGCAAGGACTCCGGCCGCGGCATAACCGGCAATTCGAACCGTTGCGTTTCGAAGCTGGTAATCGTCTAGAAAGGGAGGACCAAATTTGTAGCCCCCATAGAGGACGATAATGATGAACAGCACAGCAAAAAGGCATCCTACGTTGGCCGCGCCATGCTGGCGAACCATACGCTTCCCAGATCGGTGAACTTTCAATGCTTGATCCCTCTTGTCCATCTCAAACCTGTCCCTGATCTTACCCTTCAGGCTGCCCTTGGAAAAGAGCGATGGTGACGGCCGCCCCGTCGCCAAGCTTCAAAGCCTCCCGCAGGTTCACAGGGGCCAATATTTCAACGACATCCGTGGTATTGGAGGGGACCTCAGGCAGTACAATGGCACCCCCAATCCGGCCCTCCACACTGACCGGGTAACAACGTGCCGCACAGTACCCCATCTCCGGCTCCAGAGTCTTGCCGGGATGGCTGCGGAGTTCCTTCCACATGGTTTTGTCTTGGGCCCTCTCCAGTCGAATATTGAGTGTACCGGGGTAGGGCTCAAAGTGAAACCCATCAGCCACTTGTTTTCGAACCCATGGGAGCCGGGTGAAGGCAGCTGCCTCACCCTTTCCGCTTACGATTCGTCCACGCAACCAGCCAAAGGCCCTGGCAAGAGGCAGGAATTCCTTGAGCGAGGTGATCCGCGGCGAGTGATGGATCTCATCGGAACCATCACGCTGAATCAGCACTGCTCGAATACCCAGGGACTCCGCGGGGTCGATGTCTTCCAGGGGATCATTCCCCACGTGGATCACTTCTTCCGGCCGGGCCGTGGCTCTCTCCAATGCCAGCTCGAACAGTCGCGTCCCCGGCTTGGCGTATCCCTGAACCTCGGAAACCACCATGAAATCGAAATATTGGGCAATTCCCAGGTTCTCACACAACTCCTGGAGTCTGGGTTCCCAATTGGAAACCGCCCCCACCAGAAACCCGGATTCCTTGAGCCCCTGCAACATGGGAATAGCGTCCGGGAAAAGGCGGAAAACGGGTGCACTCACCCACGAGTCCCAGATCTCCTTCTGGCAGCTGTCGAAGTGCTTTTTTACCCCCGCTTCGCGGAGAAACACCTCAATCAGTTTCTTGCGCCGTGCTTGCTCCTCATGGGCAGAGACTTCAAATCCTGAACCAGATCCGCTGGAGACCACTGGACCAGTCTCCTCTTGGGCCTTTCTGATCCAGGCACCAATCTGCTCTCTTGTAGCAGGGTAGCCATATAGGTCCAGGATATCCGCATAGGCCAACTCCGGGTCTCCCATCTCCAGCAGGGTCCCACCAACATCAAGGAAGATCGCTTTAGTGCCTTGTCCCAGGAATACCATAACGTTTGCTAGATGGGTCTTGCGAGGCACTTACCTCTTAACATTGCTCGATGAGTATAACCTGAAGGGGAGAATGGAAACATCTAGCCCGGCTTGTGCATAGGTTCTTGTAACGAAGCGACGAAAGCGCCGACCTGAGTGCGCTGCGCCACGCGCGGGGGGCACCCGCTTTGCGGGTCGCGCAACACAGACAACTGACAACTGACAACTGACAACTGACAACTGACAACTGAAGGCTGGCAGAAGCCACTGACAGTTGGCCCTCTCTTGTCTTTTTTCTTTTTTCTGCGCGCGAAGCGCGCTCAGCACGACAGCTCGACGTCACGAAGTGACGAACGCGCGCGGAGCGCGCTCCTACATCATCCTTTTGATGATGTTCTGACCTTGCTCCTTGCTGAGGCCCAGGGATCGATAGGCCAGGGGACCTCCTTCTTCCAGAACGGGTTCCAGCTGGCCCAGAGTCGGTTGCTCCTTTTGCAGGAACAGTCCCGTGTAGATGGTATCTCCCCACATCAAGGCCTTCTCACAGGCGCTTTTCCAATCGCTGGTGTCATGGCCCTCGTCTTCGAGCTTTTTGATGCGTGCTTTGAAAAATTTGTAATCGTTGTCATGGTTGAAGGTGACACAGGGGCTGAAGACGTCGATCAGAGAAAACCCCTTATGCTGGATCGCCTTCTTTATCAGCTCCACCAGTTGCTTGCCATCTCCGCTGTAGCCGCGAGCCACAAAGGTCGCTCCGTTCATGATGGCCGAGGTGATCGGATTGACCGGCATCTCCACGCTGCCGAAGGGGGTACTCTTGGTCTTCATTCCCTTCGAGCTGGTGGGAGAGATTTGTCCCGTGGTCAGACCATAGACCTGGTTGTTCATGACGACATAGGTCAGGTCCACGTTGCGACGTGCCGTGTGCACAAAGTGGTTCCCGCCAATGCCATATCCGTCCCCATCCCCACCCGTCGCAATAACGGTAAGCTCGTGGTTGGCCATCTGGACACCGGTGGCCACGGCCAATGGTCGGCCATGAAGGGTATGCATCCCATAAGTATTGATGTAACCGGGCATATTGGAGGAACAACCGATCCCACTCACGGTCACAATCTGGTGGGGCAGGAGGCCCAACTCTGCACAGGCTTTCTGAAGGCCTTTCAGGACTCCAAAATCGCCACAGCCCGCACACCAGTCGGGGTCAACGGGGCCTTTGAAATCCTTGGCCTGCAATGGAGCAGGCGGCTGGTCCGGCACATCCTGTGTCGTATCTCTAATCGTCATATCACTACCTCTCTTAAACCATGATTTCCTGAATGGGCACGGAATGATCGACTGTCCCGGCCAGCTGCTCCATCACACATTCAACAATGTGGTGGGGCATAAACGGCTCGCCATCGTACTTACGGATGTGTCCGTCAACGCTCAGTCCGGTTTCACTGCGCAGATAGCGGTAGAACTGACCGGAGTGATTGTTCTCGACCATAATCGTCTTGTTCGAACGGGACACAATCTCACTCACGGCCTCTGTGTGAAGGGGAACGATCCATTTGATGGCCAGCTGATTGGCGGTAACCCCCTGGAGATTCAACTGCTCCACCGCTTCTTTGATGACACCGTAAGTGGATCCCCATCCGATGAGTGTGACCTGGGCATCCTCCGGACCCTCCAGCTGCGGTGCTGCAATGGCCTTCTCGATGTCTTTGAATTTTCGGGCCCGTTTTTCGACCATCATCCGGCGCTTGTGGGGGTTGGTGTACTCGTCGCTGATCAAGATACTATCTTCGTCGTGCTCGTCTGTGGCCACGATGTGAACGTAACCCTCCAGGCCGGGCAAGGCGCGTGGAGAGATGCCGCTTTCCGTATTCTTGTAGCGCATGTAGCCGTTGCCCTGGGAGGGAGTATCGATTAACTCTCCTCGATCGATCTTCGGCTGCAGGTTCATCTTGTCGGGATCCACGCTAAACGTACCTTCTGAGATCAGCAGATCGGAAAGGACAATGCCGGGACACTGATACTTGTCCGTCAGGTTAAAGAGCTCGGGCATGGTATCAAAGGCATCCAGAGCATTTTTGGGAGCCACGATGAAGCGCTGGAAATCTCCCTGGCTGGCGCCCAGCACTTGCCACAAATCCCCCTGTTCGGTCTTGGTGGGTACACCCGTGGAGGGACCGGCACGCTGAACGTTGATAAAGACCACGGGAACCTCCATCATTCCCGCCATGCCGATGGCCTCGGTCATCAAGGCGAATCCACCGCCGGAGGTGGCACTCAGGGTTCTGCAACCCGCATGAGCTGCTCCCACGGCCATATTGGCCACAGCGATTTCGTCCTCCACCTGCCGAACCATGATTCCCAGATCACGGGCATTCTTGGACATCCAATGGAGTACTCCGGTGGCAGGACTCATCGGATAGGCACAGTAAAATTTGACCCCTGCGGCGGCTCCACCCATGGCCAGAGCGTCATTACCGGTCCAGACACCCAGCGGTTTGGAGGGCGTGGGGAGGGGCTCGGGGAAAGGCTCGAAATTCTCCTGTGCGTGATCAAATCCAGCCCGGGCTGCAGCGACGTTCTGGTCGACCAATTCCTGGCCCTTTCGCTTGAATTGGAGGGTCAGGGATTCCTCAAGGACCTGGAAATCCAGCCCCAGTAAAGAGAGAATGGTCCCCAGGGCAACAGTGTTCTGAACCATCCTTCCACCGCCGCTCAACTCGGTAACGGGTAGCGGGCACAGGTGGGCACCTTTTTTGGCTTGACCCGGAGAAATGGTGTCGCTGTTAAAGACCACCCGGCTGCCCTCTCCCATCAGACCCAGGTGCCGATTCATGGTGTCCTGGTTCAGGCACAGCAGCAAATCCAGTTTATCCCCGTGGCTGTGAACTTCCTGATCGCTGACCCTCACAGTGAGAAAAATGTGCCCGCCACGGATAATCGATTGGTAGGCGTTGTAGGCGTAAAGGTGCAAACCACGGCGAACAAATATTCGGGCAAGAATATTGCCAGGTGTTGCGATTCCCTGTCCGGCCGCACCTCCAATGCTGAGGGCCAAGTCAAACTTTTCTGAGGTCATAAATTCTCTCCTCTTTCGACTTGGAGGATAAGCACCGCTCCGGATATAAATGCTCTAGCCCGGATTATGCATAGTACCGGTTACTAGGGCACGATTGATTGGGCATAGGCTTACAGAGGTTGGGAATCCTCTTTGCCCACATAGTGCCTGCTCGTAGCCTCCAGACTCCTGCTCCTCACCGAATCCATATTACTCATTTCGAGTCCACCTTGGCAAACCTCTGAAGCGCCGGTTGCAGGTCAAGGGACAAGGGGCATGGGGCATCTGAAGAGGAGGTTGTTCCCTGAATATCCGCGGTTAACCCTTCACCCTCATCTGTTGCTGTTCCAGCTGTGGATCGCTGGGCTGGAGTTTGTCCAGGCAGCGGCGAATATTGCGAACGGCCTGGCGCAGCCGGTGCTCATTCTCCACCATGGCGATTCGCACATACCCTTCTCCCAGGTTACCGAATCCGATCCCGGGCACCACCGCCACGTGGGCCTCCTGCATCAGCAGGGCAGAGAATTCCATGGATCCCATCTCTCGATAGGGTTCAGGAATCGGTGCCCATGTAAACATACTGGCCTTCGGTGACTTCACAGACCAGCCGATACGGTTGAGACCGTCGCACAGCACGTCTCGTCGGCTTTGGTAGATCTTGGCCTGCTCGATAACGCAGTCCTGGGGACCATCCAGGGCGGCGATGGCGGCGACCTGAATGGGAGTAAAGATTCCATAGTCGTAGTATCCCTTGATCTTGGCCAAAGCCGTGACAATGTCTCGATTCCCAACGCAGAATCCGACCCTCCATCCGGCCATGTTGTACGATTTGGACAGAGTATAGAACTCCACTCCCACTTCTTTGGCACCCGGAACCTGCAGGAAACTGGGAGCCCTATAGTCATCGAAGGTGATCCCCGCATAGGCCATGTCGTGGACAACGATAATGTTGTTATCCCTGGCGAAGCGGACGATTTCCTGGAAAAAGTCGAGGCTAACGGTGGCCGTGGTGGGATTATGAGGAAAATTCAGGGTAATGACTTTGGGTCTGGGCCAGATCTCGCGTGTAATGTGCTCCAGATCGGGAACAAACTCCTCTTCCGCGCGCAGGGGAATGGAGACAACGTTTCCCCCCGCCATGGCCACGCTGTAGTGGTGAATCGAATAAGTGGGATTGGGTATCAGTGCCAGATCACCGGGATCCAGCAAGGCCAGCATGAGATGGGCCAAGCCTTCCTTGCTGCCAATGGTGGCAATGCACTCGGACTGCCAGTCCAAATCCACATCGAAGCGGTTTTTGTAATAGCGGCAGATCGCCCGCAACAGGCCCGGGATACCTCTGGAGGCGGAATAGCGATGGGTTTTCCGGTCCTGGACCACCTCAGTCAGCTTGTCGATGATGTGCTGGGGGGTGGGCTGGTCGGGATTGCCCATGCCCAAATCGATGACATCGGCCCCTTCCTGGCGCAGACGAAGTTTGATGTCATTCAGCCGTCCGAACAGATAGGGCGGTAGACGCTTCAGCCGTTGCGTGTCGATGGTGGGCATGACACACCATCGTATCGTAATTTGTGCTTTGGTGCTTCACAGCCGGAAGACCGGCTGTGAAGCACCAAAGCACAAATAAATTCCAAATCTCAAATTCCAAATTCCAAATTCCAAACCTGACCTGGAACTTGGAACTTGAAACCTGGAACGCGAACTCGCGCGCTACTCCTTGTCCAGCTTGAGGCTAACGGAGTTGATACAGTAGCGCTGCCCGGTCGGCTGAGGTCCATCGGGGAAAACGTGCCCAAGGTGTGCGTCACAGTTGCCGCACAAGACTTCGGTTCTGGGCATGTGAAGACTGTCGTCCATGTCCGTACTCACACCCTGGTCTGAGACGGGCGCCCAGAAACTCGGCCAACCTGTGCCGGAATCAAATTTGGTGTCTGAATGAAACAGCTCGTTGCCGCAACCGGTGCAACGGTAAATCCCCTCTTCTTTGCAATCCCAGTATTTCCCGGAGAAGGGCGCTTCTGTACTCTTATTGCGACAGACTTCAAACTCTTGCGGTGAGAGCTGCTCTCTCCATTCCTCTTCAGTTTTCGATACCTTGTCTGACATACTGTGCATCATTATGTTCATTAAGGGAAAAAGCGCAATGGTTACAGGAGGAGCCTCAGGACTGGGCTCAGCCACGGTGCGAAGGCTTCACTCCCTGGGCGCCAAGGTGCTTATCGCCGACTTGAACCAGAAGGCGGGTAAAACCTTGGAAGACGAATTAGGTGAGGGGGCACTGTTTATCGAAACCGATGTCACCCGGGAGACATCCGTCAAAAAGGCGATTGAGGGCGCTGTCAACCAGCACGGTGGTGTTCACATTCTGGTCAACTGCGCGGGCATTGCCATCGCCGAAAAGATCCTGGGCCGAACCGGACCCCACGACTTGGAACACTTTAACCGGATCATTGAAGTGAACCTCATCGGCACTTTCAACACTCTTCGCTTGACCGCTGCAGCCATGGAGCACAATCAGCCAGGTGAAGAGGGAGAACGCGGGGTCATCGTCAACACCGCTTCCGTAGCAGCCTTTGAAGGACAGATCGGTCAGGCGGCCTATGCTGCCTCAAAGGGTGGGATTGTGTCCTTGACCTTGCCAGCGGCCCGGGAACTCTCCCACCAGGGCATCCGCGTCATCAGTATTGCTCCCGGCATCTTTGACACCCCCCTCTTAGCCGGACTCCCAGAGCGGGCACGGATCTCACTCGGGGAACAAATTCCCTTTCCCCCTCGATTGGGCCGCCCCGATGAGTATGCGGCTCTTGTCCAGCATATCGTCGAAAACGTCACCCTCAATGGCGAGACCATTCGTCTGGATGGGGCATTGCGAATGGGTCCCCGATAGAGTTAGTGCCGTCGTGCCGTCGGACAGTCCCGGCTTGCCAGTGGTTCCAATTCCAAACCAGTATTAGCAGGATTCATGCGCCGCCTATTCGTCAGACCCGCTCCTGGTCACTCCAGTTGAATTGTGGCATGATCCTAGCCGGGACAATGCTTCGTCCCGGCTAGGTGAGTAATGTGAACATCCTGGAGTTTGAAAGTTCCGCTATTCAAGATGAGGCAGGAGTCTCTGCAGCCGTGGAAGCTGTTGTGAACTCCCGGCAGGATGAACCTCTTGTTCTGGTGGCGGGAATGGGAAAAACGGAACAACGGCTCCTGGAAGCTGGAGAAAAATCTGCCGCTCAGGATCTTGTACTTGCCTCCACAATAGCTGAAGGGGCCAGAACCTTTTACATACAGGTGGCCCGACAGCTCACTTCTGAAGCCGTGTGGTCAGAAACACAAAATCTCCTCTCCGGACTTTTCGAGGAGTTCTCCAACCTTTTACACGGCATTTACCTCATCGGTGAGCTCAGCCCCCAAGGAAGCAGGATCCTCCAATCTTATGCTGAAAGGGCAAGCTGCATCCTGGTGGCCCAGGCGCTCAAAGAGAAAGAGGTTCAAGCACAACCCGTTGGTGGACGGCAACTCTATTGCGCCAATAGTGCTCACCTTTCCGAAAGCCTCCAGGAGAAGATCCTCACCGAGTTTCAGCAGGAAATATCGCTTCTATCCAAAGCCGGAACCATCCCGGTCATTCCCATTTCACTGCGATCGATCGCCACAGAAGAATGATCGAGAAGGTCATCTCGGGTGGACAGACGGGCGTAGACAGAGCTGCTCTGGACGTCGCTTTAAAGTTAGGAGTTCCTTGCGGAGGGTGGTGTCCCCGCGGCCGGCGGGCCGAGGACGGGCCACTCAAGGAAGTCTATCCTCTCCAGGAGACCCCCTCATACGATTACACACAGCGAACTCGATGGAACGTTCGAGACTCAGATGGAACAGTGGTTCTCTACAAGGGTTCTCTTTCAGGAGGAAGTGCCTTAACCGTAAAACTCGCCAAAAAACACGACAAGCCCTGCCTGGTGATCGACCTGTGTGAGGATTCCTCCCCTGAGATACTTCTGGACTGGGTAAAACGGCACAAGGTCCGAACTCTGAATGTTGCGGGAACAAGAGAGAGTGGCAGCACAGGCATCTACGATGAGGCTTGTCAATTCCTGGGTAAGTGTCTCGTTCCATATGTACGATGACGTTTGGTGAAAGGGCTTGTGAGGGGAGGTCAAGAAGCGAGGCACTAAATGCCTCGTTCCCAGTGCCTGATGGATCAAAAAGAAGCACTTATTTAAAAAACTTTCAGAGGCTCCTGGCATCATTAACTATGTGAGCAATGAGGGAAAACCCGGTGAGGGTGTGACATGAATGAAGAAACCAAGAAAAACAGCCGTATCAAAGCAGCTGAGGATGAAAAGAAGCCCCCTGCAGGATGGAAGCTAACTGAAGAGGATAAAGTCTTTCTCCGGTCCTGTGGAGTTCGTCCTGATTAGCCTGGACCTTTAATAAATTCTTTACTGCAGCAGCGCCGCCTTCATCTGAGCGCAGTGAAGAAATCATCCCGGCTAGTATTCGATTCAGATCTCCAGAATCTGCACCAGCACCACGGTGATATTATCCAGCCCCCCTTTTTCGTTGGCCATCGCTGTCAGCTGGTCGGCAGCGTCGCTGATGGGACAAGTCGTCAAGACTGATTGAATCTCCTGGTCAGAAAGAGCGTCGGTCAACCCATCCGTGCAAATCAAAAAGATATCGTCTGAGGTCAGAGGAACCGAGAGAACGTCCGCTTTCAGTTGGGGCAATACACCCAGCGACCGGTCCAACAAGTTCTTCTGGGGATGCCGCTGCATCTGATCTTTGGTGAGTATCCCCTGTTTAAAGAGGCGAAAAACGGGAGAATGGTCCTCCGTCAATTGCTCGAGTTTATCTTCCCGCTGCCGATACATTCGGCTGTCTCCCACATGCCCAATCCAACCGGATCCTGAGTTCTCGGGCATCAGCCAGAGAGAGGTGACCGTGGTTCCCATCCCCCGGTGCTCAGGATTGGCAGCCTGGTCACTCAAGATCCGTCTGTTGGCCTCCTGGATACCGGACTCCAGGGTCCCCTCGGGAGACTCGGATACCTTCTGGGCGAATTCCTTGAGTGTTTTCGCCGCAATGGAACTTGCTACTTCACCTGCAGCGTGGCCTCCAAGTCCGTCGCACACTCCAAACAATCCCAAAATGGGTTCTTCAATCAGAGTGTCTTCGTTATTACTTCTGACCTGACCCACATCGGATCGAGCCTGGTACACGTACTGGAGTGATCCTTTCTGATACGTTTCTGAGCCCATTGTTGATTCTCTCTCTATTTAGCCCGGACTATTCACTAAAACCCTTCCAACCCATCGAGCATCCGAACATGACACGTCACCAGACCATAGCCGATTAAGATCAGCAAAATCCAGGCCCCCATCTTCTTCCAAAGGGGATGGGTCAGCTGGATTCCGCAATAGGGGCAGTAGGTGCTCCTTTCAATGAGTGTGTAGCGACAATTAGGACAGCTTTCCAGCTCTATGGGAGACATTACTGGACCACTCGCACACCGGATTGCGAGAAATGAAAATCCAGGATCTCTCCTCCTGTGCCCTGGATGGCCTCTATAACCTCCTGCTGACGACCTTCACCCACCACCGTCAAAAAACATCCTCCACCTCCGGCGCCGCAGATCTTACTCGCCTGGGCTCCCGCCTGCCGGGCTGCATCGAAGATCCGATCGATTTCCGGGGTTGTCACCCCGTCAGCCAAACCCTTCTGGTGCTCCCAGTCGGTGGCCAAACATTCGGCGAATTTGTCCAGATCTTCCTCCTTCAGGCTCTGGTAGACGGCCAAGGCGATTTCCTTGATCTTTCCCAGGCCGACGACTGTAGCACCTTCGTTATCGATGTACTTTCTCATGATGTTCCAGTTGCTGCTACCCGAAAAACGCGATACGCCAGAATAACCCAATAAAATCCGCTCTTGGAGCTGGTTCTCAAATTGGGCGGAAAAAGTGAGTCGCTCACGGCGTATTCCTTCAATCTCAAACCACAGAGCATGAAAACCTCCGTAGGCGGGTGGGAAATAGTCCTGCTTGCCGGTGGGAATGCGAATGGATTGTGCTTCAATATTGGCTCCAAAATTAATCATCTGCTCTTTGTTGACAGGGCGGTTTTCCCACTGAAGCAAAGCCGTGCTCAGACAAACCAAGAGAGATGAGGAGCCTCCCAGACCGGAACCGGGCGGAACGTTGTTTTTGGTCCGTACGATCAGACCGTTCCCGGGCTTGTAGAACTTTAGAACCCTCAAGACCAGGTCAAGAGGGGCAAATTCTCCATGGCTCTGTAGCGCTTCCAGATCGGGACCTTCCAGGACCAACCCCAGGTCGGTGGCCTCGATGCGAATCCGATCCTCCGACTGTTCTTCGAGTTCGACCTCACTGTACAGGTCTATTGCTACATTAAGTGTCAATCCACCTTCCTCAAACAGGTAGAGCGGATAAATATCGAGGGTAGCTCCACCTAGAGTCATACGAGTGGGTGCTTGGACTTTCAAGTTCTTTGGTCTACTCAACCATCTTCCTTAACTTCTCTTCAGAGATCTGTGGTATCTGCAATTTCCTGGCCTGTTGTCGTTTCGATCCGGGTGAGTCACCCACCACCAGGAAATCGGTATTCGAGGACACGGAGGAGGTCACTTTCCCACCATGACTTCTAATGAACTCCGTGGCTTGGGCACGGCTGAAGGTGGGCAGGGTACCACTCACCACGAAGGTCTTTCCTTTCAGGGGCCCTTCGTCCTTCACCGATCCCCTGGCATCCCGAAACTGGAGTCCTGCTTTCTTGAGCTTCTTAATCAGACGATGACTCTGCTTGGTCCCGAAGTAATCGTGGACACTACGGGCAATCTCAGGTCCGATGCCATCAATGGAGGAAATCTCCTCCTCAGACGCTTTCATCAAAGAGTCCAGGTCAGAGAAATGATTCACTAGAAGCGCGGCAATGCTCTCTCCCACATGGCGGATCCCGAGTGCGAACAACACGCGCCGAAAAGGCTGGGACTTGCCTTGCTCGATACTATCGAGCAGGTTAGCAACGGACTTCTCCTTGAAGTTGGGAAGTTGGGCAACCTCCTCCCTGTTGAGAAAATATAGGTCCGAGGGGTCTTCGACCAAATCCAGAGCTATCAGCTTTTCCAATGTCTGCTCGCCCAATCCACGAATGTCCATGGCCCCCTGACTGACAAAGTGTTTGAGTGCCTCCAGACCCTGAGCCGGACATTTGGGGTTGGTACAGTAGGCCCTGGCTTCCCCCGGTTTCCGCACCACCCGCTGCCGACAAACGGGACAACGATCTGGATAGGTGAATACTCGTTCCCGCCCGGTTCTCTTCTCGCGCACGGCTCCGACCACCTGAGGAATGACGTCGCCCGCCCGCTTGACCACGACCACATCTCCTTCACGAATGTCCTTTCGCCGTATGTCGTCTTCATTGTGGAGGGTCGCCGTTTTTATGGTCACTCCTGCAATTTGAACCGGCTCCAGAACTGCATAGGGATTCAGGGCCCCACTGCGTCCCACGTTGATTTTGATCTCTAGAAGACGCGTCGTTGCCAGCTGGCCGGGAAACTTGTAGGAAACTGCCCAACGGGGATCTCGGCTCACCACCCCCAGGCGATCCTGATAGTCCAGTCGATTGACCTTGACGACAACACCATCAATCTGAAAATCCAGGGATTCTCTTTTACCTTCCCATTCCGAACAAAATTTGAAAGCTCGATCGATGGAGTGCCCATGACGATAGTGCGTGTTCACGGGAAAGCCCCATTCCCGCAGCTGCTTGAGGACCTGGATCTGGGTCTTGAAACTCATGCCTTCAACATAGCCAACGGAGTAGGCAAAAAAGGCCAAAGGTCGCGATGCGGTCATGCCCGGATCGAGCTGGCGAAGGGCTCCAGCAGCTGCATTTCGTGGATTGGCAAAAGGACTTTGATCGGCCTTGGCACGCTCTTCGTTCATCCGATTAAAAGCGGTAATCGGGAGATAGACTTCTCCCCGCACCTCCACCGTTTCAGGCCTTGGCGTTCCCTTGCGCAATCTCAAGGGAATGGCCCGGATGGTTTTCAGATTAGCGGTGATATCCTCTCCGATTAAACCATTGCCTCGGGTCGCTCCCCGCACCAAGACTCCATCCCGGAAGGTCAGGGCCACGGCCACGCCGTCAATCTTTAACTCCGTCACCAAGTCAATCTTTTTTGTTCCCAGAAGGTTACTGATTCGCTTATAAAAGGCACGCAGTTCCGCTTCGTTAAAGGCATTGCCCAGGCTCAACATGGGCGCATGGTGCTCTACCTTTTGGAATTCTTCTTGAGGTTGGGCGCCAACTCTCTGGGTCGGAGACTCTGAGGAAGCAAGCTCCGGGTACTCCTGCTCCAAAGCAACCAATTCCCGGAACATGCGATCGTATTCCTCGTCAGCAATGGCGGGATCGTCTAAAACATAATATCTATAATTGTGGTGTTCTATCTCTTGCCGCAGCTCGGAGATTCGTGGTGTGGCCCAATCGATGTCCCTGCCCAATGAGTGCCTCGTTTCATATAGACGGTAACGTTTGTGGCGAGCGCGACGGGAGAAATATAGCATAAGCTACCTTTGCCCGATCCCCCAAATTTGTTATCATAAATTCTATCGTATGAGTACTCCTCTGATCACCAAATTCATGTTCACCATCACTTTCCCGACTGACAGTCGTCCCCTCCATGTTCATCCCATGAAACTCCGGTCTCTCGCAGAACATCAGCTCACGGATACAGAAGTCATCGATACAATCGAGCACCTTTTCGGATGCCAGCGCTGCTTTGAGCAATATCGTTTTATCAGAACGTCCTGCCAGGCAATCCTTTAGTCCACTCGGTTCTCATGCCATCCAAACTCATTAAGTTAGATTTGCAAGCCTTCTATTACCTCACCAAGAGGGAGTTCTGGCTCGCTTTGTGGAAGGAGATCAGTGGTGACGATTGCTGGGGAATGGCCGCCCGACTGAGTTTCTATTTCTTACTGGCCTTTTTCCCTTTTCTCATTTTTCTAAGTGCGCTCATTGGGTTCATCCCGATCGAACCCGGATTGTTGGACAAGATTCTGGTGGAAATGAATCAGTTTCTGCCCGAGCGGACCTACACCTGGGTGCGCGCGTTCACTCTGGACCTGATCAGTCACCAAAATAAGGGAGTGGTCTCGATGGGTATTTTGTTGGCGCTTTGGTGGGCATCGGTAGGCTTCAGCGGAATGGTGGGGGACTTGAATCGAGCTCTGGCCATCCAAGAGACTCGCTCCTATGTAAGAATACGACTGCTGGCCATAGGTGTGACCATTCTGGTGTCCCTCTTTGTCATCGCTTCAGGTATTCTTCTTTTCTTTGGCGACTGGCTGATTCAACTGTTTCTTCAGCGCATTACCGTCACACCCTATCCGTCATTCCAGGCTCATCTGGCCGCCATTTACACTGTCACTCGCTGGATCCTGATCTTTATTTTCCTCAATATTGGAATGCAGATTGTTTATTCCGCCCTTCCCGCCCGGCCCCTTCCCTGGACTCTTCTATCGCCAGGTAGCGCTATCTTTAGTTTGTGTTGGATCTTGGGATCGAGCGGTTTCGCGGTTTTCGTAAATCGATTCGTCGACTACGAAATCTATCAAGAGCTCTACGGAAGTCTGGGGACACTTATCTTACTGATGCTATGGTTATACCTCTCCAGTTTCTTCCTGCTCATTGGAGGTGAAGTCAACTCCCAGGTCAACCTCTTTCGCGAGAAACTTGGGAGGAATGCCGAACAACTCAGTTTGATTTGAGGAGCCTGTCCTAGAAGAGGAATTTAGGTGGGAAGGGGCCAGTCACTTTGGGGTGTGTCCTTTCTGGGACTTCCAGGAGGAGAGAAGGACTGGCCCCTTCCCATAATCAACTCATCTACTTACTGAGATGCACTTCATATCAAGAAGTTCTACACATTCGATCTAAGCCGGGAGATTCGACGTTTTTGCTCGCCCCATGAGTCTTATACTATACTGACAGCCAACCATGGCAGCGCTCCGAGGGACGACGATACTCTTGGTCAGGAGGGGCAAACAGGTGGCCCTGGCAGGGGACGGTCAGGTCAGTCTGGGAGACACTATTATCAAGAGTAAAGCGAAAAAAATCCGTCGACTTCACGATGATCAGGTCCTGGCTGGCTTTGCCGGATCAACGGCTGACGCTTTCTCTCTTTTTGCTCGATTTGAGAGCAAACTGGAACAATTTCAAGGGAACCTCCCCCGAGCCGCTGTAGAACTTGCCAAGGAGTGGCGTACCGACAAAGTGTTAAGACACCTGCACGCCCAACTCATCATTAGCGACAAGAAGCATTCCTTTTTGGTTTCCGGGGAAGGCGACCTCATCGAGCCGGATCATGGAGTGATCGCCATTGGCTCGGGAGGTCCCTATGCCCTGGCTGCTGCTCAGGCTCTTCTGCAATTCACCAAATTATCGGCCCAAAAAATTGCCCTGGAGTCTCTGAAAATTGCCGGGGAAATTTGTATCTATACGAATTCCGCTATAACTGTTGAGACGCTCTAATCATGACTACTTCCACCAACTCCCTTCAATCCCTGGAAAACAAACTTAAGGACAGCCCTCTCAACCTGGATGAAATGACACCTCGCCAGATTGTGGATGAGCTGGATCGACACGTCATCGGTCAACGCAAAGCCAAGCGCGCAGTGGCCGTGGCCCTGAGAAATCGAGTTCGAAGACAGAAACTGAAGCCGGAAATGGCCGAAGAGATTCAACCCAAGAACATTCTCATGATTGGATCGACAGGTGTGGGTAAAACAGAAATCGCCCGGCGGCTGGCTCGGCTGGCTAATTCTCCCTTTCTGAAAGTAGAGGCCAGTAAATTCACCGAAGTCGGTTATGTGGGCCGGGACGTGGAATCGATTATCCGTGACCTGGTGGATATTGCAGTGGACATGCGGCGTCAGGAAAAGATAGCCATGGTGGCCAAGAAGGCAGAGCGGAACGCCGAGGAACGGTTGCTCGATTTGCTGCTTCCCCCTTCACCCCAAAGAAAGCGCAAAGCTCCAAAGGGCCGGAAGGCTACCCCTAAACGGGGTGCCCCACCACTGGCAACATTCAACAAGACTCGTGAAAAACTGCGCCGTCAGCTTCGAGAAGGAAAGTTAGACCATAGAAACGTCGAGTTAGAAGTTCCAGAGCGTGGCTTCCCCTCCTTCGAGATCATCCCTGGTCAAGGCATCGAGGAGATGGACATCAACATCAGAGACTTGTTGCCCGGTATCCTGGGAACAAGGAAACGAAAGCGCAAAATGCCCGTCGAGGAAGCCATCGAGTACCTCATTATGGAGGAGGAATCCAGACTCATTGATATGGATCAGGTGACCCGGGAGGCCCTGGACCGGGTGGAAAATTCGGGCATCGTTTTTATCGACGAAATTGACAAGATCGCTGGAAGAGAAGCGGGGCAAGGACCCGAGATCAGCCGTGAGGGAGTACAAAGAGACATCTTACCCATCATTGAGGGAACCACCGTGAATACCCGCCACGGAATGGTTCGCACCGATCACATCCTGTTTATTGCAGCTGGTGCTTTCCATGTCTCGAAGCCCTCCGACATGATTCCCGAACTGCAAGGTAGATTTCCCGTCAGAGTGGAGATGAACTCGCTGGGCAAGGAGGACTTTATTCGAATTCTTCAGGAACCCCAGAATGCTTTGGTCAAACAATATCGGGAACTTCTGGCCACAGAAGGCGTGCGCTTGAAATTCATGAAGTCCGGCATCAACGAAATTGCCCATTTTGCCAGCGTCGTCAACGAGACGACTGAGAACATCGGTGCCCGTCGGTTACACACGATCATGGAAGCACTTCTGGAAGATGTCTCCTTCGATGCTCCTGATCTACCAAAAAAACAAGTGATTATCGACGCAAAGTACGTGAAGGAACAGTTGGAAAACATCGTCAAGGATCGAGATCTGTCGCGCTACATTCTGTGAAAAGTCTGACCCTGTGCCTCTCCTGCCTCCTCCTCGCCTCCTGCGCCAAGGTGGGGGACCCGCTTCCTCCGCTGGTTCGCCATCCGGAGACGGTCACTAATCTGAAAGTCGTTCAAGTCGGAGATCACTTCCAGATCGTGTTCTCCCTTCCCCCGGGGGAGATTGAACGGGTGGAAATTTACCGGCAATGTGGAATCAACCCCTCCCTCACTGAAGAGGCTGAAGCGACGGCCCGTTTACAACGCAACCAACTCTCGCCATACCATGAGGGAACTCAGTTCGTTTTCGAGGACAGCCCCGGCTTAGACCAGACCTGTGTCTACGGACTTCGGTTCGCCAACAGCCAGAACCGTCGCTCCCCTTTTTCGAACTTCGTACAAACGAGACCTGTCCCTTCGGCACGGCCGCCGACCGCTCTCAGGTATCAGGTGCAGCAGGACCAGATCGTGGTGAACTGGGACCCGCCAACAGAGAACGTCGATGGCTCCCAGCCGCCTCAAATCGTGGGCTATCTCGTGAACTCGAAACATCGAGTCAGTACTGCAGAATATTCGGACCTTGAATTTCGGTTCGAAGAGGTGCAGTCTTACCGCGTGCAGACTATGAGCCGGGATTCAGACCCCTTGATCTTGAGTCCATTCAGTCACACGCTTAGAATCATCCCCAAAGATACGTTCCCCCCAGCAACACCTCACAACATTACTGCTTTTGTTCTGGAGGGGAGGGTCCAAATTTTCTGGGATGAAAATAAAGAAGCCGATCTGGAAGGTTACTTCCTCTATTCCGGTACGGATACGAACGATCTCCAAAGGTCATCCTCATCGATTACGATCAATCGATACGTGGATGAATCAGTCATTCCTGGTCAATCCTATTACTATCGGCTCAGTGCGGTGGACCAGGTTGGAAACGAAAGTTCCAAGTCTGAACCGGTAAGTGTTACTGTACGATGAAAAGAAAAAAAGGAGAGGCACTATGAAATTCTTTCTGGACACCGCCAATATTGAGGAAATTCGTAAAGGGGTGTCTCTGGGAATCGTGGATGGCATTACCACGAATCCTTCCCTGCTCGCCAAAGAGGGTAGACCCCTGGAAGAGGTGGCTAGAGAGATTTGCGACCTGGTCGATGGTCCGGTGAGCTTGGAAGTGGTGTCAACGGAATCCGATGAAATCATCACGGAAGCCCGGCAGTTAGCAAAGATCCATAAGAACGTCATGGTCAAGATCCCGATGATCTCTGAAGGACTGAAGGCTCTACACGTGGTCGCCCAAGAAGGCATTTCGGTCAATGTCACCTTAATTTTCAGTGCGACACAGGCACTTCTGGCGGCTAAAAACGGAGCAGCCATCGTCAGCCCTTTTGTAGGGCGCTTGGACGATATTGGTACCGACAGCATGGATCTGATCTCGGACATCCTGACCATCTACGACAACTACGAGTTTCCCACCGAAGTTTTAGTGGCCTCGGTTCGCCATCCGGTACACATTCTGGAGACGGCCCGGATGGGGGCCCACATCGCCACGATGCCCTTAAAGGTCATGGAGCAACTCCTCAAGCATCCCTTGACCGACATCGGACTGGAAAAGTTCCTGGCCGACTGGGAAAAACAGAAGCAACTGGTAAGCAGCTGAAGATACCCACACGGGATATGGATGCTGACGATAAGCGAAAGGAACTCCGACGTCGCCACCTTGAGGCAGAAGAAGCCGGCGGTAAGGAGCGAATTGAGCGTCAACACAAAGCGGGTAAGCTGACCGCTCGAGAACGAATCCATCAACTCCTCGACGAAAACACTTTTGAGGAAATGGATAAGTTCGTCGTGCATCGGTGCACTCACCTGGGAATGGAGAAAAAAAAGATCCCAGGGGACGGCGTGATTACCGGCTACGGAAAAATTGAAGGCCGTTTGGTCTATCTTTTTTCTCAGGACTTCACCGTTTTTGGCGGCAGCCTCTCGGAGACGTACGCCGCCAAGATCTGCAAGATCCTGGACCTGGCTATGAAGATGGGTGCTCCCGTCATCGGTCTCAATGACAGTGGCGGAGCCCGTATTCAGGAAGGGGTGGTCAGCCTGGCCGGCTATGCCGATATCTTCCTGCGCAACACCCTGGCCAGCGGCGTCATTCCACAAATTTCCGCCATTATGGGTCCCTGCGCTGGCGGAGCGGTCTATTCTCCCGCCATTACCGACTTCACCTTTATGGTGCACAAAACCAGTTACATGTTTATTACAGGACCCGACGTCCTTAAAGCAGTCACCCAGGAGGAAGTGACCCAATCGGAACTGGGAGGAGCAACCACCCACACCACCATCAGCGGAGTGGCTCACTTTGCTGCCCAGAGCGATGAAGAATGCCTGGGCCAAATTCGTGAGTTGCTCTCCTTCCTTCCCTCAAACAACAAGGAAGATCCGCCTTATCAAGAGCCTGCGGACGATCCCGACCGAGTCGATCCCCAGCTGGACCAGCTGGTCCCGACCGACCCCAACCAACCTTATGACATCAAAGAGCTCATCGTTTCGGTTGTGGACGAGCACCAATTCTTTGAAGTTCAACCTCAATTTGCTGAAAACATCGTGGTTGGATTCGCTCGATTGAATGGATTCCCAGTGGGAATCGTCGCCAACCAACCTGCTGTTCTAGCTGGAACCCTGGACATTAACTCTTCCGTGAAGGCGGCCCGCTTCGTTCGCTTCTGTGACTGCTTCAACATTCCTCTAATCACCTTCGAAGACGTGCCCGGGTTTTTGCCGGGAATCAAGCAGGAGCATGGAGGGATCATCCGATCCGGGGCCAAACTTCTCTATGCCTTTGCCGAGGCGACCGTCCCCAAGATTACCGTCATAACACGCAAAGCCTATGGAGGAGCCTACTGTGTCATGGCTTCCAAACACCTGCGAACCGACATAAATTATGCCTTTCCCACGGCCGAAATTGCGGTGATGGGGCCACAAGGAGCCGTCGAAATCTTGTACCGAAGAGAAATTAAAGAGAGCTCTAATCCGGAGAAATTCAAGCAGGAAAAAATCGAAGAGTTCCGAAAGACCTTCGCCAATCCTTACATTGCCGCAGAGCGAGGCTACGTGGACGAAATCATTGAGCCCCGTCAGACACGAACGAAATTGATCCGTGCCCTGGAAATGACCGCCAACAAGCGCGATACCAATCCGCCCAAAAAGCACGGGAATATCCCGTTGTAAGAGCGCGACCCGCAAGCGGGTGCCCCCGCGGGCGTTCCAGGTTTCCAGGTTTTGAATTTGTTTAAAAAGATTCTTATCGCCAATCGCGGGGAGATCGCGGTCCGGATCATTCGGGCCTGTCGGGATCTCGGCATCTCCCCGGTCGTGGTCTTTTCCGAGGCGGACCGGGAAGCTCTGCACGTCAGGCTCTCCGATGAGGCCCATTTCATCGGACCCTCTCCCTCTCTGGAAAGCTATCTGGTGATCGAAAAGATCATCGATGCGGCTCGCAAATCAGGGGCAGAGGCCATTCACCCCGGCTATGGGTTTCTGTCCGAGAGTGAAGCTTTTGCTCAAGCCTGCGAGGATTCAAGATTGGTATTCATCGGTCCTTCGGCCGCTTCCATGAAGCTCATGGGCAGCAAGATCGCCAGTCGGGAGGCGGTCCAGAAAGCAGGTGTGCCCATCGTTCCCGGTACCACAAGGCCTCTGCAATCCAGGGAAGACGCGTTGAAAGCGGCTTCTGAAATCGGCTACCCCGTCATGCTCAAGGCCAGTTCCGGCGGAGGAGGTAAGGGCTTACGACTGGTGTCGAGCAAGGAGGAACTCACCTCCCAGTATGAAACAGCAGGCAGCGAGGCCCAGGCATCCTTTAATGATTCAACCCTCTTGATCGAAAAGTATTTGATGAAACCTCGTCACATCGAGATTCAGGTACTCGGTGATCTGAACGGCAATGTGATCCACCTCGGCGAAAGGGAATGCTCCATCCAGCGGCGCCATCAAAAACTGGTAGAAGAAAGCCCTTCTCCCCTGGAGGACAAAGAGTTTCTAAGAAAAATCGGAGAAGCTGCCCTTGCCGTTGCCAAAACCGCCCATTATCACAATGCAGGTACGGTCGAGTTTATCGTTGAGTCCGCAAAGACAGGGGAAAACAAATTTTATTTCCTGGAAATGAATACCCGCCTTCAAGTGGAGCATCCGGTTACCGAGCTGGTGACCGGCATTGATCTGGTAGGCGAACAGATCCGAATTGCGGCAGGATCAAAACTGCCCTGCAGACAGGAAGAGATTCGCCCCCGGGGGACAGCGATCGAATGTCGTATCTACGCCGAAGACCCCTACAATCAATTCTTTCCTTCGCCGGGGACCCTCACCACCTACGTTGAGCCCTCCGGGCCTGGCATCCGCACCGACAGCGGAGTGTGTTCCGGTGCCACCATCCCGGTGGAATATGATCCCCTTATCTCCAAGGTCATCGCTTATGGTGAAAATCGCCAGCAAGCCATCCTTCGCATGCAAAGAGCACTGGGGGAATACAAGATCGGAGGGGTACGAACCACCATCCCTTTCTTCCAAGTCCTTCTCTCTCATCCGGCCTTTATTGAAGCGGACCTACACACCCATTTCATAGACGAGCAACAACTCATCAATCGTCTGGAGGAAGAGTCGGAGAAATGCGACACCGTTCCCCTGATCGCTGCGGCACTCAACCACTTTTACGAAGCCCAGAAACCAAATTCCAAGGTTGACGGCAAACGCAGTCTTTGGAGAAGCTCCCAACACCCTTCCGACCCCTTCCGCAAATGGTGAGCTGGGAGAAATTGGGGACAGTCCCCAATTTCTCCCCAGCTCACCGATCCTGTCTCCTTCTTCCTCGCTTGTCTAGCTTTTCCTTGCCGGTTAGAATCCTCCCCCAAACAGCGGTTGGAGGACGGAAACATGGGCGTTCGAATCGGCATTGACTCCGGGGGAACCTTCACCGACGTCATGGCTGTCGGGGAAAAAGGACAGATCCATACCCTTAAAGTTCCGTCGACTCCAGAGGACCCGGCACAGGGGTTTGAGGAAGCTCTCCGACAAATGCTGGAGACTCTGGACATCTCACCGTCCCAGGTGGATTGTGTACTTCACGGGACAACGGTCGCCATCAATGCCATTCTCGAGCGCCGCTTTCCCACCATCGCTCTGATCACTACCAAGGGATTCCGCGACCTGCTGGAGATCGCCCGGCAAACCGTACCGGGAGAACGGGGAAGTATCTACCACTGGGTCAAGCCACCGCGGGTGGTACCCCTGGAGCGGGTGTATGAAGTCACTGAGCGTGTCAGTGCAACCGGAGAAGTCATCGTGCCTCTCCATGTTGATGAGGCACGAGCTCTGGCCAAACGGCTCCGGGAGGAAGGGATCGAATCCGTGGCCATCTCCCTGATAAACAGTTACGCCAACTCGGATCACGAGGAACAACTTCGAGAGATACTGCTCGAAGAACACCCGTCCTGTTTCCTTTGCATCTCTTCGGAAACACTCTCGGAATTCCGTGAGTATGAGCGCACCCTGACCACCTGCATGAATGCCGTGCTCATGCCGATTCTTTCCTCCTACCTCGATTCTCTCGGAAAGAGGCTTCAGAAACTTGACGGACAATACCCCCTGTACGTGATGAAATCGGCGGGGGGGGTGGTGACGGCACAGAGAGCCATCAAACAACCCGTGGCCACGGCGCTCTCCGGACCCTCGGCCGCTGTTCTGGGCATGAACTGGCTGGGGAGCCACAGTGGGTTTGAGAATCTGATCACCTTTGACATGGGAGGAACCTCCACCGATGTTGCCCTCATCGAGTCAGGTCGGTTACCGATTAGCCCTGAAGCTCACCTGGACATCTATGACATCCGCTCACCCACGGTGGAGGTCATCTCCATTGGCTCAGGAGGGGGCTCCATTGCGGGAATCAGTCCCGGCAGCAGAGTGACGGTTGGGCCCCGCTCGGCTGGGGCTGATCCCGGCCCAGCATGCTATGGCAAGGGGGGGCAGGAACCCACCGTCACCGATGCCAACCTCGTTCTGGGGAGGATTCCGCCCTATCTCGTGGGAGGAGACATCCAACTCGACCCGAAACTTGCCGAGGCCGCTGTCGGTCAATTCGGAAAAGCTCTGGAACTGACCCTGGTGGAAGCAGCCGAAGGGATACTCGAGATCGCGGCTTTCAAGATGAGTGATGCCATACGTCAAGTGTCGGTGCGTCGCGGGCGTGATCCCCATGACTTCGCCCTGTTCGCGCTGGGAGGTGCTGGTCCTTTGCATGCCTGCCGACTGGCCCATCTTTTGGAAATTCCCACCGTTGTCGTGCCTTCTTACCCCGGACTGGGCTGCGCCCTGGGCCTGCTGGTGGCCGATGTCAAAGATGACTTCCTGATCACGGATATCTACCGTGAAGACCACCTTGACTTTGAGAGACTCAACCGTCAATTCGCTACCCTCGAGGCTCGCGCCAACAACAGTCTGGATCAACAAAAGATTCCGCCCGCCCAAAGAAAGCTCCAAAAGGGAGCGGATATGCGTTACAAAGGGATGGCCTCGGAACTCACTATCGATGTGCCCGATGGACCGCTCGGCCCAACAGAGGCTAAGGAGATGCTCAATCGCTTCCACTCATCACACCAGGAAAGTTACGGATATTCCTATCAAGGTCAACAGCTCGTAGAGATCGTCAACTTGCGAGTCTCTTCAACAGGTTCATTGCCCCATCTGGAACCGCAAACGATCCCTGAAGGGGACATGAATGCATCTGCTGCGCTGGTGGGACAACGCCGGGTTTACTTCGAGAATGTGAAAGATTTTGTGGAGTGCCCCATCTACGACCGATCCAAGCTGCTGAGTGGAAATGTGTTGGCCGGACCGGCCATTGTCGAGCAATACGACACCAACACGCTGGTCTATCCTGATCAGCAGCTGCATGTGGATTCACTTGGAAACCTGGTGATTTCAATCGATAAAGAGTGACCTTGGTTCGCCTATGAGTGTCAGCCCCATCCTGCTTGAAATTGTTGAAGGCACCATTGAGTCCTCGCGTAAGGAAATGGAACTGCAGGTGGAGCGAACGGCTCGCTCAACGGTGATCCGCGAGCAACACGATTATCGGGCTGCTGTTTTTGACCGACGAGGCCGCGGGATCTCGGCTGTTTCCTCCGCCGCTAACGTTCGCCCCATCCTCAAGGGTTTCACAGAAGACATCCAGGAGGGAGACATCTTCATCTGGAATGATCCCTACAAGGACGGGGGAATATCGCATCTTCCCGATCTGTGCATCACCGCCCCCGTCTTCTGGAAAAGTCAGGTTGTCGCCTTTATCCAAGTTTACGGACACACCCATGACGTGGGTGGAATGCGACCCGGCAGCATGGTCCTGGATGCCACCGATATTTTTCAGGAAGGATTCATCATCCCGCCCATCAAGCTGTATGAGAGGGGAAAACTCAACTCGGCGCTCTACCAAACCATCCTGAACAATACCCGTTATCCGGAAATGCTCCAGGGGGATCTGGACGCGGAAATCGCAGCCTGCAAAATTGGTATCCGGCGTGTTTCCGAACTCGTCCACCGCTACGGATTGGAAGTGGTCGAGGAGTGTTTTGACGCCCTGCTGTCCCGCTGTGCACAAACACTGAAAGAGGAAGTTCTTCCCCAGATTCCTGACGGGAACTACTCCTTTGAGGACTTCATCGAGACCTCGGGGATGTCCAGCAAGGAAGGTCTGGAATTTGTCCGAATGAAGGTGACCCTTCGCAAACAAGAGGATCACATCGTTTTCGATTTCACGGGGACAGGAGAACAGGTGAACGTCTCCATCAACTGTCCGGCAGATGCAGCGTACTACGTCAAGTACCTTTCCTGTATCTTGCGTCTTCTGGCCCCGAACATCGTCATGAATGACGGCCAAAAGGATGTTTTAGAGGCCCTCGTCCCCCCCGGAACCATTCTGAGTCCTCGCTTTCCAGCCTCCTGTTCCAATCGCCATTGGACCCTCTTTCGCTTAACCGAGGTGGGAATGGGAGCCCTGGTCAAAGCCATGGCAGGAGGAGGAACAGGATCCTCCGATACTCGGTGCGTCACCACGATCGTGGCCCATGACAGCGATGGCCAGCAGTTTCTCATCCGGGATGTCCTGGGAGGCGGCTCAGGCGCCCGCTCTTACGCAGATGGGGCAGACTGTGTTACGGCCAATGTAGCCGGTCGCAACATGCCTTGTGAGTTCTTCGAGACTTTCTACCCGGTTCGTGTCGAGCGCCTCGCTTTACGGGCAGACTCCGGTGGACCCGGCAAGTTTCGCGGTGGCCTCGGCTATCTGAAGGAAACTCGCTTCCTGAGGGACGGATTCATCATGATCGCTGATGACCGAATGCTCCTTCAACCGTTCGGTGCGGCCGGAGGGATGGCCGGTCAAGGAAGTGTTTATCTTCTCAATCCGGAAACGGAGAAGGAGTTGCCGATCCCCACGAAAACCGACTTTGTACCCGTGAGCTGTGGTGACGTTCTGCGTGTTCTGACTCCTGGTGGAGGAGGTTGGGGGGATCCGCTGGAACGCGAATCTTCGAAAGTACTCGACGATGTTACCCTGGGATTGGTTTCCATCGCTTCAGCCAAAAGGGATTACGGAGTCGTGATCGATCCCGATCAGAGGATGGTTCAGGAAGAGAAGACCCAAGAGCTCAGAGCACGGCTTCGCCGGTCGCGATCGCCGCTTCCCATGATCGATCGCGGCGAGCGCTTTAGAAAGCTCATTGCCGAGAACCGCATCTCACTCACATCGGAAGATTAGCCGGTGGTTAAACCCGCTTGATCTCGACCAAGCATGTAGGGGCGCACGGCCGTGCGCCCCTACGCCGCTTGGAAAAGACAATCTATGATTAATCCCGGCCAGGGTTTACAATTCAGAGTCAGTAGCCACCCGGTCTGTGGTTCAGGAGGAATTGAGCAATGCCTCATATCAGGCACGTACCCTTATATCGTTTTGTCCTGTTGGTTCTCTGGTTTTTCTCACCCGGTTGTGGGCCAGCAGAACAGATCTCACAATCGTCAGCGGTTCCCTCGGTTATCGTCATTGAGGGGGGAACGCTCATTGATGGGACAGGTGCCCCTGCCCTTTTGGGTACCCGAATTCTGATTGAAGACGGCCGCATTCAGGAAATTGTCCAAGAGGGGGAACTGAACATCCCGGCAGGCGCGCGCGTCATTGACGCGGCCGGAAAATACATCATCCCCGGCCTGATCGATGCTCATGTTCATTACGATATGCCCTGGCTCCATCGACTCTACCTGGCCAACGGAGTGACCACGGTTCGGGACCTGGGAAGCTCGATTGAAAGGACCCTCACGCTGCGGCAGGAGATTGCTGTGGGAAATATTCTGGCACCCAGGCTGTTCGTCTCCGGACCGGGCATTAACCCGGGCTCGGTCCGGGCCATGAATCTGGGCAGCGCCAAGGAAATGGCGACCAAGCTGGTGGAAGCGGGAGTCGACGGAATCAAGGTCACCGGCTACACCACGGACGAACTCAGGGACATTGTTGAGGTCGCCCACGCCAATGGATTAATTGTTTACGGGCACACGGGACCCAAGCGGGGAAATCGGGCTCCCGGGGCACGCCTGGCCGTGGAAGCGGGCCTCGACGGAATCGAGCACGCTCTGGGAATTCTGGAAGATGCCATGGATAAACCCGTCCCGGTGCCAGCCGACTACGACCCGTTCGACTCCACCCATATCTTCCGCTACTGGTATGGTCGAATGTATTCGGTCGTGAATTCCGAGAAAATCGATGAGTTGATCCAGCTGATGGTAGACAATGAAGTCTACTTTTCTCCCACACTGATCAACTTCGTTCGCAACTTTGTCCAGCGCAACACTCCCGAAGTGGAGACGGATCCCAATCTCAAGTATATCCCTGAAGATGAACCGGATCGCTTCGGACGCTTCACAGAGGAGGAACGCCAGGATTGGAGAAAAACCATGGCACTAATGAAGGAAGCCACTTACAAGTTTCATGAAGCCGGTGGACTCCTCATCAACGGAACGGATTCCCCTGGGGCAGCCCTTCCGGGTTGGAGTGTACATCAAGAAATGGAGCTTTTTGTGGAGGCCGGCTTAACGCCGATGGCGGCGCTGCTGGCCACTACCCTGAACAACGCCAAGGTTCTCAACAAAGAGGACGAACTGGGCACCGTCGAACCGGGCAAATACGCAGACCTGGTCATCCTTGACGCTGATCCTCTGCAGGACATTACCCATACCCAAGACATTCACCTGGTCATTAAGAACGGTCTGGTGCTCGATCCTGACGTCCTGCTGAAAGAGAACCTGGAACAGTTCGGGGCAAGAGGGGAACGACATTTTGATCGCAACCAGAGAAACTAGCCCGCGTTTCTCACACCAAGTCGTCGCGAAGCGGCGAAAGGGCCGGACTGAGTGCGTTGCGCCACGCGGGAGGGCACCCGTTTGCGGGTCGGCCCCCGCAAACGTACTGTAGGGTACGTTGAGGAGGCCGGGGTCACCGGCTGGGACATCGCCGGCTATCGAGGTCCGCTGACCTGGGAGCAGGAAGAAAAGCGACGAGCTGAAGTACAGAAGATTCACTGGCACGACAATATTGAAGATCTGGTCGTTCGATATCGACCGAAGCCTCCAAAAAAGTGAAACTCCAGGCCAGTTACAACAATCGGATTTATGCCGTCGAACTCGAAACGAAAAAGAGTTCCGAACCGGGATCCCACTTTGACATCAAGATCCAAGGGCCGGATGGAGAACAGGTCCTGTCGGTTCGGGTCGTCAGCCGTGCTCAGGACCGCTGGACGTTAGAAATTGACGGGAAAATCGAGGACCTCCTGATTTCCAGGCAAAGGGAAGAGGTGCTCATTGACTGGAAAAATCGCACCTTCATCGTCCAGATCGGCCGACTGAAAGAGAAACGACTCAGCGACTCAGTTCCCACTGAAACACAGCGGGCCGCAACCCTGACGGCTCAGATGACCGGAAAGGTCATCTCCGTCCTGGCGAATGAGGGTGAAGAGGTCAAGGTGGGACAGGGTCTGGCTATTATTGAAGCCATGAAGATGCAAAATGAACTCAAGTCTCCCAAGTCCGGCATCGTGATCCGGTGCAGCATCCGTGAAGGAGAAACGGTGAACACGGGAGATCTGCTATTCGAGATTGATTAGGAGCTTGTCCGGGCTAGCTGCCGCTTGCCTGGGCAGGTTCCCTAGAATCTCCCCCACAAGATAGAAGGACCCGGCTGCCACCACGGTTGCGACGGGGGAAGCCAGGGCTTGACGGTAAGCAGCGGAGGAATCTTCCACCGCGATGCCTGAGGGACAGAGCCTCTTGAGCTCCTCAATACTTGCCGCCCGCCGGGAGTTGACTCGGGTAAGGTAAATCCGCTCGAAGGAAGCTCCCAGAATTTTCAAAATGGAGGCAATGTCTTTGTCGCTCATGATGGCAAACAGAAGTGCGCGGGGAGCTTGAGTATGGTGATCCAGAAACTTCACCAGGGCATGAGCGGCATCTAAGTTATGGGCTCCGTCCAGAACGATTCTGGGGTCTGTTCCGAAGACCTGGATTCTTCCCATCCAAAACGTTTCTTCAATTCCCTTTCGCATACAGGAGGTATCCAACGAAAAACCGGATTGGCCCAGTACCTCGGCAGCCTGTATGGCCAGTGCTGCATTTCCCACTTGGTGTTGACCATAAAGGGGTAGCTGGAACTCCATCTCGTGGAAGCGAAAAGCATACTTCCCGTCAGAAGACTCCGAGCATTGAATTGCCCCGGAGTCCAATTCCTGAAGCTCGACCTTGTTGTCGGCGGCTTCGCTCCGGAAGACCCGCTCTACCTGAGATCGTTGAGGAGCCATCAGCGCGGATTCAGCGCGGGCCAGAATGCCCGCCTTCTCAAATGCCACTTTCTCCAAAGTCTCACCTAGAAATCTTTGGTGATCGAGTCCCACCGGAGTCAGAATGGCCAGCAGAGGATCCACCACATGGGTACTGTCAAGGCGTCCTCCCATACCCACCTCCAGAATGGCCAGTTCCACTTTCTGTTCCAGGAAGTAGAGAAATGCGACAGCCGTCAAGGTCTCGAAGTAGGTGGGGTGAAAGGAGCGCTCGAGTCCCTCGATCGCATCAACCACACTGCTCAGATGGCGAGCAAACCTCTCGGAATCGATGGGACCCTGATCCACTACGAAACGTTCTTCCACCCGCATGAGGTGGGGTGAGGTATAGAGTCCATTTCGAATCTCACAGGCCGTGCAGACTGAGTTGAGAAAGCGAGCGACCGAGCCCTTCCCATTGGTCCCACCAATCAGAACAGAAGGGTACTGCAAATGGGGATTGCCGAGTGCCTCAAGGAGTGCTCGAATCGTCTCCAATCCGAACTTCATGGTCATCACTTCATCGCCAAGCTTTTCCAAATAGGTCAGACACTGGGCGTAGTTCATCGTTTTGGCGCGCTTCGCGCGCGTTCGCAGGTTCCAAGTTCCAAGAAGCTTCTGATCGCCTCTTCTAGGCCTCTGTTGTCTGTCCTAGGTTTTCGTTGGAATTGTGTCTCTGAAGTCTGGCTTCAACCTGGAACTTGGAACTGACTTGTCTTGTCCCATAAAGACCAGCCAATCGGCAATGAATTCGGGAAGATCTTTTCGGGAGAGCACAGCATCAACCATCCCATGCTCCAGCAAAAATTCGCTTCGCTGGAAGCCCTCGGGAAGCTTCTGGCGTATGGTCTGCTCGATCACCCGGGGACCGGCGAATCCAATCAGGGCCTTCGGCTCTGCAATATTCAGATCCCCCAACATGGCGAAACTGGCAGTGACTCCTCCTGTGGTCGGATCGGTGAGCAAGGAGATATAGGGAACCCGCTGCTCGTGCAGTCGAGCCAAGGCAGCACTAATCTTGGCCATTTGCATCAGCGAAAGAACACCCTCCATCATCCGCGCCCCGCCGCTTGCAGAGACAACAATCAAGGGCTTGCGGCTATCCAGCGAGCTCTCGATGGCTCTGGTGATCTTTTCACCCACTACCGAACCCATACTGCCCCCGATAAAGCTGTATTCCATGGCAGCACAAATCACAGGGTGACCCTGGATGGTGCCTTCGGCATTCACCACGGCTTCATTGCTGCCCGTTGACTTCACGGCTTTGGCAAGACGTTCCTTATAGATTTTCTTGTCGACAAAGTGCAATGGGTCAGAGGACTTCAGGTGGGCATCGAATTCCTTGTATCGACCGTCATCCAGTAGAAACTCCAGACGCTGGCGGGCGCCAATCTTGAAGTGATGGTCACATTTGGGACAGACATGAAGGCTGCTTTCCAGTTCCTTCTTCCAAATCACATTCTCGCAGTTCGGACACTTGGTGAAAAGCCCCTCGGTCTGGACCCGCTTCGCCTGATGAATAGGGGTTTGGAGCGGGGATTTATCCCTTTTAAACCAAGCCATTTGCTCATGATAGTGGAAAAGAACAGGAAGGAACAACTCTCCAATTTTGGGCGAGAGGCCCCACTGGAAGGGTTTTGACAGGTAAGATCGGCAACGCTATACTTTCTTCACCTGTGAAAACCCCGCACAAAAGCCCGAAATATGCATAAATTCTCTACTGCAGCGACGAAATCATCCGGCGTGCGTTGCGCACCGCCGGCGTTCCGCGACCCGCAAGCGGGTGCCCCCGGCCTCCTCAACGTACTGCCGAGAGTACGTTTGCGGGGGCCGACCCGCAAACGGGTGCCCTCGCGCGCCTTGCCAGATCGGCGCTTTCGTCGCTTCGTGACAAGAACCTATCCATAATCCGGGCTAGCAGGCCAAGCTTTCAGGGAATCCGAAACCACCGATGCAACAGCAAGAATTCAAGATGTTTGAGGATCGGAAAATCCTTTCCGTGTCTCAGATTGTCAACGATGTCAAAGTGCAACTGGAAACCCAATTTCAGGACATTTGGGTTCGGGGAGAAATTTCTAACTTTAAAACGCCCAGCTCCGGTCACAGTTACTTCACCCTCAAAGACAGTGATGCTCAAGTCAGAGCAGTTTGTTTTAGAATGAAGCGGCGTCTCTTAAAGTTTCGTCCCCAAGACGGGATGGATGTGATCGTTCACGGTTCACTCTCCGTTTACCCTCCCCGTGGCGAGTTTCAGTTGGTCGTGGAGTTCATGGAGCCGGTAGGCGTTGGAGCTCTGCAACTCGCCTTTGATCAATTGAAATCCAGACTGAAGTCTGAAGGTCTCTTTGAGGAAGTTCATAAGAAGAGTCTACCGATTTTGCCCAGCAAGATAGGGATCGTAACCTCATCCACTGGAGCCGCGATCCAAGATATCTTAAGGGTGCTCTCACGGCGTAATGACCGGTTGAACATCCTGATCTTTCCGACCAAGGTTCAAGGAACGGGATCCGCTCAGCAAGTGGCCCGGGGAATCCATTATTTCAACACCAGAGAGGACATCGATGTGATCATCGTGACCCGGGGCGGTGGATCTCTGGAGGATCTCTGGGCCTTCAACGAAGAGGAGGTAGCCCGCGCAATTTTTGATTCGGACATTCCCGTCATCTCCGCTGTGGGTCACCAGATCGACTTCACCATTGCTGATTTTGTCGCCGACCTCAGGGCACCTACGCCATCAGCCGCCGCCGAGATTGTCTCGGGAACGCGTGAGGATTTGTGCACCCGTGTGGAAGGCTTTCATCAACGATCCGTTCAAGCTATTCAACTCTGCCTCAAGGACAAACGTGAAGAGCTTCGTAGACTGGCCTCCAGTCGTGCTTTCGTGGACGCTGAGAGTAAATTGCGCTTCTTCCTGCAACGTCTGGATGAACTTCAGGCCCGGTTGGTTCAAACCATTCCTTCCCTGATCAGTGGGACTCGCCAAAAGTTTACCCAACAGGAACAAAGTTTAGGCCAGCAGATCCATTTTTTTCTGCACAACAAAAAACATTCGCTCACAACTCTGAGTAGCCAACTTCAGGCCTTCTCTCCTCTGGCGGTTTTGGAGCGAGGCTATGCTATCGTTACCGGGAAAGACAGGGAAATTGTCCGTGACCCCGATCGTGTAGAGAAAGGAGACACGATTGGCATTCGAGTAGAGCGAGGTGAATTCCGAGCGAAGAAGATATAAAGAAAGAGAGAGAAGATGGAGTATAAGGACTTCGAAAATGCATTGACCCGCTTGGAAAGTATCGTCGGAGAATTGGAACAAGGAGAACTTGCCCTTGAAAAGGCACTGAAACTGTTTGAGGAGGGCATTAAGATCTCCCGATTTTGTAGTACCAAGCTCGACGAAGCGGAGCGAAAGGTAGAAATCCTGTTGAAAGACGGGAAGGGAGAACTCACCGAAAAGGCCTTCCAGCCTGAGGGAGAGCCCTCAGCTTGAAAAGAGAACCGACCCCTGTCCTGACAGACGACTTGACCATTCAACAGCACATGGGCCAGCGAAAGCTGACCATCGACAAACATCTGGATCATTGCTTACCCCCCCTTGATACCCCTCCGGAAGTCATTCACCAGGCGATGCGTTACAGCGTCTTCCCAGGGGGAAAGAGGATTCGGCCCCTACTGGCTCTAACCACGGGAGAAGCTGTGGGAGGTGACTTTCAGAAAATGCTTCCTCTGGCTGCTGCGCTGGAGATGATCCACACCTACTCGCTCATCCATGATGACCTCCCTGCCATGGATGACGATGATTATCGCAGAGGTCAACCGAGCACACACAAGAAGTTTGGAGAAGCGATCGCCCTGTTGGCCGGCAATGGCCTCCTGATCCGGGCCTTCCAGCTGCTTGCGGAACTTCCCGCTCAGGCAACGGAGATGGAGACCAAGGTTGCGATCCTGGATCAGATTTGTCGGGCCATTGGAACTACCCAGGGGATGTTAGCAGGCCAGGTGATGGACCTGGTGAAGAAAGGCAAACCCTTCTCCGCAAAACAACTGGAGCAGATCCACTCCGCCAAAACAGGCGCCTTGATCCAGGCTTCAGTTTGCTGCGCCGCCTTGCTGTCGGGAGCTTCAGCGGAAGCCTGCAAGAAGCTCGGTACCTTTGGCCAAAGGATAGGACTTGCTTTTCAGATAGTGGACGACATTCTCGACTCTTCGCAGGATTCGAGCAAACCGCCCGCCACCTATCCTGCACTGTACGGTCTCGAGGCCAGTAGCCAAATGGCCATTGAACTGGTGGAAAAGGCCATTCAGGACATCGAGTTTTTGGGTTCTCGAGGTGAGACACTCACAGAATTGGCTCGATCCATCTCGGTGCGAAGAATCTGAAGGACAGCTGACAGCTGACAGCTGACAGCTGCCAGAAGGATGACAGCACGACAGCACGACAGCACAACCGCACGACTGCACGACTCCAAGAAGCGACTCGATGTCGTTCTAGTGGAGAGGGGACTTGCTGAGGATAGCAAGCGCGCAGCCGCAATCATCCTGAGTGGAGTGGTGCTGGTTGATGAACAAAGAGTCGACAAAGCAGGCATGCTGATCGATTCCACTTCTGAAGTCCGGATCAAAGGATCAGAGCAACAGTATGTCTCCCGAGCAGGCTTCAAACTCGAAGGGGCTTTAAGGCAATTTGCCCTTCAGGTCCGGGGAAAGGTTTGTGTTGATCTGGGTGCTTCAACCGGTGGTTTTACGGACTGCCTGCTCCAACAAGGGGCTACAAAAGTCTATGCTTTTGACGTGGGTCGAGGACAACTTCACTGGGATCTGCAACAGGATACTCGGGTGGTTGTCCGCGATTCCACAAACGTTCGACATCTCACCCGGGCGATGGTCGAGGATCCGGTTGATCTGATTACCGTCGACCTGGCCTTTATTTCTCTGCGTCTGATTTTTCCCTGTCTCAAACAATTTCCTTCTGCCGAAATCATCGCTTTGGTGAAGCCTCAATTTGAAGCTCGTCGAGACGAGGTCCCAGCCGGGGGGATCATTCACGACAAAGAACTCCAGGAGGATATCGTTGGCAGGGTGAAGGGTTTTGCGGCCAGTGAAGGCTTCAGCCTTCTCGGGGAAATGGCCTCCGCACTGCAAGGGCGGAAAGGGAACCAGGAGTACTTTCTCTATCTAAAAAATGTGTCGGGGTCAGCCGGTGGCTGACCCGAACCGTCGCCATCCTAACTGTTCGGGCGAGCCACCGGCTCGCCCCTACGGGGCATTAGACCTTCTCCCCAAGAGAGGCAACCAGCTTATCCAGGTACTTTGCGAGTTGATCCATGTTGCCGTCAAACTCCCTCCAAAAGGCACTGATACCCGATTGGGCTGTGTCGGAAACAATTTTGGGAGCTAAACAGGGAACGCCATATCTGGTGGCGACCTGTAAGGCAAAGGCACTTTCCAGATCGCATATTCGTGCCCCAAACTTCCGATAAAGGGCCAGTCTCGACTTGGCTCGAAGGACCGCAGTGGAAACGGTGAGCCCGCAACCTTCAATCTCCCAGCCACCCCCTTCCCGCAACAGGGACGTCAACTCCGTATCGGCTGGGAAACAAGAGCCATCCTTTAAACACCATTCCTGAGGGAACACCACCTGCCCTAATCCCAGGGAAGGATCCAACTGCCCTGCGGTTCCGGTAAAAATCAAGAGAGAAGGAGGTTCCGATTGAAAAGCGCTTTCCAGGCTCTTCCGGGTCCGATGGGCACCTAACCCCGTGACTAGAAAGCGGCAATCGATCTGAAGGCGCCCCTGCAAAGCAGTGGACTCCTTTTTCAAGGCACAAGCGATGAGCAATCTATCTTTTATCATCCGATCTTAAGCGATACAGAATAGAACTTTTTCACAATTCCAGCTGAATTTTATAGCATCACGGGTAGTTCCAATGGTATCTATCTGTCATGCGCTGCCCATTTTGTGATCATCAGAAGGATCGAGTGGTCGATTCACGTGAAGGCAAGGAGGGGAATGTGATTCGCCGGCGCCGCGAATGTCTCGGCTGCAGGCATCGCTTTACCACCTACGAAAGAATGGAAGACATCCCCTACATGGTGGTTAAAAAAGAAGGAAGGCGGGAGAGGTTTGACCGCTCCAAGCTCTCTCAAGGCCTGTTGAGAGCATGCGAAAAGAGATCCGTTGCCGACCATCAGTTGGAGGAACTGGTGGAAGCGGTCGAGAAGCGTTTCCTGGAAACCCCCGCTCGCGAACTTACCTCACGGGAAATCGGCGAATATGTCATGGGGCGTCTGAAGGAGATTGACAAGGTCGCCTACGTGCGGTTCGCTTCAGTCTATCTGGAGTTCGAAGATGTCAGGGAGTTTACCAAGGAGATCAACCAAATTCTCGAATAGGTACCCCTTATGGATTTGACAACACCGTGTGAACAGGACCTGACCCAATGGATTGGGGATCACCCTCAGGACCTTCCCTCTTCGCTGATTAAACATATTGGCGATGACTGTGCCGTATTCGATCCACGTTCTCTCTCCAAACTGGCCGTCACTGCAGACATGCTCCTGGAGGACGTCCATTTCCGGCGCCGCTGGGTCAGTCCCTATTTCCTGGGCCGCAAGTCTCTCTTGGTCAATCTGAGTGATCTGGCGGCGGTGGGGGCCCAACCTTATGCCTGCCTGCTGGCTTTGGCTTTACCCGGGGATCTCACTGAAAGCTACTTTAACTCCTTCATGAAGGGCTTCCTGGAGGAAGGAGCGCGATGGGGGGCTCCGCTGATTGGGGGAGATCTGTCTCGGAGTGCAAGCATTTTCGTGAGCGTGACTGCCTGGGGTTCATTCCAGACAGGTCGTCCTCTTTGGCGGTCGGAGGCCCAGGATGGGGACATCCTGGTACTCATCGGTGAGGTCGGACTCTCTCGACTGGGCCTTGAAATCCTCCGCAGAGAAGACTTCTCTGAGCTGTGGAAAATCGACAGTGAAGATTCACTGGCCGATTGGGCGGGAGACGATTTTCGGAATCGGTGCCTCATAGCCCATTTATTGCCCCAATCGCTGGTTCATGTGGGAACCTGGCTGTGCGAGAATCGCGTTGTCAATGCCATGATTGACGTTAGCGATGGGCTCGGCTCCGACCTGCTTCAGATTGCCCGTCAAAGTCAATTGGCAGCAGAAATCGAGGTGGACCAGTTGCCTTTACCCGACCGGAAAATCGGGGAGATCGATCCACTGGAAGCAGCACTCAATGGCGGGGAGGATTACGCTCTGCTCTTCGCAACATCCGAGAAACAGTTGGATCGGCTGAACTCAGAGTATCGGACTGATTTTCCACCTTACCGGGTTATTGGCCGCCTGTACAGCGGTGAGCCCGGCCTGTTCCTCAAGCGAGGAAAAAAACGGGAAAGGTATGAACCGAAAGGGTTTGATCACTTCAGTTCGTGTTAACATAAACGCTAATTTTTGAGATGAAGAAAACATTCTTTCTGGTCAGCTTTCTGTGCGGGGTGATCAGCGGTCCGTCGTCCGTCTTGATGGGTCAGTCAGCAGACTCCGTGGAGGCCCTCGTCAACATGAAACTCACAGTTGACGTTCGCATCTTCACCGTCATGGCCGCTCTGAACGCGGCGGGCTTTGACTATGAGACCCCGGGGAAGACGATGTCGGAGTTACGCCGGGATATCCGTCAAGAGCTGCAACAGACCGATCCCGAGCTTCTCGAACGGCTGCAGGCCTTCTACCAGGAGCATCGGCAGGGAAGCGATGGAATCGATAACCAGGTGTCCTATGTTTCCCTGGCCTTGTTGCTCTCAGGCCCCCCTCAGTTCAAGCTCCTCTTTGAGGAGAAGAAAATCCCCGCCGACGCTCGTCGACTGCTCGGATTTGAGCGTCTTGTCCAGGAGTTTTACCAAAAGGCCGGTATTCAATCGATGTGGGAGCGCTATCAATCAACCTATGCCGAGGAGTTGGAACTCTATCGACCTGTTCTGAGAGGGATGATCGAGCAAACTCTGGAATATTTTCGCATTCCGCCAAGATCTGTAATGGATCGACGGATTGTCCTCATTCCCGATCTCCTGAATGCCAAGAACATCGTCAACGCGCGCAGTCTGGAACCGGTCTACTACATTGTGGTGGGTCCCACAGACAATGCATCCGACAATCATCGCCAGCTTCAACATGGTTACCTCCACTATCTGATCGATCCCCTGGTGGAAAAGTTCGGACTTCAATTACTGAAACACAGCGATCTTATGGAGCTGGCCCACAGGCAACCGCAACTGGATGCACAGTATCAAAATAAGTTTTTTCTGCTAGTAGCAGAATCCCTGATCGAAACGATTCTATGGAAGATTCACCTACCGGAGGATCCCGACCGTGAGCTGGTTAGCCTGTTTCGTCAAGGCTTCATATTCGTTCCCTATTTTCAGCGGGGTCTCAAGCGGTATGAAGAAACAGAGCTCATTTCATTTCCCTCGTTTGTGGAAAACCTTTTTAAAGACATTAAAAAATCGCAGATTGAGGAAGATGAGAAGGTCATCGCAGCTCTCGAAAACGATCTGAGGATCGCACGGGAAAAAGAGGCTCAGTCCCAACAGAGAACTCAGGAAGAAGTCGATCGGCGAAACCGGGTGAACTCCTTGTTGAATCAGGCAGCGGTCTTGCTTTCGAAAAGAGAGTATCTGTCTGCAGGAGAACAGCTCCAGAACCTCCTGAGAGAGGACCCTGAAAACGGTAATGCTTACTTCTATCTTGCCCAAATTGCTTCTCAACGGGAGCAGCACGAGGAAGCCGTCCAGTACTATAGGCAGGCTACCAAATCTCCGGGTGTGCCCGAATGGGTTCAGGGCTGGTCCTTGCTCCGGATCGGTAATTACCAGGCCTTCCAAGGCGACTTTGGAGGGGCCCGCACTTATTTTGATCGAGTCCTGGAAATGAAAGGCGATCTGCGAGGGGCCAGGGAAGAAGCTCAAGGCTCGATTGATAAGCTGCCCTAGCTAGACTTCTGGGCTTTTCTCATCTTCCTTTTTGTGGCAAAATTCCCCGGAGCTAAAAACAATGCATTCAAGACACTCAAGTCTGGAGGATAAGATGAGGTATCTTTTATCAATATTGCTGGTGATCACCGTCGCTTCGGTACTGTGGCTGTCAGCTGCCGTCCCACAAACTGAAGAATCCCAGATCGAGGGAAATCTGTACACCAATATACGTCTGGGCTTCTCCTTCCTATTCCCCTCAGGCTGGGATGTGCAGGAAGCGGATGATCGGGATATCAATGCCCTGGGCGACAGCACAGTTGTGTTCCAAGCCAGAAATCTTGATCTAACGCTGTTCGCTTTTTCTGCAAACCTGCCCGCCCCCTCAGCCACGACCCCGGTGATCGACACCGGAGCGAAATGGTTGGGTATCCATGAGGAAGAGATGGAAGAGCAGAACTTCGAAGTTCGAGGCAACATCCGTCCAGTGCTTTATGGCAACTTCGAGTTTTACCGTCTGAACTTCCGCAGCCGCGAGCGCAGGGACAGGATCTATCAGACTGTGGTGGTTACCACGATCAATCGCAAGATCATTGGCTTTGGGGTGAGAGGAAAGTCCGAAGATGACATCGATGAGGCATTGGAATCAATCGACAGCATCAAATTTTTTGACGCCGAATTTACTGCCTATGACGCGGTCGTCCAGGCCACTGAGCCTGAAGAGGTCATTCAGCTGGGGAAGAAATTCCTGGACCTGTTTCCTGACAGCGATCTCGCCACCTTTGTGCACAAGCGTTTGGCGATTTCTTATCAGCAACTGAACGACTACGAAAATTTGGTCTTCCACGGTGAAAAGACGATCGAATTACGCCCCGATGATCCGGACATACGTCCTACTTTGGCCATGGCCTTCGCGGAGCATGGTGAAAATAACAAGGCGATTGACTACGCCGTAGAGGGACTCAGACTCCTGGAGATGATCGAGAAACCCACCGACACCCCTATTCGGCGATGGGTAGTGTTGAGGAACCGCGGAGTGGCCGACGCCAACTACGCCCAGGGATTGGCATATTTGAAGAAATCACTTGGCATGGTGGGAGACAGTACCGTGATTCTCAACCGATCCATTGAATACCTCGAGAAGGCCATTGAAGCGGATCCCAGGTTCGATGCCGCCTACTTCCGGCTCGGCTACACCTATACCCGGTTGGACGATGCCGATAAGGCTATTGAGAATTACGCTCGAACAGCAGCCCTCAATGGAATCGCTGCACAACTGGCTCTCGAGCAACTTCAAACACTCTATGAATTTCTCAAGAAAGATCCCGCCGGCATCCCCCAGTTTACTCAGGAGCAGCTCGCCTACATCGACGGGAAAACCGCCGAAAAAGAGGCCCAGATTCAACTTCTGGAAGAGGAGGAACGAATGAAGCTGCAGCAACAACTGGACCTACAATTACAGCCACAGCAGCCACAGCCTCCACAGCAACAGCAACAGCAGCAGTATTAGTCAAAAGCGCTGGACTGGCGTTACGCTCCTCCCATGGAAAAAAGCAATCCTGGTGAAGATGGACTCAAGGATTTGCAGGAGCTGCAAAGGCGACTCGAACTCGACTATTGGTTCAAGGACACGGTTCTGCTCGAGCGGGCACTGACTCACAGTTCATTTGCCTATGAGAGAAGGTCGGGTATAGAAGGGGAAGTATCAGAGGATTACGAGTCGATGGAGTTCCTGGGTGACACCATCCTCGGTTTTCTCATCAGCGAACACCTGTTCCTAAGCCAGCCTTCCCGAAGCGAGGGAGAACTTTCGAAAATCAGATCCTTTCTCGTCTCGGCCAACCAATTAGCCTCTCTTTCTCAGGAGTTGGACTTGGGGGCTTTTCTGAGATTGGGCCACGGGGAGGAGAAAACGGGTGGACGGAAGAAAAAAGCCCTTCTGGCAGATCTGTTTGAAAGCCTCATCGCCGCCATCTATCTGGATGGAGGCTTCGAGCCTACTCGTCGCTTCGTGTTCTCCCGGTTTAGCTCCCGGCTCGAGGAAATAGCCGAGGAACAACTGGACTTTCAAGACAGCAAATCGCTTCTCCAGGAACAACTGCACGCCCGAGGATTCACCGAACCAGCTTATCAGGTGGTGGAGGAACTCGGCCCAGATCACAGCAAGCAATTTGTCGTAGAAGTTCACATCGAGGACAAATTTCTGGCCACGGCCAGAGGCAGATCAAAAAAAGAAGCGCAACAAAGAGCGGCCGAAAAGGCTCTCGAAAGTTTGGAAGATCTCCTGTCTTAGCCGGGATTATTCATGACGAACCAGAAGATGAGCAGGGTGACCACATCAAAGAGGGCATGAGCAACGATAGGGGCCACCAAATTCCGTCGCCAGATGTAAAGAAGCCCAAAACATAGTCCAAGAATTCCCGCTCCAACCGCGTTATCGATTCCCTGCACAGCGTGCCCATAAGCAAAAAAGAGACTCCATAGGATGAGTCCCACAATGATCCCCACTCGACGACCGTCCTGTTCACTCGGGTAGCGACCCGAAATTCTTAAAAAAGGCATGAGAAGGATTGCTCCCAAATAACGCTCAAAGCGATCCAGGACAAAGGCCCGCTGGATCTCCTCCTTGATACCTCCCACATAAATGCTGCTGATCAAAAACAGCAGCAGGGCACCATAACTTTCAATCAACTCCAGTAGCGGGTTACTGGTGGAGACATAATCAGGCAAGAAGAAGTTAAAGAAGATGTTCACCAAAAGAGTGGATCCGAAAAGCAAGGGTAAACAACCGATGCCCAGTAGGATTTCCCAGCCAGGATTGTCCCAGACCCAACCGATGTTGCGCAGGCTTTGTCCCCGAGATCGCAAAAGAAGGACGATAAAACACAGGGTGATGCAAGCCTCTGAAGCCATGAACAGAAACAGAATCCGAGTATCACTTAGAATCCCAGCACTCCCGATATTCAAGAAGATGAATCCGATCTGGACGATAACGGGTCCGGCAAGGGCCACCAACAGGACTTCAAAGAGCGCCCAAACCCGACGAAGGAAATCCTCCCCTGTCCCGGTGGCGAGCTGTGGCTGTGATGGTTCCATGGAGCACATATTCTACGACAAATGCATGATAAGGAAACCAGACTCTCTACCGGTTGGATCTGCCAACCCCTTGTGCTCATGGGGCCTCCCCGAATCGTACACTTGTGCTTTTGTGCTTTCGTGCTTTCGCATTGAGGACTTATTTTGAATCTCGTGCTTCGGATTTCGTGCTTTTGAATGGGGGATCTCTGTCGCTCCCCACATGAGGGGCACCTCTAGGAAATCCGGGTATAATGAGCCCCTGTATTGTTCTAAAGGAATTTATGCTCAGGCGCTTTCTAACATTATCGACTCTAGCGCTCTCCTTAATCACATCAGGTGTTGCCCAAAACAAAGAAAAGATCAAGCAACTGGCGCCGAGCGCTCAGGGGTCGACGGGCCTATTCAATCTCTATCTGGCCGATACCTTGCGCCGCGGCGAAGTCAGTCTGGGCCTGAACATCACCCATTTCAATCGAGAACCGGGAGATCTCGACTTTACTCTCTTTCCAGTCTCAATCACGGTGGGCTTGCATGATCGCGTGGAGTTCTTTGTTGCCTGGGAAACTCACCGACGGGTCAATGGGAATGCCATAACAGTCAACAAAGTCGGGCCCGGAGATCCCATCGTCCCCGCCCGTCTGAACAATAGTCTGGGAAGCGTGGGCTTCTTCAATGACTCGCCTTTCCTGGACGTCGGTTCTGGCCAAGGCTCGGGTGAACTCAGAAGCGGGCTTAAATTCAATCTTCTTTCCGAAGTAAGGGGTAACCGCTTGAGCTTGGCCATTCAGCCCATCATCAAATTCCCTCTATCCCAGAGCCAAACCCGCCTTTTGCAAGGTTTAACAAACGGCACCCTTGAAGCCGGATATGACTTTATCCTCTCCAAGAATGTGGCCCACGGAGGAACTATCACCGGAAACTACGGTCACCTTTTTGCTGGAGACTCCCAGGGTATCCGTTTACAACACCGGACAAACTATGGCCTCGGTTTTGAGATGCCGATTGGCGCCGGAAGAGTCCGGGCCATTGGGGAGTTGGTGGGGAGTCGTTTCTTTGGAGAGAGAACCCAGGGAGCGAATCCCAAATCGCCGGTAGATCTCTACCTGGGTCTACGGATCTCCCTCGCCCGCTGGATCTCCCTCTCAGCCGCCTACAACCTCAATCTCAACACCATTAACGGGGATCTTCCGATTTACGATATCCCTTCCACAGGTCGATCGGGCTGGTTTCTTCAAATGACCTTTCAGCGAAAAATTAATCGAGCTCCGAGCCTCCGATGTCAGCCAAATCGCGTCATCATCGAGGAAGGAGAATCGACCACCATTCAGGCGGTCATCGTAGATTCGGATAACAGCTTACTCTCACTTACATGGAGAGCCAGCGCCGGAAGGATCTCTCAGCAAGGTACCCAGATCCTCTTTGACTCCACCGGGCTTCAGGTTGGAGAGTACACCGTGACGGCTGAGGTAGACGACGGAGACCGCACGTCTTCCTGTTCGACCGACATCACCGTCGAGAGTCCTGCACGATGAATGCCGTGCTGTCGTGCTATCGTGCTGTCGTGAAGAATGAAAGCAGCGAAGGGCGACACTTAGTGCCTCGTTTCATAAATACGGTAACGTTTGCGGATGGGGCTTA
>Ga0209987_10000039_pt1 | contig 50770 bp, 37 predicted proteins | sample N074metaG_FD_182134 | JGI IMG/M metagenome (GOLD analysis project Ga0209987, IMG submission 182134) | Deep subsurface microbial communities from Kermadec Trench to uncover new lineages of life (NeLLi) - N074 metaG (SPAdes) (version 2) | ecosystem: Environmental > Aquatic > Marine > Ocean trench...
TGCTGGCATCGCCCTGCGGCGTGGGCCCGCCGCCGGTTACGGCAACCCTCGGCAGCCACGCCGATTCGGTCGTCTTCTACGCGACCGACCACCTGGGCTCGACGATCCTCGCCGTCACCGCGACGGGAGCCGTCCGCAACCGCGAGATCTACAGCCCTTATGGTGACCCGGGTTTCTGGCGCGAGGGCCTCTCCCTGCGCCCCGGCTTCACGGGCCAGGACGAAATGGAGGAGACCGGAATCTACCTGCTGGGCGTACGCGCCTACGACCCCGAGACGGGGCGGTTCCTGCAGCCGGACCCGCTCGTGGCCAGCCCGGCAGATCCGCAGTCCTTCAACCGCTACGCCTACGCGGTCGGCAACCCCCTGGCGCTGCTGGATCCCAGCGGCTTGGCAGCCATCGCGGCGTTCGACTGCGACGGCGGGACTTGCTTCGACGAGGGGCCGAGTTCCAGGGACCTTCCTCCGCCTCCCGATTTCGGAAACTCATTTGGCGGAATATTTGGCTCCCGTGGCACCGACATCAATTTGCTGATCCACCGAACCAATGGGGGGAGCGGTGGCGGAGTCCAATCCGCTCCCAGCGAGGCAGGGAATGTTCCGGGAGTCGGCGATCAGGTACAGTCCCAGAGTAGTGGTTTCGGCAACACCCTGACCCCAATCGAGCAAACCGAAGCTCACGGAGTTCGGGTAGCCGGTGGCAACGACCTTATCGACGCAGAGACGCTCGCCCGACTGCATGGTCTGGCCAAGGATGCCAATGCGAATGCATCCCTCATCGTCGGTGCGGGGATTGGCAAAGCGGCAGGGTTCGGTGCTCTTTCTGTCGATGCGAATGGCAACATCACCCTGGATCTGGGCGTGGGTATTGGAGCCGGGATGCTGAGGGCCATCTCCATCACCGGTATGGCAGAGGTGCAGGGTGGACAAGTTGGACCGGTTCGACTGGAGTTCATAGCAGGCGGTGCGATCGGCGGCGGAGCCCTACAGAGATCCAGTGTCTCGCTTCTAAGTCCAGGGGCGGCGGCTGGCGGCGGCTTCCTTGGCGGATTGGGAGGTTTTGTTTTCATCGGTCCATCCGTCTCCATCCCGCTCGGTAACGTGTCCGACTTTGGGGCCCCGTAGGAGGGTTCGGCACTGTGGATCTTGTCACAGCAGTCGTAATCGCGATCTTTGCGGGTTTAGGGCTACTGCTGATTGTTGGCGCTCTACAGATGAATGAGTTAATCCGAATGCTCCGTGATCGACACGAGAACCTGTATGCCTCTCTGGGCAGACCCACCCTGATCCTGAACAATTTAGTGTCCAACTCGGCTCGGCTGATGGCGTTCATCTGGACCGGGAGGTTCAGGGAGACCTCCGATCAGCAGTTGATCCACTGCGCTTCAAGGTTGCGTGCGATTCAGGCTGCGTACTTCATCCTGTTTGCGGGAGCGTTGTGCTTGTTCTTCCTCGCGGTGGCGTGAGGCATCCGGCACGGCTGACGCCCCCCCCGCCCCCAGCGCCGCCGGGCTCGGGACTGCTGACCGGGGACGTTCTTGAATATTCACATCACGTGGCGGAAGAAGGTGACGTTGGGGGACGTTCACCCTCTGGTACCTGCTCCAGAAGGACTGCGTCGACCTCGCCACCGACGTCGGCTTCGAAACCCTGAAGTACGAAGACCCGCTGCGGCCCCACGTCGTTACCGAAGCCCTCGCCGCCTCTGGATCTCGGAGCGTCGCCTACCGCTACGACGCCGCGGGTAACGTGATCCGCAAGCACCGGCAAGGCTTCCACGGCGCCCCCGGCGAAGGCGTGGCCGAGCTCGCCTTCGCCTAGGACTCCTGTGGGCTGCTGCGCCGCGCCCGCTCCGGCTCTTCCTCTACTTGGGCCACGGCTAAACCCAGTCCGCAAGCTTGAGTCCGCGCACACGCCGGAAATGCTCAGGTTGTGTGTGACGAGAGTCAGACCGAGTTGCAGCGCGTGAGCCGCAATCATTACGTTGAATGTGCCGATCGGCGTCCCCTTCGATACGAGCGTGGCGGCCACCTTTCCGAAGCGATCTGCGGACTCGTCATCAAAGGGCACCACCGCAACGTCGCCCACGAAGGCCTCGATCAGGCGGCGCAAGCGGCGGGAACGCCGCCGCTCGGCCAGCGTAATCGTGCTCACGCTCAGCTCTGAGGGTGGGTGGACCCGGATCTGATCAGCAACCGCTTCCTCTTCCCGTAGCGCGTGCCCTTCGGAAAACGGATGCGGGCCGCAAGGAGGGCCGATTGAGGGCTCGGAGCTTCGGCCGGCCTGGGGGCCGGTTTTGCCGGAAGGCGGAGTCGGCCGCAGGCGGGCCGAGAGCCGCCAATGGTCGGCGGTCAAGCACCGTGTTCGCTCGTGGGCGGTGAGATCGAAGGGTGCCGGGCTCCCGGGCCTCAGCTACGGGCGCGGGCACCGCCCGGGTTGATGGATTCTTGATAAACACTTGATGGTGAGGGGAGTCCCCTCATGTAGAACCTTCTCATGTGAGTGGGGCCCGTCGGTGTCCAGCGGCGGGTCGAGCCCCCAGAGGTCATTCGTCAGCAAGGGTTGGTTGGCCTCATCGCCCCGATGTGCCCGAGGAGGACAAGAGAATGCAGGCGGTTCAGTTGGCTCCGGAGCAAGGAAGAACCAGGCTCATTGGCAGCAGTGGATCGATTCAGAGGCTTCGGGAGCGAATCGATCGAATGGCCGGGCTCCCCACCGGTGTGCTGCTGACGGGCGAGACGGGGACCGGAAAGGGTTGCGTCGCTCGTATGATTCACGAGCGGTCGGACCGAGCGGAACGGCCGTTCGTGCACATCGATTGTGCGGCGCTGTCCCCGAGCCTGATCGAGAGTGAGCTCTTTGGCCACGAGAAGGGAGCCTTCACGAACGCGGTGAATTCCCGAGCCGGACGCTTCGAGCTTGCAGACCGTGGCACGGTGTTCCTCGACGAAATCGGGGATCTCGCTCGACCGCTGCAGGCGAAGCTTCTCCGCGTCCTCGAGGACCGCCAGTTCGAGCGATTGGGAGGGAATCGAACGCTCACGATGCGTGCGCGCGTGATCGCGGCGACGAGTCGCGACCTGGAGCAGGAGGTTCGCAAGGGGCAGTTTCGCTCGGACCTCTTCTATCGCCTCAACATCGTACGGCTTCGTCTTCCCGCGTTGCGCCATCGGATGGAGGACATTCCCGAGCTCGTCGAGTACGCCTGCAGAAAGATCTCGAGGAAGCTGGGTATCGCGACGGTCGAGCTACCCCCCGATCTGGTCGACCTGTTTTCGGAACATCGCTGGCCTGGCAACGTCCGTGAACTCATGAACGTAGTCGAGAGGGTCATCTCATTGGGGGATGACTTCTCGGCTGACGCCGCCGACCTCGACCTCGGGATTCTGGAGGGAGAAGCCGAAAACGATCGCCAAGACGCTGTGGTTTCCAGCCCTTTGGGCGAGCTGACGAGGGCCGTGAGCGAAGTCGAGACCCAGGAGATCCTCGAAGCGCTCCACTGGACCGGATGGAACGTCACCGAAGCGGCCCGTCGCCTCGGCGTTCCGCGAGGAACCCTGAGGTACAAGATCGAGAGGCACGGGATCGAGCCGAAGCGGGTTTCATAGCAGGCTCGAAGCTCGCTCGTAAATTCGCACCATCCCCAATCGCTGAGCAATTTTTACCGCCTCGCGAGCCTTCTCCTGCATTCGTCCATTGTCCGCGACACGACCGCGCTGCGCCAGCATTCGCGCGTGTTCATAGAGGCAGACGGGCACAGATTGCCTATTCTGCGTTGGAACATGCGGCTCGGAGGACGCCGGGTATTTTAGTCGGTCGGCAATTTTCTCGCGAGGTTTGTCATGCCGAAACGAATTGCGAGCGTTCGGGCCTTGTTATCGAAATCGTGTGCCTCGATAGAGTCACCTGGTTGGTTGCGCAATCTCAGACACACGGCAAGATGTCTGAAAGAGTGCGCCAGCCAGGGCAGCGCACCGATGTGGTCCTCTGTTTCGGCAGCCGTTCTCAGATAGTGGATCGCCTCATCGTATCGCCGCAACGTCGTTGCCAGTTGCCCGAGAATCCGTGCCTGGGAGCCCCACGATGCGATCGCAAAACCAACACCGCCGACAAGCCCGGCACTCGGAAGCAGAAGATCGAACAACTCGGAGGCCGATTCTGTGTCGTTCAACTCCGCAGCGGCCATTGCCAGAATGTCGAGACTAGCGAGCCATGCTTCATTGGTAGGGATTGAGCCGAATCCGCTTGCCCTGATTTGAGCGATTTGGCGTCTCGCATCGTCGACTCTGCCCAGCTCGGCGTTGAATATCGCTTGCACTCCCCGCCACGCAACGACGGATGGGTACTGGTCGAAATAAGATTGCGCGTTCTCAACTACCTCATCAGCGCGTCCCTGCTCCCAGCGGAGTACAATCAATTGCGCTCCACAGCTGTGAATCGCGTTGTGACTCTGTGCTCGCGCTCCCAGATTAAAGGCCAGTTGGGTTGTAACCTCAGCCTCTGAGAACGCCCCCTCGCGTAGCATCCGATTCGATTCGAACAGCTTCACCTGCCAAAGAAAATGGGGGAGCGAAAGCGATTCTGCGAGCCCTGCGAACTTAGCGACGTCGCGACCGGCCCTGATCATGTCGCCCTGCTCGAGGTGATAGGTGATACCAAACAGAATGTGCATCAGTTTTAGACCGGGCAATGCAGAACCGGTCAACTCGTTACCAAACATGTCGATGAGCGCTCGACGTTCCTCGCGGCGCGATGGGTGCCACAAGGCAGCGTGGCGGGCACAAAGAGCGTGGCGAAGTGCATCTCGATCGCCTGATCTTCTAGATTCCTCGATTGCCTCCGCTGTGAGGTCGTCAATTTTCTGATCGTCGCCAGTCCAGACAAGTGCGATTGCCAATCGTGCGAGGAGGAACGCCCTAAGGCGTGACGCGCCGCTTGGAAGAGTGTCCAGCGCCTCTTCGATTCGGCTGATGACCAGTTCATCTATGATTCCAACCCGTGAGGCGAAGAACTCTTGAGCGAGAGCGACTGCCGCTTTCGCCTGGATATCCGTTCGCCCAAGGCTTCGAGCTTGCAAATAGGCCTGATCGAGCGTTTGGCGATAGCCCTCTGCACCGGCATCCCGCTCGCCTTCTCCGAGCGCGAGAGTCAGTTCGCAGCGCCGAACTGGCGTCAGAGTTCCGGCCGCCTCAAACGATTCAATAGCTGAGCGGATTTGTGGATGGGCAGAATCGTGGGCGAGACAACGCGTCGCCCAGGATGCAGCAAGCAGATTGTGGTTGGCAGCTCGAATCAGGACGTCGGGAGATCCGGTGGCAACGAGGTGGTGAGCGATACTTGCCGCATTAGGCGGGATATCATCGGAATACCTATGTTCGAGCCAATCAGCGATTTCGCGATGAACCCGCGAGCGAATCTTCGCGGGGGTGCATTCGTACACGGCATCTCGAATCAGACCGTGGCGGAACTCCCAGGTCGGAGGTGATTGGCCGCTCGCTCGAATGAGATCGCACTCGACCGCGTGTTCGAGCGCAATACTGACATCACCGAGATCGATTTCGGACAAAGTCGCCAAGTCGGCCGCCGATAGTGGTCTCTTGTGAGCGGCGAGAAACTCAAGCAGGTTCCTCGTGGGTTCGGGGAGGGCCTGCACCTGCCAGCGAACGAGCACCTTGATACCGGTTGGCACTTCAGCCGAAGAGGTCGGGGCGACGGGGAGCGCTGTAAGGCGATGTTGTCGTGCTGCTGACGTGAGCTGTTCGAAAAAGAAGGGGTTCCCGCCGGAACGTTCGATAAGCCAGTCTTCGAGGTCCGCCGAATCTTCTGGTGCGAATTTCGACTGCACGAGCAACCGAATGTCGGCGTCCGCGAGTAGATCCAGAATGATCTCTGGCTCGCTAGTATGGGTGGCCAGACGGTCGAGCGCTTGGACAGTTGCCTCATTCTGGATGAGAGGGCGAGGTCTGTAGGTAGCCAGGAAGAGTATCCGAGAGTCTCCTACTTCGAGCAGTATCGATGCCAACAGTTCGAGCGTGTCTGGGCCGGCGAGGTGCAGATCCTCCAAGATGACGAGTAGGCAATTCGTATCTTCTGCGGCAAGAATCGCCAGCTTGGCAATTGCATGTGCCATTCGGAGTCGCATCTGGTCCGGCTCTAGCTCGGGCGCGCTTCCTACGTGAGTAATCTGAGTCCCAAATTCCGCATCGAGCAGGCAAAGATACTGAATGCTCGCTTCATCAAGTTGATTCAGCCTGTCTGTTGGCATGCCTCGAGCGAAGGATCTAACCAGCTGAACCCATGGCCACCGCGGGGGCGCGATTTCTTGGGGAAGGGCGGCACTCCGAGCGATTCGCGCGCCCTTTCTCTCTAGTTCCCGTGAAAATTCCTGCGCTAGGCGGGTCTTTCCAATTCCTGCTGAGCCTACGATACGCACCAATGTCGGCTGCCCGTCCATGGCGGCAGCCAACGCAGAATGAAGGCGACCGAGTTCGGAGACTCGACCTACGAACGCGGACCGCGCGACGACTTGGTCTGCGTGCTCGATCTTGCACGTGGGCTCGATAAAACGGTATCCGCGCGCGCGTACGGTCTCGATGAACCGGGGATTTGATGCTTTGTCGCAGAGTGCCCGTCGCACCGACCGAATCGCGGTCGGTACGGTTGATTCGCTCATTTTCTTGACACACCAGACCGCGGAGATCAGCTCGTCCTGGGAGACCACGCGGTGCCGATTACGAATCAGAAATTGAAGCAATTCAAAGGCCTTCAACGCAATATCGACTCGGTTCCCGTTCGAATCAATGAGTTGACAAGCTTGAGTGTCGAGTTTGAAGCCCGCGAACGTGAATATGACTTCGGGAGTAGAAAAAGAGTTTTTGGTCACGTTGGATCTATTCCAATACGGGCGCGCGATCAAAGACTTGTCGGAGTCCAGGTTCGCTAAACATTGCGACAACGCGTTGTGCTCTCTCAGTGAGCAGGGAGCGGTCCTGTGGGAAGACGAGGACATCGAAGGGTCGCCGCATCACGAAAACGAGGTCTCCGCTTGGCTGCGAAATTTACGGTTTTCGAGATGCAGGTGGACTTCGTTGAAGGAGTGGGTGCTCAAAACCTGATTCCAGAATGTTGTGAGGCCGGGAATACCGTCGAATTGGCCAGTCCACGGAATGCTGAAGAATTTGTAGCCGATGACACGCAGAGAGGTTCGAATTGCTGGGGCCATTAACGGTCATCGTGATGTGTAAGATACAATGTTCGCAACGATATGGGGATTCTCTTGTATTCGACAGTCGGAGCCTTCTTGTCAATTCAGCTCTGGTTCGAGTGGCCGTGGGTATGTTGTCGTGTTGGTGTTGGGACTTGGGACGAAGTCGATTCGATCTACGATGGGTAGTCGGTTTCATCGACAGCGAACGGAGTGAGGTTTTCTGAAGCGAGTTCAATCGATGTGGATCAGTCGTTCGGCGATGGGGCCTCGAAGAGAGAATCGTCGTCGACCAGGTGTTCTACCGGGCGGTCCATTTTGACAATTCGACTTGCAGGTCGATCGAATTCGAAATCTGGCGATGGGCTAGAATACACGCGTCTTACGGTGGTGGAACATGGGACCGTTCGCTGAACGAAAGCTGACCCATACGGGCCTTGGAAGCGCGAGTGCACTTTTGGCTATCGCCGTTCACGTATTCCTAGGTGCCTCCGATGCTCGTAGCGTTGAAGATGCAGCTTCCAGAAGTGCCGCGTTTGTGCTCGATGCGACATTCTCCAATCTTTATGCGGATGACTACATCCAGACCTTAACGCTGACGACGATCGGGCGGAGCGGTGATTCGATGCAGCGGAAGCTTCAAATCACACGCCGGCAGAGCGAGCGGCCTGGCAAGGCGCTTGTACGATTCCTTGAGCCGTATGCCATACGTCGGACATCGATCTTGATTCTTGAGAAGGAAGAAGGGCCCGATGAACTCTTTGTCTACCTACCAGCGGCGCGAATGACCCGCCGCCTTTCGATGGCGCAGAAGGCCGACCTCTTTTTTGGGACGGATCTCTGCTTCGAAGACATCGAGCCGAAGCGCGCAAGCGACTACGACGTCCATTGGATCGAGGCAGGACGGGGAGACGGAGACTGTGACCGGATGGCGGCCACGGTCCGCGAAGGCTTGGAATCGGTATACGAACGGATGGTGTATTGCATCGAACGAGATCGAGACGTCATCCGGTGGGCAGAGTTCGAACGCGGGGGGTCGGTGGTGCGGCGCTTGGACGTAGACCCGGAAAGCGTGCAGAAGGTGGGGGATCGCTTGATCCCGTTCGAGATGAAGATGTCGATGCCAGGCCGCGGTTCAAGTACCCGAATCTCGACTGGGATCTACGATATTCGGCCGACGATCCCGGAGGCGCTCTTTTCGACTTGGAATCTGGAGGTAGGCACCGCGAATCGTGACCGGAGGGAAGTGGGGAAGTCTTCAGATTGATGGTCGTTCTGGATGGTTTTCCCCCCGGTGTGGAGAGCTTGGTAGAGCCGGAGCGCGGGATCGGATACTCGTGTGCTAGCGGTCTTTTTGGATCTAGAGAACGATGTTTTGAATTGAAAATATTCGGAATATCCGCTAGTTAGATCTAATTCTTGCGAAAGCCACATCAATCTTCCTAGACTTTATAAGTCGTTTCTCCCGGAGGAGCATGCTTCCGACTCCCGACCCGATTCCCCCCGAAACACTGAGACGGCTTCACCGCGGTGAAGTTAGTGGCCGGGAAGAGGTTCGGGCACTTCTCGAACAGGTGGTTGAAGAAAGTGTCCCGCTGACCTCGGGAATCGATCGAAGGAGCGTTTCGCAGCAGGTGACGATCGAGCAGATCGTCAACGGGCGGTTGTCTCTGGTTGGCGACGGGTTGGATTTTCGAATCGGACGTCAGCTTGCGTTTCACTTCGATTTGAATGGCGCAGGCTACTTCTTCGTTTCGGGCCTGATCTCACGAAGTGGACAAGGTCGAGCCGAGGTCGCGATTCCGAACACCATCTACGTGAGTGAGAAGCGCGAGATGATCCGAGCACCGGCGACGTCGATCGTCGGCTCGCCCAGGAAGGTAGAGTTCTCGGGATTTTCCGAACATTTGGTGCGGGGTGACGTGTCGGACTGGACCTACCACGGAATGGCCGTGGATCTGCTGACGACTGATGCAACTCGCCTACCCGATCGATTGACGGTCCGAAACGTCGGCGGCCGCGATGACGGGAACGATGCTTGGGCTGAAATCCGTTATAGATCGCCCCACCCGGACCGCAATGGCTGGACGCGTATCGGTCTAGCGGTCAGTCAGGTTCAACGGGGACGTCCGATTCCTGTTGAACGGATCGATTGGCTTGAGGGAGACGTCCCGCAGGACTTCGGACCCCAGCTGAATTCACCTCTGCCCGATCGACGCGCGATTTCGTTTCGAAACGACCGCGATGAGTCTCTCCGCGGGATCCTCGATTACTGGGGAGATCTGGAGAACGCAGTCGGTGTCGTTATTTCCCCAGCCTGGGGTCGAACCAAGGAAACCTTGATGCCACTTGCGGCAATTCTTGTTGCCAGCTTTCGCGCCGCGGGATGCCCAATTGCGGTTCTCCGATTCGACGGAACACGCCGCCGCGGTGAGTCGTATCGACCTAAACGATGCGAGGCGGAGGGATCGGAACATCTCGAATTTACCTTCTCCCAGGCCGCCCAAGACACGAAGGCGGCCATCCGATTCTTAAGAGAGTCCTCCGGAGTCGAGTGCAAGAGTTTAACGCTGGTCAGCTTCAGCCTTGCTGCCATCGAAGGTCGGCGTGTCGTTGCAGAGATCGGTGGTTCCGAAGTCAACGGCTGGATCAGCGTCGTTGGCGTCGCGGATCTGCAGAACGCACTGTCGGTCATTTCGGGCGGAGTCGACTTCGCGTTTGGGATGCTCGGTGGTCTCAAATTCGGATTGCAGGAGCTGTTTGGCGTGGTCGTGGACATCGATCATTCGGGGCGTGATGCGATCGATCACGGTCTTGCCTTCTTCGAGGACGCACGGCGCGACATGGCGAGAATCAACGTTCCCCTCACCTGGATCCGGGGCAAGCATGACGGATGGGTGGACACCGAGCGGATCCAGGAACTCATGGCTTGTGGCGACCCGAACGCGCGCCGCCTCCTAGAAGTGCCGGCCGGGCACCAGCTGCGCTCCAGCTCGGACGCGCTTCGGGTGTTCCAGCTCATCACGAGCGAAGTGGGGCGCATTGCAACCGGTGAGCCGGTCAAGGGGATCCTGCCTGATCTTCAGGCGCTTGCGCAGCAGCGAGACTGGGAGCGGAGCCGACTCCCAAGGAAGTCTAAGGGAGAGCTCGAGTCGTTCTGGCGCGACTACCTACTGGGACGTGGTGACGATCTCGGAATGGAGATCCTGACGGCAACTGATGTATACCGAGAGTTCATGGACGATCAGACGGGGCTCCTAGACCCTCGGCCCGGCAACCGGATCGCTGACCTGGGATCAGGCGCCGGGGATTTCACCGTGCGCTTACTCGAATCCGAGGGCCCAGCACGATCGATAGAAGTCCACGCACTCGACTTCGTTTCTGCGGCACTGAAGCGAGGTGTTGAACGCGTAAACGGATGTACCGGTCGGGGGTTACGCCTACGCCCGATCGTGGCGAATCTTGATCTCCTCGAGGGGCGACAAGCCATTCCCCTTGCCTCGGAATCCTATGACCGAGTGATCGCTTCGCTCCTCCTGAGTTACGTCGGTGACCCGGAGCGTCTTCTTTGTGAGATCTGGAGAATCTTGAAACCGGGCGGCCGCTTCGTCGCTTCGTCGCTCCGTCGTGATGCCGACATCTCGAAGCTCTACATCGATTCATTGACCGATCGGTATTCGACACGTCCAGAGGATGTGTTTGGCGGTGCTGGGGCTGAGGCCGTAGATCGTTCACTTCCGCGGTTTCTCAATGCAGCAGCTCGAATTACGGATCTGGAGGAACAGGAGCGGTTCAGGTTCTACGAGAAGGGCGAACTGGTCAATCTTCTAGAATCTGCGGGATTCTCCGAAATTCGGGTGTCCAAGGGACTTGGGGACCCTCCTCAGGCGATTGTCGTCGCGGGGCGACGTCGCTGAGCCTGCCGCATCACCGGTGAGTGTGCCCGTTTCTACTACCACCCGGCCGTGGTTGCGCGCGGCGATTCGTTTCTGCGTTGAGCAGCCCCGCTTCGCTCTGCTTGGGTGGTTCATCGCTATTTGCGTGGCGACCGCTGGACTGACTGTCCTCGACTTCGACACGACTACCGAGAGCGTCCTGGATCGGAACGATCCGGCTTGGTCGTTCTATCAGGAGAGTCTCCGGCGATTCGGCGGGGATCAAGTTCTCGTGGTTGCGGTCGAGGGAGAGCGGCCTTTCGATAGCGACGTTCTGCGTGAAGTCGAGCGGATCTCTCGTCTTGCGGCCGACGTCGAGGGGGTTCGTCGCGTCGATAGCGTTGCAACGTTTCCATTTGTTCACGTCACGGCGGAAGGCGAGTTGACACTCGATCCGGCGATGGAATTACTGCCCGCAGATCCGGCCGTCGCGAAAGAGCTGCGATCGAGGATCGAGCGCGATCGAATCGCTCGGCGGAATCTGGTTTCCGATGATGGACGCGTCTTCGCCATCAATGTCTGGTTGCGTGCGGACGCCGACGATCTACAACAGCAGGCGGTTGCCGCCCTTAAAGAGATTATGGGCCAAGGACCTGCCTGGTTGTCAGGCGTCCCTGTTTTTCGTTTGGAAGTGAACGTTCAAACGCGTTCAGAAATATTCATTTTCGTTCCCATTACTGTGATCGTCATTGCACTGCTGCTTGGAGCGATTTTCGCTACCCCGATGGCAGCCGTGATTTCGTTGGTCACCAGTAGCGTAGGCGTTGCAGTTGCGCTCGGGGTAATGGGCGCCGTCGGAACACCTGTGACCATTTCGACGATGATCCTACCATCGATCCTGCTGGCGCTCGGGTCCGCATACGTGATGCATGTCTTGAGTGCTGCGCAGGGATTGGAGGAGTCGGAGGATCTGATCCGGGCCGTCGAGTCGATCGCGAACCCCGTTGTTTTGTCAGGCTTCACGACTGCGATCGGTTTCGTGGCACTCAGCAGCATCCAAATTGATGTGGTTCGTGATCTCGGCAGCTTCGGTGCACTTGGTGTCGTTTGTGTGACGTTCGCTGCTCTGACGCTTGCACCCGCACTTCTGCGAATTTGGCCGTTGAGGGCGGGTGCGCCGTGGCTGGACCGCCTGGTGAGGACTCGTATTCGAGTATCCCTAATAGACCTCGCAAGAAGACGTGGAGGACTCGTCCTCGCGGTCTGGGTTCTCCTGATTGGAATATTCTCGATCGGGCTGGTCCGGCTAGAGGTGGAGACAGACGCCGTCAGATGGTTTCCGGTCGGGACCGACGTGCGAGACTCCTACGAAGCGATACGGGAACGTTTATCCGGAATCAGTCCGATGAATGTGATCATCGAATCCGAGGATGGATCGTCGGTTACGGAGCCAAGGGTCCTGCGAGCCATCGCTGATTTGGGAAGATACCTGGAAGACATGGAGGAAGTCGGTAGGGTGATCTCGGTGGTGGATCCCCTTCTGCAGCTTCACCAGGGTTTTTCACCAGATGCGGTGGTGAGTCTGCCGGACGACCAGGCGCTGATCGAGCAGTACCTGCTGCTGCTTTCGTCCATGGAGTTCCTTGACGATGTCGTGACCTGGGATCGGAAGAGCGCAAATTTGCTTCTGCGCGCCGACTCGAATGGGTCCGAGGACTTGGTCCGAATAGCCAGCCGGGCTGAATCCTGGTGGGAAGAGCACGGCCCGGTGGGCTTTCGAGCGCGAGCGACCGGAATCATGTTCGAGTTTGCACGATCGCAGAACGAGCTCGCATGGGGCCAAATACGAGGCTTGGGTTTTGCTCTGGCGGCAATCGGTATCCTTTTTTACGCGATTTTTCGGTGGCCGGGCGTCGCCCTGATCGCGATGGTTCCCAACGTCGTACCTCTGGCGATCGTATTTGGGTTCATGGGGCTAGTTGGTATTCCGCTTGATGCGGTCACCGTAGGCCTGGGGTCGATGGCGCTCGGAATCGCCGTCGATGACACCATTCATATTGTGAACGGCTACCGAAACGGCATCGTCGCGGGCCACACGGGCATCGATTCGATCGACGAGACGTTCAAATCCGTCCTCCCGCCGCTCATCTACAGCACGATCGCGATCGGGGCTGGGTTCGGTGTCTTGGCACTCTCGAATTTTACTGTCACACAGAATCTCGGCCTAGTGACGGCTGGGACGGTAGTTCTTTGTCTACTCGCTGATCTGACCCTTCTCCCCTCGCTTCTACTCCGCTTCGGGCGTTGAACCGGCGTGTGTCGAACGCCACAGTACCGAGCCTGGCGGAGCGGGCCGACACGCCCCTCAAGTCAGGTGTTTACCGGGTCGATTGTGCGATGGGATGCGGGAACTGCTGGTCGGAGACGTGTCGCTCTATCGAGCGTACCGTGATGAGATCGAGGGTGATCGTCTCGTTCGCTCGTGTCGTACCGCTTCTCTGGTGGTAATCGGGCTCAGCACAGCATTCATCGCTCTTGATTGGATCGCTTTCCCCGAGATCTTTGGAAAGCTGCTTTCCGTTCGCCTTTCCCTGAACGCCGTCCTGGCAGCGATCTACGTCCGCTTTGCGAAGACACAACCCGTTCCCTCGGCGTTCGTGGGCTGCCTTGCCATCGGTACGGGTTTGATTGCAGTCATCGAACCAGCGGGTGGACTACTGGGCGAATACTACGTTGGACTCGTGCTGCTCTTCGTTGGTATGCCAGTCTTGATGCCGTTTTCGGCGCGCCAAGCCGGAGTCCTAGTTAGCATGCTTCTCGTTGTGCTCGCGGGACTACCACTTCTCGAACCGGCGGCGATCGAGTGGCGAACCTACATGCTCCATCTCTTCTTCCCGGCGGCTGCGGCGGTGGAGTCCGTCGCCAGCTGCGCGATGCTTGATCGAACGCGGTTTAGCGACTTCAAGCGACGGCGCGAGGTCGAGCAAGCACGCGACGGGCTGAAACAGCTCGACATTGAGAAGTCGCGATTCACGGCGAACGTGCACCACGAGCTCCGGACACCGCTGACGCTAATGCTCGCACCGATTGAAACCATGATGTCTGGAGACTTCGGGGACGTCTCCGATCTTCAGAACCAGTATCTCCGAACCATGCACAGCAATGGTCTCCGCCTGTTGAAGCTGATCAACAACCTGCTGGATCTGGCCAAGATCGAGAGCGATCAGCTGTGTGTGATCCGGCGTCCGACACGGATTGCGCAAGTCGTTGATCAACTCGTGACGGCGGCGCGGCCGCTGGCGGAGCAGAAGGGCGTGGAGCTCGAAAGCGTCGATCTAGCGTCACTGCCAGAGATTTGTGTGGATCCGGAAGCAATGGACAAGGTGATCGTCAACCTTGTCGGAAACGCGCTGAAGTTCACCGATGCGGGTGGGCGGATCGAAGTCCGGGGAGAGACCGTGGAGGATGGCGGTGTTCATCTCTGGGTGGCCGACACCGGCATCGGGATCCCCGAGGATCAGCTGGGGCGGATCTTCGAGCGATTCGCGCAGGTCGATAATTCGAGTACGCGAAAGTATGAGGGCACCGGCATCGGTCTGGCTCTGGTGAAGGAGTTGGTAGATCTCCATGGTGGGAGGGTCTGGGCCGAGAGTGAAGGTCCGGGTGCAGGCACACAGATGCACTTGATCCTGCCCGCCGGCGAGGCTGATGTGGATCGGGGCGAGGAGGTTCTCCAGACCGACGAGGGCACGCCGGTGGCGTTGGGCGACTCGGTCGCCGCAATGACGTTTGAGCTCGAGTTCGCGGAGCACAATCGTGATGCGATGCGGGTCAGCGAGATCGAAGGCAACGTCCAGCGAAACGATTTTGCAGATCTCGCGAAGGATCAACGCGATCCACTCTTGACCGCGCCCGATGATGCGCCGGAGGTTCTGATCTGCGAAGACAACGCCGACATGCGACGTCTCTTGACGTTCTTGATCGGGCAGGAGTTCCGAGTTCGTGTTGCGTCAAATGGTCGAGAAGGTCTCGAGTGTATGAAGGAAAGTGTTCCGGATCTCGTGCTGACGGATGTGATGATGCCGGAAATGTCGGGAACCGAGCTGTGCAGGGAGATCAAAGCAAATCCTGATTGGGCTGGAGTCCCAGTCGTATTGGTGACGTCCAAGGCCGAGCGGGAGATGAAGATCGAGGGGCTCGAGCTGGGCGCAGACGACTACGTGACGAAACCGTTTCACCCCCGCGAGCTGCTCGCCCGGGTTCGTTCACTCGTCAAGCTCAGAAGGCTCCAGGAAGAGCTGGCGATTCGGAACGCATCGCTGAAGAGCACCAACGAGGAGCTGCGGGTCGCCATGCAGGATCTTCGAGAGGCGGGTGTTCAACTCGTCCAGAGCGAACGGCTGGCCGCGGTGGGCGAGTTGGCTGCGGGTATCGCCCATGAAGTCAACAATCCGGTGAACTTTGCTATGAACTCTCTCCGCACACTCCGCGGCTACGTGTCTGACATCCAGGACGTCACTGAGACGGTTGCCGCCATCGATCTGCGGAATACAGATGCATTGGACGCCCGACTCCGCGAATTGGAGAAGCTGAAGGAGCGACTCCACTTCAAAGACGCTGCAAGTGAACTTGCGGAGCTGATCGATATTGCTGCCGAAGGACTGGACAGGACCCATCGGCTTGTGAGTGATCTGAGGGACTTCGCGGCGCCGGGCGATTCGAAGGTCGCAAACGTCGATCTGGTGCGTGGTTTGCGAACGACGGCTCAGCTCGTAGGACACCACCTTCGGGAAGCGAACGTCGAACTCAGAATGGAACTGCCGGATCGTCTCCCAGCGATATCGGGGGATCCTCGTGCATTGAATCAGGTTTTCCTAAACCTGTTCAAGAATGCAACCGAAGCACTCGAGGGTCGGGGTGGATCGATCTCCGTCAGTGCCCGCTACGAAGAAGGCTCGGTTGTGGTGCAGATTCAGGACAATGGACCGGGAATTGCGCGTGAGTTGCTTCCGCGTGTTTTCGAGCCGTTCTATTCAACGAAGGAGGCGGGCCGGGGAACTGGCCTCGGCCTCTCCATCAGCCGCCGCATCATCGCCGAGCACAACGGGTCGATCGACGTGAGATCGATTGACGGTGAAGGGGCCACCTTCATCATCAGACTCCCTGTGCAAGGCGAAAGCCGTGAAACCTAGACCCGACCGTATCACCGATTATCGCGAGTATCCGATCCTGTACGTGGACGATGAGCCGGAGAATCTTCGGATCTTCGAGTTGTCGTTCAAGCGGGATTTTGCGATTCGGACCGCGCTGAGCGGTGAGGAAGGGCTCGAGCGGATCAACCGCGAGCCGATCGCGTTGGTCTTGTCGGATCATCGGATGCCCGGGATGACGGGGGTCGAGTTCCTCACGCGCGTCAAAGAAATCGACCCGAAGACGGTGCGGATTCTGGTGACGGCGTACGGTGATGCCCAGACCCTGAGCAACGCCATCAACAGCGGCGCCATCTACCGTTTCGTTCCCAAGCCGTGGGAGCCCGAGGAGATGCGGGTCACGCTGCGGCGCGGTATCGAGGTCTACGCCCTGGATCGCGAGCGTGAGCAGCTCATCCAGGAGTTGACGCTGCTCAATCGAGTGTCGCACTCGATTACCCAGGAGCTCGAGATCGATCCGCTGATCGACCTGCTGCTGGAGATCCTGATCCAGGAGCTGGGCTACGACGGCGCTGGGATTCTCTTCTTCGATCAGAAGGAGCAGAGCTTGGGTCGGGGGCGCTTTGCTCCGAACGATCCGTCGCTCTCCCGCACGTTGAACGGGCTGGTGATCTCCCAGTCCAATGCCCCCGCCTTCGTCCAGCGACTCCGCGACGGCGAGGTGCAGCGGCTCTCGATGGACTGGGCGATGGATCTCGAGCCGGTGTTGCGAAGCTGGATGACCGAGGTTGCCGCCGAGGACATCCTGGTGGTTCCCCTGGTGGGCAAGAAGAGCACGATCGGCGCGCTCGTCGTCGACAACCGAAGGGGCGGCGATCGGTTCACGTCCGACGACGAGCTGTTGCTGGACGGTCTGTCGCACCAGGCCGTGGTGGCAATCGAGAACGCGCGGCTGGTGGACGACCTGCGGCGTTCTCGTGAACAGGTGAGCCGGCTCGATCGTCTCGGAACCCTGGGAACCCTGGCTGCGGGTCTCGCCCACGAGATCAACAATCCTTTGACCTCGATCCACACGTTTCTGAGCATGGCACCCCAAAAACGCAACGAGCCCGATGAAGAATTCTGGGGGGACTACCACGCCCTCGCGAGCCGCGAAGTCGATCGGATCCGTCGTCTGGTGGAGACGATGCGTTCGCTGGGGCGGGAGCGCCGCAGTGAAGCGCCGCGCGAGCCCGTCGATCCCGGTGAGCTTGCCGCCGAGGTTCTGGCCCTGCTGCAGCGTGAGGCTCAGGCTGCCCAGGTCGAGTTCGAACTCGAATGCGATTCGCAGACACCGAAGCTTTTCGTGGTGCGCGACCATATCCATCAGGTGATGCTGAATCTGATGCTCAACGCGCTCCATGCGACGCCGCCCGGGGAACGCGTGCGGCTCGTTATACGGCCCGACGCCGCCGAGGAAGCAGTCTGTATCGAGGTCATTGACCGCGGCGAGGGGATCTCCGAGGAGGATCTCTCGCGGATCTTCGATCCGTTCTTCACCACCAAGGATCCAGACAAGGGTACGGGGCTCGGACTGATGATCTGCCACCAACTGGTGACCGATCACGGCGGCACGATCGAGGTCCGGAGCGTGCTGGGCGAAGGCACCACCTTTACGGTGCGCCTGCCCGCGGTCGATGACCACGGCGTTGCCGCAAGCCGCCTTGCTTGACCCGCTCTGGACGGCTTGTTACCCCTCTCCGCACCCCGACCGCCCGATTCCTGGCGCGAATGCGCTGCTGGATCCGACTGCTTTCCCGGAGAATTTGCCTTGTCTCTTCGCTCGCTTTTCCTGGCGTTCGTCCTGTTCGCATCTCTTCCCGCCCTGGCGGTGGAGGAGGTGGTCGTCGCCCTGGCGCCGATCGCCATTCATGCGGCGGGGACGGACTCGGCCTATCTGAGCCGGGGACTGAGCGAGATGCTGTCGGCGCGCCTGGAGCAGTTCGAAGGGATTCGGGTGGTTCCGATCGAAGCCGGGGAGGCGGACGTGTTGGCGGCCGCGCGTTCCGCGGGGGCGGACTACGTGTTGTACGGGTCGTTCACGCGTTTCGGCGAAGGTGCCAGCCTCGATCTCAAGTGCATGGCCACGGCCGAGGGCGCGGGCGAGTCGCGCCGGATGTTCATCCAGGCGGGGCTCCTGACCGACATCATTCCCAAGCTCGGCACCCTGGCCGAGAAGGTGGCCCGCTTTTCCATCAGCGGGGAGGTCACCCGGCGTCGTGCGACGACGGACGGCGCGGCGAAGACGGCAGGCCTGGCAGACTTGACGCGCCGGGTCGAAGCCCTGGAGGAGCAGGTGTACGCCCCGGCGTCCGGGGCGACCGCGTCGGAGTAAGGCGCCCCGGCTCGGGCACGCTAGACTTCGCGCCCCGAGGGATTCCGTGGGGCGGTGTAGCTCAGTCGGTTAGAGCGGCGGCTTCATAAGCCGTAGGTCGGCAGTTCGAGTCTGCCCACCGCTACCCATCCCGCCCGGAAGCGTGCTGCCTCGCGACCGCAAGGCCGGAGTTGTCTTCTCTGGGCAGGGGGAGTTCCCCCCGCATTGAGCTGCTGGCTGAGCCGCCCCCCCACGCGCCCGGCGCACGCACCCGGTGCGCGCGCACTGATCGCCTCAAACGACGTTCGGCTCCACGCGTCGCGCCGCGACCCTGACATCAGATCCTGACGAAGGCGTAACTCGGTTGTCACCCCACCCCCCAGGTGCTACTCGCCGTGGCGGCAGCTGCTGTGGGCCGCGACTTGCGAGCCCGCTCGAGAGGGAAGACGCGACATGGACGGCGCCATTCTGGGGGTGCCCATCGTCATTGCCATCGCGGGTGTCCTGGCCCTCTACATGGCCTGGGCCATCGGCGCCAACGATGTCGCCAACGCCATGGGCACGAGCGTGGGCTCCGGTGCGCTCACCATCAAGCGTGCGGTCATCGTGGCGGCCATCTTCGAATTCGCCGGCGCCTTCCTGGCCGGTGGCCACGTCACGGACACCGTGCGCAAGGGCATCCTCGATACGAGCTTGCTCACGCCCGACCAGTTGATGTGGGGGATGTTGGGTGCGCTGGCTTCGGCCGGCACGCTGCTGATCGGAGCCACGCGAATCGGACTGCCCGTTTCCACCACCCACGCGATCGTGGGCTCGATCGTGGGATTCGGTTCGGTGGCGATCGGCGTCGACACCGTCGAATGGGGCCGGGTGGGCTTGATCGCCGTCAGCTGGCTCACCTCGCCGCTGCTGGGCGCAGTCATGGCGTTCCTGGTCTTCAGCCTGGTGCGGCGCTTGATCCTGAACCAGGAGAATCCGGTAGTCGCGGCGCAGACCTGGGGACCGCTCTTCTTCTTCATGGTCTTCTTCGTGATCGCGATGGTCACCGTCTTCAAGGGCCTGAAGAACCTGAGTCTCGACCTGGCGTTCCCCCAGGCTGTGCTGGCGGCCGTTGCGATCGGCGGGTTGGGCGCGTTTCTGGGCCGGATCTTCTTGAAGCGCGTACGACTCAAAGCCGATGTCCGGCCGCTTCAGAACGTCGAGCGGATCTTTGTGGTCCTGCAAGTGTTGACGGCCTGCGCGGTCGCCTTTGCCCACGGATCCAATGATGTCGCAAATGCGATTGGTCCGTTGGCCGCGGTGGTGCACGTGGTTCAAGGGGCCGACCTGACCAGCCAGGCGCCCGTCGAACCCTGGATGCTGATCGTGGGTGGGCTGGGAATCGTCCTGGGCCTCGCCACCTGGGGCTACCGGGTGATGGAGACCGTGGGCAAGAAGATCACGCAGCTTACCCCCAGCAGCGGCTTCGCCGCGACGCTGGCCGCAGCCTTCACCGTCGTGATCGCGTCACGCATGGGAATCCCGGTCTCCACGACGCACATCCTGGTGGGCTCGGTGCTCGGCGTGGGTCTGGCGCGGGGCATCGGTGCGATCGACCTGCGCGTGGTCGGACGGATCATTATATCCTGGGTGTTGACGCTTCCGATCGCGGCCGGACTCTCGGTGTTCTTCTTCTTCTTCTTCAAGGGCCTGCTTGCGGGCTAGAAAAGGAGCGCGCATGTCATTGATGGGAAATCTCTTCGGAAAGTCGCCGATCCGTCCCATGCAGGAACACATGCGGGCGGCCGTGGCGTGCGCGCGCGCCGTGCTTCCGCTCTTCGAGGACATGGCGAGCGGAAAGTCGGGCAAGCTGGAGGAGCATCGCGACAAAATCAATCGGCTCGAACACGAGGCGGATCGAATCAAGCACGAGATTCGCAGCCACCTTCCCAGGCGGCTGATGCTGGCGGTGGAACGCCGCGATCTGCTCGAGATCCTCGACTGCCAGGACACGATCGCCGATCTCGCCCAGGACATCGCCGGGCTTGCGGACCAGCGCCGGATGACGATTCCAGAGGGGCTTGCGGACCCGCTCCTCGAACTCGTGCGACGCACCATCGTCGCCGTCGAGCACGCTCAGGGAATCATCGAGGAGCTCGACCAGCTGATCGAGACCGGTTTTGCAGGGCGTGAAGTCGCGATCGTCGAAGAGAAGATCACCCAGCTCTCACTGATCGAGAGCGAGACGGATCGACTGGCCGAAATCGTGCATCGGCGCCTCTTCGCGATGGAGGGTGAGCTCGGTGTCGGCACCGTCTTCTGGTACGACATTGTCAACTGGATCGCTGGCATGGCGGACGAGGCCGAGCGCGTCGGCAACCGCCTGCGGCTCCTGATCGCGAGATGAGACTCAGCTCGCGCGCGAGCTGAATCTCAGCTCGCGGGAATGAGCAGGTGCTTCTGCACCTTGCCGCTGGCAGTTCGCGGCAACTCGGTCACAACGTGGAAGCGCCGCGGCAGCTTGAAGTCCGCAAGCTGCGTTGCACCCCAGTCGTGCAGCGCCGCTTCGTCCAGCGTGGTGCCAGGCTCGAGCACACACCACGCGTGACCGACTTCGCCCCAGCGATCGTCGGCGACGCCGGTGACGGCGATCTCCCGGATGTCTGGATGCTCTTCGAAGACGGCCTCGATCTCGGCCGGGTAGACATTCTCGCCGCCCGAGATGTACATGTCGCGTGCGCGTCCCACCAGGCTGAGGAAGCCTTCTGAGTCGACGGTCGCGAGGTCGCCGGTGCGGAGCCAGCCGTCGCGAAGCGTCTCGGCCGTCGCCTCGGGCTTCTCCCAATAGCCGATCATGGTGATCGGACCGCGAACCACGATCTCGCCCGCCTCTCCAGCAGCAACCTTTTCCCACCGGTCCGTCGGCCCGTCGAGGCCTGCGTTGCGGACCACGCGGACGTCGGCGTGCTGGACGGGCCGCCCGATGCTGCCCGCCTTTCGGATCGCGTCAGCGGCATCGAGACAGCACAGGATCGAAGTCTCGGTCTGCCCGAAGCCCTGCTTCAAGACCAGCCCGTGGCGCTCGAAGCCCCGAATCGTCTCGACCGGGATCGCTGCGCCGGCGGTAAAGAGGAAGCGCAATCTCTCGTGCTGGAACCTTCCCTCCGGTGCTTCATCCAGGCAATCGAGCAGCGCACGGAACATCGTGGGCACGCCGCCGAAGAAGCTGATGTCTTCGCGGTCGACCGCGTCCCAGACGCGTTCGGAGTCGAAGCGTTCTTGGAGCACTACGGCGCCGCCGGCGTAAAGGGTCGGAAGCGCCAGGATCTTGAGACCGAAGGAGTGGAAGAGCGGGAGTACCACCAGAGCGCGGTCCTGGCTCGAGAGTCCGAAGAAGATCTCGGCGTTGCGCGCGTTGTAGAGCGTCTTGCGGTGGGGGAGCAGGGCGCCCTTTGGCGTGCCCGTCGTTCCCGATGTGTACATCAGAATCATCGGGTCTTCGGGCGAGACCGGCGCGACGGCGTCCCAAGGGTCGGCGGCGGCCAGCGCGGCCTCGTATCCGGAGCGGGCGTCGTCCTGCGAAGACGTCACGCGAGGCGGTTCTGGCAAGCCCTGGCAGGCGTCACGGACCGTGGCTTCGTGGGCACGGTCGGTCAGGAGGACGGTCGGTCGGGAGTCGGCCAGCAGGCCTTGAAGTTCTCGTGGGGTCAGGCGTGTGTTGAGCGGCACCGCGATCGCGCCCAGGCGTGCGGCGGCAAAGACCGTCTCCAGGTAGGGCGTGCGGTTTCCGAGGAGGATCGCGACGCGGTCTCCCGCTGCCACGCCTTCGCCGCTGAGCCAGCCCGCGCAGCGCCGGACCCGCTCCGAAAGCGTCGCATAGTCGAGACGTCGATCGGCGTCTGCGAGGGCCAGCGCGTTGCTGCGCTCGACTGCGTGTCGGTCGAGCCAGCACGCGACGTTGGCGTCCGTTTGCTGGGCTGTCCCGGACACGGCCGCTGGCATCACCCAGTCCGGCCGGCTGTAGCCGGCCACATCGGCCGAAAGGATCGCGGCGAGCTTGCGTTCAATGGGGTCAGCCATCGGGCCTCCGCTGCGCGAGAAGCCGTCTACTGCGCGAGCCGATGAGGTGTGATCATGTTACGCGACCTGCTTCTTGCCCCGCATCACTTCGGCAGCGCGAAGGCCACCAGGCTGTCGCCGCGCTTGCTTCGCATCTGGTTGTGGCCGCCGGCCGCGATCACGACGAACTGTCGGCCGTCGTCGCGGACGCGATAGGAAAGGGGCGTTGCCTGGCCTCCGGCCGGCAGTCGGCCCTTCCAGATTTCCTTGCCGCTCAGGCTGTCGTAGGCCCGCAGGTAGTCGTCGAGGGCCGCGCCGATGAAGACGAGGCCACCGGCCGTAGCGAGCGGACCGCCCATGTTGGGCGTGCCCCAGGCAAGCGGGATCGGAAGCGGTGCCAGATCGCGGGTGGTTCCCAGCACCGAGCTCCAGCGCAGCTCGCGGGCGCTGAGATCGATGGCGTGAAGTTCTCCCCAGGGCGGCGGCGTGCAGGGAATGCCGAGCGGAGACATCAGGACGCCGAAGTTCGCCACGTAGGGCGTCCCCGCCTGCTCGAAACGGCTCGAGTACTGGCTCCGGTCGCGGACGACCGCGCCAGAGTCTTCGCGTGGAACCAGCTGGACGGTGTTGGCGATGTTCGATGTATTCAGGAACAGGAGCTGCCGCTCGGGATCGAAGGCGACGCTGCCCCAGTTCGAGCCGCCTGCGGTTCCCGGCAGGATCACGCTTCCCTGGAAGCTGGGCGGTGTGAAGATGCCCTCGCTTCGCATGCCGGCGAGCTGCTTCGCACATTTCGCGCGATCCCACGGCGTCAGGCCCCAGGCGTCTTCCGGCTTGAGACCGTGGCGGACGAGCGGCGGTGGCCAGCTCGGGAAGGGCTGGGTGGGTGAGGTCCACTCGCCCGGCACGTCGGTCTGCGGAACCGGACGCTCTTCCACCGGCACCAACGGCTCGCCCGTTTCCCGGTGCAAGAAGAAGACATGGCCCATCTTGGTGGCCTGTGCGATGGCGGGCAGCGTCTTGCCCTCGATCTCCCAGTCGAACAGCACCGGCTGGGAAGCCAGGTCGTAGTCCCAGAGATTGTGATGGACCGTCTGGAAGCCCCAGACGAACTCCCCGGTCGATGCGCGAAGCGCGACGACCGAATCGGCCCAGCGGTTCTCGCCGCGGCGCATGCCGCCGTAGAAGTCGGGCGACGGACTGCTGGTCGGCAAAAAGACCAGATCGCGCTCGGGGTCGGCGGAGCCCAGCGACCAGACGTTGGCGGCGCCCGTGAGGTCCGCGCCGTCGCCTTCCCAGCTCGCGCGGGCGGGGTCGTTTGGATCCCTCGGAATCGGGTCCCAGCTCCAGAGCGGCTCGCCCGTGCGCGCGTGGAAGGCCTGCACCTTGCCGCTGGGCATATCGATCCTGCGTCCCTCGGAGATCGAGGAACCCAGCACGATCACGTCGTTCACGATGATCGGGGGCGATGAGATCCCGAATTCACGGCGTTCCTGCAGGGGGATCGCCCGGAAGAACTCGACCGCGCCGCCCTGACCGAAGGCCTGACAGCGCCGGCCCGTGTCCGCGTCCACCGACACCAGCCGGGCATCGGCGGTGGCGACGTAGATGCGTCGGCGACAGGCACTGTCTTCGGTCGCCCGTGCGTCTTCCCAGAATGCGACGCCCCGACAGTTCAGGTTGTAGTGGCCGATGGAAACATCGACCTGCGGGTCGTGGACCCAGCGTTCGCGACCGGTCTCCGCGTCCAGCGAGACGATGCGGCTGCGCGGCGTACAGAAGTAGAGGGCGTCGTCGATCTGGATCGGCGTCGCCTGGAACGAGTGGTTGCGCTGCCGGACCGCGTCGTCGACGACGTCCCCGGTGTGATACTCCCAGGCGATCTCGAGGAAGCGGACGTTGTCCGGTGTGATCTCGTCGAGGGGCGAATAGCGGGTGCCAGCGGGGTTGCTGGCATAGACCGGCCAGTGGGAGGCGGGTCCACCGGCGCGCTCGGGCGGCGACTCCTGACAGGCCAGCCCCAGCAGCAGGAACCACACAGCGATGACGACGGAGATTCGAAGCATGAGGCGTCGCGGTCGCAATGATGCGACGCCCCCGCTCACTGTCAATCGTGGTGATACACTCAGTCTTCTTGAAAAACAGGCATCAGACCGCAGTCAGGAAAGGGGAGCAGCGTGAATCTCAAGGGAGAGGCGGCCTACGTCGGTCGGCATTGTGGCTCACACGACTACGAGATCACCCCGGAGGTCGTCGCGTTCTACGCCGATGCTCTCGACGACCATCACGAGCTCCACAGCGAGATTGCGCCGCCGCTGCTGCACCACTCCGAGTGCTACAAGTTCGTCGGCGACTGGTACTTGAAGAACCTGTTCGGAAATCTTCACGCTCAACAGGACTGGGAGCTCTTCGCCCCGATTCGCGTCGGTTCCACCACCCGCACCCGCTCGACGATCATCGAGCGCTTCCAGAAGCGCGGCCGCGACTACGTGGTCAACGAGACCGACTTGATGGATGCCGAAGATGGTCGCCTGCTGGTGCGCGGGCGGACCTACCAGTCGTTCCTGCCTCTCAAGGAAGAAAAGGGAGGGGGCGGCTTCGTGGTGGACGAGAAGACGGCGAAGCAGAAGGCGAGCCGGGAACCTCGTCCGCCGTTTCCGACGGCCACCGGATCGGAACTGACGCCCGTGAAGAAGACCATCGACGTGCGCCGCTGCTGGATGTTCTCGGGACCGGTTCCGAACTATCACACCGATCGCGAACAGGCGAAGAAGCTCGGTTTTCCCAACATCGTGGTGCAGGGAATGATGTCGACCTGCTTCGTCTCCCAGGTGATGCAGGACGCATTCGGGATGGGGTGGGTCGTGGGCGGCAAGATGTCGGTGAAGCTCACCAATGTCCTCTGGGTCGACGAGACCATCACGGCCCACGCCAAGATCCGGGAGGAGACCCCGGAGGGGACGCAGACCCGCGTCCACTGCGATGTCTGGGTCGAGAAGGACGACGGCACGCGCGTCATCCTCGGCAGCGCCAGCGCGCTGCGCTAGGCAGCGCGCCGCGCGAGCCAGCCCGGCGAGTCGTTGCACTTGGGGGACTGGGGGACTGGGAGACTGGGGGACGGATTTCCTCGACCCTCTCCTTCCCGGCGAAGCCGCGGCTCTCGGCCTCGGCCGGCCCGCGCCGCGGAGCTTCTGCTTCCCGGTCGGCTCGGCGGCCACGGCCGGAGGGGCCTGTTCGCAGTCGAGCCGATAAGATTGGGATGTGCTGCTTCGGACCGTCTCCCAGGCCATTCAAAAACTAGGCCTCCAGGGCCGCACCGTCGTGGTTGCGGTGTCCGGGGGCGTGGATTCCGTTTGCCTGCTGACCCTGCTTCATGAGTTGGCTGAAGAGTATTCACTCAAGCTGCTGATTGGACACGTGAATCATGGTCTTCGTGGGGCCGAAAGCGAGGCCGACCAGGCGGCGGTCCAGGCGCTGGGGCAAGCCCTGGGGATGCCCGTGGTCAGTGTTTGCGTGGATCCGAAGCAGGAGCGCCAGCAGCGCTCGAGCCGCGATCGACCGACGCTGCAGGAGGCGGCGCGCCGTGTCCGCTACCGCGCGCTCGAGTCGATCGCCGAGGAGCACGCCGCCCATCACATCGCGACAGCCCACAACGCCGACGATCAGGCGGAAACCGTGCTGCTCCGGCTGCTACGGGGGACGGGGCCCGATGGGCTGGCGGGCATTCCCGAGGCGAGCCCCGATGGCAGGATCGTTCGACCGCTGCTTCGGGCTTCCCGGGTGGAGATCGAACAGTTTGCCCGGCAGCGCCATCTCAGCTGGAGAGAGGACCGCTCGAACCAGGACACCGACTATGCCCGGAATCGTCTCCGTCTGAACTGGATCCCGGGGCTGGCGAAAGAATTCAATCCCCAACTGCTCAGGGCCATCGGAAATCTGGCCGAAGCACAACGTAGAGATTCCGAATGGATCAACGCCAGAGTCGCACAAGAAACAGCCGCCCGATTCGAGCTCGAGCACGGCTGGCTGAGCATCGATTCCAAGGACTGGGACGCGCTCCCCGAGGCGCTGGCGCGCCGGGTGGCGCGGGCTGCGCTGGATCTGTGTGGAACCGGACGGCTCGTTTCCCGCGTTCACCTGGAACGGATGCTCGACTTCCTGAACTCGGCGCGGCCGGGCACGGCGATCGAGTTGCCCGGAGATCTGAAGCTCTACCGGGAGCGATCGGGCTACCGTCTTGGGCCCGTTCCGGCGTCCACCGCCCCCTTGGCCGCGTGCTAAGCTCCGACCGGTCCGTAGGAATTCCGCCGCGGGAGCAACCGTGAACCAGCAGTTCTACAAGAACATGGCCCTCTGGGTCGTCATTTTGGTGATGATTCTACTGCTCGTCACCATGCTGAGCCAGGGCGAGGAGACCCCGCCCGACAAGGAATACACGGAGTTCATCGCCATGGTGGAGCGGGGCGAGGTTGCCCGGGTCACCCTCGAAGACGGCGACGTCAAGGGCGAGCTCCGGGACGGAACCGGTGATTTCACCACCTACGTGCCGCCCGAGCTGACCGACGAACTCTTCTTGGTGCTGGTGGCGAACGATGTCGAGATCAAGGCCCAGCGCAAGGCCGAGGCAGGCTTCTGGCGCCAGATCCTGATCATGTGGTTCCCGCTGCTGCTGATCCTGGGACTCTGGATCTTCTTCATCCGCCAGATGCAGGCTGGCGGCGGCAAGGCCATGAGCTTCGGCAAGAGCCGGGCGCGGCTCATGTCCGAGAACCCCAACCCGGTCACCTTCGATGATGTGGCGGGTGTGGAGGAGTCGAAGGTCGAACTCCAGGAGATCATCGAGTTCCTCAAGGAGCCCAAGAAGTTCACGCGCCTGGGCGGCCGGATTCCCAAGGGCGTGTTGCTGGTGGGCCCGCCCGGCACGGGCAAGACCCTGCTGGCGCGTGCGGTTGCGGGCGAAGCCGAGGTTCCTTTCTATTCCATCGCGGGTTCGGATTTTGTCGAGATGTTCGTGGGCGTGGGCGCCTCGCGCGTGCGCGACCTCTTCCTCCAGGCCAAGAAGAACGCGCCGTGCATCATTTTCGTCGACGAGATCGACGCGGTCGGTCGCCACCGGGGCGCGGGTCTGGGCGGCGGACACGACGAACGCGAGCAGACGCTCAACCAGCTGCTGGTCGAGATGGACGGCTTCGAGACCAACGAAGGCGTCATCATGATCGCGGCGACCAACCGACCCGATGTGCTCGACCCGGCGCTGCTGCGTCCGGGACGTTTCGACCGCCGCGTGGTGGTTCCGCCGCCCGACCTGCGCGGTCGTCTGGCCATTCTCAAGGTGCACACCCGGCGGGTGCCGCTCTCCGAGGATGTCGACCTCCAGGTACTGGCCCGGGGCATTCCGGGTTTCGTGGGCGCCGACCTCCAGAATCTGGTGAACGAGTCTGCGCTGCTGGCCGCACGTCGCGACGCGGAAGCGGTCGAGATGGTCGACTTCGAGGAGGCCAAGGACAAGCTGCTGCTCGGCGCCGCGCGCCGCAGCCTGATCATGTCCGACGAGGACAAGCGCCAGACTGCGTACCACGAGGCCGGTCACGCTCTGGTGGCGGCGCTCACGCCGGATTGCGACCCTGTCCACAAGGTCACGATCATTCCCCGCGGCATGGCCCTGGGCGCCACCCTGACCATGCCCGAGGAAGATCGCTACAGCATGTCCAAGGACCAGATCCTGGCGCACATCCGGCATGCCATGGGCGGTCGCGCCGCCGAGCAGTTGGTCTTCGGCGTCCTCACCACCGGGGCCGCGAACGACCTCAAGCAGGCGACGGAGTCGGCGCGGCGCATGGTCTGCGAGTACGGCATGGGCGACAACATCGGACCGGTCTCGCTGGGAGAAGAGGGGGGCGACGTCTTCCTGGGCCGTGATCTCGTCACGCGCAAGGAGTACAGCGAGAAGAGAGCCGAGCAGATCGACCTCGAGATCACCCTGATTCTCAAGAACGGCTACAACGAGGCCCTCAAGCTGCTCGAAGAGAACCGCGAGCTTCTCGACCGCGTCAGCGATTCGCTGCTCGAACGCGAGACGCTCGAGGGCGCCGAGCTTCAGCTGTTGATCGCAGGGCAGCCGCTTCCGCCGCTGCCCTCGCCCGTGGCGGCACCGAAACAGGATTCGCCCCCGAAGGAGCAATCCGAACGGGAACCGAGAAAGTTCCCGGGAGGCAATTTGCCGGATCCGGAACCGGTTCCAGGCTAGGTATCCCCCCGATGAAAAGAACGACGATCTTCCCGCCGGAACGCGTGACGATCGTCGGAATCCTGAATGCGACCCCCGATTCGTTCTCGGACGGGGGGCGTTTCGTGCGCGCGCGCGCGCGAGTGGATCTGGCCGCGGTGCTCGAGGTTGCCGCGGGACTGATCGAGGAGGGAGCACACGTGTTGGACGTGGGGGGCGAATCCACGCGACCCGGGGCCGTACAGGTTCCGGTGGAGCTGGAGATCGCGCGTACGGCGCCTGTGATCGAGGCGCTCTGCAAGCGCTTCGACACGCCCCTGTCAATCGACACGCGCAAGGCCGAGGTCGCCGATGCCGCCCTCGAAGCCGGTGCGAGCTGGGTGAACGACGTCTCCGGACTGGGCCACGATCCGGAGCTGGGGAGGGTCGCCGCGCGACACGGCGCCGGCATCATCTTGGGCCACCTGCGTGGAACCCCGGATACCATGCAGAACGATCCCCGTTTCGATGACGTGCTGGCGGAGGTGGCGCACGAGCTCGGCCGTTCGGTCGACCGGGCGCTCGAGGCCGGTGTGCCCCGGGACCAGATTGCGGTCGATCCCGGCATCGGATTCGGCAAGCATCTCGAGCACAACCTGGTGTTGCTGGCGGGTGTCGGTCGGCTGCGGGAAGCACTCGGGCTGCCGATCCTGGTGGGGCCGTCGCGCAAGTCGTTCCTGGGAGAGCTCACCGGCGACCCGGTGGAGCAGCGCGATGAAGCCACCTGGGCGGCCTGCGCCGTGGCGGCGTTTCTGGGTGCCGATGCCGTCCGGGTCCACCGGGCAGACGGCGCCGTGCGCGCCGTCCGCGTGGGACGGGCACTGCGCAAGGCACGACCGGAGGACCCGGCGTGATCGAGTGGCTATGGGAACGAGTCCAGTCCTTCTGGGCGGAGTCGGTCGAGTATCTCGAGCTCAACTTCGACCCGTGGCGGGACACCGTCGACATTGTCATCGTGGCGTTCGCCATCTACTGGCTGCTGCTGCTGATCCGTGGCACGCGTGCGGTGCAAATCCTGGTCGGCCTGGTGGCCTTGGTCGGTGTGCTGGTTGCTTCGGAAGTCTTCCAGCTCGTCACCGTCCGTCTGGTGCTCGAGAACTTCATGTCCTCGTTCGTGCTGATCATCATCGTGCTGTTCCAGAACGACATCCGTCGTGCGCTGGCACGGGTGGGCCGTGGCTTCTTCCCATCGGTCTCGGCCGAGCAGGAATCCCAGATCCTGGGGGAAGTGGTGCAGGCGGCCCAGCTGCTGGCCCAGAAGCGCGTCGGTGCCCTGGTGGTGCTGGAGCGGGAGACCGGCCTCGACGACCAGATCGAAGCCGGCACCCGGCTCGATTCGGAAGTCTCACGGGATCTGCTGGTGTCGCTCTTTATGCCGCACTCGCCCCTGCATGACGGTGCCGTCGTGATCCAGCAGGGTCGCATCGCCTACGCGGGATCGATCCTGCCGCTCACGCTCAAGGCTGACCTGCCCGACGGGGTCGGCACCCGACATCGCGCCGCCGTGGGAATCACCGAAGAGACCGACGCCGTTGTGGTGGTGGTCTCCGAGGAGACCGCGACGATCTCGGTCGTGCTGGGCGGCGAGATCATTCGCGACCTGGACGGTCCGAAGCTGCGCAATGTCCTGAGCCAGATCCTGAACAGCGACCGCCGCGAGCTGCCGACCGCGGTCGGCGAAGAGGCCGTCGGCGAAGAGGCCGTCGGCGAAGATGGGGGCAAAGAAAGCAGCGAGCCCCTCGGCATCCGGTCGGCGGGCTGAATCCATGGCGAGACGCAGACGAGGAAACCTCCGCTACGGGATCGCCGCGATCGTGATCTCTTTCGTCCTCTGGGGCATGGCCCACGGTCGGGACTCGGTCGAGCGGGGCTACGACATCCCGATTGTGTTTGACGACCTCTCCGACGATCTGGTGATCATAGACGCCAGCGACTCCGAGGTGAACATTCGGGTGCTCGGGAGCCGAGCAGCGCTGCGGAACCTGTCACCCACGAAGATGGAATATTCGGTCAACGTTTCCGGCGCGAAGGTCGGGCTGACCATCCACGAAGTCGACGTGACCCGGCTCGATTTGCCGAGGGGTGTCAAGATCGTGAGCCGCTCGCCAGCGCAGTTGAGCGTCAAATTCGAGCAGCGCGGGCGCAAGAACGTGAAGGTGCGGGCCGAGCTCGAGGGTGTTCCGCCGGAGGGCTTCCAGCTCGGCGAGGTCGTGATCGAGCCGGCCCGGGTCTGGCTGGCCGGCGCCCGCAGCCGGGTCCTGCGCCTCAAGGAAGTCGTCACGGAACCGATCGATCTGTCCAACCTCCAGCAGAGCATCGAAAAGGAAGTGCGGCTCTCGCCCGGCAGCGACCATGTCTGGGTCGAGGAGGAAGGGACGGTCAAGGTGCGGATCGCCATCGAGCCGGTGGAGCCGGCGGAAGGCGAAGAGGATGAGGGATCGGCATGAGCCGCGTTGAGAGACTCTTTGGAACCGATGGCGTGCGGGGCAAGGCCAACGTCCATCCGATGACGGCCGAGGTGGCGCTGGCCCTGGGCCAGGCCATTGCCCACGAGCTGCGCGTTCCTGGCGGCGAGCGTCGTCGCATCATCATCGGCAAGGACACGCGCTTGTCGGGCTATCTCTTCGAGGATGCGCTGGCCGCCGGGATCTGCTCGATGGGTGTAGACGTGATCCAGGTGGGCCCGATGCCGACCCCGGGCATGGCGTTCCTGGCTCAAGACATGCGCTGTCACGCCGGCGTGATGATCTCGGCGAGTCACAATCCTTACTACGACAACGGCATCAAGTTCTTCACCAGCGACGGCTACAAGCTGCCCGATGTGCTGGAGAACCGGATCGAGCGGCTGATCGCCTCGGGCGATCTGGCCAAACTGGGCGCCGACGCCGAAGACATCGGACGGGCACGGCGGATCGACGACGCCGCGGGTCGCTACGTCGTTTTCCTGAAGAACACCTTCCCGCGCCATCTGTCCCTCGACGGCCTGCGCGTCGTGATGGATTGTGCAAACGGTGCGGCCTACAAGGTCGGGCCGACCGTCCTCCAGGAGCTGGGCGCGGAAGTGGTTGCCCTGGGCGTGAATCCCGACGGCCGGAACATCAACGCGGGCGTGGGCTCCCTGTATCCGGAGAGGACGGCGGCCAAGGTCCGAGAGGTTCGGGCCGACCTCGGTATCGCCCTCGATGGCGATGCAGACCGGGCCGTACTCGTCAGTGAAGACGGGACCGTGCTCGACGGTGATGATCTGCTGGCGCTGTTCGCTCGTGACCTGAGCGAGCGCGGGGCCCTCAAGGGGGGCCGTGTGGTCGGCACGGTGATGAGCAATCTGGGCTTGGAGAAGGCGCTGACCGCAATGGGCATCGAGCTGGTCCGCACCCAGGTGGGTGACCGCTACGTGGTGGAAGCCATGCGGCAAGGCGGGCTCAACCTCGGCGGCGAGCAATCCGGCCACATCATCTTCCTCGACTACAACACGACGGGCGACGGCCTGATCACGGCGCTCCAGACCTTGGCCATCATGCGGCGCACCGGCAAGCGGCTGTCGGAGCTGTTGGAGGGCTTCGAGCGCTTGCCGCAGGTCCTGATCAACGTCCCGGTGACGAAGAAGACGCCGATCGAAGAGCTGCCTACGCTGGTTGCAGCCATCCGCAAGGCGGAAGAGGACTTCGCAGGAAACGGCCGGGTCCTGATCCGTTACAGCGGGACCGAGTCCAAGGCTCGTGTGATGGTCGAAGGCAACGATGCGGCCACGGTCTCGCGAGTGGCGGAGGCGCTTGCCGATGAGCTGCGCCGCGCGTTGGGCGGGAGCTGATCCGAAGTGAGACGACTGGTACTGGGACTCGACACTCTTCCCACTCTCCGACAGGCGACGGGCTCGCGTGAGGTCGACCTGGCCGCGGCCGCGACCCTGGCTCAGCTGGCCGGCGTCGATGCCGTTCGCCTGTCGGTGAACGACGATCTCAAGCCGGTGCGCGAGGAGGACGTGCGCGAAGCACGGCGGGCCGCGCGACGCCTGGAGTTGCGCATGCCGCCCCACCAGACGCTGCTCAAGGTGGCGCTCGAAGCCCGACCCGACCGGGTGCTGCTGGCGGCGTCGGGGCGCGAAGGCGCGATGCTGAGCGGTCCGCTCGATCTCCGCGGGCCGAACGTGGTCATCGACCCGCTGGTGCGGAGCCTGGCCGAGGCCGGAATTCCCTGTGGCATCGTGGTCAATCCCGACAACGAGAGCGTGAAGCGCGTTCATGGGGAAGGCGTGCCCGCCGTCGAGTTCTCGACCCGGGCCATCATCGACCTGCCGTCCAACGAACGTCGCGTCGAACTCGAGCGTCTGAGTGACGCGGTTCGTCTCGCGTCGAAGCTTCACTTGGAGATCGGCATCGCGGGCGGGCTCGGTTTCGAGACGTTGTCGGACGTGCTCGAGCACTGTCCCGCCGTCAACTGGGTGGTCGTGGGGCGCGCTGCCATCACCCGCGCCATGCTGGTGGGCCTCGATCGCTCGTTGCGCGATCTGCGCGCCCTGGTGTCGTGAGCACGGCTTCGCAGTCCCCGCTCGGTCGCTTTGCCTGGCCGGTGGTGGGTGCCGCAGCCATGCGTGCCCTGGATCAGCACACCATCGAGACGCTGGGCGTTTCCGGCGATCTCCTGATGGAGAACGCGGGCCGGGCGGCGGCCGAACGGGTCGCTGCGGAGCTCCCGCAGGGGGGCGAGGTGCTCGTCGTCTGCGGCGGGGGAAACAACGGTGGCGACGGCTTCGTGGTCGCCCGTCTGCTCCACCTCCAGGGTCTGCCCGTCCGGACCGTGTTGCTGGTGGATCCGCGGAAGCTCGCGGGCGACGCCGCGAACAACCAGCAGCGCGCCAAGGAGGTCGGCGTGCCCGCGGTCGCGACCGGCTGGCGCGCTCCGCGCCGTGGCGTGATCGTCGATGCAATCTTCGGCACCGGGCTGGCGCGTCCGGTGGCAAAGGCCCTGGCCGCCAGCGTGCGCAAAATCAACGCGGCCCGCAGCCGCGACGTCCGCATCGTCGCCCTCGATCTGCCTTCGGGAATCTGCGCCGACACGGGCCGCGTGCTCGGCGTGGCCGTAGAGGCAGACCTCACCGTGTCGTTCGGGCTTCCCAAGCTGGGCCACGTGCTCGAACCCGGTCGCAGCCAATCGGGTCGGATCGTTGTCGCCCGGATCGGAATCGCAGACACGGCACCCGGCATCGAGCCGATGGCCGAGCTCTGGACGCAAGCCGGCGCGGGGCGACAGCTGCCCGGGCGGCCTGTCGCCGGCCACAAGGGAAGCTTCGGCCACGCGTTGCTGGTCGCGGGAGGCGAAGGCAAGACCGGCGCTGCGGCCCTGGCCGCCGAGGCCACGGGTCGCGTCGGCGCGGGTCTCGTGACGATTGCCTGCCCGGCGGGTCTGAACGACATCCTGGAAGTGAAGTGCACCGAGGCGATGACGGTTCCGGTGCCCGATACCTCCGAGCGAGCGTTCGCGGCCGGCGCCGAACCCCTGCTGCGGCGGCTTGCCGCAGAACGCGACGTCGTGGGGCTGGGGCCCGGCATCGGCCGCGAAGCCGAGACCCTGAAGCTGGTCCGAAGCTTCGTTCCCCAGCTGAAGCAGCCGGTCGTGCTCGATGCCGATGGGCTTCATGCCTTCGCCGATGATCCCGCGCGCTTGAAGACGCGACAGGGTCCGACCGTGTTGACCCCGCATCCGGGCGAAGCGTCGGCGCTGCTCGGCCGCAGCCCGAGCGACATCAATCGAGACCGGCCTTCGAGCGCTCGAGCGCTTGCCGAAGTCACCGGAGCGGTGGTGGTGTTGAAGGGAGCGGCCACGCTGATCGCGGCTCCGGAGGGCCGCCTGATCGTGAACCCGACCGGCGGGCCCGCCCTGGCAACCGGGGGAACGGGCGATGTGCTGCTGGGCATGGTCACGGGCTTCATCGCCCAGGGTGTCCTTCCCTTTGAGGCGGCGGCCCTGGCCGCTTGGCTTCACGGCTTCGCCGCCGACCGGATCTCGGAACGGTCGGGTCCAGCCGGCATGCTGGCCGGCGACCTGTTGTCCGAGCTCCCGGTGGCGGCCCAGGCGCTGCGTGATGCGGCGTTGGCTCCTCCCGAGGAGACGGGTCTTGCGCTTCGATTCCCCGAGCCCTGAGGCCACCGCGGCCGCGGCCCGAGCCCTGGCGGACTGTCTCGACGCGGGCGGCTTGATCCTGGCGCTGGTCGGTCCCCTGGGCGCCGGCAAGACCGTGTTCGTGAAGGGTCTGGCCGAAGGCCTCGGGATCGATCCCGCCCGGGTCGCCAGTCCGACCTTTGTGATTGCCAGCGAATATCCGACCCGGTCGACTGCGACCGGCTGCTTGGCCCACGTCGACCTCTTCCGGATCGCGAGCGGGGCCGAGCTCGAAGCCACCGGCTTCCTCGACCTGCTGGAGCCGGGCGCCGTGCTGGCCGTCGAGTGGGCCGATCGTCTACCCGGCGTGCTTCCGCAAGACCGCTTGGAGTTGCGCATCGATCGCAGTGCGGACGCGGCGAGGCCCGATGCCCGTGTGCTACACGGAGAGGCTCTGGGACCGTGCGCGCGGGCCGTGCTCGAGCGCTGGCAAAAGGCCCTGGAAGGGCTCGGCGATCCTGCCGGGCCGGCAAGACATTCGCCCCCGTAGGTCGCACCCTCGAGTCGGGTGGGCGTTGGTCCTGGGGCGCGGCGAGGGACAACCTGTGGGCCTGATCGTCCAGAAATACGGCGGGAGCAGCGTTGGCGACCTGGATCTCATCCGGAACGTCGCGCGCCGGGTCGTCGAGACGGTCGACGCCGGCAACCGGGTCGCCGTCGTCGTGTCAGCCATGGGCGGGGAAACCGACAAGCTGGTGGCGCTGGCCCGCAAGATCGGGGGCGAAGAGCCGGAGCCCCGCGAATACGACGTGCTGGTCTCCACCGGAGAGCAGAAGACCATCGCCCTGCTGGCCATGGCGATCCACAGGCTGGGCCGCGCCGCGGTTTCCTTCACCGGCGGCCAGATGGGCATGCGCACCGACACGAGCTACGGGCGCGCACGGATCGCAAGCATCGATGCCCAGCGAATTCACCGCGTGCTCGACGACGGGGCCGTGGCCGTGATCGCGGGCTTTCAGGGAATCGACGAGGATGGCAACATCACCACCCTGGGCCGGGGCGGCTCGGACACCTCGGCCGTGGCCGTGGCGGCCGCCCTCGACGCCGAGGTCTGCGAGATCTACACGGATGTGGACGGCGTGTTCACCACGGATCCCCGGATGGTGCCGGCCGCTCGCAAGCTCGACCGCGTGAGCTACGACGAGATGATCGAGATGGCGAGCCTGGGTGCCAAGGTGCTCCAGACCCGCGCGGTGCGGTTCGCCATGCGCTACGGGGTGCTGCTCCACGTGCGCTCTTCGTTCAAGCCGGATGATGGCACCTGGGTGGTGCCGGAGGAGGACATCATGGAAGGCCTGTTCGTCTCGGGCGTCACCTACAATCGCGACGAGGCGAAGATCCGCGTGCGCGGTGTGAAGGACCAGCCGGGCATCGCGACCCGCATCTTTTCGCCGCTCGCGAACGCTGGCATCGTGGTCGACGTGATCATCCAGAACCTGTCTCAGGACGGAACCACGGATGTGACCTTCACCGTGGGCCGCGCCGACTTCCGTCGGGCGGTCGAGATCACGAAGCGGGTAGGAGACGAGATCGGTGCAGCCGACGTGGATGCCGACGACACGATCGCCAAGGTCTCGATCGTTGGGCTCGGCATGAAGGATCACGCCGGAGTCGCGAGCCGGATGTTCCAGGTGTTGGCGGAGCAGGGCATCAACATCCAGCTCATCTCCACCAGCGAGATCAAGGTCTCGGTCGTGATCGATGAGCACCAGATCGAGCCCGCGGTGGCCGCCTTGCACGCGGCATTCGTCGAGTCGGGCGCCGCAGAGCCGCGGACCGAGGCCTGACCGGGTGAGGTGGAGCAGCGGAACCGCAGCGTTCGGTCTGGCGGCCTTGCTCTTCGTCCTGCCGCTGCTGCGGGCAGGCTCGGACCGCGACGTATCCGGCTTCGATTGCGCAGACCCGTATGAGCTGGAGGCGGTCGGCGCGATCACCACGGTGGTGGGTTGCGGGCGGAAAGATGGAGCGGCGCTGCGCGGCCCGTCCCGTGTGCTGTTCGATCTCCCGCTGGATCCCAACACGGCGGCTCCGGCCAGCCTCGAGGTCCTGCCGGGGATCGGTCCGGTACGGGCGGCCGCCATCGAGAGCGAGCGCTGTCGGCGGCCCTTCGAGAGCGTCGCCGAGCTGGAGCGGGTCGCCGGGATCGGTCCGAAGACGCGGGCCCGGCTTGAACCGTTCCTGTCGATCGAGCGCCCCGCGCACGCCCGCTGCGCGGTTCAGTAGACTTCGCGCGGCGTCGATCAGGGCATGGACGCCGCCCACGGGGGCGCAGCCAGGGGATCCGGGTGGCCGACAACGTTCGCGAGCGCTTGAGGGAGGCCAGGCAATTCCTGGCCGATGGCATGTGGCGCTCGGAGTTCGAGCCCAAGACCTGGGCGAGCCGGGGCGTCCGCCTGCTCCAGTTCACCTCGATGGTGGGCGAGGGCTTCGTGCGCGATCAGTTGCTGCTGCGGGCCAGCGCGCTGACCTATTTCTCCGTGCTGTCGATCGTTCCCGTGCTGGCCATCGTGGGCTCGATCGCGACCGCGGTCGGTGTGACCGAGAACCTGGTCGGCGTTTTCGTGGATCAGATCTCGGCGCGCTTCCCGGGTGCGGGTGAGCAGTTGGGTGACATCGTGCGGAACGCCGACATCGGCGGTCTGGGATCCCTCGGCGCCGTGGCGCTGTTCCTGACCACCATCTTCGGGATCAGCAACATCGAACAGGCTCTCAACCACATCTGGGGTGTGAAGCAGGGTCGGACCTGGGCGCGGAAGATTCCCGACTACCTGGCCGTCCTGATCATCGCGCCGCTCTTGCTGGGTGCCGGGCTCTCGATGGCGACCACGATCAAGAGCCAATGGGTCGTGCAAAAGTTGCTCGAATACCCGCTCTTCGAGATCGCCTACTCCTTGGGGCTCAAGCAGTTTCCCACACTCGTGCTGGCCGGTGCGTTCACCTTCCTGTTCTGGTTCCTGCCGAACACGCACGTGCGCGCCTTCGCCGCCTTTCTGGGTGGCGCCGTCACCGCCGTCGCCGTCAATGGCGCCCTGGGTCTGTACGTCAGCATGAGCGTCGGTGCGGCCCGCGCCAACGCGCTGTACGGCGGCTTCGCACAGCTGCCCTTGTTCTTCGTCTGGATCTATTTCTTCTGGGCGATCGTTCTTTTCGGGGCCGAGGTTGCCTTCGCCTACCAGAATCTCGAGCTCTACCGGCGCGAGGTGCGCGGCCGCAATCCGGACCCCGCCGAGCGAGAATCCATCGGTCTGCGGATCGTCATCGAGGTCGCGCGTGCCTTCCGGGACGGTGCCCCGCCCTGGACGGCCGATCGTCTCGCCGAGACGATGCACGTCCCCGTCCGTGCCGTCCGAGACGTGATCCAGAATCTCCGCGACCAGCGGATCCTGGTGGCCTTGGGCGAGGCCGAGCCCGAGGACGGCTATCAGCTTGGACGTCCCGCCGAGCGAATCGACATCCCCATGATCCTGGCGGCGGTTCGAGGCGTGCGAGAGCCCACCGCGGGCGACCCCAGGGTGCGCGAGGTCGTGGACCGGATCCTGGCGGCGATGGGCGAGGGGGAGGCCAAGGCGGCCCAAGGCCAGAGTCTGGCGGACGTGCTTGCCGGAATGCCGACTTCAACCGATCCTCCCTGATCGGAAGACACTCTGATCGGAAGAAAGTCCAGATGCGCATCTATCTCGATCACAATGCCACGACCCCGGTCCGCTCCGAGGTGGCCGATGCCATGGACCGCGTGCTGCGCGAAGTTCACGGCAATCCCTCGAGCATCCACTCTGAGGGCTCGGCCGCGCGCGAGGCGCTGGAGACGGCTCGGTCTCGGGTGGCCTTGCTGCTGGGTACGCGACCGGACCGGGTGCTCTTTACGGGAGGCGCCACCGAGGCGAACAACACGGCCCTGTTGGGACTGCTTCGCAGACGCGAGCAAGCTCCCGGCCACGTGGTCTCCACCCAGGTCGAGCATCCCTCGGTCGAGGCTGCGCTGCAGGTGCTCGAGTCCACCGGCTGGCGGGTGACGCGACTGCCGGTGGATTCGGACGGCGTCGTAGCGCTGACGGCGCTGGCAGATGCACTGTGCGACGACACCGCGCTGGTGTCCGTCCTCTGGGCCAACAATGAGACCGGCGTCCTCCAGGATCTCGAGGCGTGGAGCGCAATCGTCCGTGAGCACGGTGCCCTGCTCCACGTGGACGCGACCCAGGGCATCGGGAAGCTTCCGATCGATCTCGGCAGCCTGTCCATTGACCTGCTGTCGCTCTCGGCCCACAAGTTCAACGGGCCCAAGGGCGTCGGCTGCTTGGTGGTGGATCCCGAGCTGGGCTTCGAACCGATCCTGCACGGCGGTCCCCAGGAGAAAGGGCGCCGGGGCGGCACCGAGAATCTCGCCGGAATCGTCGGCCTGGGCGTGGCGTGCGATCTGGCCGACAAGGAGCTCGATCAGCGCAGCCTGCGATACTCGATGCTTCGAGATCGCCTATGGGAGGGAATCCGGACCCGTATCGATGGCGTGAAGCGAAACGGATCGACCGCGGCCCTGCTGCCGAACACCTTGAACGTGGAATTCGAGGACACCGCCGGCGAGGTCTTGCTCCAGGCCCTCGACCTGGAGGGGGTGGCCGCCTCCGCCGGCGCGGCCTGCCATTCCGGCTCGATCGAGCCGTCCCACGTGCTGACCGCCATGGGTCGCACGCCCGAGTCCGCGCGCGGCTCGCTGCGTCTCAGCGTGGGCTTTGGCACCGACGAAGAGCAGATCGACTTCGTGCTCGACCGGTTGTGCGAACTCGTGCCGCGGGTCCGCGAGGCGGAAGGCGCATGAGCGACGCGGAGCGATCGGAGCGAGTCGTGGTGGCCATGTCCGGCGGTGTCGATTCGTCGGTAGCGGCTGCGCTGATGGTCGAGGCCGGTTACGAGGTCATCGGCGTGACCCTGAATCTCGCAGGAGGTGCGTCGCGTTGCTGCTCGCTCGAGGACGCCGACGATGCGCGCCGTGTGGCCGAGCGGCTCGGCATCCGCTTCTATGTGGCGAACTATCGGGAACGCTTCGACACGGAGGTGAAGCAGGCGTTCGCAGACGCCTACCTCGCCGGTCGAACTCCCATCCCGTGCGTGACCTGCAACTCGCGCTTCAAGTTCGAGTACCTGCTCGATCGCGCCAAGGTCTTCGGTGCCGGCAGCGTGGTGTCAGGCCACTATGCGCGGATCGACACCGATCCCATTTCGAAAAGGCGGCGGCTGCTGCGCGCCGCCGACCCGCAGAAGGACCAGACCTACTTTCTGTTCGAGCTGACCCAGCAGCAGCTCCAGGCGCTGTGGTTTCCGCTCGGCGACATGAAGAAGAGCGAAGTGCGCGAATACGCCCGCCGTCTCGGGCTCGCCACCGCAGAGAAGCCCGAGAGTCAGGAGATCTGTTTCGTTCCGGACGGCGACTATGCCGCAGCCGTCGAGCGGATTCGCCCCGACCGCTTGCCCGGGCCAGGCGAGATCCGCGACACCCACGGGCGCAGGCTGGGAACCCACGCGGGCATCCACCGCTTTACGGTGGGTCAGCGTCGCGGGCTGGGGATCGGGGGCGGAGACAAGCGCTACGTGACGGAGATCGATGCCGATCGGAATCTCGTGATCGTGGGAGACCGGCAGGCCGTGATGGCGAAGGGCGCGCGCCTGGAACGCGTCAACTGGATCTCGGGAGAGACGCCCGACGCGCCGGTTCGCGCGTCGGTGCGGGTTCGCTACCGCCACGAAGGGGCGGCAGCCACGATCGAGCCGGACGGGCTGGGGGGTGCTGTCGTCCGCTTCAACGAACCGGTGTCGGCGGTTTCGCCCGGACAGGCCGTCGTTTTCGATGTTGGGGAAGAGGTCCTGGGCGGGGGCTGGATCGTGGGGTCGTTCCGGTGAGCGCCGACCTCGACGCGTTCGAGAGCGCGCTCGGGTGTTCGTTCCAGGACCGGAAATTGCTCGACCGGGCGCTGACCCACGCTTCCTTTGCGCAGGAGAACGATGGTGATCGGGGCAACGAGCGGCTGGAGTTCCTGGGCGACGCGGTGATCGGCATGCTGACTGCGCGTCTGCTCTACGAGGACCACCCCGACTGGAGCGAGGGCGACCTGACGCGCGCGCGCGCGGCGCTGGTGAACCGCGGGGCGCTGGCCGAGTGCGCGAGGGGCATCGACCTCGGTCGTTACCTGCGATTGGGACGGACGGAGCAGCTCTCCGCCGGCGAAGGCCGAGACAGGATTCTGGCGGACGGTTTCGAGGCGGTGCTGGGTGCGCTCTATCTCGACAGCGGTGTCGACGCGGTGGAGGAGGTGGTGCGAAGCCTTTTCGGTGAGAGCATCCATCGCGGGCCGACGCCGGATCCCAAGACCGAGTTCCAGGCGTGGGCCCATTGCCAATTCAAGCGGACGCCGAGCTACCACACGTCCCGCGATTCGGGCACTGACGAGGACGAAGAACGCTTCACGGTCGAGGTGCGTGTCGAGGGCGAGGTCTGGGGCTCCGGGGTCGGTCGCACGAAGCAGTTGGCCGGACGCAGCGCGGCCGAAGCGGCGCTGGTCCGCAGCGCGAGCGCCGATGTCTGATGACGCCGCGTCGAAGGGCGAGGGAAAGGTCCATCGCGCCGGTGTGGTGGCGATCCTGGGGCGGCCGAACGCGGGCAAGTCGACGCTCCTGAACGAGCTGCTGGGCGAGAAGCTCGCCATCGTCACGGCCAAGCCCCAGACCACGCGCAGCCGCCTCCTGGGAATCCTGACCCTGGACGATGCCCAGCTCCTGCTGCTCGACACGCCCGGCATGCACAGCGGTGGGAAGGCGCTCAACCTCGCCCTCAACGATCTGGTGGACCAGGCGGCGGCCGACTGCGATGTCGCCGTGCTGCTGGTCGACTTGAAGACGGGCTGGGGCGACGATTACGCCGAGCTGCTGAAAACCCTGCTGAAGCGCCGGACGCCGGTGCTGCTGGTCGGGAACAAGGCGGATCTTCCCGGCGCTGTGAACGCCGCCTGGCCCCCGGCCGGCGTCGATGCCGCCCACGAGATTCTCCAGATCTCGGCCCGCACGGGCGAGGGCGTCGGGCGGCTGTTGGCCACGCTGGTAAAGATCCTGCCTGAAGCCCCGGCGCTCTATCCCGAGGACCAGATCAGCGATCGCCCGATGCGTTTCCTGGCTGCCGAACTCGTGCGTGAGGCCGCCATGGAAGAGCTCTCGCAGGAGATTCCGTACTCGCTGGCCGTCGACGTGGTGGAGTACAAGGAAGACCGCCCCGGGCTCACCCGCATCCGTGCAGACCTGCTGGTCGAACGCGCCACCCAGAAGCAGATCGTGATCGGGACTGGCGGCGCGGTCATCAAAAAGATCGGAATCCGGGCCCGCCGGGAGATCGAGAAGCGGGTCGAGCAGAAGGTCCACCTGGACCTCTGGGTGAAGGTCGAGCCCAAGTGGTCGAAGCGCCCCAAGCGCTTGAAATCGCTTGGATACTCCTGACGCCGAGTCAGGCACGTGACGGATTGACGCGTCGGTTCAGGCTGGGGTAGGGTGCCGAGATTCCGCAGGTGGTTGCCGCTCGCAGCGTTCGGGATTCAATCCGTGGGGATGAGGACTCGTTCGCCGTTGGCCGGGTGCTCGTAGCTGCGCAAGCCGCCGGCGAAGCCGATGGACCCGAAGAGAAAATGAATGCCCCCCAGTAGCGACCGCTTCAGCCTCAAGCAGGCACGGGAACTCCTTGCCAGCCGCTCGATCGAGAAGGTCGTCGTGCTCGGCGCCAACGGCACGATGGGCTACGGCAGCGCCGCCCTGTTCACCCAGGCGGTTCCGCAGGTCACGTTCCTGGCTCGGACCAAGGCCAAGGCCGAGGAAGGGCTCGGCGCGGCCATCAAGCTGGTCCGCTCGCCTACCGTCGCCTCGCGCGCGAAGGTCGGCGATTACGAACACGATTTCGAGGCGGCCGTGGCCGAGGCGGATCTGGTGTTCGAGGCCCTGACCGAGGACTTCGACGTCAAGAAGGACATGTTCGACCGCGTCGAGAAGGCGCGCCGGGACGACGGCATCATCGCCACGGTCACTTCGGGTCTCAGCATCAACCAGCTGTGCCAGGGTCGCAGCGACTCGTTCCGCAAGAATTTCCTGGGCCTCCATTTCTTCAACCCGCCGAACGTGATCGTTGGAACCGAGTTGATCGCCGGCAAGGACACGGATCCCGGCCTCGTTGAGTTCATCGAAGTCTTCGGCCGCGTCCGTCTCGGGCGCGAGATGATCCGCAGCGCCGACACGCCCGCCTTCGCGGGCAACCGCGTTGGCTTCAAGGTCCTGAACGAGGCGGCCCAGCTGGCGGAGCGGCTCGGGCCGGTGTTGGTGGATCGCTTGATCGGCCCGTATACGGGCCGCGCCCTGACACCGCTGGCGACCATCGACCTGGTGGGATGGGACATCCACCGAGCGATCGTGGACAACGTCCATCAGAACACCAACGACGAAGCCCACGAGACCCACAAGCTGCCCGACTACATGGACAAGCTGATGGAGCGTGGGGTGCTCGGCAACAAGACCGGTCGCGGCTTCTTCTGGAAGGACGACGAAAAAGTCATACACGTACTGGATCCCGTCAGCGGCAACTACAAGCCCCAGGACGAGGTGAAGCTTCCCAACCTCGACTACATCGACCGGGTGGCGGCACTTCACCGCGACGCCCGTTATCCGGAGGCCATGCAGGTCTTCCTCGCCGCCGAAGGCGATGAGGCCGACATCGCCCGCAAGGTCATCGCTGGCTACATCAGCTACGCGTTCCACCGCGTGGGCGAGGTGACCGAGACGATCGACGGCATCGACCGCATCATGGGCCTGGGCTTCAACTGGGCGCCGCCCAGTGTGTTGGTCGACACGATCGGCGTGGCCGCCACGGTCGACATGATCGACCAGGCCGGACTCCCGGTGCCCGAGAACCTGGCCGAGGCCGCTCGCACGGGCGAGCCCAAGATCTTCTTCGACAACCCCCACATCAACGTGGGACGCTTTTTCGTCGCGGGTTGAGTCTTAGCGCGCGATCTAGACCCTGGAGGATTCCATGGCAGCGGGTTCCGACGTCTACGTTCTCGGCGGGTACATGACCGATTTCGCTCGCAATTGGACCAAGGAGAACAAACACTTCTCGGCGCTGATGCGTGAGTCGGTGCTGGGTGCGCTCGAGAAGTGCGACATCGCACCGGAAGAGATCGAGTCGGCCCACGTCGGCAACTTCGCTGCCGAGCTCTATTGCATGCAGGGGCATCTGGGCGCCTTCTTCACCGAAGCGCACCCGGCCTTCAGCGGGCTCCCGACCGCACGCCACGAGGCGGCCTGTGCTTCGGGCAGCATCGCGATCCTGGTGGCGTCGGCCGAGATCGAGGCGGGTCGCTACGACCTCCAGGCGGTCGTCGGCATCGAACAGATGAAGACGGTTTCGGCCGCCGAGGGGGGGGCCTTCCTGGGCACGGCTGCCTGGTACGAACAGGAGGCGGAGGGGATCGAGTTTCCGTTCCCCAAGCTCTTCGGGAAGCTCGGCGACGAGTACGACAAGCGCTACGGCCTCAAGGACGAGTACCTCGCCGAGATCAGCAAGATCAACTACGCGAACGCCAAGCTCAACCCGAACGCCCAGACACGCACCTGGTACATGAACAAGGAACACGCGCTCTGCCGCACGGACGACAACCCGTCCGTGGGCGGCCGCATTCGCATCTCGGACTGCTCCCAGGTGACCGACGGCGCCGTCACCGTCTTCCTGGCCTCTCGGGAATATGCCGAGAAGTACGCCAAGGGGATGGGCAAGAAGCTCGCGGACATTCCGCGCATCAAGGGCTGGGGCCACAACACGGCACGCCTGAAGTTCGACGACAAGGTCGCCGAGAGCCATCACGCCGAATACGTGCTGCCCCACGTGCGCAGCACCCTCACCAGTGCCTGGAAGCGGGCCGGGGTGTCCGGCCCCGAGGACATCGACGTCATCGAAACCCACGACTGCTTCACCACGTCCGAGTACATGGCGATCGACCATTTCGGCATCACCAAGCCCGGCGAGAGTTGGAAGGCGGTCGAAGAGGGCTGGCTCGAGATCGACGGCAAGCACCCCATCAATCCCAGCGGCGGCCTGATCGGTGCGGGTCACCCGGTCGGGGCCACGGGCGTTCGTCAGCTGCTGGATTGCTACAAGCAGGTGGTCGGTGAGGCGGGCGCCTTCCAGGTCGAGGGCGCCAAGAACGCCCAGACCCTCAACATCGGCGGCACCGGTACGACCAGCTGCAGCTTCGTGGTCGGCCGCTAGCCACGGGCGCGAAAACCGCGGGGACGTTCTTGAATATTCAACTCGCTCCAGTCCGAGTTCCTGTGAGACTCAGAACGGGTTGAACATTCAAGAACGTCCCCGTCTTGATCGTCTTGATCGGGAATTGGTAGGTTGAAGCGATGCCCGACGTCCTTGTCTACGAAGTCGGGCCGCGGGACGGCCTCCAGAACGAGCCCGACACGGTTTCGACCGAGTCGAAGCTCGAGCTGGTGACGCGTCTGGCTACGGTCGGCCTGCGCCGAATCGAGATCGCATCCTTCGTCTCGCCCCAATGGATTCCCCAGCTGGCCGACGGCGAGGCGCTGCTGGGTCTGGTTCCGGATCTACCGGACGTGACCTACAGCGCGTTGGTCCCCAACGAGAAGGGCTATGAGCGTTTTCGCAGCGCCGGGGGAGCTCACGTGGCCGTGGTCTTCATGTCGGCCAGCGAGACCCACAACCGCAAGAACCTGAACTGCAGCGTCGCCGAACAACTCGAGCATCTCCGACCGGTGATGGAGCGCGCAGAGAACGATGGCGTGCCGGTGCGCGCCGTCATTTCGACCGTCTGCGGCTGCCCCTACGAAGGTGACGTGGACCTGGGCGCGGTCGTGTCCCTGAGCCGCAACCTCTTCCAACAGGGGGCCCACGAAGTCTCGCTCGGGGACACGATTGGCGTTGGCCGGCCCGAGCAGGTCCGGGAGCTGGTCCGGGCGGTTGCGGGCGAAGTCCCCCTGGAGAAGATCGCACTGCATCTCCACGACACCTACGGGCGGGCGCTCGTCAACGTCCAGGCGGGCTACGAAGCTGGGGTGCGGACCTTCGACGCGTCTCTCGGCGGACTGGGCGGCTGTCCCTACGCGCCGGGCGCAGCGGGGAACGTGGCGACCGAGGACGTCGTGGATCTCTTCGAAGGAGCCGGGATTTCCACCGGAGTCGATCTCGATCGGCTGGTGGATACCACGGGCTGGCTCGAATCGGACGTGCTCGAGCGGCGCCTGCCGGGTCGTGTGTATCGTGCCGTCCGTGGCCGGCGCCACCGAAGCGGTGGCTAGCAGTTCGCCGAAGCGGCGAACTGCGGGCCGGCGGGTGTCGAAGTCAACGGGTTGCTCGAGAGGAACAGAACATGAAGCGCGGCAAGGATGTCGAAGAGAAGCTTCAGAAGGTCCGGGCCGGTGGCGACGCCAAGTACCACGAAAAGGCCCGCGAGCGGGGCAAGCTCTTCTGTCGCGATCGGATCGCGCGGCTGCTCGATGAGGGATCCTTCGTGGAGGATGCGGCCCTGGCCAACAGCCTGGCCGGCGATCTTCCCGCCGACGGCGTTGTGACGGGAACCGGTCGCATCAACGGCCGCGGCGTCTGCGTGATGGCCAACGACTCCACAGTGAAGGCGGGCTCCTGGGGTGCACGCACCGTCGAGAAGATCCTGCGCATCCAGAAGCAGGCCGAGCGGCTCCAGGTGCCTCTCGTCTACATGGTCGACTCGGCGGGCGCACGGATCACCGACCAGATCCAGATGTTTCCCGGACGCCGTGGCGCCGGTCTGATCTTCCACAACCAGGTGCGGATGTCGGGCATGTTGCCTCAGCTGTGCCTGCTCTTCGGGCCCTCCGCGGCCGGGGGGGCCTACATTCCCGCGTTCTGTGACGTGGTGTTCATGGTCGAGGGCAACGCCAGCATGTATCTCGGCTCGCCACGAATGGCCGAGATGGTGATCGGCCAGAAGACGACGCTCGAGGAGATGGGGGGCGCCAAGATGCACTGCTCGGTCTCGGGCTGTGGCGACCTGCTGGCAAAGTCCGAGCCCGAGGCGATCGAAGCCGCCCGGACCTACCTTTCGTACCTCCCCCAGAGCTGCGAAGGGGAGCTGCCGGTGGTCGACCCCGTGCCCCCCGCGGCCAGCTGTGACGATCTCGAAGAGCTGATCCCCGAACAGGAGAACAAGCTCTTCGACGTCCGAAAGGTCGTCGAGCGCATCGTCGACGCGGATTCCTTCTTCCAGATCAAACGGCTCTTTGCCGGCGAGATCCTGACCGGGCTCGCGCGGATCGATGGCCGGCCGGTTGGCATCGTGGCCAACCAGCCCAAGGTGAAGGGTGGGGTGCTGTTCGTCGATTCGGCCGACAAGGCTGCGCGCTTCATCGAGTTGTGCGACGCCTATGGCCTTCCGCTGGTTTTCTTGGCCGACGTGCCGGGCTTCATGATCGGAAAGCAGGTCGAACGCGAGGGGATCATCCGCGCCGGAGCCAAGATGATCATGGCCATGTCGTCGGCGACCGTGCCGCGAATCAGCGTGATCCTGCGCAAGGCCTATGGGGCCGGCCTATACGCCATGAGTGGTCCGGGCTTCGAGCCCGAAGCGACGTTGGCGCTGCCCAGCGCCATGATTGCCGTGATGGGCCCTGAAGCGGCCGTGAACGCCGTTTTCTACAACAGGCTCCAAGCGCTCTCAGACGAGGACCGGGCGGTCGAAGAGGAGAGGTTGCGCCACGAATTTCGCGAGGACATCGACATCGAGCGACTCGCCAGCGAACTGATCGTCGATGCCGTCGTTCCGCCGCCCCGGCTGCGGGACGAGATCGCAGCCCGGCTGCGTGCGGCCCAGGACCGCCGGGACACGATGCCCCGCAAGCGACGCAGCATCACGCCGATGTAGTCCGGAGATACCGATTTTCATGAGTTCGTTCCAGGTCCTGATCACCGGCGGAGCCGGCTTCATCGGCTCCCACATCGGCGAACGCTTCGCGCGCGCGGGCTGGCGCGTTCGCGTGCTCGATGATCTTTCCAGCGGTTTTCGCCACAACCTCGGCCAGGACTGGGAGTTGACCCATGCCAGCGTAATCGACGCGGCTGCCGTCGGCGCTGCGATCGCGGGTTGCGATGCCGTGGTGCACCTTGCGGCGTTCATCTCGGTCCCCGAGAGCTTCGAACGCCACGAGCACTGCTTTCGCATCAACGTCGACGGGACTCACAACGTTCTCCAGGCTTGCGTGACCCACGGCATTGGCAAGCTGGTCTTCGCCAGCTCGTCGGCCGTCTACTCGGAGGCGCCGGTCCGGGCCAAGCTGGAGACCGATTGCCCTGGCCCATTGAGCCCCTACGGAATCTCGAAGCTCGAGGGCGAACACCTGCTCGGCATCTTCCGCGAAGCCCACGGACTCGCTTCCTGTGCGCTGCGCTTGTTCAACGTCTATGGGCCGCGCCAGCGCGCCGACTCGGCCTATGCGGCGGCGGTCCCGATCTTCATGGCGCGCGGCCTCAAGGGCGAGCCGCTCACGATCTTCGGCGACGGCCACCAGACCCGCGACTTCGTGTTCGTCGGCGACGTGGCCGACGCCGTCTTTCTGGCAGCGACCTCGGAGACCTGCGGAGTGTTCAACGTCGGTACGGCGTCCGAAACCCGCGTCCTCGAGCTCGCCGACACGATCGTGCGCATCACCGGCGGAGTCGGAGAGCACGACTTCCAGCCCTCGCGCAAGGGCGATGCCCGCGCGTCCTGTGCAGACATCGCGTCGATTCGCCAAGCGCTTGGCTGGAACCCGGCCCACACGCTCGAACCCGGGCTGACCGCAACACTCGCCTGGTACCGGGAAAAGCTCGGCATCGGCTGAGCGCTCCGAGGTCGTTACTCGGCTCGCGGCGACCCGCGCCAAGCCCAGAGCCAGGCGAAGACGACGAACAGTACGGTTGCGAGACTGATCCAGGCGAAGATCTGGTCGTAGACCCGGAACTGGGCGACCAGCAGCCATCCGAGCCCCGACAAGAAGACGATGCCCACGCCGATCGGTGGGAAACGCGACCAGAGCAGGGCGAAGACGGCCAGGCTGGTGGCGTAGTAGCTGGTGAGCTCTCCCAGGATCGGGATCAGGCCAGCCGCGAGCGCGGTCGCGACCCACAAGGGCTGGCCGCGCACCGCGAATGCGAGCAGTGCGAAGCATCCGACGACGAGGGCGGCATAGACGCCGCGTCGTTGCTCGAAGGTCTGTCGGCGTGCCTGCTTCCAGGGCCCGTAGGGATCCGGGTGCTCGGCGTTCTTCAAGGCCCGGGCCGGGTGGTTGGCGTCGTAGGAGAGCAGGGTGCGCAGTCCGAGATGGTTGCGCATGGGGGTTTCCGACTGCACGCGGGTGATGTCGAGGAAGTCGCTCCAGCTTTTGAATCCCCCGCTCGAGATCGCGGCCGCCGGCAGCAAGAGCGCCGCGGCCAGCAAGCCCCCCAGTGCGAGGCGGCGCAGCTCGGGAGCCAGCACCAGACGCCGCTGTCGCCAGCTCTCGAGCAGGAACTGAAGGGCGGGGCCTGCGAACAGCACGGCGGGGTAGATCCGGGTGAGCGACGCGAAGCCCAGCAGGAAGCCCGCCGCGAAGCTGTGTTGGCGACGCAGCAAGGCGAGCCCGGCGAGCAGCGTCGCCATCTCGATCTGGCGCAGGAAGCTACCGCCGACCCAGCCGTACTGGTTCGGGTAGTTGGTGCCCCAGTAGAGGAGTCCCACGCACAGAACGCGCCAGCCGAACGCCCAGCTCACCGTCCCCCAGGCCAGAACCAGGAGCACGGGGTCGAGCAGCCGCAGCAGCAGGATCCGGCTGGTCGAGGCGGGTCCGGCATTGGCGAGATGCCCCCCGATCAGCAGCCAGACCGGGGTGCCGTTGTAGCCGTGGTCGACTTGGATGCGCTGCCAGCGCGACTTCGGGAGTCGATCCCGGAACCAGCCCACATCCGCTTTGAAGGCCCGCCAGCGCGCGTCACTGAAGTGGTCCTTGCAATGCTCCGGGTGGGAGAGGGCGTGGGCGGCGCGCTCGATCTGGTTGGTCTCGAGGTTTCGGAGATGGCGGCGGGCGACGTCGTCTCGTCTTCCGGATTCGGCATCGGCGATGGCGGTGCAGAGGTAGAGGCGGGTGTGACCGAGCTCGGGGTAGTACTTCCCGCCTACGTAGTAGTGATACGTATCCGAGGAGTGTCCGAACATCGGGTAGTGGAACTGGAAGAGGTTCCAGTAGCCGGCGGCGGCCAACAGGCCCAGGATCGCCAGCCCGACGTCGAAGCCGCGAGGCAGCCAGCTGGGACCCTTGCCCCGACGGATCAGAATTTCGCGACCGAGCAGCAGCCCAGCGCCGAGCAGGCCGGTCGCCGCCCGCACGGTCTCCACCTGCCCCCGGTCGAGCAGTGGAGCGGCGGCCCAGACCGCCAGCCCGCCAAGTGTGAGCCAGCCGAGAGAAGCCATCGCGGCGGCATCGTACACCGGGATCGTCCGGCGACGCCCTTGGCGTCGCCGCGGCAACCTCTCGATCGGCTCTGGGCCAGCCGTTGGCGAGCCGGAGCGGCTGTGCTAGCCAGTTTACGTGAGCTGGCAAACACCGTCTGCCGAAAAACTGCAATCGATCTCGGAAGTACGTGTATCGACTGGTCTTTCAGCCCGTACGATCCGCTATTACGAAGAGCTCGGCA